>ERZ795055.1529-NODE-1529-length-18524-cov-4.282636_pt1 | contig 18524 bp, 15 predicted proteins | sample MGYA00375139_ERZ795055 | MGnify/ENA primary metagenome ERZ795055 (study PRJEB30184, sample SAMN05720283) | anaerobic digester metagenome | isolation source: active sludge of municipal wastewater-treating anaerobic digesters | place: USA | collected 2015-01-23 ... | reverse complement strand
TACAACTCGTATGACTTCTCTAAAAACTGTATACCATGTGCTGACCCCCTCACAGAAAAGAGAACAAATCAGACTGACACCCAGTATCAAACATGTTAGAATCAAGTCAGTCAAGATCAGGGAAAACGATTAACGGAATAACAAATGTCAAAATTGATCGAATGTATCATCGATAGCGTGAGGGTCAGCCTGACCAATCAAGATCGCATCGTGGTTCTCAAAGATAAGCAAAGCCCGCGTTACTTGCCGATTTGGATCGGAGTGTACGAATCTGAGGCAATCACCATCGCCCTGCAATCAATTTCAGTTGCCCGACCGCTAACCCATGACCTATTAAAGTCAGTAATCAAGACTTTGGATGGCAATCTGGTTGGCATGGAAATCACCGCGATCGAAAATGACACCTTCTATTCCACGCTGATCATCGAATCCGCGGGTGTGCAAAAACACGTTGACTGTCGTACCTCAGACGCTTTGGCGTTGGTGGTTCGCTGCCAGGCACCCATATTTGTCAATGAAGAAGTATTTGACGTGGCAGGAATTCTGCCGGAAGATTTTCAAACAATGGCCGAACAGGAAACTGAAGAGCAACCCGACGCAGACCTGGACCTATCCGCCTTTGACGATTTCCTCGACCAACTCGGTAAAAAGGACAAGCCGGACGAGCCGACCCTACAGGACCCTCAGAGCTAGTCTAGTCTTTTCAGGAAGTTAATATGACTGATACCTTCAACCAAAGCCCATCTGGAAACGACCTCACGCTCAATTTACTCTATGATCGAGACATGGAAGAAGCATTAATCGGTTCTGTACTGATTAATCCAGACGTTTTCATTGACGTGGCTCCAATTTTGAAACCAGAAGATTTCTTCCTGAACCGACACCAATGGATTTGGGAGGCATACCAGGATCTTTTCAACCAACGCCAGGACCTGGATCAACTTACCCTAAAGGACAAGCTCGAATCCGCGGGGCATCTCGAAGATATTGGCGGGATGGATTACCTGTTTTCACTTTCCAACCAGGTGCCTTCCTCGTTGCACGCTGAATCGTACGCTCATGCTATTAATGGCTACGCCACCCGGCGGGGCATGTTGAACGCGGCCAATGAAATTGCCAAGTTAGCCTATCGCAAAGATTACGATGTCGAGTTTAGCATCGAGCAAGCCGAAAAAGCGATTCTGGCGGTCAGTCAAAACCGTTACAAACGCGATCTACTGCCCATCAAAAGGGTAGTTGACGAATACCTGAGTCGGGTTTTGATGATGAGCGGTTCAACTGACGCCACCAGCGGTCTCTCCACCGGCTTGCCTTCCCTCGATAAAATCCTGGATGGTTTACAGCGCAGTGACTTTTTGATCGTGGCAGGGCGACCTGGTATGGGTAAATCGGGCTTCCTGATCGGTATCGCCAAGCACGTTGGTCTTGAACTGAAGCGCAGTGTGGCCATGTTCACCCTCGAAATGTCTTCAGAGCAATTATTGCAAAGAATGTTGGCGATGGAGACGGATATCGACTCGCAGAAATTGCGCAGCGCGCGCTTGAACGAAAGAGAACAGGAACTGGCGCAGCACGCCATGACAGTCCTCAGTGACGCGCGCATCTTCATCGACGATACGCCTGCCATCACCCCCATGCAGATGCGCACCAAGTGCACCCGCTTGCAAATGGAGGAAGGGCTCGACCTGGTGGTGGTTGACTACCTCCAATTGATGTCCAGCGATGCCCGCACCGATAACCGGGCCCAGGAAGTCTCTTACATTTCGCGTTATCTGAAAGTGATGGCCAAGGAGCTGAATGTGCCAGTCATTGCCGCGGCTCAATTAAATCGCGGTGTGGAACAACGCCAGGACAAGACGCCCGTGCTGTCTGACCTGCGCGAGTCCGGCAGCCTGGAACAGGACGCTGATATCGTGATGTTTATCAACCGTCCCGATGCCGGCGATGAAAAAAGCGAAAACCAGAACCTGGCGAAACTGGCAGTCGCCAAGCATCGTAATGGTCCCACCCATCCCGGCATTGACCTGGTCTTCCTGAAGGAGCTGGCGATGTTCCGGGAGAAATTCATGGGACCAGGGAGCAATTAATGGATTTGGACGCGCCTGAAGTTTATGGCTTTAAGCAGGATAGTGGGCTGACTCTCAGCTTACCAGCTGATTTCGCCGAGACAATCTGTTCGTCTGACTGTCAAAAAGACTGTGTCATCTTGCTCTTAACCGTGTTCCAACTGCTGGCAAAACAGGAACGACCCACCTGGATTTTGGACGCCTATTTGTTAGCCGATGCTGTCAAATCTGTTTTTGCTGAAAGCGTGGACCGCTACGAAATTGCCCTGGCAGAAGCGCTTGAAGCCCAGCTTTTGTTAGCTTATTCGGAATTTCACCACCCGGGTCAGCATTACCTGATCCCTGCGACACCGGTTGGAATCCGACTCTTCAATGCCTTGCTCAGCGGTGAAGTTTCAATTCGGGACGTGGACCAGGCGCTGCCGGTCTCACTGCACCCCAAAGCGAATATTTATGAGCTTTACGAGCAGAATATCGGTATGCTTACTCCCATGATCGCTGACCAACTCAAGTTGGATGAGGCCGAGTACCCGCCTGAGTGGATTGTTGAGGCGGTGAATGAGGCGGTGCAACACAACGTGCGAAACTGGAAGTACGTAAGCGCGATTTTGAAAAATTGGAAAGAAAACGGGCGTGGACCCAATTTTAATAAATCAGGTAGTGACGTCGAAGACTTTCGCAGGCTGTGGCAGGAACAAAAAGATAATGAAAAATAACCTTCCGGACAGAAAAGATATCACCCATTACGGCAGCGGTGATCCCGACTGTCCGATTTGTGGTGGCTTGGGTTTCGTTGGCAATGATGTACCTTTCGGTGACCCGGAATTTGGAAAGTTGCGCGTGTGTACCTGTCGATTGGGTGAATTGAGTTCACGCCAAAAACAACATCTGCACGCGATTAGTAACCTGGGTTCTTTGAGCAGCATGACTTTTGAGACTTTTCAGCCTCGTGGTCGTGTGGGCATGCCCAGGCAACAGGCGGATACGCTTGAACAAGCTTATAACACCGCCAACAATTTTGCTGGAACTCTGCGCGGTTGGCTTTTGCTCTTGGGGCGATATGGCACTGGCAAGACCCATCTGGCTGCGGCGATCGCCAACCAGGCGGTCAACATGGGCGTTTCAACGCTCTTCCTGACTGTTCCCGACTTGTTGGATTGGTTGAGATTTGCCTACTCCAATACCTCAGAAACTGGTTTCGAATCTCGTTTTGAAGAAATTCGCACTGTACCACTTCTGGTCATGGATGATTTTGGTACTCACAACGCCACCGCGTGGGCTCAGGAAAAACTTTTCCAGATTTTGGACCATCGCTACATCGCCAAATTACCAACGGTCATCACCAGTAATCTTAATTTGAATGACTTTGAAGGTCGGATCAACTCACGTTTATTGGACCCAGAACTGGTCACCAGGGTTGACATTCTGGCGCCAGATTACCGTAACCCAACCGACGATGTCGGTCACCATGAACTGTCCAGTCTGAGTTTGCACGTCAAGCAGACTTTTGATCGATTTGACCTGCGCAAGGATGAAGGACTGCCGCGTGAGGACGTCCAATCGCTCAAAGAAGCCTTGGATAGCGCTAAAGCATTCGCTGAAGCGCCACGCGGTTGGCTGGTTTTTATGGGTCCGTATGGGTGCGGAAAAACCCACCTTGCAGCCGCGATTGGCAATTACCAGGCTTCATTTGGTATCCCGCCTTTGATGGTGGTGGTACCAGACTTGCTGGATCACTTGCGAGCCGCCTTCAATCCCAACAGCGGCATCAGCCTTGACAAACGCTTTGAGGAAATCCGCTCAACCAGGTTGTTGATCCTTGACGACCTCGGAATGCAATCCGCGACGCCGTGGGCACGCGAGAAGTTGTACCAACTATTCAATCACCGCTACATTGCGGAACTGCCAACAGTGATTACCACGTCTTTGCAACCTTCAGAGCTGGATCCCCGCTTAATGGCGCGTATTTCAGACCGTCGCCTGAGCAAATCTGTGTACATGCGCGCGCCGGCTTACACCGGTGAAAAACGCTCAAAGAAGTAAGCTTTCACACTTACAGGCGAACGCGCGCCCGTCTCGAACTTTATGTTATGATTATCGTTTGTTTTATTATTAAATAGCGACCCACCCCAGCTAGGGTAGGGTCAATTTATGTGAGTAGAGGTATTATGACAAAAATTATCCGCGAGATGCCCAATAGTTTTGACCTGCCATATCGCGTCAAGCGTTTGGCGGACCTGGCCCACAACCTTTGGTGGGTCTGGAACCCCGAAGTCGGCAAGTTGTTCAGAGATATGGACTCGGTGGGTTGGGAGCTTTCGAACCATAACCCAATCGTCTTCCTGCGTGAGATCAAACGCGAAAAATTTGAAGACCTGATCAGAGATCGCTATTTCCTGGAGCGTTATGATCGCGCTTTGCGCGAGTTTGATGCCTATATGAAGGCTCCCCAAACCTGGACCGACCAAACCTACCCGGAACTTACCAATCAGGAGATCGGTTATTTTTCTTTCGAATACGGTTTGCATGAGTCCCTGATGGTTTACGCGGGCGGTTTGGGTGTCCTCTCTGGCGACCATCTGAAAGAAGCCAGCGACCTGGGCTTGCCCCTGACCGCAGTCGGTTTTCTTTACACTTACGGCTACTTCTCGCAGCACATCACTGAAGATGGCTGGCAGGAAGCCCGCAACATCCAGATTGACTTTAACAATATCCCGGTGATCGCGCTTTATGATGAGAACCATCAGCCGATTAAGATTTCTATCGACCTGCCTGGTCGAAAACTTTGGGCTCGACTGTACGAGTTGCAAATTGGACGCGTCAAATTGGTCCTGATGCACACCAACATCCCTGAAAACAATCACCAGGATGCTCAATTGACCGATAAGCTTTACATCAGCGATCCCGAATTGCGCATTTCACAGGAAATCCTGCTCGGCATCGGCGGTATGCGTGCCTTACAGGCGCTTGGGCATGAACCAACAATCTATCACATGAACGAAGGTCATTCGGCTTTCCTAACGCTTGAGCGCATGCGTCAACTGATCGCCTCTGGAAAAACTCGCGAAGAAGCGATCGCGCATGTACGCAAAACCAGCATATTCACGACCCATACGCCTGTTCCAGCTGGCAACGACGTCTTCCCGATGTGGTTGATCGACAAATATTTCTCGCATTATTGGAGCGAGCTTGGCATGACCAAGGAAGAGTTCATTGAAATTGCCAGGATCACCCCCGATTGGGGCGGTGAAGCTTTCAGTATGCCAGTGTTAGCCTTGAAACTTTCCGAGTTTGCCAATGGTGTCTCCAAATTGCACGGTGAAGTGTCCCGTGCGATGTGGGCGCCGATCTATCCCGGTAAAACTGTCGATGAAGTTCCGATTTCTTATATTACCAACGGTGTGCACACGGGTACCTGGTTGGCACGCCGATTGGCTCGCCTGTGGACACGATATTTGGGCACTGACTGGAAAGATCACATCGATGATCCCGAGATGTGGAAGAAAATTGACAATATCCCGGATGAAGAACTCTGGCAGGTGCGTTTGCACCTCAAGCGCAAATTGGTGGCGTACATGGTTGCTCGTGCTCGCTCGCAGTGGTTGGAATGTGGCGTACATCCAGTACAAACAGTTGCCAGCGGTGTCTTGCTTGACCCGCTCAAACTGACCATCGGCTTCGCCCGGAGATTCGCGACCTACAAACGTGCCAATTTGCTCTTCAGATATCCCGATCGGCTGTTAAAAATGGTCACGGACGCGCGCCGACCAGTCCAGGTCGTGTTTGCTGGCAAGGCTCATCCCGCGGATGAACCCGGCAAATTACTCATCCAGGAGGTCTACCGTAAGGTGAAAGATGCCCGTTACGGCGGTCGCTTGGTCTTTCTTGACGATTACGACATGGACATGGCGCATTACCTTGTACAGGGTGTCGACGTCTGGTTAAATACGCCGCGTCGCCCTCGTGAAGCCTCTGGCACCAGTGGTGAAAAAGCTGCCATGAACGGTACCTTGAACTTCTCCGTGCTCGATGGTTGGTGGGCTGAAGGTTACAACGGTCATAATGGCTGGGCGATCGGTGACACGACAGAATACGCTGATCAGGATGCCCAGGATGAAGCGGACGCCTTGTCGCTTTATGATACGCTCGAGCATGAAATTGTGCCTTTGTATTACAACAAACGCTCAGCCGATAACTTGCCAGGCGATTGGATCGAACGCATGAAAGAGTGCATCCGCACTATTTCTCCGCAGTTCTCGATGACCCGCATGGTCAAGGAATACATGACCAAGATGTATTACCCAGCCCTTCAGAACGCGGAAGAAGAAGAACTGGATAACTAGGTAGGTAAATAATGGAAGCATTTCTTCAATCCCTAACCAGTCCCCAAGCCTGGCTTGGTGCGCTGGCTATCTTTAGCATCCGCGTGATCTCGATCGCCATGGACACGCTCAGATTCATGCTGACCATGCGTGGCAGAAAAACCATTGCCTGGATTCTGGGATTTTTTGAATCAGTCTTATTTGTTGTCATCATGGGAATCGTGCTGACTAACTTGGAGAATATTCTTAATATCATCGCCTACGCGGCTGGATTTGCCACCGGCAATACGGTCGGCATGATGATTGAGAAAAAGCTTGCCATCGGTTTTACGCATATCAGTGTCGTCAGCAAATTGCATGGTTTTGCCCTGGCAGAATCGCTCAGAGAACGCGACTTTGCCGTGACCGAGATCCCAGCGCGCGGGAAAGATGGTTTGGTCTACTTGTTAAACCTTACGGTTAAGCGAAAAAGTGTGCCTGATGTCGAGAAGTTTGTGCTTTCCATCGATCCGGAAGCGTTTATTACAGCAGAAGATATCACGCCAGTTCGTTCAGGTTATTGGGGGCACGGCGGTTTGAGAGATTCAAAGTGATCATGCCCAAAAAAGCGATCATTTTTGATTTCGATGGTCTGATTCTGGATACAGAAACCCCCCAGGCGGATGTCTGGCGTGATCTGTTTAACCAGGTTGGGGCTAATTTTGACCTGCAAGTCTACAACTCGATCATTGGCGGTTTCAACTCGGATGTTTATCGGCCTGAGGTTGAGATCGCCAGGTTGTTGGATGATGGTCGCTCACCTGAGGCGCTTCTGATGGATGTGCAAGTGGAGATGACGGAACGCATCATGCAAAACCCAATCAATCCAGGTGTGCTTGAGGTGTTGGATGAAGCCAGGCAACGCGGCATCATTACCGCTGTTGGCTCCAGTTCCCCTTGCGATTGGGTGCAAGGTCACCTGGAGCGGCTTGGCTTGATCGATCGGTTCGAGACGGTCGTCACCTACGACGATGTCGCTGAGCCCAAACCTTCCCCTGAAATATTTGAACTCGTTCTGAAGCGTCTGGATGTCAAAGCTGAAAACGCGATCGTGCTGGAGGATTCAGCCAACGGTGTTTTGGCCGCTTCCCGTGCCAACATTCGCTCGGTTGCTGTGCCAAACGCGGTTACCAGCGTGATGGATTTTTCGCTGGCAAGCGAAGTGCTGCAAAGTTTGCTCGACCTTGACCTCGATAAGTATTTCTAAGCTTCCAATCTGATAGTTTGCAGCCTCCTCTTCTTTCAGGGGAGGCTGTTTGATATATAATAAAACATTATCAGTCAACACAGTGAAGGAGCAATCATGGATTTAAATACCCCTGAATTCTATTTTGGTCGAGAATATGACTTCGAAAAGAAAGCCGCTGACCCCGAAAAGCCAGTATTTTATGACCCTGAAGACCTAACCACCCATATGGTTATCACTGGCATGACTGGGTCTGGTAAAACGGGCATGGGTGTCATCCTGCTGGAAGAGGCCGCCCTCAAAGGTATCCCTGCCATCCTGATCGACCCCAAGGGTGATCTGACCAATACGCTTTTACACTTCCCCAATATGGCGCCTGCTGATTTCACCCCCTGGGTGGACAAAGATGCCGCTCGTCGCGATGGCAAGACCCCGGATGAAGTGGGCGCGGAAGCATCCGCGAGTTGGCGCAAGGGCTTGATGGACGCTGGCATTGACAAAGCCAGGGTTGTCAAACTCTCCAAAAATGTCGATCGTGCCATCTATTCGCCCGGCTCAGACTCAGCCATCCCAGTCAGCATTCTCTCTTCACTCAAGGCTCCAATTATTCCCTGGGAGGAAAACCAGGAAGTTCTTAGAGAGAACATTGCCAGTACAGTCTCAGCTTTGTTGGGCTTGATTGGTCTCAAAGATATTGACCCGGTGCGTTCACGTGAGCACATCTTGCTTTCCAATATCCTTGAATTTGCATGGAGCAAAGGCAAAGATCTTGATTTGGAATCATTGATCCTGCAGGTCCAGAATCCACCTTTTGACAAGTTGGGTGTCTTCCCGGTCTCCAAGATGTATCCAGAGAAGGATCGCTTCGAGCTGGCAATGCAACTCAACAACTTCCTGGCAGCTCCGGCATTTGCCACATGGCTGCGCGGTCAACCGCTCGATATTGGTGAATTCCTTTACACCCCTGAAGGCAAACCGCGCCATTCCGTCTTTTATCTGGCTCACCTTTCGGACGCGGAGCGTATGTTCTTCGTCACTTTGCTGTACAGCGCGATTGAGACCTGGACGCGCGCGCAATCTGGCACGACGAACCTGAGGGCATTGGTTTACTTTGATGAAATTGTTGGTTACCTACCCCCAGTCCAAACCACTCCAGCCAAGCCCATCATTTTGCGCATGTTCAAGCAAGCTCGCGCGTTCGGAGTTGGCTTGGTGGTTGCCACCCAAAACCCGATTGATCTTGACTACAAAGCCCTGAGCAACACCGGTTCATGGTTGGTGGGTCGCTTGCAGACCGAACAAGACAAGGGTCGTTTGTTGGACGGTTTGGATGGCGTCTCGGGCACTTTTGATCGGGCTTATTTTGATAAAACCATTTCTGCCCTGCCGAAGCGCGTCTTCATTTTGCATAATATCCACGCCAAAAAACCGCAAGTTTTCTCCACTCGTTGGGCGATGAATTACCTGCCCGGTCCAATTATGCGCAATAGGTTGGACGAGTTAAACAAGATGGTCGGCACAATCGAAGAAGAGATGGATTGGAGCGAACCAGAATCTGTCATCGGCGCGAGCCAATCTACACAAACCAGTGTCTCTGATACTGAAATCGCTGGATCTGGGCGCGGTGACTTACCAGGCAGCCCAACGGAGCCGATCCTGGCATCCAGGGTGGCAGTGCATTATCTGCCCATGAACCTAACGCTCTCACAGGCTCTACAGGATAACCCGGTGGAAGTGCCAGCCACTACCGCGAATGCCTTAACATACTATAAACCAGCCTTACTTGGACAAGCTAAAGTCTATTATGCCAATCGTACCTATGGTGTAAACGTGGAACGCCAGGTATCGATCGCCATCCGCAGTTTGGATGGGCGTGGTTTGGTTCAGTGGCAAAACTATCAGACCGACCCGATCGATGCGTCCCAGCTTGAGAACCGACCTTTGCCTAATGCCTCCTTTGGAGACCTGGTCTATCCATTCGACGATGAGAAGAATATCGAGACCATGCAGAAGGATTTTGTGGAATGGATCTATCGTTCTCTGCCCCTGAAGCTTTACCGCAGCGACAAGTACAAGATGACCTCTGAGCTGGATGAGACCGAAGACGATTTCGCCAGTCGGGTAGCCGCGGCGAACTCAAGTGCCTCCAGCGAAGCTGTGGAGAAGGTAAAAGCCAAATTTGAAAAGCAAAAGAAAACCATCGAAACGCGCCTGATGAAAGAGGAGATGGAGCTCGAGAAGGATCAAACCACCCTCAATCAGCGCAAAATGGAAGAAAGTGGTTCGTGGCTATCGACCGCGGCCAGGACGCTGCTGGGGACTGGTGGTGTGAAAGGCACGCTAAAGCGCGGCGCTTCCAGCATCGGCAGCAATATGAGCAAACGACGCATGACCTCCACCGCCAAAGCGAGCGTGGAAGAATCCAAGCAGATGATCGAACTCTACAAACAGCAGTTGGCTGAGTTGGACCAGCAGATGGAAGCCGAAATTGCCGGTTTGCAGGAGGATGCGGTGGACATAACCTCCTCCATCCGCGAGGTTACGGTTTCACCCCAGAAGAAGGATATCGTGGTGGAAGTCTTTGGTTTGGGCTGGCTGCCCAATTATGCCTTCAAAGGACCCAAGGGCTGGGTGCTCGTGCCGGCGTATTAGGTTATCGAATCTCGTCATCCTGAACCTCTTTTGTGAAGGATCTAGCCTTTAATTTCAAAACTGCTAGATTCTTCACTGCGTTCAGAATGCCGAGAGATTGCTAGATGGCAGGCATCCAAAATATTGGTTAAGATAGTAAACCCCGATTAATGTCTACTGCGCGGGGCTTGCCCCCCGCACATCACCAAAGGAGTTGACATCCAACGCCCAGCGACTGCCCGGCAGGGCGCGTTGATATAAATCAAAATCCGTTGTGGTCATCTGGTAACTAGTTCCATCAGCCGTAAACATAATGGTGTAGCGTTCGTTGGCGTTGCCATACTTCTCGTTGCTAGTCAACTGTGCTTCTGGCCAATAGGCTGATAAATCCGACCCATTTACCGCTAGCGTGTCAATCAGCGTCCAAGTCATGGTCTGATAAGAGCAATAGTCATCGTAAACCTGGTAGACACAATCCTGCTGAACGCGACCGACTCCAGTGCCAGTATCAACCGTGTACGGTTCACCGCAGACTTCTTTTGAGTTGGGAACCTCTACATCTGAATCGTAGCGATAACGCTGAGTACAGTCGTATGGCGATAGTCCAGCTGGAATTTGATCTTTCCAGCCGCTGGTCTCAATTTGGCGGTAGCCCAATACTTCAATTGAGCGTTGCCAACTGACCGCGCTTACCGTGCCAGTGACAGTTTCAGTCTGGTTCATTTTTGCCAAATAAGTACCCACAAAGAAGCACATGGCCAGCATGGCGATTACGATGAGCACTAGAACGAGCGTTGGCATTTTTGCCCGGGGTTCGGCGGGAAGCGCTACTGCCGGTGGCATTGGCTTTTCCATGACCCGGTTCGCGTCGCGTGTGTGCGCGCCAACAGTGATGTCGCTGCCACATTCCACGCAGGTTACCGCCTCAGCGACATTGCGTGTACCGCAATAGGGACAATGCTTGTCCGCCCCGATTTGGGCCATGCGGATGAGGGCTTGATCCTTGATAAAATCGAAGGCTTCGGCATCCACTTTTTCAAATTGGACATTTGGGGGTTGGGGAGCGCCACAGGCACTGCAAGACTTTATGGGACCAGGGTTCCTGGTGCCGCAAGAGTCGCAAGTCCAGACCAGTTCGATGAAGCCTAAAACTTTTGTTGCCATATCTCGTCTCCCTGTCGCACGGGTAAACTAATTATATTATATGAACTGGCATCAAGGCGCGGTACCATCAGATTTTATCGTCTTTTGTACTGCCCTAAGACTGACCAGGGCCAGTAAAGCCTCTCCGCCTACTACCATCGGGATAAAGTAACGCACGGAGACAAACGTGAGCGCCAGAAAAAAAACGCTGATAGGCAAGAGGTACAATGGGTGGGAAAGCATCAGTGCCAGTCCATTCTTCCATGCCAACCGCAGTGTTTGGGGTTCCTGCAGGAAAAAGCAAGCCACCGATAAAAACTGCCAGGACAACCAAAATGCCAAAGTGAGAAAACTTGTCCAGACCAATATGGGCGCGATAATAAAACTGGAGTTTCCGTAAAACCACATCGAAAAGCCAAATACAGCCGCGCCAAGCGTGTTAATCAATCCCCAAATCAGAGCCTGTTTCCAGTGTGCTTTGATTCCGCTCCAAAATCCGCCCAATCCGGTGCGCAAATCGTGAGTCAAGTCGACCGCCTGGTGATAAACCCCAAACAGCGCCACTGGATAGAGCACAATGGTCAGGCTGAGCAAAATGGCTGCCAGGCTAACAACCAATTGATTTGACCAGTCGTACCACCAAAGTTTGATGTTATCCCAAATTGTTGTGACTCCGTCAAAAAAGGATAGCTTTTTCATAGGTACCTGCTCTGATTATAATTGGCTTGTTGGTGACCACTCAAGACTGTGTGTGAAAGGACAATAATGTTGGATGAACAGCGCGCCATACTCGTTGTGATTGACGTCCAGGGCAATCTTGCCCGGGTGGTGAATGAGAGCGAAAAACGCATCGAGAGTATGATTAAGTTGGTCAAGGGTATGTTGGCATTGAACATACCCATCTTGCTCACCGCGCAAGCGCCTCAGAAGATCGGCGGTACCATTCCTGAAATTGCCGCATTGCTGCCCGGCGTTGCAGAGATTCCAAGGCTCAGTTTCAGCGTGATGGGCACTCCTGAGGTTGTCAGTGCGTTGAAAGCGTCATGTCGTACCCAGGTACTGCTGTGCGGTTTCGAAACTCACATTTGTCTCTATCAGTCCAGCTTGGATTTGCTGGAGCAAGGCTTTGAGGTTTACCTTGGGGTTGATGTGACCTCTTCCAGAATAGAAGAGAACAAACTTACCGTGCTGACCGAGCTTCGCGCCCAGGGCGTCCATTTGGTTAGCACTGAGATGATCCTTTTCTCGCTGTTGAAAAGCGCGGATCACCCCGCCTTCAAGACGATCGCCAAATTGATTAAGTAGTTAATTATTTATAAGGTTCTAACCAAACTTTGCGCTTCAGGCTGTTATGATTACTGCCGAAACGGAGCACTATGAACACCCCTAAGTCAACCAAGAAAAACAACACATTTCGCAAACTAATCACCTGGTTATTAATTATTGCTATCGTCGTGGGTGGCTATTTCTACCTGCAGTACCGCCGCAGGATTGAAGCTGAAAAAACCCTGGCAAGCTTGGATACCGTTAGCCTCACGCGTGAGACGCTGCTTTCGACCATCAGCGGCACTGGAACGGTCATGCCCAGGCAGACCGCCAGCTTGACCTGGCAAACCAGTGGCGCGATTGGGGAGGTTCTCGTCAAAGCCGGTGACGAGGTGGCAAAGGGCGACGTGTTGATGTCGCTGGACGATCAGGATCTGCCGCTCGAGATTCGCCAGACTCGTTTGGAACAGCTCAATCTCGAGCAAGCTTTGGCCCAGATTGAAACGAATACCAATGTGCAACGTGCCAAACTAAACTCTGACTTAACCTCTGCGAAGGCAAGCCAGGCAGGGCTTGAGGAACAACTCAAACTCTGGCAGGCGCGTACCTGCACCGAGTGGAACCTTCGCAACCTGCAGCAAAAGTATGACGACGCCTACGATAGTTATGCTGAAAATCCCAGTGAGATTAACCTGGCGATTGTCAATCAGGCCAGGAAAAACCTTGATTTTTGCGATCCTGTTGTCATCGCGCAAAGGGAAAGTGAAATCCAGTCCCAGTTGGAGCTGCAGACACAATCGATTAGCCAATTGGAAGAACAACTGGCAAAAATCGCCGACGGTCCCGACCCCGACGAGCTCAAGAAGCTTGAGTTACAGCTCGACATCGTCAACAAACGTCTCGAAGCTGTCGCGCTAAAGGCGCCTATTGCCGGCGTAGTTACCTCAGTTGTGGGAATAGCTGGCGATCCAGTCACAATGGGCAAATTTGCGGCGCAAATTGATGACCTGAGCGAATTGCTGGTTGATGTGCCGATTGCTGAGGTTGATATTCCCTTGATCAAACTTGGTCAGCAAGCCCAACTGGTTTTCGACGCCTATTACGAAAAAACTTACCAGGCGACTGTGGTTGAAATCGACCGGACGGGAATGAGCGTTGGCGGCGTGGTCAATTACCATGTTAAACTGCAGATGCAACCACCCTTTGATGACATCAAACCGGATATGACCGCTGCTGTATCGATTATCATCGGTGAAAAAGCCAATGTCTGGGCGGTTCCATCCGAAGCCATCACCACGCTCGACGGCAAGCAGGTGGTGTACGTGATGCGAGGTGACAAACCTCAGTCAGTTGAAGTGACTACAGGTGCTTACTCGGACCAAAAAGTGGAAATTGTTTCCGCTGATTTGTCCGATGGTGAAACCATCCTGCTCAGCCCGCCTTCCAGCCTGACCGAGATGTTCACCAACGGCAATTTTATGGGTCGCTAAAATGACAGATCTTCAGGCAACACCGGTAATAAAGGTGACCGAGTTAACCAAGGATTACCATATTTCAGATATTGTGGTCCAGGCGCTCAGAGGGGTTTCGCTTGAGGTTTACCCAGGTGAAATGTTAGCCATCATGGGTCCAAGCGGTTCGGGAAAGTCGACCCTCATGAACATGATTGGCTGTCTCGACTCACCGACCAGTGGGGATTACATCCTGGATGGAGAGCTGGTTTCGGATTTGCGGGACGATCAGTTGGCGATGGTTCGGAATCGTAAAATTGGTTTTGTTTTCCAGAAATATAATTTGCTGCCGCGCGCTAATGCCATCGATAATGTCGCGCTGCCATTGCGTTATAGCGATAATCGCGAAGAAATCTATGCACGTGCCGTTGAGGCGCTCAAGTCAGTTGGATTGGAAGACCGCATGCATCACAAACCCAACGAACTTTCTGGCGGACAACAACAGCGCGTAGCCATCGCTCGCGCATTGGTGAATCGCCCAGCCATCATCCTGGCCGATGAACCGACCGGCAACCTGGACTCCCAGTCCGGCAAAGACATCATGGATTTATTGCTCAAGCTCAATCGTGAATATAAGGCGACAGTTTTGATTGTGACGCACGACGCGGACGTCGCTGGCCAGACCAACCGGGTGATAAGGCTGCGGGATGGCTTAATCCTGGGCGAGGGACAGCTATGAACCTCCTCGAAACCCTAAAAGAAGCCATCAATAGCATCAATGCCAACCGTACCCGCTCATTTTTGACCATTCTGGGCATCGTGATTGGGGTGGGTGCCGTAATCGGTCTGATGGGTATTGGTCAAGGTGCGCAAGCCGCCATTTCCGGTCAAATTTCTTCCATCGGCACCAACGTTGTCTACGTAATGTCGGGCAACTTCATGCAAAACGTGCGTAACGCCCGTCCAATAACCATGAATGACGCTGAAGCTTTGATGAACCGCGCCAAAGCTCCCAGTATCCTCAGGGTTGCCCCGGTCAATATGACCTCAGCTGAGATGCAATTCGAAGCCAACAGCATGACCGCGGATGTGTTTGGCGCGACCGCCGCGTTGGCGCAAGTACAGAGTGTCGCCCTGGCGGAGGGTGAGTTTATCAACCAGACTCATCTTGATTCGCGCGCCTCGGTGGTTGTAATGGGACCGGATGTCGCTGAGAAGCTTTTCGGTCGCACCACCGGTTTGGTCGGGAGCAGCGTGCGCATCAAAGGCACGCCTTATCGCATCATTGGCGTGACCGTCAGCAAAGGCGGAGGGCAAATGAGTTCGCCTGACCGGCAGGTCTACTTGCCGATGAGCACCTACCAACTAAGGCTCGGTCAATCCAGTGAGGGTAGGGTACGCTACATTGCTGTTCAAGCCGTGGATAGCAAGAGCGTCAACGAGGCAATTAAAGAGGCCAATGTGATCATGCGTGAAAGTCACCGTTTGACCACGCGTCAGCCAAACGACTTCACCATCACCAACCAGGAAGACTTCCTCTCGATTGCCAATTCAATTACTTCTGTCTTAACCATTTTTCTAAGCGGCATCGCTGGGATTTCCTTGTTGGTTGGCGGCATCGGCATCATGAACATCATGTTGGTTTCTATCACCGAGCGCACACGCGAAATTGGTTTGCGTAAAGCCTTGGGAGCGCGAAGAAGCGACATTATGCTGCAGTTCCTGAGCGAATCAGCTCTTCTGAGCCTGATTGGTGGCTTGTTAGGGATTGGACTGGGATGGCTGCTGGCGACCGGGGTTGGCATTATTGCGGAACGTACAGGTACACCTCTTGTGCCTTCTATTGGCGTTGAATCGATCTTGCTGGCCACCTTGTTCTCGACCGCGGTGGGTGTCTTCTTTGGCTGGTACCCTGCTTCGAGAGCGGCCAAGCTTGAACCGGTCGAAGCCTTGCGCTACGAGTAAATCAATTGAAATTAATCAAAAATGGGAGCCTTTTGAGACTCCCATTTATTGTTTAACTCAGATTTCGTTAGGGTCTGCTGCCAAGCGTGACAGGGATATCCAACTGCTCGCTCCCGCGCAACACGGTGAAAGTAATGATATCACCGGGGTTTTTCTGCAGAACCATGTACGCCATTAATTGACTGAAGTCATTGATCGGCTGACCATCCACCGCTATGATCAGGTCACCACCGCCATAGAGGTTCTGAAATTCAGTTTGCTGTGTAGATCCACGGATGCCAGCTATTGCGGCTGGTCCGCCTTGGGTCACATCGGTCACATAAGCGCCGGTTGCCTGGGGTAAGCCCAACGCTTCAGCTAATGCGAGGGTCATATCAGGCATGGCGGAAAGCCCGAGGTAGGGATAATCGTAGGTGCCATTGGAGATCAACGAGGGAACCACTTTACGAACAATGTTGGACGAAATGGCAAAACCGATGCCCGTGTTGACGGCCTCTCCGGTGATGCTTTGCCCAGCCGTTTCAATCGCGCGGTTCACACCGATCACTTCGCCATTGAGGTTAAGCAAGGGTCCGCCCGAATTGCCGGGGTTGATTAGCGCGTCGGTCTGGATCAGATCGCCGGTCGTAAAGCTCGTGCCTGATTCAGTGGTTCGGATGGATGACAGTGTCCGACCGCGGGCAGAAATGATGCCCAAGGTCATGGTGCCAGCCAAACCAAACGGATTGCCAATGGCTACCACCGAAGTGCCGACTAAAGCCAGGTCAGAGTCGCCTAAAGGTAGAACGGTTAACTGATCAGCTGGGACGTCCACCTTGATTACAGCCAGGTCTGAGTCTGTGTCGATACCAATCAGTTCAGCGGGGACCTTCAAACCGGATGAAAAGTGAACTTCAAGGTCCGAGGCTTCCCCAGCGACATGGTAATTGGTCACGATGTGGCCTTCTTTGTCAATCACGAAACCAGTTCCTTGCCCGCCGCCAATGGTCTGGTTGTTCTGGATGGTGCTGAACATGATCGAGACTACACCCGGGTTTACCTTCTGGTAGAGCGCTTCAAGCGTGCCTGGGGCGATTGTGTCCGCGGCTGAAGGAAGTGGCGGCAGATTGGATTGAGGCACTTTAGTTGGCGAAACTTGGGGTTGCGTTTGTGGTTGGGTTTGAGGCTCAATCGGTAAGTTTGGCATGAGCGTCTCAAGTTGTTGCGGAATCGCTGTTTGCAATTGCTCACCAAGTTGCTGGGGCAGGCTGAAGATGCCGCAGCCTAACACGACTAACATAGCCATAAAGATCAACAAAAAAGTACGCATGGTATTTTTTCTCATAGTCACCTCTCTGTTCGAGAATTCAAAAGTTTCTTAATTAAATCACTGATTTATTTAATTTTGATTAACGTATCAGGCTTGAGCATACTATGACAAAATTTTAATAATTGTTGCCCAACTCACGTAGGTTGTGGTGAAGCGACAAAATCTACTCGCCAAAAGCCATCTCTAAGGAGCGTAACCCAACACACAATTCATCTGCGTTGTGAGGAATTGACAAAATCTACTCGCCAAAAGCCATCTCTACGGAGCGTAACCCAACAAACAGCCAAAAAAAAAGAGCATCCTCCTGCAATGGGGATGCTCTTTTAGCTATGTGAAATTTCGTTAACTCAGTCCCAGTATCCGATCGGTTTCAAAATCAATGTCGATGTCAAAGTAAGCCGGACGGGTGGGGAGACCGGGCATGGTGCTCATGGTGCCCAGCAGCGGATAAACAAAACCAGCCCCAAGCGAAGCGCTGACGTCGCGGATGGGAACCCTGAAACCTTTTGGCACCCCTTTCAGAGCCGGATCGTGGCTGAGCGAAAGGTGCGTCTTGGCCATGCAGATCGGCAATTTGTCATAACCCAAGCGGGTGTATTCCGCGATGCGGCTTTCCGCCAATTCACTGTAATCGACGCCGTCAGCCCCATACACTTCACGTGCGATGGTCTCAATTTTTTGCTTGATGGGGATGTTCAGCGGATAGAGGAAGTCAAAGTGGCTGTCCTGTTCAGCGGCTTTCATCACCGCTTTGCCAAGTTCAACCGCGCCTTCGCCTCCCAGTGTGAAATGATCGCTCACGACCGCGTCACTGATGCCGGGATGGGTCAGGGCAATCTTGCGCAGCAGTTCAAGTTCAGCGTCGGTGTCCGTATAGAAGCGGTTGATGGCCACGACGACCGGTATGCCGAATTTCTGCGCGATACTGGCATGCGCCAACAGGTTTTCCGCGCCTTTCTCGAGCAGTTCCAGGTTTTCGTTGGTGTATTCCGGGGCGAGCGGCGCGCCCGCGGTCACTTTGGGTCCACCACCGTGCATCTTGAGCGCTCGGATGGTCGCCACCAAAACGACTACGTCCGGGACAAGTCCTGAGTAGCGACATTTGATGTCAAAAAACTTCTCCATGCCCATATCGGACGCGAAGCC
>ERZ795055.1527-NODE-1527-length-18537-cov-5.906287_pt1 | contig 18537 bp, 21 predicted proteins | sample MGYA00375139_ERZ795055 | MGnify/ENA primary metagenome ERZ795055 (study PRJEB30184, sample SAMN05720283) | anaerobic digester metagenome | isolation source: active sludge of municipal wastewater-treating anaerobic digesters | place: USA | collected 2015-01-23 ... | reverse complement strand
GAAAAATTAATTAATACATCACCCAGCAACATAACTGCTGCTTCATCCCCATCACAATCCCTCCTTATTGCTGCGTGCATATACGGACTTGCAAAAAGGCCTTGAGTGTTTGAGAATCCAATAAATCTACAAACTACCCCTGCACAATTATGGGGGGCCATGCAAACCCCAATTTGCCCAACCAAATCTTGTTTTTCTTTTAAATCATAAAACTTTCCTAATCCATAAAATTTTTCTAATTCTTCATCAACAAATTTTGAAACCTTAAAAAAGATATCATCTGCTTTTTCATCAAGAGAGTCTGAAGAAATTGGAAGCAAAACATCATGGGGTAAAAGCTCTAGGATTTGGTCTTCATTTATTAATTCATTACCAAAAATATCTTTATCGTAACCCAATTCCCTCAATTTTTCAACACCCACAAAAATTTCTTTTGGCTTAAAAGATGTTATGGGAAGTTCTGTTGCATCAAATCTTATTGTTCCATCTTTATTTACTTGTAAATTATATTTTGCTCTTATCATCCCTTTTGCAAAATTTTCTATGGAATGATTTTCTGAAGAAGTTCCTCTAACTCCTTTAATTAATGGGGGTATTTGCTCTTTAGAATAACCTAATTTTTTTATTGCACTTTCAAAATAATGCTGAATATTTATCCTCTTATTCATGTAAGGAACTCCTCCTTTCTCAATCCCCTCTTTTATTTTAACAAATGCTTTTTCTTTTAATTCAGGAAAATAATACATTTTTTTACATTTATTTTCACAAGATTCACAAATAGGATAGATTGTTTCCTGGTTGCACTTTTCACAATAATAAATAGGAAAGCTTCCAAAAACTTCTCCTTCTCCACAAGCTGCTTGAAAACTCCTCAATCTTCCCCCCTCTTTTCCAACAGGAAATAAAACATTTGGACCCCCAATTAATTTTCTTAATTTTGCTTTTTCTGGCCTGCCCATTCTAGCTCCAATAAACTCTCCCGCCTTATCTTTTATTTTAAAATTAGAAACAGAATTAATAATTTCTAAAACATTTTTGTCTAACAAATACTTTTCCTTAAAAATTAGCTCTTTAAATAAAAATTCTTCATGGGGAATATTAATACCAAGATTAAGAAGAAGAGCCTTGCTGGTAATTTCGTTCAAAACAACATTTTCTAAAGTTACTTGATGTTCTATGCCCAGCAACTCCAAGGCACGTTTTCCCAGCTTAAATTTTTCTCTTTCAGTTTTATTATATGGAAAAATTATTTTTTTGTCATATTTTGAAACAATTAACCAATCAATTAAATCCAAGAAATATTCTTTAGATAATTCTGTCCAATAAAAAATATATTTTGGGTGTAATGGAATAGAATAATTCTCACTTAATTCAATTGCTTTGTCTAGAGAAATATTAAAACAATCTATTTTTTCCAGATTGTTTTTTTCCATCAAATCCAATTTCCACCACTCTTCAACATACCCCGGTTTTATAAGCTGCGCATTTCTGTTTAAAACATCACTAAATGGAAACAAAATGTCTCCTAAATAAATAATTTCATCTACATCTGGATAAATTAATTTAGCTTCTTCTAAAGAATTTAACTTTTTTACACTCCCATTAAACAATTTGACTATCGGTCCTTCTATTGAATCACAAACAGTAGCTACACAACCTTTAGTTGGTTTTTCAAGTTTTAATTGTGTTCCAATTGCAATAAAGTCGTCAGTTATAGCCATTGTTGCAGGATGCAAAGAAGTTGCACTAAATCCTGAAACCCTTCCTCTTCCATATCTAAACCTAAAACCCCCAGATTTTGCAGGATGCCCAAAAACAGGTCTTCCGGCAACCAAATCTTTCATATAAACAGGAGTTTCATCTTTTTTTCCTTTTGCCCTTTTTTCATGAATTTTTATATATTCTTCTAAAAAATCAAACCCCGTTGATTTTATCCCATTTTTCTTTGAAATATTTAACAACCTAAATCCTTTTGCTGCTTTTTGGGCAAGCCCTTCCCCGATAATTAAACAAAAACCACTCCTCAAATAATTTGTATCCACTCTTTCCAAATTTTTATAATTTGGAACTTCAATTTTTTCAGAAGCATCTCCTGCAATTTGAATTGGAAGATTTTTTGCTAAAAAATTTGCCTCTTTTTCTGTAGGCATATACTGCAAATTTGCAACCCTTTCATGAAAATGTTCCATTTCAGAATACATTCTTTTGATTTCTTCTTCTGTGGGATCATATTTAGCAAATCCAAATATCTCCCTTAGATAGTCAATTAAAATTAAAACAATACAACTTGCAGTTGTTCCTGCACTTCTAATTGGGCCTGAAAAACTTGCTTCAATATATTCTTGATTGTTTCTCGTTTTTCTTATTTTTAATCCAGTGAATCCTTCTATTGGGCTTGAAACTACCCCCAAGGTAGCATAAGCAAAGCCAACTCTTATTCCAGCATCCATTGATTCGAGAAGATCCTTAAATTTGCAAAATTTTTGTTTTGCAACTTCTTCTGCAATCTTAAATACAATTGTTGTATCCAATTTCCCATATTCTTTTTCAAGCTCAAGAATCCTTTCTGCAATTCCAGAATTTTTCATTTGAGGATATATTGTAGAAATTAAACCAACAACCTTTTCTGCCATACTCATTGCTAAGGGAATTTCCACCTCATTTGCAGGGTCATATCCTTTTGCTCTAGCTTTTTCTGCAATTAAATATATTTTATCGATTTCCTTCTTAAGATTTTCAAAATATTCTTGGGTGTTCATTTTAATTAGGAATTATCTTTATTTTCTTAACCTCCAAATTTTTTTCTTTTTCATAATTAATAAGTTTTTTATAATCCTCACAAATATCGCTTAAACAAACAATCCCCCCATTCATTCTAATTTCTGGATCAACATATCTAAACTTCTTTTTTAATTCTATTCCATTTTCATCTTCGATGACAGAGAAACCTTTTTTCAGTAAGTTTAAGTTAGATAAAATAAGTTCATTGTTTGAATTATTTAAAATTTTCAAAATGGGTTTTTCTGTCCCATAAAATTGATTAAATTCGATTAAACTTTTATTCAATGCTTCTTTCAATGTTTCAGATAAAATATAATATTTACTTCTCATTTCATCTCCCGCCCACCTAAGAGTTTGAAGATTCATATACTCTTTTCCGAACAATCTTGCAACTTCTAAACTATTAAATGCAATTTGATTCTCATAAACACATAAATCTCCAAAAATTTTGTTAGCCAATTCTTTGCCTTTTTCCATTCTAATTTGCCTCAAAGAATAGTCAAGTCTATCCGCGCACAACTTCGGAGATTCTCTTTCCAAAAGTTTAAAATTATTTAAATCTGAAATAAGTTCTGTGTTTAATTTATGCTTTTTAAGAATATCAAATGAATCTGATTTTTCTAAAAATTCCCTAAAAATACTATCTTGATAATCTTCTTTAGTTGGATCCCCAATAACCCAATCTATAACATGGGAAAAGGGGGTATGAGAAATATCATGTAATAACCCGGCAACTTGTTCTTCTAAATTAGCCCTCAATCTTTTTAAAAGAATCATAACCCCCAAAGAATGTTCATATCTAGAAAATCCTGAGAAAGAAAGATATTCATCTGGCATCCCTATTTGAGAAATGTCTTTTAATCTCTTAATTGAATTAGAATTAATTAAATCCAAAAGAATTGCTTCATTTATCTCTTGATTTCCATAAACTCTATCATTTATTTTCATTTAAATTTATCTCCAAATTTTTATCTACTCCTCTTTCATTTTCTTCAAAATCTAAGATTTTGATAGCGCGAGTTTTTAAATTAAGCATAGGAACCTTGCAATGATCTGGTTCATTTCCAAATTTTTCTTGGTAAGGAGTCATTGCTTCCCAGCAAGAAGTTGAAATAATTAAAATATTATTATAAACAGAAACTCCGCTTTTGTGAGTGTGTGCAGATACAAAAATATCTGGAACTTCTTTTATTAATAAATTATCTTCCTCAGTAGGAAAGTATTGTGTTGAGGCATGCGTTGGGGCTAGATGCCTATGTTTTAAAACATATTTCATTATTTCTTCAGGACAATTCATTGCTTTTTTTTGAATTAATTTTTGAACAGAATTTGCATAGTATTGAAAAGAAAATCCATGATAAGTTAAGACATTAAACCCATCAAAATTTTCCTTAGAACCAAAATTAAGAAAACAAGGATTTGAAGTTATTGTTACATTTTCCAGATTATAAATTGGCCAAGCATATTTTTCATCAAAAAGAGGTTGCGGTTCCATTAATCGTACCCCATCGTGATTTCCTGGCGAAAGAATTATTTTAACATCTTTTCTTATTTTTCCAAGCAAATTGGCAAGCAAGGAAAACTGTTCTTCCAAATTTACAACCTCTAAATCTTCTTCTTGATTCGGATAATTTCCAATTCCAGTAACTAAATCGCCCACTATAAAAAGGTACTTTATTTTGTAAACTTCGGGGGTGTTTGGAAAATTGCCATTTAAATAATCTATAAATTTTAGAAAGCTCTGCTTGAAAAATCTCTTGCTTCCAAGATGTAAATCCCCTAAAAATAAAGCATATTCTTCTTCCGGGGACTTTTTCTTTTCTGCAAGGTTTGCATCAGGAAAAATTATATCATTTGCAAAAAAAATCTCCCCATTTCCAGCACCCTTAAAACCCAAAACAGAATCTAAACAAATTTCTTCTGCCTTTTCATACAATTCTTTCTTTTCTTTGCTCACAATTATTTTTATTTTACCGGTAAAATCTTCAACTTCAAAAATCATATTTTTATTTTTTGTAATACTTTTACTACAAATCATCCCTATAATAGAAATTCCGTGCCTATTTCCAAATATTTTATTTATAGAAACGAGATTATCCAATTCAGAATGCCCCTGAAGAATTTTTTTCATTTCAAAAAAACGATTTCTAAAAAATTTAACAAAATCTTGCACATCTATTTTATGCCCCTGAGAAGAAACAGGGGGAAAAGGAGAAAGAATTTTTATATCGCTTTTTGTCTCTGAGTAATTTTGCTTTTTTTCATTTAAAGAGATTTTTTCCTTTGAAATTTCAATGCTTAGCCCCAGATTTATTTTTAAACTTTCTAATTCTTTTTGGGTTTCTTTTGGCAAATCTGAAAAAAATTTGATTATTTCCCCTTTATTTTCATAAAAAATATTTTTTGTTATAATTTTTTGCTTTGTTGAAGATTTTATTTTTTCAATGATTAGTTTTACGGATTCTGTATTACAAGTTTCACTAAATAATTCAAGAGCATCTTTGTCCAGCAATAATCCGTTCTCTAAACAAAACTTCAAAATTTTTTTGGTGTCCATTTTAAATAAAGATTATAAATAATTTAAGGAGTGTTCAACAATTTCATTTGCTTTTTTTGTAATCTCTTTTGGAATTGCTAATTTAATTTCTCTCATTCTCCCTCCCCGGCCCTTAGAAATAACTTTTATATTAATTATTCCATGCATATCAAACTCTTGAATTATATCCCCCACTCTCCTTTGGGTTAATACTTCTAGTTTATGCCTTAAACAAAAATCCTGATATACATTATAAACATCTCCTGTAAAAATGGGTTCGTTTTTTTGAGTTTCAGATAAATAAATAATTGCCTTTAAAACTAACTGAAATTGTTTGGGTTCTGATTGAATTACATCTAAAATCTTATCTTTTTCTATTTTATTATTTGCTTCATCTATATGTTTTATTAAAATTTTACCTGAATTGTCTCTTTCTGCTAACTCTCCAGCTATTCTAAGTAAATCTAGGGCTCTTCTTGCATCTCCGTGCTCTCTTGCAGCAAATGCGGCACATTTAGAAACAACCCCTTCCTGAATAACTCCCTCTTTAAATGCCATTCTTGCCCTTTTATTTAAGATATCCTGCAATTGAAGAGCATCATACGGGTGAAAAACAATTTCCTCTTCTGAAAGGGAACTTCTTACTCGGGGGTCTATTTCATCTAAAAAGGTTAAATTATTGCTAATTCCAACTATACAAAGCTTGGATTTTGAAAGTTCTGAATTTAATCTTATTAAATTATACAAAAAATCGCTTGAAATTTTCCTTACTGTTTGATCAATTTCATCTAAAATAAGTACTATTACTTGCCTTTCAGAATCAATTGTTTCTATAAATTTGTTATATACTGCTTGAGTTGGAAGCCCTGTTTGAGGAACTTCCCCCCCCATTTTTTTAATTAATTCTGCTAAAATTCTATATTCTGTATCAGACACCTTTTTTAATTTACAATTTAAATATTCTATTTTTAATTTAAAATTTGAATCTTTTTTTACTCGCTTATTTAATTCTTCTTGAACAAATTGGACAGAAAGGGTTTTTCCTGTTCCTGTTTTCCCGTAAAGAAATAAATTACTTGTTTTTTCTCCCCTCAATACTGGAGCCAAGATAGAAGCAATCTGCTTTATTTCTTCTTCTCTATGGGGAATTTCATTTGGAGTATAATTTGATTGTAATAAAGATTTGTTTTTAAAAATTCCATTTTTATCAAAAGTATCAAAAATTTTTTCAATATCTATTTTCATCTTTTAACCTCGCGTTTTAATTTCATTATCTCACACGTTTATTTCCTGTGGAAAATTTAAAATTAATTAAATTATCGATGAAAAAAATGTATTTCTTATATAAAGAATTATAACCACTAATTAAGAGAAACACCTACGTTTCTAATGGAATGATTAGTTTTTTTGAATTTTAAGTGCTATTTTTAAGTTTTTGAGATTTTAGCTGTTATTTTTAATTTATTACCAAAATTTTAATTATTTCTTTTATTATAATTATTATAATTTTTATGTTTTTGATAGAATGTTATTAATTATGTCTTCTTGTTATGTTATTGTTATATTACTTTTATAGTGTTTTTGATTCTTTTAATTCTTTTATTATTATTATTATTATTATTATTAAAAATAGTAAAATATAATATATAATATATAATATATAATATAAATTTTTATAAATAAATAAATAAAATAAAATTTTTCATTTTGATTTATAAATATTTCCATAAGAAACAAAAGGGTGTGGGATTTAAATTTTGATTGTTTTATACATTCAAATCTCTATATATTTTTACAGAAAAGTTTATAAATTGATTACTTTTATTTTCAATATGCAAATAGAAAAGACTCCCTTTAATGTTATTATTGGAAAAATGGTAGTAACAAAAGAAGGAAAAAGATTAGGTTATGTTAAAGATATTACTTTTGAAACAAAATCCGGAGAGTTAATTGGAGTTGTTTTAAAAGATCCCACACCTTATTCTAGAAATTTAAATCTTGAAAAAACCTCTTCTGGAGAATTTTTGGTACCGTATAGTTCAATTATTGCTATAGGTGATTTTGTTATTGTTTCTGAAGAAGATTTAATTTAAAAGTATTATTTTTTAACCTAAATATTTAAAAATATAAAATTTAATATCATAATATGAAGTTAGTTAGTTTCAATTTTACAAAAATAAATGTAGAAAAGCTTTCAGATAATCTAAAAGACTTAAAAATTAATACAGGAGTAGATATTTCTGATATAAAAACAGTAAAATCTGATTTTTTAAAGTTAAATGGAGATTTAATTGCAGTTAAATTCAATTACAATATTTCTTATGAGGAAAAAATAGCTAAATTAGACTTTACTGGAAATATGCTTGTTTCAGTAGAATCTAAAGAAGCTAAAGAAGTTTTAAGACAATGGCAAGATAAAAAAATGCCGGAAGAATTTAAATTAAATATTTTCAACATAATCTTAAAAAAGGCAAGTCTAAAAGCAATTCCTTTTGAAGAAGAATTTAATCTTCCATTGCATATCCCCCTTCCTTCTATAAAATCTCAAGAAAAAAATTAAAGAAGTACCTAAAGAAGCTTTTTTAAATTACATTTTTTTAAAACTAAACAAATAATTTTTAGAATTTAAGAAGTAATTTTAAAACATAATAGATAATTAACTTTAAAAGAACTTTCTTCTTAATCTAATTATGTTTATTTCAAAAGAAAAAAAAGAGAAAATCTCTGAACAAATTCTTGCTTACCTCTATTCTGTTAACCCAAAATCGGTTTTTACATCAAATATTGCAAAAGAAATCGCTCGAGATGAAGAATTTATAAAAAATTTATTATTAATACTAAAAAAGGAAAAGTTGGTTGTTGAAATAAAAAAGAATTCCAAGGGAGTAGACTACCTTAAAAGAAGTCGATGGAGGCTTTCAGATGAAGTTTATAAGGTGTACAAAAACAGGCAAAGCTTAAACTGAATATTTCTCAAATATTATTTTAAAATATCTCAATCTTTTTATAGGAGATATTATTTAAAAAAAGATGGAACAAATAAAAGAGGCATTTTCAAAGGTAAAACAAGATATGGATATTTTGAGAAAAGAGGTTGATTCTTTAAAAGAAGGATTAAAAGAAAATAGGCAAAGTTTAATTGAATTATGTGAATTAATAAAGAAAATTTCAATAAAGCAGAAAGAAGAAAATTTTAAAGAAGATCCAACACATAAATCAGAAAATTCAACATCCTCACCACAAATTCCAACACATCCAACACATTTTGGGCTCCTTAGGGATGAAAATTTAGGTATTTCCACTGGAAATGTAGGGGTTCCAACAGACAAACAGACAAACCAACAGACAAACCAACAGACAGATAAAGGTTCGTACAATACCAATAATAAAGAAAAAGAAAGCCCCATAATAGATGCTGTAAAAATTTTAGATTCTCTCGATAATCTAAAAAAAGAGATACGTTTAAAATTTAAACGACTTACAGATCAAGAAATGACTGTTTTTTCTGCACTGTATCAATCTTGTGAAGAAGAAGGATATGCAGATTATAGGAATTTATCTCAAAAGCTAAAATTAACTGAAAGCTCTATTAGGGATTATGTTGGAAGGTTAATTAAAAAAGGAATTCCCGTCGAGAAAATTAAAATCAATAATAAAAATATTCAATTGATTATTTCATCAAACTTTAAGAAAATTGCTTCTTTAAGCACAATTTTACAGTTAAGGGAGCTTTAATTATAGTTATCTTGCTTACCGAATAACTTTTTTCCCTCCCTTTTGGGTTTCTTATGTGTTTTTTTCTCTTTATTTTTTTCTTTTATCTCCCTTTTTTCTTTTATCTCCCTTTTTTCTTTCCCCCCGATTTTTTCTTTTTATTTTCTTATTTTTTGAATCTATTAACTCTCACTTTTGACTTTTTTATCTAATTTTTTCTTATTTTTTTAATATTTTAAGGGTTACTAATCCTCACTTTTGACTTTTTTGGTGTTTTTTGACTGTCCAACCCTTACTTTTGACTTTTTTAGTAGTTTTTCTTTAATTTCTTCAGGTATAAACACTCTTTTTTTGCCATTTGTCTCAATAATTTCCTCTATTATACCCTCACTTTTTGCTTTTATGGAGTTTATTTGACCTCTTATTGTGCTCTTTTCTTTTCCTAGCATAGTAGAAAGATCATCATAACCTAGTTTCATATCTGTGTTTAATAACACCCATAGAATCGCTCTTTCTGTTACAGAAAATTGTCCTAAATTTGGTGTTTGGACACCTGTTTGGACACCTGTTTGGACAGCATAAACAGCTGTTTGTTTATTAAACAGCTGTTTGTTTGTTTTAAACAGCTGTTTGGGTTTAAGATCATTCATAATAGATAAAACATTTTTTAATCCTTCTAATTCTTCTTTAACCGTCGTCAAATCTTCTTTAATGGATAATATATCTTTTTCTTGTATTTTTTTTTCAGAATCTAGGTGTTTAATCCATCCACTTACTGTTGCAATATCTTTTTTTACAAAATCAAAACCTTTTTTTGTTTCTTCTTTTATATCTTCAAGCTCTTTTTTATCCTTTTTTTTAGAAAACCATCTAAACATAATATCTATTAGAAAAACCGGTTTAAAAATGTTTTGTTTTTTTCATCGGGAAAAACGAAATTTTTCTTTGATTTAAAAACAAAAAAAGGGTACAAAAATAAATAAAAAATAAGCTAAAAAATTGTTAAAAAACCATGTTTATAGTAAAAAAATAACTACAAACAGCCTGTTTAAACAGTGGCAAACAGCTGTTTAAAATTTAAACAGCCATTTAAACACCTTAAATTTTAATTAATTTTTGTTTTTTTAATTTTTATTATTCCGTCGATAAAATATAACAAACAGCTGTTTAAACAGGTAAATTATACATTTTTAACTGGCATTCCAACACATCCAACACATCCAACGCATTAAAATTAAACTAATTACAAATAACTTACCTAACCTAAGTGCAAAATGCTGGTGAAAATAAATAGCAAGAAAATTTTACTGAAAAATTTGTTGTAAAAAATAAACTTCATATACCCTTCTTAATCCAAATTTTTAAAAATAATTAATTGCTTTAAGAAGAATGATTAAGCTTACTAAAATTTTAATGCCCAAAAATAGATCAAAACCTAAGCCATTATTTAATGCAAATGAGCTTGCCATATATAATCCATCCGGAGAACTAGGTAATGAATTTGATGAACTATATCATATTAAATTTAGAAGATTCGGAAAGAGTAAGAAAGATTTGGAAAAGAAATGGTACTATTTTGGTTCAACCCTCACCCTTGAAAATACTTCCAGCAGAGGACTACCTTATGCCCCTTTTTTTAAAAGGGGATTTGTTAATACTCCAGAAGAGCATCTTCATAAATTAAATGGGATTAGATGTCCTTTTTATTAAGTTTTAAATAATTTTAAAATTATTTTAATAAATTTAATTAAGTGAACTTACCTAACCTAAGTGCAAAAAGGCAGGTGAAACTTAGTTAAAAGATTTTTGCAGGTGTAAAAAGTGTAAGAGTAAAAATTTTAAAAAATATATCTTGCTTAATATAAATAGTTAAAAGGAATCTTTTCTTATGAATAAAATGAAAAAAGGTTTAGAACCAAAACTAATCCCGTATGAGCACACTCTTTATGATTTATTAATTGAAAATTTCAAGGGAAAGTATTTTCAAAACATGATGGCCCCACATTTATTATTTCAGATTCCTGAAGAAAATTCATTAGGAATTCACTATGTAGAAGATGGGAAACTTTCTGTATGGTTCCCTCTTTTAAAAAGACATGGAAATCTCTCTTTAAATGAATTTCATGAATATGCTCTTATTAGTGAAGAACAGTTTAAAGACTACCAGAAAAACCTCGGGGATGTTTTTGAGTATCTTTTAGTTCATAAAGATTCACCGGCTTTCAAAGAATATCAAACAAAAAATAACAAAGCTAACCTAAGTGCAAGACAATTTTCAACAGAAGATGAACAGTTTTTAAAAAAGGCCACAAATCCGAAAATATTAAAACAAATTGTTAAGATTACTAAGGAAATACTATCAAAACCTCCAAAATCCTTCTAAAATAGGTAAAGCTTCGTACAATATACATTATACGAACCACTAAAAATAGCTTATTTATACCTGTTTAACTCTATAGCTCCAGCTTAAGATTTCTGTCCTTTCAAATTGAACATCTTTATAAACAAATTCTTTTTTCTCTCCTGCTTTTAAATACTGAGTTACTGCTTCAGAATATTCAAATCCCCTTTGATTTTTAAAATTAAATGTAACTGTAAAATAATCTCCAACATTTTCCTTGTTTTGGACAGAAACAACATACTTAGTAATATAACTCCCAAAAATGTCTTTTTGTTGTTCTTTTCTCCCATAATAAGAAAAATCAGTTCTTTTTTCAGTTTTTTGTTGATCAAGGTTATAATAATTTATCTCATGCCGATGATTATAATCATAATAGTAATAATTCTTTCCTTGAATGTGGCTAGAATAATCTTGATTTTCTGAAACAGCAAAAGATGTTGGCACCCCAACTCTCTCCTCTTTCTCTTTTTGTTTGACTAAACTTGAAATGAGTAAAATTAAAACAATTGCTATAAAGAGTAAAGCTAAAGCAATTACAAGAATTTTTTTATTTGAGTCTCTCATTTTAATCCCAATTTTTTCTATTTTTTAAAAATTATTGTTCCAAGAAGATAGTTTAAATATCTCTATGAACTCTCCTCCCTATGAAATTTCTAAAATATCCCAAAGTATTTTGGTTTTCTTTACTTGCAATAGGGTTTATTGTTTTAGCTATCTTAGTTAATTGGCTTTTTTTAATTGGAGCAGTTATTTTGGTTTTGATTAATCAAAAAGAACTCCTTAAAAAATAGAGTCTAAAACTATTTAAAGAAGTTCGTACAATTCTTTTAAGATAAAAATGACTCCAGAAGATTTTTTAAAAAAATTAGAGGTTGAACTGAAAATTTCAAAAAATTCATTATATACACTGAGAAATTATTTGGATTCAAATAAAAAATTTCTTGAATTTATAAAAAAAAATCCAGAGAAAATAGAATCAGATGATGTAAAATTATATATTTCAGAGAATCTTTCTGATAAAGCTTCCTCATCCATAATTATTTTTCTTTCAGCTTTAAAATATTCTTTTTTAGGTATATTAAAAAAAGACATTACCCTGGGAATTAAACGTCCAAAAAGAGAAAAGAGATTGCCCACGGTTTTAACAAAAGAAGAAGCAAAAAAATTATTTGAAGTATTGGACACGAAAAAATCAAAAATTATGGTTTCTTTAATGTATGCCTGTGGGTTTAGGGTATCCGAATTAATCAATTTAAAAATTGGGGACTTGGACTTTAATGAAAAAACAGGAAAAATTCTTCAAGGAAAAGGAAAAAAAGATAGAATTTTTAACATTCCAGATTTTTTATTAGAAGATTTAAAAAAACAAGTAGAAAAGCAGAAAGAAAAAAAAGAAATATATTTATTTACTGGAATAAAAGGAAAACTTTCAGAGAGAAATTTGCAAAAAATTGTTTCAAAAGCAGCAAAAAGAGCAGGAATAAACAAGGAAATTCATTGCCATACTTTGAGGCATAGTTTTGCCACCCATCTTTTAGAAAACGGGACGGATATAAGAAAAATACAAGAATTGCTTGGGCATGCAGATCTTTCAACAACACAAATTTATACTCATATATCAACAGAAGAATTAAAGAAGATAAAATCCCCTATAGATGAATTAATGAAATGAAATGCCCTAAATGTGGACACGAATTTGAAATAGAATTAAAACCTGAATTGGAAGATCGAGGAAAATCTCAAAAAAAGGGAATGCTAAAAAAATTTTCTGAAGGAAAACATATGTCGAGATCCCCTTTCGGATATGAATGGGATTTTAAAGAAAAAACATTGATTTTAGCGCAAAACTACAGAGAAGTAGAAGAAATTTTTGAAGAGTTTTTGAATCCAGAAATGAACTTGTCTAAAATTGCAGAAAAGCATAATTTTTCAGTTAATGGATTAAAAAAAATTTTAAGAAATTTTGTTTATGTTGGTAAAGTTAGGTTTGATGGGCAAATTTCTGAAGGAAAACACCCCCCAATTATTTCAACAACTCTTTTTAATCATGTTCAAGATAAATTAGATAAACTAGAAAAGAAAAATAATTTTTAATTATTCTATTAAATCAGGAACACTTTTTTGAAAATGTCCAAATGGAAAAGGTCTTCTTTCAGATACAAAGGTGATATAATTCATAAAATCATATGCTTGGATATTAAATAAACGACATAAACGGACCAATTCTTTATTTTTTTTATCGTCGATTAAAATAATTATGAATTGTGCAAGCGAAAAGCAAAGTACAAAGAATCCCCAAACATATAACATTATACCTGCAATAATAAAAACAGGAATTCTCATCCAAACTTCTTCTGCTTTTATTTTTCTCTTTTTTTTACGCCTCTTTTCCATTTTAATATTAAGAAAATACCATTAATAAATCTTGCTTTTTGCTTATCTGAAAGAAGTTTGACGCTTAGCACGTGCTTTTGAATCTCCGGGCTTATTTGGTTCTTTTCTTCTAACGTCCGCAACAAGAAGGTTCCTATCATAATCTAAATATTCTTTTTCTAGTTTTTCTGAATTTGTAAATTTTACAATTGCTCTTGCTAAAGCAAGTCTTGCAGCTTCTATCTGGCTTTTTTCACCGCCCCCATGAACAAGAATATCCACATTAAAATTCATTTTTCCAAGGACATTTTCGGCTATTTTCAAAGGTTCTTTCATTCTTAAAATATCAAATTCGTGAAGATGCTCATAATTTCTATGATTTATACTTATTTTTCCATCCCCTTCTGTTAAAATTGCTCGCGCAATTGCAGTTTTTCTTTTTCCAGATGTAACAATTTTATTCATTTGAAAACTTCCTGAACTTCAATAAATTTATTTTTATCCCCTGTATTTAAAGAAACTTTTTTTGAATCTAAATACTTTTCTGGAGTTTCTTGATAACATTTTATTTTTTTAAAAGCAATTCTTCCTCTACCTTCTCGATGGTCTGGAAGCATTCCTCGTATTGTTTTTTTAACTATTTTTTCGTTGTCCTTAGAATATTTTGGGCCTTTTTGTGAAAAACCGACCCTCTTTCTTTTTTGTTGAAACTCATTGATAATATTTTTTCTATTCCCGCTAATTATAACGTGATTGCAATTTACAATAATTATCTCTTCTCCTTTAAGAGCTTCTTTAGCTGCATAGCTAGCTAATCTTCCAAGAACAGTGTTTTTTCCATCGATTATCATTTTAATATTTTCAATCCTTTTGCAGAAGGGTTTGATTTAATTTCATCTGAGATGTATGTAATTTGGCATTTTGAACTTAATAATTTTTCTTTTGCTTTTTCGGAGAAATTAAATGCAATTATTTTTATTTTTTTTTCTATTTTTCCTTGAGAAAGAACTTTTCCGGGGATGATTATACTCTCTCCTTCATTGCATTTTTGATTTATTTCATCCAAGTTGAAGTTTATTCTTTTTCTTCTTGGTCTAGAAAGCAATCCTGCTACCTCCACCCAAGAATTATTTTTTTTTGCAGCAAGTATACTATTAGTTAATTCTGAATTTCCTTTTCGTTCCAATTGTTTTGAAATTTTTGTTTTTGATTTCATTGTATTTAAGTAAGTGAAATTTAAATAGCAAAGTTTAGAATAATCTAACTCTACTATCGCTTTCGCTCGCAGATGAAATGCTAAAAATTATTTCTTTTATAAACCTTTTGATGCGGATGAAAAAGAAATTTTCCCTTGATTTTGTAAATTTCTAATTCATCTCTATGCGGATGAAAGGGTTCGAACCTTCGTAGGCACTAAGCCAACAGATTTTGAGTCTGTCCCGTTTGACCACTCCGGCACATCCGCCTGTTCCATTATTCTTATTGATAGTCTCTTATAAAAACTTTTGTACCTTCTCTATTGTTAATCTAATGTAACTATTTAATAGCTATAAAATGGTAATCTTTATAAAGTATGTTACTACTAAATAATTATGGAAATTAGTGGATTTTTGGACAACAAAAAATTGCTCAGAGGATTTGAAAAACCTGAAATAACCGATTTTTCAAGCGAGAGTTCAATCAACAGCCTTGGGCAAGAAAAAATAAGTTCTTTGAAAAATGCAATATCTGAGATAAAAAGGCTGATTGAAGATAGAAAAACATTGAGTAAAAAATTTATAGAAGAAGGAGATTCAATAAAATTAGAGATTGAAAATTTAATACTTTCAAATGAAAATACCTTAAGAAATACCTCTATCGGACAGAGTGAAGCCTTAAGTGAAAAAAATGCCCTTAGAAATAAAAAGGTTGAAATTGCCGAATTACAATTAAAAGAAAAAATAGATTGTTGGAAAGATATTTCGCTCTTGAAAAAAGAACTCAGAATATATGAAAAGGAGCTGAGTGAAAAAGAAAACAGGATGAAAGAATTAAATGATATTTTAAACGAAGGAAAATAAAATGAAATATGGAAAAAATCCCCACGAGATATTAATTGAAAAATTTTTAAATAATGAATCTACTCAGGATTTTCTTTTTGGAGGGGATTTTTGTAAATATTTTGTAAATGATTTAATTTTTTACGAAGATTCTCCAAACAATAAGTCAAAACATCAGTTATTGAAAAGCTTGCTTAAAAATTCCGAAATTCAGGATAAATTTAGTTTTGTTGATATGAATGCTCCTTTTGATTATACAGAAAAGTTAAATCTTAAAAAAGAGAAAATTTGGGAGCACGAAGAAATTTTGCAAGATTGTATAAATTTTCATGATGCAATTTGCTTACTTGATGAAAAAGAAAGAGAATTAGGGTATATTTGTTCAAAATTTAATTCAACTAAAGAAAAAATTCTATCCAAAATAGAAAGATATTATTTTTTTCAATTAAGAATTTTAAATATTTTAGGAGCAAATATTTCTGAATACCCAAAAAATCTGGAGGATTTAACAAAGTAAAAATGTCCATTCAAAAAACCCTTTCAATAGAGGAAATAAGCTCAAGATTAAAGCCAATTTTAGGAAATAAAATAGATGAACTTTATTTTAGATATACTGTTTCTGATTCGCTTGAAGAAAAAAACCAGATTTTATGTGTTCTAGGGGCACTTTATCAAAAACATCTTGGAAAATTTTTAGACAAAAAGCTGTTGTTAGAACCTCCTGAAGAAAAATTTGTTCTTGGAGAATACGACTTGGCTAGAGTGATCTATGCTGGAAAAGAGCTCCATAATTTTTGTTTAAGAGAAAATGATTGGCCAAGACATGTTTGTATAAGCGGGATGAGTGGAAGTGGAAAAACTACTCTTGCTTTAAATATTCTTCAAAGATTTGTTGAAAAAGACAAACCTTTTTTAGTATTTGACTGGAAAAAAAGTTTCCGTCCACTTTTAAAAGCAGATTCTTCTGTAATGTGTTTTACAATAGGGAATGATTCAGTAAGCAACCTATTTAGGACAAACATCAATCGTCCTCCAAAAGGAATTTCTCCAAGAGAATGGATTAACGTTCTATGCGATTTATTAACAGAAAGTTTTTGCGTGTCATTTGGAGTTCATAAAGTTTTAATGGAAACATTAGATGAAGTTTTTGAAGGGTGGGGCATTTACAAGGGTTCCCCTCATTACCCTAATTGGCAACATATAAAAAAAATGCTTGAAATAAAAGCAAGAGAAGCAAGGGGGAGAGAAGCAACATGGTATGAGAGTGCTCTTAGAATAGCAACAGTGCTTACATTTGGAGATTTTGGGAAAGTAATTAATTATGATGGTAAGAAAAGTCTTTCAATTGAGGATTTATACGACAAAAAAGTAATTCTTGAATTAAATTCCTTAGGAAATGTTGAAAAGAAATTTTTCTGTGAATTTATTCTTACCTATTTGTATAAATTAAAAAAAGCAAATCAATTAAAAATCTCAGAAGGTTTTAATCACGCAATTATTGTGGATGAAGCACATAATATATTTTTGAAAAATAAAACTTATTTTGTATCCGAGTCAGTGACAGACATGGTTTATAGAGAAATGAGAGAATATGGTACAGGATTAATCTGTTTGGATCAACATATATCCAAATTGAGCGACACAGTAAAAGGAAACAGTGCATGCCATATAGCATTTCAGCAGCAATTACCTCAAGATGTTTATGATATTAGTTCAATAATGCAAATTCCTGAAAAGAAAGAACTCTTTACCCAACTTCCGGTGGGGGTTGCAGTCGTTAAACTTTCAGAAAGGTATACTTTTCCTTTTTCAATAAAGGTCCCATTTACTGAATTAAGAAATGAAATAATTGATGATAAAATAATTGCAAAGAGAATGGAATGTATTGTTCAGGGTATTGAAGTTGAAAAAGACGACCCGGAATTCAAAGAAGCTTTAATTAATCCATCAAATCCAAAAAGCTTAGAAGTTGTGCCCGTTACAGAAATTAAATTAGAGATAAAAACCTTGGAACCGCAAGAGAAAATAGAAGAGGTTAAACTTGAATCAACCTTAACTCCAACACAAGAAATCTTGCGTTCTTTTATATCTGAACAACTGCAAAAAGGAAGGAGTTTAAGGGAAATAGAAGAACTTCTTGAGAGAAGGCTATTTGAAAAATGTTATACTTCAAGGGATATTTTGGAAGCAATAAACTCTTTAATAAATTTAAGATTAAATAAAGAAGAATTTGAGTTAAATCTAAAAAAAGATAAAATGGAAAAATATCCTATACTTAAAACCCTGGATAAAGAAGAAATGGACTTTATTGTTTATTTAATAGAAAATTCTCTTCATGAAGATAGCACAGTCGAACTATATAATAAAATGAAATTATCCACAAGAAAAGGAAACATAATAAAAAATAAATTATTGGATAAAGATTTAATTAGAATACAGGAAGAGAAGAATGCAAGAGGCTGGAAAAAATTTATTAGATTAACAGAAAATGTTCATGCACATTAAAACTTAAAATTCACATTCATATTCACACAATCAAATCATATTCACCCAATAAAACAAACAACAAACACAAAAACGCTGACCATCGGATTGTTCGGACTGGGTGTGGTTGGCAAAGGGCTGGTTGAAATTTTGGAAAAAAATGAACATCCGGGTTTAATCCTGAAAAAGGTTTGTGTGAAAGACCCGCA
>ERZ795055.1525-NODE-1525-length-18541-cov-5.962837_pt1 | contig 18541 bp, 12 predicted proteins | sample MGYA00375139_ERZ795055 | MGnify/ENA primary metagenome ERZ795055 (study PRJEB30184, sample SAMN05720283) | anaerobic digester metagenome | isolation source: active sludge of municipal wastewater-treating anaerobic digesters | place: USA | collected 2015-01-23 ... | reverse complement strand
CGGCGCCGGGCCCCCGCCGGCAAGTATGAGTACCGATCCTTTCATATGAGTGATTACTCACTCATATATTGCAGCTTGCGTCGTTTGTGTCAATAAATTTTCTATGCTCATTACGGATTATGAGGATTTTTCATGATTCCCCCGAAACCCCCCATAGAGGGCTGTTCCCAACATTCAGGAAAAAGCCAGAAAACTTTCAATGTATCGGGCTGCAAGCTCGTAACGCGCTGCGACCCTGCAGGCGCCGGAATTCGAAACACAGCGGCTTTATCGGTGCGGATAAAGCGTATAAAGGACTGCTGAAAGGGTTTCCGGCGAATGAGAATTCAATATCACCCAAAAAAAGGGTTGATTTATAAGAGCTAATTCCGGATAATATTCACTGAAAGAGTTTGTAACCGGCTGTTTTTTTCACATTATTTCCCATAAAATAGAACTGCCCGCGGAGGTCATTCATGAAGTCAAGGTTCTTCCTGCCGTCATGCGTCGTATGCGCATTTTTCTTTATCGCTTTACCGCTCCTTATCTCCTGCGACAACATCAACGCTCCGGAGGACTCAAGCCTGTCCGGCGGTCTTTCCGAGCCGGAATGGTGGAACGATTCATCGGACGCTTCTGCGTCAACAGGCGCCCTCGCCGCGACTGACGGGTACTGGACAAAGGCGATTGGTACGCCCGATGGAAGAGAAGAGCTTAAAAGAATGGTTCGGACATCCGACGGCGGATATGTCGTTTTTGCGGAACCTTTCACCACTGTAGACTGGTTGTTCAAGATCGATAAGAACGGCGCCCTGGTCTGGCAAAAGAATATTTCTGCGGTGCGTTACGGTTATATAAACTCGATCGAAGAATCCCCTGACGGCGGCCTGTATGTCAGCGGCAGTTATCATAATTCTGAAACGGATTCTTCCGATTATGCCGATTTCCTGGCTAAGCTTGACGAGGCCGGCAATACGGTATGGAGTAAATCATTTAATGTTGTAAAGGGTATGACGTTCAGCCCGCCCATGGCCGTTTTCAATGACGGATCGGTCGTCATCGCCGCTCATGTTGAAGCTGAAAATTCGGAGTACTGGGACTCTGATATCGCGATCATGAAAGTCAGTCCGGCGGGCGGGTTTCTCTGGGTGAAAAAGCTTGCCGGTTCCGGGGCGGTCGACGATTCCGTCGTAGACATGGCCGTCACCGCTGATGGGAATATCGTCCTTGTCGGGAGCACCGACCGTGTGTACATCGAAGGGAAATCGCAGGACGAGGCGGCCATGATTGCAAAAATATCCCCGGATGGAGACCTTCTGTGGAACAGGGTTTATGCGTATACCGGCGACCTCAAGTTACCCAAGGCCCGTCTTAATACCGTTCAACCGACATCCGACGGAGGTTTCATCGCGACAGGCGCAATCAGTTACATAAAGGGCATAAGCGCTTTTGAAGATCGCGACCCCATAGACCGGTCAGACGTACTGGTGCTTAAATGCGACAGCTCTGGTAACATCACCTGGAGAAAGAGGTTCCGCAACATGCTTTCGATTTCATGCGTGTCCTCCAACATGTTGCTTGTTGTAGTTGCAAAGGGGTATCAGGATGACCTGGATGCGGCCATACAGACTGCCGACGGCGGATATATGCTCCAGGGCCACAGTTCCGGACACAACATTTTACAGACCCTTTACTACGACTATATCAAGACAGACAGGGTGGGATGGCTCATGAAGCTGACCTCGACTGGAAAGGTTTCCTGGATAAGAGGGTATCGGGACGCTTTCAGGGAGAGCACTTCGGACGAGTATTCGCCGAACGGTTATCGCAAATACAATTCGCTGGTCCTCGGAAGCCTGAGAGAGGCGGACAACGGCGACATGGTTGCGGGCGGAACGATCGCACAGGGAAACAGCCGTGATGTGTTTCTCATGAAAACTGACAGCAAGGGAGCGATTTCTTCCAGTGAAATAAAGGTTTATAACAATTTGACTCCCACGTACGTGGACGCCTGCATCGCCCCTGCCGACGACGACATGGTCATCTCGGATTATACAGCCGGGGCGGTCATTGACGTGATTTTGAACACGGCCGATACCGACTGCACGGTGACCGACCTGTAAAGCGGCGTGCGGCACATGGGTTGTCACGAATAGTGTTCCCGTACCCGCTATCGCGGGTGCGGGATTCAGCTTGAATCCCTCTTGACTGTCGAATGTAAAAAAGCCCCGCGTCCGGGTTTTTTCTGTAAATAGTTAATCATTTAAAACATCTTGTATTTTTTTCTGTGTTCACTGTGTCTCTGTGGCGAATCTTTTCCAGTAAAAACATCCCCCCGATCTTTTCTTGACAAAAATGCGCTTCCCGGAATAATGGCCCGCCTATGAACGACCAGCAGCAAAAAGAGATCGCGCGCCGCAGGACATTCGCGATCATCTCGCATCCCGACGCCGGAAAGACGACCCTGACCGAGAAGCTCCTCCTGTACGGGGGCGCGCTCGAGCTCGCGGGCTCGGTGACCGCCAAGAAGAAGCAGAGGGAGACCTCGTCCGACTGGATGGAGCTCGAGAAGAAGCGGGGCATATCCATATCCTCCACCGTGCTCCAGTTCGAGTACGAGGGCTACAGGATGAACCTGCTCGACACGCCCGGCCACAAGGACTTCTCCGAGGACACCTACCGCGTGCTCATGGCCGTCGACGGCGTGGTCATGGTCATCGACGCCGGAAAGGGCATCGAGAGCCAGACACTGAAGCTCTTCGAGATATGCAGACACCGCGGCATCCCCATATTCACCTTCATGAACAAGCTCGACCGGCCCGCGATGCCGCCGCTCGAGCTCATCGACCAGCTCGAAAAGGTCCTGGGCCTGCACGCGTACCCGGTGAACTGGCCGCTCGAGAGCGGGCCCTTCTTCAAGGGAGTGTACGACCGGCTCAGGAAAGAAGTTCACCTGTTCGAACGCGTGCCGGGCGGGGCATACCGCGCGCCGGTCGCGATCCACGACATATCCGACCAGGTCGTGAAGGACATCCTGAGCGAGAAGGTGTATGCCGAGATCGTTGAGGAGCTCGAAATGCTCGACGGCGCGCAGGGCGGATTCGACCCCGAAGAGGTGCTCGCCGGAAGGACGACCCCGGTGTTCTTCGGCAGCGCGGCCAACAATTTCGGCGTGGAGCTTTTACTCAAGGGCTACCTCGAACATTCATCAGGCCCGGCCCCGCGCAAAACGGGAAAGGGCGTGATCGCGCTCGATAATCCGGCGTTTTCCGGGTTCGTGTTCAAGGTCCAGACCAACATGAATCCCATGCACCGCGACCGCATGGTCTTTTCCAGGGTGTGCTCGGGCAAGTTCAGCCGCGACATGTCGGTGTACCACTCCCGCCTCGGCAAGGAGATACGGCTTTCGAGCACGCACAACGTGTTCGGCCGCGAGAGGGAGTTCACCACCGAGGCGTATCCCGGAGACATACTCGGGTTCGTGACCACGACCTCGTTCAGGGTGGGCGACACCATCAGCTCGGACCCTGACATCGTCTTTGAAGAGATACCCCGGTTCGCTCCGGAGTGTTTCGCCTACCTGCATAATGTCGTTTCCTCGAGCTACAAGTCGTTCAGGAAGGGATTCGACCACCTGCTCGCGGAGGACATCGTGCAGGCCTTCTTTTTAAAGGACCAGATGAGCAACCTGCCGCTCCTGGGAGCGGTCGGGCCGCTGCAGTTCGAAGTGCTTCAGTACCGGCTTAAAGACGAGTACGGCGCGGATTCGAGGCTCGAGGTCATGCCGTGGAAGGTCCTGCGCTGGCTCGATCCGGAGGACAAAACCGATCATTCGGGGTCCCTGCCCACGGGCGCGGCGCTCGGGACCGACGACCAGGGGCGTCCGGTGATTCTTTTCGCCAGCGACTGGTCGCGCGAATACTTTTCGGGCAACAAACCCTCGGTGAAGCTCTATTCATCCCCCCGCTGATTCCCGTAATCCCCCCTGTCATGGAAGAAATGCCGCAAAGTGAAAAATTCACTTGATATATTTATCGAGCGGCATTTGAATTGTCACTTTCAGGAGCATAGCGGCGCTTATGGATGACAATATCAGGCCCTGGGGCTATTACGAAAACCTGTCTGACACCGCAACCCACAAGGTCAAGCGGATACTGGTGTACCCGGGTAAGCGGCTGAGCCTGCAGAGCCACGGCCGCAGGGCCGAGCACTGGTATGTCGTGCAGGGCAGGGGAGTGGTGACGCTTGACGACCGGGCCGTCGAAGTCGAGAGCGGGAAATCGGTCGATATTATCGTCGGGCAGAAACACCGGATAGCGAATACCGGAGACCGGGACCTCGTATTCATCGAGGTCCAGACCGGCGATTATTTCGGGGAGGACGACATCGTCAGGTACGAGGACGATTTCGGCAGGGCATAAAAATTCGTAACATCAACGCCGCCGGTTTTTCATATTTAAATTTAATTCGCACTTCAAAAGTTCGTACTATTACAATTCACAATCACCGACGCGGTAAATCTTAGTAATGAGAAGGAGATTTTGCTCATGATCAGCGCGAGGGGTTTAACCAAATCATACGGCGATCTTGTCGCCGTCAACGATGTCTCCTTTACCATCAGGAAAGGCGAGATAACCGGCATCCTGGGCCCGAACGGGGCGGGCAAGACGACCACGCTGAGGATGCTGACCTGCTACCTCGAGCCCGACCGTGGCGACATCGTCATCGGGGACCACAACGTGAAAGACAATCCCCTTGAAGTCAAAAAGATAATCGGGTACCTTCCCGAATCGGCGCCGCTGTATCCGGACATGCTGGTGTACGACTATCTCGTCTACGTGTCCGAGGTGCGGGGAGTCCCGGCGAACGGCAGGATTCGTGAGATCGGGAGGCTGTGCGGCATCAACGAGGTCATGCACAAGAACATCAGCGAGCTTTCCAAGGGGTACAAGCAGAGGGTCGGCCTCGCGCACGCCATGATCCACGATCCCGAGATACTCATCCTCGACGAGCCCACGAGCGGGCTCGACCCCAACCAGATCGTCGAGATACGAAATTTGATAAAGGAGATCGGGAAGCAGAAGACCGTGATCCTCTCGACCCACATCCTGCCCGAGGTCGAGGCGACGTGCGACCGGGTCATCATCATAGACCGCGGGTCGATCGTGGCCGACGACCGCACCGACATCCTCCAGAAATCGCTCGGCAAGGACAACAGGATATCGCTGAAGGTCTCCGGCGCCGATTTCGCCGCGCTTTCGGAAGCGATGAAAGGAATCGCCGGAGTCAGGGACGTCGCGCGGCTCGACGACAGGGACCTGACCGGCGCGCTTATTACCGTATCCGGGGACTCCGAGGCGCGGCCCGAGATTTTTAAAACCGTCGGCGCCAGGGGGTGGGTCCTGTACGAGATGAAGCAGGAGCAGGTCTCCCTCGAGAACATTTTCAGACAGCTGACACAGGGAGGAAACAATGGACAGATTTAACACGGCCCTGACCATCATGAAGAAGGAGCTGCGCGCTTACTTCGTGAGCCCCATAGCCTATATCGTCATCACGATATTCCTGATTTTTTCCGGATTTTTCTTTTTCAAGGATTTCTTCTACTTCAACCAGGCCGAGATGAGGAACTATTTCCAGCTTCTGCCCCTCATGTTCACCTTCGTCGTCCCGGCGGTCACCATGCGGCTTTTTTCCGAGGAGAGGCAGAGCGGGTCCATGGAGATACTCATGACCCTGCCGGTGACCTCGCTCGATGTGACCGCGGGCAAGCTGCTTGCCGGGACGCTCTTCACGATCGTGATGCTGGCGCCGTCGCTGTTTTATGTCGTGACCCTGATCATAGTCGGCTCGCCCGATCCCGGGCCCATAATCGGCGGGTATCTGGGGGCGATATTCCTGGCGGCTGCGTACGCCTCGATCGGCGTGCTCACCTCGTCTCTGAGCAAGAACCAGATCATCGGGTTCATCACCGGGTGGGCCGCGTGCTTCTTCCTCTGGCTCATCGACAAGATCGTTTTCTTCATGCCGCCGGCGCTGGGATTTCTCGAATATCTGGGGACCGACACGCATTTCCAGAACATATCGAAAGGGGTGATCGACACCAGGGACATCATCTACTTTCTTTCGATCACGGCCCTGTCGGCGCTCGCAACCGTTAAAATCCTTGACGAGAGGAGATGAGAGCAATGAACATACTGCAGAAAATAAAGGATTTCTTCATGAACGTTGCCGCCTCTTACAAGGGCGGCACCCGTGATTTCCAGTTCGTCCTCAATATCGCGATAATCATCCTCATCAACATCGCTGCGATAACGCTCAACGTGCGTTTCGACCTGACCAGGAACGGCACATATTCGCTTTCGGACAAGAGCAAAGAGGTCGTTGACGGGCTCAGGGAAAACCTGAAAATAAAGGTCCTTTTCTCGAAGGACCTTCCCGGCGAGCACAACTCGCTGTACCGCTATCTCCTCGACCTGCTCGACGAGTACGACTATTACGGCAACAGGTATTTCAGCTACGCGATCGTTTCCGAGGAGGAGCTCGAAAAGGAGGCGGCGGATTTCGGGATCAGGCCCGTGCAGAGCAGGGAGTTCGTCGACGACCAGGTCAAGCTGCGCAGCACATATATGGGCCTGGTGATCCAGCAGGCCGACCTCGTCGAGAAGATACAGGCGGTCACGAGCCCCGCGGGACTCGAATACCAGATAACGTCGCTGATCATGAAAATGTCCGGAAAGATCGACGGGCTCCTGTCCCTCGAGCAGCCGATCCAGTGCAACCTTTATCTGGACTCGAACCTCAAAAACCTTCCGATCGACGGCATATCGACGCTCGAAAAGACCGTGGGTGACGCGGTCGCGAAGAGCAACGTGAACAACTACGACAAGATCAAGCTCAACGTTGTCGACACCTCGAGGGAGGAGAACAGGAAAGACCTTGCCGGGATTTACGGGCTCAAGAAGCTCAAGTGGGGCGGCGGCAGGACCTCCTCCGGCGCAGCGATGAGGCCGGGTGAGGGATATCTCGGCATCGTCATGGAGATTCCCGGTAGGTTTTCGGTCATCGATCTCGGCGTAATGCCGACCCTTTTCGGCAACTATGTCATTTCGGGGCTCGACGGCCTCGGCGACAGGATCAACGACGCTATCGGCACGCTGGTCAGCTCGAACCCGAGGGTCGGATACGTGACCGGCCACCAGGAGCCCTCGATCGAAGACGAACAGACCAGGGAAGGGGCCGCGGTATTCAAGAAGATACTGTCGGACATCTACGACATCAGGGAGATCAACCTCTCGACCGACGAGATACCGGCGGATATCGGGACACTGATCGTCGCCGGGCCGCGAAGCGAGTTCAGCGATTACGAGCTGTACAGGATCGACCAGTTCATCATGAAGGGCAAATCCGCCATCTTTTTCATCGATTCCTTTCAGGAGGTCAATCTTGGCGGCCAGCAGAACATGTTCGGCCAGCAGGAGCCCATGGTGCTTCCACTCAACACGAATCTTGAAAAGCTGCTGGTCCATTACGGCGTGACCGTCGCAAAAAACATCGTGCTCGACAAAAACTCGGCCAAGGTCAACATGGGCAACACGATCAGAGACTATCCCCTTGTGCCGATCATCGGTGAAAAGGGGATGAACGACGACAGCGTCATAACGAGGTACCTGAAGGGAGCTGTGTTCATCAAGGCCTCTTCTGTCGACATCGACGCCGAGAAGCTCAAAAAGAACGCCATAACGACCGTTGATCTGATTTCAACATCGGACGAGAGCTGGCTCATGACCGGGCGGATCAGTTTCAATCCGTTCATGATGGAGCCCGGCGAGGACAAGGACCGGAAAAGCCATACTCTGGCGAGGCTGCTGACCGGCTCGTTCCAGAGCTATTTCGCCGACAAGCAGGTCCCGGTCAACGAAAAGGACGCAAAGAAGGCCGCCGCGGGATCGATGCTCACCGAGGGAAAACTCGATCAGACCGTCGGGTCGGCCAAATCGAACATCATCGTGGTCGGCACATCGGAAATCATGCGTTCGGGTTTCCTGATGGAATCAAGGAGGATACTGGCCTCGGGCATGGGTGGGCAGGATGATGACTCGTTCTCGAACGCCGTTCTGCTGCACAACATGGTCGATTTTTCGGCCGGGAACTATCATATACCCGAAATGAAAGGTAAAAGCCTCGAGTTCAATCCGCTCGAGAAGACTGATGACGGCGAGAGGCTCTTCTTCAAGGCGCTCAATATCGGAGGGCTTCCGATCATCGTGATAATCGCGGGCATCGTGATCTGGCGGCTGCGTGAGAAGAGAAGGCGCAGGCTGCAGCAGCTTTTCTCTCAGGAGGGGTGACATGAACAAGAAAATCCTGATCAGCCTGGGCATCATCGCGGCCCTGGCTCTCTACATTGTTTTTTCGGGCAGGGACTGGTCTTCGGACATCCCCGAGCTCGGCTGGAAAGACTCGCCCGATGAAATCAGGATATCCTCGCAGGACGGTTCGATCAGGTTGTATGCGAAGGAAGGAAAATGGCTCATCAATGACGAGGCCTACCCGGCGGACCAGGGCGCCGTCGACAATATCGTCGACAAGATGAAGGACCTCGAGATCACGGACCTGATATCGAAGCAGGGTTATCTCGAGAAATACGAGCTTACCCCGGAGAAACGAAAGCTCGTTGAAATGAAAAAGGGCGGCTCCGTTTTCAGGACGGTGTCGTTCGGCAAGAAGGGCCCGACCGGCCGGCATACGTTTATTGCCGTGGATGACAAAAAGGACGTGTATCTCGCATCCGGCGTTTTTGACGGGGTCGTCAATAAAACTGTTGATGAACTGCGGGATAAAACTATAATGAAAATAACGCGGGACGATGTTTCGTCCCTGTCGCTGAGCCGAATGGGCAGGACCTTCGTCTTCGACAAGAAGCAGGTCGATGAGCCCGAGACCGGCGGTGGAAAGGAGACGGACGGGAAGGCCGGCAAGGATCAGAAGCCCGCAAAGAAAAAAACGGACATCTGGGTATGCCGCGGATTCGAGAAAGTAGCGATCGACAGGACGAAAATCGACCAGATACTGGCGGCCCTGGATCCATTGAAGGCATCGGGTTTCGCGGCCCCTGACGCGAAGGTCGCGGGGGCTCCCGTGTCGACGGTTAAAATAACGGCCGGGGGAAAGAACATCGACGTGGCGATATACGGCAAGGACAAGGACAATCGTCATCTCGCGAAATCGTCCGAAAGCCCGTATGTTTTCACCATGGACGAGTGGAAGGCGAAAAAGTTTTTTATCGATTCCCTCGACGGTTTCAGGAAGAGGGAGTAGAAAATATTCATTTCCGATAAAGGCGGTGCAGCATGAACGATGCCGAAAAAAACGCCCAGAACCAGCTGATCATACCTCAGGAGATACTGCCTGCGGTCATTCCCGTAATCCCCCTTTCACAGAGGCCGATTTTTCCCGGAATGATGATACCGCTGGTGCTCACCGGCGAGATCATGATCGACACCGCCAGCGAGATACTCGAATCTGAAAGCAAGGTCGGAGGCGTGGTCCTTATCGAGCGCCAGCACGAGGGCCGCACCGAATCGGCCGACCTTTACAAGGTCGGCGTGGCGATTAAAATCATCAAGGTCAATCCGGTAGACGAAAAGACCATACAGATCATGATCAACGCGCTGGGCCGCTTCACGCTCGACAGGGTCATCCAGGAAGAGCCGGTGATCAAGTGGAGCGTGACGCATCATGCCGATTATGTGTTCACTCCCTCCGAGGACATGAAGGCCTATTCGATGGCCATCATCTCCTCGGTCAAGGACCTGATCAAGTCGAACTCGCTCTTCCAGGAGGAGCTGAAGCTTTTCCTGAACCGGTTTTCGGTCGAGGACCCGGGCAAGCTCTCGGACTTCGTGGCCTCCATGACTTCGGCCGATTCGAGGGACATCCAGGAGGTGCTGGAGACCTTCGATGTAAAGAAGCGGGTCGAGAAGGTGCTCCTTCTTCTCAGGAAGGAGATCGAGCTTTCCAAGCTCCAGAAAAAGATACAGCACCAGATAGAAGAGAGGATGTCGAAACAGCAGAAGGAATTCTTCCTGCGCGAGCAGCTCAAGGAGATCAAGAAGGAGCTCGGCCTCGAAAAGGACGAAAAGACCACCGAGATCGAGAAGTTCGATGAGCGCATCCAGAAGCTGAAGCTCACCGAGGAGGCCGCCAAGAAGGTCGACGAGGAGATGCAGAAGATGCGGCTGCTCGAGCCGCATTCCGCCGAATACGGCGTGAGCAGGAACTATCTCGACTGGGTGACCTCGCTTCCCTGGGGGATTTATTCAGATGACAACTACGACCTGACCAAGGCCAAAAAGATACTGAACCGCGACCATTACGGCCTCGACGACATCAAGGAGAGGATTCTCGAGTTCATCAGCACCGGCAAGATGAAGGGGAACATCTCGGGATCGATAATCTGTTTCGTCGGCCCTCCAGGGGTGGGAAAGACGTCGATCGGCAAGTCGGTCGCCGAGGCGCTGAACCGGAAGTTTTTCAGGTTTTCGCTGGGCGGGATGCGGGACGAGGCCGAGATCAAGGGCCACCGCCGCACCTACATCGGCGCCATGCCGGGCAAGATAATCCAGAGCATGAAATACGTCGGGGTCGCCAACCCGGTCATCATGCTCGACGAGATCGACAAGATCGGCGCGAGCTTCCAGGGCGACCCGGCCTCGGCCCTTCTCGAGGTGCTCGACCCGGAGCAGAATTCTCAGTTTCTCGACCACTATCTTGACCTTAGGTTCGACATCTCCAACACTCTTTTCATCGCGACCGCGAACCAGCTTGACACCATCCCGAGGCCGCTCCTCGACAGGATGGAGGTGATGAACCTGTCGGGATACATCATGGACGAGAAGCTCCAGATCGCGAAGAAATACCTGATACCGAAACAGACCCTCGATCACGGCCTCAGGAAGGGCATGGTGCAGATCGACAAGAACGCGCTCAAGGAGATCATCAACGGATACGCCCGGGAGGCGGGCGTGCGCAGCCTTGAAAAGCACATCAAGAAGATCATGCGCAAGGCGACCAGGAAACACGCCGAGGGAGACACGAAAGCCATAACGGTCACGAAGAAGAACCTCGAGGAGTACCTGGGCAAGCCGAGGTTCACCGACGAGTCGCTGTACGACAAGAAGATACCGGGCGTGGTCATGGGCCTGGCCTGGACGAGCATGGGCGGCGCGACTCTGTTCATCGAGGCGACCGCGATTCCCTCGAAAAACCAGGGGTTCAAGCAGACCGGCCAGCTCGGTGACGTGATGAAGGAATCCTCGGAGATCGCGTATACTTACGTGAATTCACGCATCGACGATTACGGCATAAAAAAGGACTTTTTCGAGACGCACCGGATACATCTCCATGTACCGGCCGGGGCCACCCCGAAGGACGGCCCTTCCGCCGGAATTACCATGGCAACGGCCCTTTACTCGCTCGCCAGGGGCAAGCCGATAAAGAAGGGGATCGCGATGACCGGCGAGCTGACGATCACCGGCAAGGTGCTGCCGATAGGCGGCGTGAAGGAAAAGACCATCGCGGCGAAAAGGGCCGGCGTCAAAACGATCATTTACCCTTTCGAAAACAAGAAGGATTACGACGAGCTCCCCGGATACATCAAGAAGGGGATCAAGGCCCATTTCGTCAACTATTTCGACGAGGTCCTCGAGATCGTCTATTGAGTTTCAGATATGACCGTACAGGTTTTCATCATCTATTTTTCTTTCGGGCTTTCGCTTATCATGGCCATGGGATACCTGGTGCGCTCGTTCCGTTTCAGGAACGTCGTGCTGGCCCTCCTGACGTCCGAGCTGGGATTTCTCTCTCTCTTCATCTATCTTCTCAATTCCAGAAAGATTTATTCGTTTCCCGAACTGTTTTTCGTTCAGATACCGGTCATCGTGAGCATGGGGCCGGTCCTCTACTTTTATGTCCTCAGCCTGACCGAGGACAAGAACAAGATCGAGAAGAAAGAATGGCTGCATTTCGTCCCTTCGCTTCTCGCCGTTGTTTTTGCGATTGTCTATATCATAGTGTTCAACCGCGACGACAAGACGGTATTCATCGGTAAAATGCTCCAGGACAACGGATTCATCCTCATTCGCGGCATACTCACTTCAGGGGCCGCCGTTTTTCTTCCTGTCATATATACGGCGGTTTCGGTCAGGAGGATCTGGAGCAGGATGAAAAGGGGAAACCCGGCCTACCGGACCATCATGCTGCTCCTTGGCACGATCTTTCTGTGGCTGTTCATGGGGATGATGGGGATCGTGGGCACCATCACCATTTCAACGCCCGTACTCGAGCTGGTGAATTACTTCCTTTCGCTGATCATCATCATGTTTTACGTGCTGAGCCAGAAATACCCGTACCTGATGCTGTTCGCAACCGTTCCGCTGAAAAAGAAGTCATACGCGAAATCGCACCTCGACAGGGTCGACCTGACCAGCCTGCGCAAGCAGCTTACAATCATCATGGAGGAGGAGAAACTGTTCTGCGACGAGGACCTGAGCCTCGCGCGCCTGAGCGATGTCCTGGGGATCACCCAGCACCAGCTTTCCCAGTTTCTCAACACGTACTACCAGCAGAATTTCAACAATTTCCTGAACAACTACAGGATCAACGAGGCCAAGAAAATCTTTCTCGAGGAGCCCGACCGCCAGACTCTTTCGGTCGCCTTTTCGGTCGGATTCAACTCATATTCGGCTTTTCACGCGGCTTTCAAGAAGCACACGACTATGTCGCCTGCACAGTTCAGGCGCCAGCAGGAAATCGATCACGAATGATTTAAGGGGGCCTCATTGGACCTTGCAGGCTGTTTCATTTACATCTGCTGCCCGGCATCGGCGCTGCTGATCGTCTCGCTGCTCGTAAGGTCGTTCAGCTTCAGAAACATTGTCCTCTCCCTGCTTGTCGCGGACCTCTGCTGCCTCGCCCTGTGCTGCCGAATGCTTGAAACGCAGGAAATATTCGATTATCCCCGGTTTTTTTTCACGATTATCCCCGCCGCGCTCCTTCTCGGGCCGCTGGCCTATTCATACGCGCAGGTCGTGGTCGAAGAAAAGAAGGGCCTGGACAGGCAGGATTGGTTTCATTTCATTCCGTTTTTCGCTTCTCTGATCATTCTATTCCCCTTTGCCGCCGATAAGCCCGACAGGGTCCGTGAAATCATTTACACAGCATACGTGTCGGCGCAGAACCTTCCGCTGAGAATGGCCTTCATAGCCGTAATGATCGTCGTTCCCGTGTATCTGGGCGTCATTATCAGGTACGCCTGGCCCGGAAATGTGCGCGGCAACATGGTCCGCATGATGGCAAGGGGAATGATCGGGCTTCTCCTCGCGGGAGCAGCAGGGTCGCTTGCAGGAATCGCCGGGCTCCTGTCGCATTCGGCGGCACTTCTCGATTCCGGTGTAATAATCATCGGCGCTGTCGTGGCGGCCATGTACGTGCTGATTCAGCGCTTTCCGTTCCTGGTATCTCACGTCGTCATTTCCGGCCCTGGGACCTGGGGCAGAAAACAGGCCCTGAGTCCTGAAGAAACCGCGAACCTCGAAAAGCACCTGGCCTTACTCATGGAAGAGGAGCGCTTTTACCGTGACGAGTCCCTGTCGCTCTCCGTATTGAGCGAGGCACTGGAAGTGGCCCCGCATATTCTCGCCCGGTTTCTGAACGATCGGTACGGCCTGAATTACGCCAATTTCGTGAACGGGTTCCGGGTCAGGGATGCCGAGCGGATTCTGATTGAGCAACCCCTGAAGAACACGCTCGCGGTCGCGTATGCGGTCGGTTTTTCTTCCTACAATGATTTTTGCTCCGCTTTCAAAAGACAAACTGGCGTGTCTCCCGCCGAATACCGGTCGAAGAACGTGCCGCAGGCGTGATGGTTTGTCCTATGAACCGGTGGACACGCTTCACAACCGAACATCCGAAAATCATCCTCGCCTTCGTCGCGGCCGCGGCGCTCCTGGCCTGCCTCGGCCTGCACGGACTCAGGTTCGACGCTTCGAGCGGATCCATGGCCCGTGGAATGACGGGGGCCGACCGCTGCCTTTCGGGGGAAACATGGGATTTCGGAGACGCGTCGAACGCCTTTATCGTGGCGGTCGAGTCCGTACACGGGGTCGATCTTTTTTCGCGCGCCGTTTTTTCTCCCCTGGGACAGCTTGTCGCCGAACTTGAGGAATTCAGGGAATTCAACCCCGGAGTCGAAGACCGCCGCCTGGAACATCTGTGCCGCTCCGGGAATGTCTCGGCGCAGGCTTCTGCGGCCGGAAAAACCGCAGCGCCCGGCGGCGACGGCCTGATTGTCCGGTCATCCCGGGAAAGAAGGGCATACCAATACAGGTTTTACAAACCGGTGCCAATCGCCGCTCTGGGTAGCGGAATGGACGAGGGAGGATTCCGGCAGCTGCGATCGGTCCTGGCGTATAACGGGATGGATTCGATCAGGGCCGACCACCGTCTGACGCGGGACGAGTTCAGAAAAATCCTCGAAACATGGGAGACCCTGTACCTTTTCAAGTCAAGGGGGATGCTGGCCTCGCTCTCGGATCCGCTGTCGGCGCTGAGCATGACCGGCGAGCGCGGTTCGATTTCGGCCAGGGCTCTCGTCCCCATGGATGACGGCAGGAGGGAACTACCCCCGGGCAGGGACCCGTTCGCGGCGTATAAAAAAATGCTGTTTTCCAATCCTGCATTCGAATCCTTTATATACTCGAAAAAAGACGATCACGCAGAGGCTCTCGGGATCAACGGGGAGATCCGTAACGAAAACGGCGCCGATGCGCTTTTCGATTATTTCCGCGCGGTCATCGATAAATATAACCGGCCGCCGCTTGTCCTGACCGCGGCGGGGGCTCCGGAAAACCGCAGGCTGACCGGTATATACGCGCTCGGTGAACTGCGCGTGATCATGCCCCTGTGCCTGCTCGCGATGACTGCGGTGATATTCGCAGCGACCGGAACTCTCATGCCGTCGCTGTTCTGCGGCCTTTCGATCGTTCTGGCCCTGCTGTGGACCGCGGGCCTCCTCGGCCATCTCGGCGTTCCGATAACTCCCGCCGGGATCATGGCTTTCCCCCTGATCGTTGCGATGACAGGGCTGTGGTCGGCCCGGTATGCGGGCGCGTTCGCCAGCGGACGCGCCTGGATGCGGGAAGTCGGCTTTAAATACGGCCTGGCGGGTTCCCTTGCCGGCGTGTTCAGGACCGCTGTTTTTTCCGCAATCGCGATCGCTGCCGCGTCGGCCGCGTTGTTATCCAGTCCCGCGGGACCTGTCGGCGGATTCGGTCTGCTTGCACTTATGGGAACTGTATGCGCCTTCGCCGCATCAGCCATATTCATGCCCGCGGCGCTGGCGGCTGCGGGCAGGGGCCTTGCGGCCGCTTCGGGAGATGCGGGCATGCCCGGCCCCGGCTATATGGACGCCGCCGCAAAGAAGCTTACCGGGCTTTTTGCAAAAGCTGCCGGCGCCAGGCCTGGGGCCGTAACGCTGGTTTCCCTTGCAGCTGCGGGGATATTCTCGCTCGCAGTGACAAGGGGCGATTACTCCACGACCCCGTTTTTTTTCTGCAGTGAAGATTCGGCGCCCCGAGAATCCGCAATGCGCGTGGCCGTTCTTTTCGGCGGGACTTCGCATCTGAATGTCGCGGTTGATTCAGGACGCGCCGGGGGAGCGCTCGATCCGTCATTTCTGGATGCGGTGGACGATACTGCGCGAGGGATGAACGGATCTCCCGGAGCATCTGCGGCGATTCATACATATTCTTTTGCCGACGCGGTCAGGGGGATGCATATGGCGGTGAACCGGGGAGATCCCGACTCATATGAAATCCCGCGGAACGAATCGGCCATAAAGGACTATTATTCGGCATATTCGGGCAGGGACGGAGATTCCGACGGTCTGCCCGACGTTTTCGAGGGTCTTGTGGACGCCGAATTGCGACGTGTGAATATCAGGGCTCGCGTGCCGGCTTCGGCCGCTGGAATCTTCAGCAGGAACGGCGCGTTGCAGCGGGCCGATATACCGGTCAGGTCTCACGGTAGTCATGAGAGCGGGAGGAGATATGAACGGCGCAGCTCAGGCGAAGCGGTCGATTATTGCGTTGTATCAGCCGGGGCTGCAGGCGCATGGTGGCGGGGGGCGTTTTTCGCCGTTTTATGCGCTTCAGTCTCTATGCTGATCCTTTTCAAGAAGTGGCGGGTATGCCCGGCGGTTTTCGGCTCGTTGTCGGCGGTACTTGTGTCGGCTTTCGGCGCTGCCGTCATTTTCGGGGTTCAGCTGACCTTTCCGGTTCTGACAGTAGTATGTGCAGCTGTTGCCGTCGGTCTTGACTGCACGACCGGCCTGTTGCTGGCCGCCGGTTCGAATGTCTCGGGCGGAATGGGTTTGCGGGAGTCACTGATCGAGGCGCAGGCCGAAACCTTCGGGCGCATGTTCCCCGGCCTGGCGGCTGTTTTTGCCGGTTCATTTCTTTTTACCTTTTCGGGATATGCCCCATTCTCCGTCATGGGATGGATGTTCTGCCTGATATGCCTTTGCAGCGTATGGGCTGTATTCATTTTACTGCCTGCCGTCGGAATTCTCTACAGCGTCATTTCGGGGAGAAAAGCCCTTCAGGCATGAAGGGCTTCAGGCGGTTATGCAGCAGAGCTCTTCATCAGGGCGGATATCCCGTTTTTGCCAGACGGCAAGCGGACCGATTTCGACATTTCCTGTAGCTGAGCCGCAGTCGGCAGTCAGTTTCTGATAGAGCTGTCTTGGATTGGGATGAGACAGTATCCTGAGCGGAGCAAGCTGGTCAAGCTCGCGGGCGAGCCTGTAGTGGAGGTGTTCCATGAGGAGATTTTCGGCGCTGTCAGCGATCGTCCTGACGATGGAATTGTCGATCACCGGTCCGCACAGCAGTATATAGAAGGGCCGGTTTTCCTTGCTGTGTTCCTGGGGAACGGCGAAGAAGGATACGGTATTAATGCCGAACAGCGCCGATATCTTGTCGAGCACCTTCTGCGCGAGCCAGGAGTTCAGCCTTTCTCCGGCGATGTCCATTCCCGAGTTTCTTCCATGATAGTGAAAACAGGGGCACTGATCGAGGAAGCCGGTTACCTCGATTCTTTCGCGCATTATGTATCTCAGCAGGCCGGAACCGGTCGAGATGACCGGGCTGACGAACTGGCCTTTGCGCAGTCCCCATGGGGGGTGTATTTCATTCGTTTCCAGGTCAAGGAACTCGTAAAAATGGCTCGTGACCGCAAGGGGGAACCTCCCTTCGCAGGGTATGGTGACGACCCCTTCAGTGGCCCAGAGGCCTTTGGCCTGGAAGGGTATTTCGGGAAAGAGCTTCAGCAATTCCCGAATCCAGGGCTTCGATGACCCGGTGTCCCATGAGCTGATCATGCACAGCCGGGGCCACATGCTCCTGGTGAAATCGGGGGTGAGTTTCCCCTCCCAGCCCGACAGGATCCTTGAAGCCCTTCTGGATTCCGGACACTCCATTCCGCCGAGCTCTCCTTTGTTTTTACCCCATGTGCCGCTCCATAGTATTTCGGCAAGCTCTTCGCGGTGTGTGGAGAGTCGATCTATGAGGTTCAGGAAAAATGCCGGGTCCCACACGGAAATAAGTGAAAGATCGTCGCACGAAGCGAGGTACGAGAGGTTTGCAAGGCAATAGCCCTCGTAGCTTTCGATGGATGATACTGTTTCCGGGACGATCATGAACAGCGACTTGATCTTCTTTTTGAGGAAAGAATCCGTTTTGCGTCCGTCGCCGTACCGTTTCATCTCTTCAAGAACGAGCGGGGGATACCAGGGTACTGACCAGAAATGTCTGCCTTTGAAAATGTCCCAGTTCTTTTTTTTGAATTCAACAAGGATCTGCGACATTGCCGCTTCCTGTTCCGCGAGAAACTGGTCGGTAAACGGGATCCACTTCACGTATTCGTTCATTCCGGTAGTCGGCTGATAATATCTGCAACTGCTTCCGCTTATTACCGGCGTGCCCAGCATCTTTTGCCGTGTAACGAGTCCGGCGAGGTCTCTGTAGTCGACGATCGGAATTTTTTTGCTGAATTCCTCCCAGGTCATCGCAGCATGCAGCCCGAACCGGCTTCCGTATTCGGTTTTTTCAGCGAGGTTAAGCAGTGACGCAAGCTTTTGTCTCTGGACATGCTGAACATTGGACAGTGATCCGGTGAAGCGCCTGTGTTCATAAGTAGAATAGTATTCGGCGAGTGAGAGAAAGATGTTTTTAACGATTGAGTTATCCACCTTTATACCTGAAAAATTACCGTCCGGACGAAATGTTTTATTATGTGTATGACAGTGATTCTCAATGTTACGTGATCAGGACGGATTATATATGCTTTGGTAAAGGGATAGTCCTGCTGAATGGAATCGATCCAGGGAACCCGTGTCAGACAGGTGAATAATATGAGTATCGGGAGTAATATGTCAATTAAAATATAAGGCTCTTCACGGTAAAGTGTGGGTAAAATAAGAATGACCATCGAAATATCCGAG
>ERZ795055.1524-NODE-1524-length-18542-cov-5.029210_pt1 | contig 18542 bp, 15 predicted proteins | sample MGYA00375139_ERZ795055 | MGnify/ENA primary metagenome ERZ795055 (study PRJEB30184, sample SAMN05720283) | anaerobic digester metagenome | isolation source: active sludge of municipal wastewater-treating anaerobic digesters | place: USA | collected 2015-01-23 ... | reverse complement strand
CTACTACCTCAGAAGCAGACTGGGTCGGGAACTCATGAAGTCTCTCGCTCAAGGATCGACGCGATACAACCTCTCGAAAATCGCGCTGCTCAAGGCGTCGGTGCGTTTGCCTCCCCACCTCGAGCAGACCGCCATCGCCGCCGTCCTCTCCGACATGGACGCGGAGCTGTCCGCCCTCGAAGCCCGCCTCGAGAAGACCCGGGCACTCAAGCAGGCGATGATGCAGGAGCTGCTCACCGGGAGGACGCGGCTCGTATGAGAGAGAGCCAGCACACGGAATGGAAGGAGTCCTGGCGCGACGAGTACCTGCGCTGGGTCTGCGGCTTCGCGAATGCCGAAGGGGGTGTGCTGGCCATCGGGCGGAACGACCAGGGCCGGGTCGTCGGCGTGCCGGATGCGAAGCGCCTGCTCGTCGAGCTTCCGAACAAGGTCCGTGACCTCCTCGGCATCGTCGTCGCGGTCAACCTTCGCCGGACAGGCGGTAAGGAATACCTGGAGATCGTGACGCCGGCCTATCCGTCCCCCATCAGCTACCGCGGCCACTACTACCAGCGCAGCGGCAGCACGCTGCAGGAGCTCAAGGGCGCCGGGCTCGATCGCTTCCTTCTGCGCAAGCAGGGCCGCACCTGGGACGGCGTGCCGATGCCGGGGCTCTCCCCCAGGGACCTGTCGACGGCGGCGATCCAGCGCTTCCGCTCGCTGGCGCGACAGAGCGGCCGGGTCGAGCCCGGCGTCCTGCGCGAGGCGGTGCCGAGCCTTCTGGAGAAGCTGAAGCTTCGGGACGGCGCGTATCTCAAGCGGGCGGCGGCGCTCCTCTTCCACGAGGACCCGGAGCGCTTCGTGAGCGGCGCGTTCGTGAAGATCGGCTTCTTCCGGTCGGAGACCGATCTCGCCTTCCACGACGAGGTGCGCGGCGACCTCTTCACGCAGGTCGCGACGTCGATCGACCTGCTGCGGACGAAGTACCTCGAAGCGGGCATCCGGTACGAGGGGATCCAGCGGGTCGAGCGCTTCGGGGTGCCGGAGGCGGCGCTTCGCGAGGCGGTTCTCAACGCCCTGATCCATCGTGATTACGCGGTCCCGGCGCCGGTCCAGATCCGGGTCTACGCCGACCGCCTCACGATCTGGAACCCCGCGGTCCTGCCCGAGGGCTGGGGGCTGGCGGAGCTGCTCGGCGAGCATGCGTCCCTTCCCTACAATCCGAACGTCGCGAACGCGTTCTTCCGGGCCGGGCAGATCGAGGCCTGGGGCCGCGGTATCCGGCGCATCTTCGAGGCCTGCCGTGCGGCGGGAGCGCCGGAGCCCCGACTGGAAGCGTCCGGGCACGAGCTGCGCCTGGAGATCGGCTTCGCGGGCGAGCCCGTCGCGCAGGCCGGGGAGGCGCCGGTGAAAACGCCGGTGAAAACGCGGGTGAAAACGCCGGTGAAAACCGCCGACGCGATCCTCGCGCTCCTGCGAGAGCGGCCCGACCTGAGGCTGGCCGACGTCGCGGAGGCGCTCGGGAAGTCCACCAGCGCGGTGGAGCGGGCCACCCGGAAGCTGCGGGAAGAAGGGCGCGTGCGCTACGTCGGCCCGCAGAAAGGCGGTCGCTGGGAGGTCCTGCCGTGACCGAGCGGGTCCGTTCGGAACGCAGCACGCAGAGACGCGTCGTCGCGCTCTTCACGGACCCGGCGCGAGCCGACGGGCTCGGCTACCGCTACCTCGGCGACTGGCGCGAGCGCGAGAACAACCGTTGCGTCGAGACGGCGATCCTGCGCGAGAACCTCGCGGCCCGCGGGTACTCCGGCGCCCACGTCGCCGCGGCCCTTCAGAAGCTGGAGACCGCCGCCGATGCGACGGGCGTCACGCTCTATCAGGCGAACCTGCGCACCTACCAGCTCCTGCGCTACGGCGTGCCGGTCCAGGTCGCGGCGGGGCAGGCGCACGAGACCGTCCACCTGATCGACTGGGAGCACCCGGAAGAGAACGACTTCGCCCTGGCCGAGGAGGTGACGCTCCGGGGCGGCCACCAGCGGCGGCCGGACCTCGTCCTCTACGTGAACGGCCTCGCCGTGGCCGTGATCGAGCTCAAGCGCAGCTCGGTGGAGATCGGCGACGGCGTGCGACAGCTCATCACGAACCAGGAGGAGATCTTCAACAAGGGCTTCTTCGCCACGGTCCAGCTCGTCCTTTCGGGGAGCGACTCGCAGGGGCTCCGCTACGGGACGACCGGGACGCCGGAGCAGTTCTTCGTGGCGTGGAAGGACGAGGCGCCGGACGGCGCGGTGTCCGGCGCCGGGGCGCTCCTCGACCGGCCCCTGGCGCAGCTCTGCAACAAGGAACGCCTCCTCGACCTGATCCGCCACTTCATGATCTTCGACGCCGGCCAGAAGAAGGTGCCGCGGCCGCACCAGCTCTTCGGCGTGAAGGCAGCGCAGAGGCGGCTCGATCGACGCGAGGGCGGCGTCATCTGGCACACGCAGGGGAGCGGGAAGAGCATCCTGATGGTGCTCCTCGCGAAGTGGGTGCTGGAGCACGACGCCGAGGCCCGGGTCCTCGTCGTGACCGACCGGGACGAGCTGGACAAGCAGATCGAGGGGGTGATGAGGAACGCCGGGGTCATCGGCGCCCACTCGCCCTCGCCGCGCATCGGCTCGCGGGCGGAGCTCCTGGAGAAGCTCCGGAGCCCCACGCCGCGCCTCCTGTGCGCCCTGCTCCACAAGTTCGACGTGGCCGACCTGACGGGTGAGCCGCCGCCCGTGGCGGGGCGCTTCTACGTCTTCGTCGACGAGTGTCACCGGACGCAGGGCGGCGACATGAACCGGCAGATGAAGCGCTGGATGGCCGGCGCGGTCTTCGTCGGCTTCACCGGGACGCCGCTCCTGCGAAGAGACCGGCCGATGACGCGCGACGTGTTCGGCACCGACATCCACACGTACAAGTTCCACGAAGGGGTCGCCGACGGGGTCATCCTGGACCTGAAGTACGAAGCCCGCGACGTGCCACAGCGGCTCACGTCGCCCGCGGCGATCGACGAGTGGTTCGAACGGAAGACCCGGGGCCTCAACAGATTCCAGAAGGCGGTCCTGCGAAAGCGCTGGGCGACGATGCAGGACCTCCTGAGCGCCGGCGAACGCAAGCAGCGGATCATCGCCGACATCATCGAGGACTTCAGCCTCCGGCCCCGGCTGAACAGCGACCGCGGCACGGCGATCCTGGTGGCGGCCTCCATCTACGACGCCTGCCACTACTACCGCCTCTTCCAGAACACGAGCTTCGGCCGGTACTGCGGAATCGTCACCTCCTACGAGCCGAACCACAACGCCATCTCTCGCGAGCCGATCGACAGCGACGAGCGCTACAAGTTCGACACCTACACGCAGCACGTCCTGAAGTGGGGCCAGACGACGAAGCAGTACGAGGACGAGGCGAAGCGCCGGTTCATCCAGGAGCCGGCGAACCTGAAGCTCCTGATCGTCGTCAGCAAGCTCCTGACCGGCTTCGACGCGCCGAGCTGCACGTACATCTACCTCGACAGCGAGCTGCGGGACCACGCCCTGTTCCAGGCCATCTGCCGGACGAACCGGCTCGACGGGGACGACAAGGACTACGGCCACATCGTCGACTTCAAGGAGCTGTTCGGCGAGGTGAAGGAGGCGATCGCCGTCTACACCTCCGACGAGCTCGAGACCGACCCGGCCAGCGGGGGCGACGACAACGTCCACCTGAGAAAGCGGCTGGAAGAGGGGCGAAGGAAGCTCGACGAAGCGCGGGAGGCCCTTCACTACCTGTGCGAGCCGGTACCCCTGCCGCGGGAGGTCGAGCAGTTCCTGCGTTACTTCTGCGGCGACGCCGCCGACCCGAACGCGCTGAACGAGAGCGAGGCCCTCAGGATCTCCTTCTACAAGGCGGTCGCCACTTTCGTGCGCGCCTTCGCCGCCCTCGCGCAGGACCTTCCGGAGGCGGGGTACACGGAGGCCGAGGCGGCGGCGCTGCAGAAGGACGTCGACTTCTACAGCGAGATTCGATCGGCCATCAAGAAGCACTCGGGCGAGGAGCTCGACATCAAGCCCTACGAGGCGGACATGCGCCACCTCCTCAACACCTACGTTCAGGCGGACCCGGCGTCGGGACTGGGCGATCTGGACGACCTCCCGCTGATGGAGCTGATCGTCGAGACGGGCATTCACGACGCCATCGCCCGCAAGCTGAACGAGAAGGGGAAGCTCTCGAGGAACGCCGTTGCCGAAGGGATCATCCACAACGTCCGGAAGACGATCATCCGGGAGCAGCTCACCGACCCGCGCTTCTACGAGCAGATGTCGGTGCTCCTCGACGATCTCATCCGGCAGAGCCGGGCGGACACGGCGGCCTACGAGGAGTTCTTGCGAAAGGCCGAGGAGCTGGCGCGGCGGCTCGCGGCGAAAGAGCCCCACGAAGGGGTGCCACGGGTCCTGCACGGGAATCGGGAAGCGACGGTGATCTACAACAACCTGCGGGGAATCCTCGAGCTGGGGCAGGACGGGTCGGAGGCGTCCGAAGCTCGAACCGACGGGGAGCTGGCCGATCTCGCCGTGCGGATCGATCACGCCATCCGCGAGCAGGCGCCCGCCGGCTGGAAGGGGGACCAGGCGCGTGAGGCGCAGGTGCTGAACGCGCTCTTTCCGCTGCTCGACCGGAACCGCGAGGCGACCCGCGCTCTCTTCGAGATCGTCCGGAACCAGCCGGGGTACTGATGGCCGACACGATCCGGCTCGGCGGTCTGACCGTCGCGCTGACGCGGAAGGACGTGAAGCACGTCCACCTGTCGGTCCACCCGCCGGACGGCCGGGTGACGCTGGTCGCGCCGCTGGCGACGCGGACGGATGTGGCGCGCGCCTACGCGCTCTCCCGGCTCGGCTGGATTCGCCAGAAGCAGGCGAGCCTCCAGGGACAGGAACGGGAAACGCCCCGGCAGTTCGTAGAGCGAGAAAGCCACTTCCTCTGGGGACGTCGCCGCCTCCTTTCCGTCGTCGAAAAGGACGTGAAGCCGTTCGTGCAGCTCGGTCACCGGAAGATCACGCTCACCGTGCGTCCTGGTAGCGGCCGAGTGCAGCGGGCGAAGGTGATGCACGAATGGCACAAGGCGCTCCTGCACGAGGCCGTCCCCCCGCTCCTCCGCAAGTGGGAGGCGAAGCTCGGCGTCCGGGTCGCCGGGTACTTCCTCCAGCGGATGAAGACCAGGTGGGGAGGGTGCAACCACCGCTCGGGAACGATCCGCCTCAACACCGAGCTCGTGAAGAAGCCGAAGGACCTCCTGGAGTACGTCGTCGTCCATGAGCTGGCGCACCTCGTCGAGCCGACGCATAGCGAGCGCTTCGTCGAGCTGATGACCCGGCACTACCCGGCCTGGCGGGTCGCCCGGGCCGAGCTGAATGAGCTGCCGCTCGCGGCAGAGGTGTGGAGGGAGTGAGCTGCGCCGGATAGCGGTCGACGCGGCACCGTGCGCCGTTTTCGGTGAAGGTGGCGAAGGAAGCCTGGGCGATCCCGGGCCCGCGACCCGAGTCAGACCGCGGCGACCTCGCGCGTCGCGAGCGCCTGGACGAGCTTCCCGCAGAGCCCCCCGAAGGCGCCGGAGGACATGACGACGACGACGTCCCCCTCGGAGAGCCGGGGGAGGAGCGCCCCGGCGAGGGCGTCGGGATCGGGGGCCGTGAAGGCCTCCTTCCCTTCGGCCGCGAGGCGCGCGACGAGCGTTCCGACGTCGAGCGCGCCGGGGGCGCCGGGCCGGGAGAGGCGGGCGGCGTGGTACGGGGCGGCGATCGCCACGGCGTCCGCCTCGCGGAGCGCGGCGAGGTAGGGCTCGAAGAAGTCGGCGCGGCCGGCCGTGAGGGAGCGCGGCTCGAAGACGCCCCAGACGCGCTGGCCCGGCCAGCGTCGCCGCGCCCCGGCGAGCGTCGTGGCGACGGCCGTCGGGTGGTGGGCGAAGTCGTCGACGACCGTCACGCCGGCGGCGGTCGCGCGGACCTCCAGCCGGCGCTTCACGCCGAGGAAGCTCGGGAGCCCCGCCGCCAGGCGCTCGGCGGATACGTCGAGCCCTTCGGCCGCGGCGAGCGCCGCGAGCGCGTTCGCGACGTTGTGGCGACCCGCGAGCGGCGAGCGGACCTCGAACGGGGCTCGGCCCCGGGGGTGGACGACGAAGCGCGTCCCCTCCGGCCCCTCCTCGATGCCGCTGGCGCGCAGGTCGAGGTCGGGCGCGTCGCCGAGCCCGTAGAGGACGACGCGGGCCCGGGCCCCGCCGAGGACGTCGCGGACGTTCCGGTCGTCGCCGCACGCGACGATCCGTCCGTCGGGCGGGACGATCGCGACGCCGGCGCGGAACGCCTCCTTGACGGCGTCGAGGTCGGCGTAGAGGTCGGCGTGATCGAACTCGACGGAGGTGAGGAGGAACGTCCGGGGGGCGTAGTGGAGGAACTTCGGCCCCTTGTCCTCCCACGACGTCGAGTACTCGTCCCCCTCCACGACGAACGCCTCCCCGGTGCCGATCGCGGAGGGAGAGGGGAAGTTCCGCGGCTCGCCGGCGACGAGGTAGCCGGGGGAGCGCCCCGCGGCCGCGAGGAGCCAGGCCGTCAGAGCCGTCGTCGTCGTCTTCCCGTGGGTCCCGGCCACGACGACCGGGTGCCGGCCGGCGAGGAACTCTGTCCGGAGCGTCTCGGGCATCGAGGCGACCGGGAGGCCCCGGTCGAGAGCGGCGACGAGCTCGGGGTTGTCCTTCCCGGCGAGGTTCCCGACGACGACGCGGTCGACCCTGGGCGGGAGGTTGCGCGCATCGAAGCCGGGCAGGACGTCGATTCCGAGAGCCTCGAGCCGGTCGGACATCGGCGGGTAGAGCGGCAGGTCGGAGCCGAGGACCCGCTCCCCCTTCTCGACGAGGAGCGCGGCGAGAGGGGTCATGGCGGTTCCGCCGATGGCGATGAGGTAGAAGCTGCGAGGCATGGGCGCGCAGTTTGCTTTCCCGTTCCCGGCACCGTCAACCGCGCCGGGATGGCCCCGGGGCCCGGACGCCTATAATCAGAGGTTCGAGTGGCGGCCGGTCCGCCGCGAACAGGAGGTCTTCCTCGATGACGTCTCCCGCTTTCCGCATCCGGTCCGGCCGGACGGCCGCCGCCCTCGTCGCGGCGCTCCTCGCGTTCGCCCCCGCCGCCCTCGCCCAGGCGCCGAAGCCGTCCACCGCGGCCGCGCCGAAGCTCGTCCTCGTCGAGGAGAAGAAGGACGTCGGGACGGTCCCGAAGGGCGAGGTCATCCACGCCACCTTCGTCTTCAGGAACGAAGGGAAGGCCGACCTCCACATCACCGACGTGAAGCCCTCCTGCGGCTGCACGGCCCCCGAGTACGACAAGACGGTCAAGCCGGGCGCCCAGGGGAAGATCGTCCTGAACGTCGACACGAAGACGTTCCAGGGCCCGATCTCGAAGTCCGCCCTCATCCTGACGGACGATCCCGAGAAGTCCTCGGTCACGGTCTTCGTCGTGGCGAACGTCAAGCCGTACGTCGAGACCCACCCGGTCGGCTTCTTCCGCCTCCAGGCCCTGACCGGGGAGACGGCGAGCGCCGAGCTCGTCCTCGGCTCGGACGAAGCCGACTTCGCGCCGACGAAGGTCGAGACGCCGAACAGCTACCTCAAGGCGACTCTCGCCCCGGTGCCGGACGCCGAGAAGGTGGCGGGCAAGGGGGCTCGCCAGTGGAAGGCCGTCGTCACGACGACGCCCGACGCCCCGGAGGGGCTCCTCGGCGGCTACGTGAAGATCGCGACCGGAGCCGCCAAGCAGCCGGAGCTCGACCTCGCCGTCTCGGGCTACATCAAGCCGACGCTTTCCGTCACCCCCCTGTCGGTCAACTTCGGCAACTTCGAGCCGAAGGCCGACCCGGTCAAGCGGACGGTGACGATCATCAACAACAACCTGAAGAACGAGGCCTTCCAGGTGACGAAGGCCGAGGCGAACGTCCCGGGCGTGAAGACCGAGGTCGTCATGGCCGACAAGAGCCGGGCCCAGGTCATCATCTCGGTCGACGACAAGGTCAAGAAGGGGGTCTTCGACGGGTTCGTCACGGTCTCCACGACCGACCCCGCGAAGAAGGAGATCAAGATCCCCCTTAAGGGCGTGATCCTCTAAGCCCTTCTTCCGGCGTCGACGCGACGGGCCGGGCGGACGCGAGTCCTCCCGGCCCTTTCCGTCTCAGGGCCGCTGCGGCGACGGCCGCGACGGGGCGCCGTCGGCGGGGACCGGGACGGCCTCGAGCCAGTCGAAGCCGGCGGCGAGCGTCCGGCCGTCGTCCGCGCCCGCGATCCGCTCCTTCGGCGCCTCGGCGTACGCGAAATCGAACGTCAGGACGTTCTTCCCGGCCTTCCAGGCCGCCGCGGGGGACGGGGTCTCGACGACGGTCGGGCCGTCCGGGAGCGGGAACGTGCCGAGCGTGACGTCGTTCAGGACGACCGTGACCCGCTGCTGAGGCGCGCCTTCGTACCGGAACGGCCAGGCGCGGAAGCGTACGATCCGGTCGTCGGGACGCCCGGCGCGGAGCGTGACCGTCGCTGCGCGCGCCTGGGCCCAGACGTATGTGTCGCCGGCGCCCGTCCGCTCGAACGACGACCATCCTCGCGTCAGCTCGCGCGGCGTCGTCAGCGGGTCGAAGTTGAGGAAGACGGCCTCCGGAGCGTTCCCGCCGCAGGCTGCGAGCGAAAGCGCGAGCGCCAGGCCCGGCGCGAGCCGCCCGGCCCTCACGGCGTGAGCTCGAAGGAGGCCGCCCGCGACCCGGCGAAGTCGAAGGCCCTCGTCGTTCCGGCGCATCGGGACCCGGCCGGCGGGGAGAACGTCAGCGTGCCGAGGAGCGTCCCGTCGAACCGGGGCGAGACGGTCCCCGACCAGCTCCCGGCGTCCGGCGCGGAGCCGGTGAAGGAGAAGCCCCCTTCCGCCCGCGGGGCGAACGTCGTGTTCGGGTCTGGGACGCCCGCGCCGGCGCCGTAGGCGAGGACGGTGTAGAGGTACGAGCCGGCCGGGCATTCGACGACGAGGAGGCCGCTCAGGAAGTTGGGGGCGCCGCCGGCGATGTCGAGCCGCCCCGCGGAGGCGAGGGCCGGGTCTCCGCGCGTGACGACCCAGCCGTAGGCCCCGTCGTCCGGGGCGTCGACCTTCACCGGCGGCAGGTAGGCGATGGAGGAGATCGCGTTGTCGATGAGAGACGCGCCGAAAGCGACCGGCCCGCCGCTCTTCACCGTCACGGCGGCCCGGAGGTTCGTCTCGGACGAGGCGACGCCGAATGCGGCGCCGAGGTTCCCCTGCTGCGCCGCCGAGGTGCGGCCGAGCGTGTAGTCGCGTTCCCCCGCGACGCTCCCGTCGGCCCGCAGGAGCGCGACGTGCAGGACGGCCGGCGCCGCGCCGGTGTTCAGGAGGATCAGGTTCGTCCGGAAGCCGCTCGCGTTCGTGGGCGACGCGGCGACGAACGTCAGCCAGCCCGTCTCTCCGGCCGCGAGCGTCTGGGCCTCGACCTGCGCGGGGATCGAGAAGCCGAACGTCCCGGGGACGCCGGCGGCGCTCCTCGCGTTCGCGACGTAGGTCCGGGAGAGGACGGCGACCGGCACGTCCGAATCGACCCGGATCCCGCCGGCCGAGATGCCGAAGGGCGCGGCCTTCCCGGCGAACGTCGTCCCGAGGACGTCCTCGAGGGCGAGCGTCTCGCCCGGGCCGACCGTGACCCGGACCTTCGGAGCGGCCGCGTTGTCGCCCGATGCGCTCCCGGTCCCGTCGATCGGACTCTGGGCGAGGTAGGTCAGGTCGACGTTCGCGGCCGCGGCGAAGGGGTTCGAGATCCGGAGCGAGCTGACGAATTGCTCGCCGCCGGCACCGGTCGCCTTCGCCGTGGCGAGGACCCACTGCGTCGTGGCGGGGGTGTCCGCGAAGGCGGCTCCGCCGAGGACGAGGAGGAGGGCGGCTGCGAATGCGCGTCTCATCGGGGTCTCCTTGCCGGGAGCCGGCGGACGATCTTAGACCGCGGCGCGGAATCGGGCGGCCGCGGGGAAATCCGGAGGAGCCGTTCCGACGGAAACCGGTCGATGGAAAAGAAAGGCGTCGGCAGACCCCGGGACGGCAATCCCGAAGAGACCCGTCGGGAGATCCTCGCGGCGGCGTCGGAGGCGTTCGCGGCGGCCGGCTACGTCGGGGCGACGACACGCGCCGTCGCCTCCCGCGCCGGAGTCAACGTCGCGACGCTCCACTACCACTTCGGGAGCAAGGAGGGGCTGTATCGGGCCGTCCTCGAGGCTGCCGGCCGGGGCGCCCTGCCGACGATTCCCCCGGGAGACGCTCCGGAAACGGTCGCGCGCGTCGTCGAGGCGCTCTTCCGCTTCGGGGAAGAGCGTCCCGGCCTGGCGCGCCTCGCCCTGCTCGACGCGCTCGCGGGGCCGGAAGGAGGCCCGGGACCGGGAGAGGAACGCGTCGCCTGGGCGGCGGAGGCGCTTCGTCCCCACCTCGGAGGCGCCGACGGCGCGGACGAGGCCCGTGTCGTCGTCGTCCTCGTCGACGCGGCCCAGGCGACGTCCCCGGCGCCGTCGGCAGCGGCAGGCGAGACGTCCGAAGCCGGGAACGCCGGCATCCATCCCCCGGAACGGGTGAGGCGGGCCGTCGTCGCGGCCGCGCTGAGGCTCACCGCCCTCGGCTGACGGTCGGATCGCGCTCCGCGCCCCGAATCGAGAGACCGGGGAGGAGGACGAGCGCGTTCACGGCCGTCCCGAGGAGGACCGGGTCGAGTCGCGCGCCGACGAGCGTGGCGGCGAGCGTCGTCGCTCCGCCGAGGAGCATCGCCGCCCCCGCGAACCGCGGCCGGAGCCTCAGCCGCGGGGCGAACGCGACGAGCGTCGGGAGGATCAGGCTGGAGGCGAAGATCGCGTAGCCGAGGCGGAACGTGGCGAGGACGTCACGCATCCCGAGCGCCACGAGGAGGCCGAGCGCCCCGTAGGCCACGACGAGGAGGCGGGAGGTGCGGGCGGGCGCCCCGCCGAGGAGGTCGTGGGAGGTGGCGGCCGCGGCCGACAGGAGGACCGAGTCGGCAGAAGCCTGCATCGTCGCGACGAGCGCCACGAGGAGGAGCGGCGAGAGGAGGGGGCCCGCCAGGACGCGGACCGTGCCGGGGAAGATCGCCTGGGGCGCCCCGCCGACCTCGAGGGCCACCCCGGCGAACGCGATCACGACGACGGCCGCGCCGAACGCGAGCTTCGCGGCGGCCGCGCCGAGCGCCGCACGCCGGGCCGTCGTCGCGTCGCGGGCGGAGAGGAGCTTCGCCCAGACGTCGCTGCCGACGGCGTGCGGGAGCCCGACGAGGACGAGGAGCGCGCCGACGTCGCTCCAGCCGAACCGCGCCCCGACCGGGAAGGAGAGGAGGGGCTCCGGCCAGCCGGTTCGGGCGAGGGAGAGGAGCGCGAGCGGGAACGCGACGCCGACGATCCCGACGACCATGAGGCCGAGCTGGAGCAGGTCCGTCCGGAGGACGGCGCGCTGCCCGCCGAGCGCGGTGTAGGCGACGAAGAGGAGCGCCGTCCCGACCAGGACGGGCGTCGGCGGCCAGTCCGTCAGCGCGCTGACGACGGTCTCGGTCGCCTGCGCGAGGAGCGCGAACCAGACGATCTCGGCGAGGACGACGAGGACCGCTGCGACCTTCCGGACCCGCGGCCCGTAGAACCGGCCGACGACCGCCGCGAGCGTCACCTCCCCCGTCTCTCGGACGCGGCGGGCGAGGAAGAGCCCGAGGCCGAGGAGCCCGAGCGCCCCGGCGATGTCGAGCCACGCGCCCGGCAGGCCCTTCTCGGCGACGAGGGAGGCCAGGACGAGAGTCGTCGAGCCGCCGATCACCGTGGAGGTGAGGCCGGCCCACGTCGGGAGGAAGCCGAAGGAGCGGTCGCCGAGGAGGAACGACTCGGCCGAGCGGGCGGCCCTGCGAGCGGCGAAAAGGCCGACGAGGAGGACGGCCGCCCCGTAGACGAGGAGCGCCGGGATCACGTGCCGACCCCGCGGGTTACGATCGGGGCGTGAAGAGGACCTTCACGTTCGACGAGGCGCGCAAGGTGCTGCCGGCCGTCCGGGAGCGGACGCGGCGCGCGATCGCGCGGATCGAGGCGCTCGGCGAGCCGTGGGAGGCGCCGGCCGGGCCGGAGGCCCGCGCGATCCTCCTCTCCTGGGCCCGCGAGATGGAGGAGCTCGGGATCGAGGTGAAGGGCCCCGGGCTCGTCGATTTCGACTCGGGCGACGGCTACTGGTGCTGGCGGTGGCCCGAGGAGGCGCTCGACTACTACCACGGATACGACGAAGGGTTCGCGGGGCGCGTCAGGATCCAGTGACGGCGTGGCCTGAACGAGCCCCGGGACGGGAGATTCCCGCCTGGAACGTGTCGATTCGCCGGCGCAGCTCCTCCGGGAGGGGGGACTTCCGCCCCTCCTTCCAGTCCCAGCCGACCTGCACCGTCCGGCCCGACGCGACGACGCGGACCTCGGCGTCCACGGAGCTTCCGGCGGCGACGACGCGGTAGTCGAACGCGAACGACGTCGTCCCGAAATCCCCGGCGCGACAGCCGACGAGGAGCCGCTCGCCGAGGCGGACCGGCGACGCGTAGTCGCATTCGGCGCGCGCCACGACGAAGCCGATCCGCTCGGGCGCGACCGCCTCTCCCGGCGCGCCCCCCGGGTGGATCGCCAGCCAGAATGCGAGGCGGGCCTGCTCGAAGTAGGTGAGATAGACCGCGTTGTTCACGTGCCCCATGGCGTCGAGGTCGCGGAACCGGACCTCGACGGGGACGACGCACGGGAACTCGGGAAGTCGGACGTCGCGCATCCGGATCGACTCTAGCACCCCGCTTCGGGTGAGAATACGGGTCCGGTGGCACGCTCCCCGAACCTCGACGACGACCTCGACTCCCTCCTCGATCGCGCCCTGCGCGGAGAGGGGGAGATCGACGAGAGCCTGCGCGCGCGCCTCTCGCAGGCGTTCCCCGCGCTGAGGGTCCCGCTTCCGCCCGCCGAAGGGCGCGCCGCGGCGCCGAAGACGCCGGCCGCTCCTCATGCCGCCCCGCACGCGGCGGAGTCGACCGGGCCGATCGAGGCTCCCGGGGCGAACGCGCCGAGCTTCGCCGAGGCGCTCCCCCTCGGCATCGTCCTTTCCGACGCCTCCGGCCTCGTCCGGAGCGCGAATGCGATGGCGCGCCGGATCTTCGGCGCCGAGGCGGTGGCGCTCGAAGGGCGGCGCGTCATCGAGCTCTTCGAGGCGGTCGAGCGGGCCCAGCTCGCCGGACTCCTCGAGGACGCCTTCCGCGGGCGTCCGACGCGCGAGGTCGCGCTCAACGCCGCGAACCCGGCGGGAGCGGTCGCCGTTCGCGTCTCGGCCGCGGGGCGGTTCGGCCCGGACCGAAAGCTGACGCAGGTCGTCTGGACGGTGCGGGAGGCGGGCGTGAACCCGGCCGCGCTGGAGGTCCACGTCCACAGCGGCAAGCAGGAGCTCCTCGCTGAGCTCGGCATGGAGCTGGGGCGCGAGGTGAACCCGCTCCTCGTTCGCCTCACGGAATCTCTCGTGTCGGTCCAGCGCGTCCTCTCCTCCGGCGGCGACGAGCCGCCCGCGGAGCGCGAGGCGATCCGCGTGAAGATCGCCGACGCGCTTTCGGGGCTCCTCCGCCTCTCCGAGGTCGTCACGGAGCTCGAGCGCTTCTCGGCGACGGCGCCCCTGAAGATCGAGGCCGTCGACCCGTCGGAGATCCTGGAGCGGGCGCAGAAGCTCCTCGGCCGCCGGCTCAAGGGGGCGAAGCTCCGGGTGCGGAACGACATGGACGAGCCGGCGCCGAAGGTCCTCGCCGACGCGCCCCGGACGGTCGAGATCTTCGTCAACCTCCTCCGGAACGCGCGGAACGCGATCCTTCGCCGCTTCGAAGGGGCCGATCCGGAGGCGAGCGCGGCGATGAAGCGCCTCGTCGTCGTCCAGGCGTTCGTCCGCGACTCCTACGTCGCCCTCGTCTTCACGAACAACGGCGTGCCGGTCCCGCAGGCGGACCACGAGCGGATCTTCCTCCCCTCGTTCCAGGCCCGCGACCCGGAGCGGAGCGGCCTCGGCCTCCCCGAGACGGCGGCCCTCATCAAACAGATGGGGGGCGCGATCCGCTGCGAGCCGCTCGGGGAGCAGGGGACCCGCTTCATCCTGACGCTGCCGAAGGCGTCGTAGCGCCGGCCGGCCCGGCGGTCCGGGTCCCCCCGGAAGACGCTCGGCGGCGCGGAGGTCCGCTCCGCGCGGAGGGGGATCGGGGGAACCCGGCGGTGCGGGTTCCCCCGGAAGACGTCAGACCCCGAGGACCCTCCGCCCTTCCGGTGAGGCCATCTCGGCGCTCCAGGGCGGGTCCCAGACGAGCGAGACCTCGGCGTCGACGACGCCGGGGACCGCGAGGAGGCGCGCGCGCGCGTCACCGGCGATCGCGGGCCCCATCCCGCACCCGGGGGCGGTGAGCGTCATCTTCACGGCGACCTGCGTCCCGCGTCCCTTCGCCGGCGAAAGCGTCAGGTCGTAGACGAGGCCGAGATCGACGATGTTCACCGGGATCTCCGGGTCGTAGCACTGCCGGAGCGCTGCCCAGACCTCCTGCTCGGAGGCGGGACCCTTCGGCGCGCGCTTCGGAGGCGGATCGGCCGAGGAGGGAACGAGGCCGAGCGCGTCCGCGTCTTCCGGTCCGATCCGGAAGAGGCCGCCGACGGTCGGCGCCTGGATGGTGAACGAGCCGCCGAGCGACTGGACGAGGTAGACGGGCACTCCTTCGGGCAGGAGCGCCCCCTCGCCGCTCGGCACGCGCACCGCCGCGCAGTCGCGCCGGAGGAGGATCGCGGGCGTCCGGCTCACGCGGGCCTCGCGCGCGGGGAGGAGACGGCCTTCAGTCCGACGAGGACGACGACGACGACGGCCACCTCGAGCAACGCTCCGGTGCCGTAGGGGCCCGCCGCGTCCCACGCGAACCAGGCGTGCTCGCCCCAGAACGGTCCGACGATCCGCCCGAGCGAGGAGAGCGACTGGGCCGCGCCGAGGATCTCTCCCTGCTCGGCCGCCTCCGTCGAGCGGGAGAGGAGGCCTGCGAGGGCGGGGTTCACGAGCCCGCTCCCCGCCGCCGTGGTGACGACCAGCGCGACGAGCGCGCCGTGCCCCGGCACGAGGACGAGCCCCGCGAACGAGAGCGCCAGGAGCGTCGAGCCGATACCGATGAGGCGCGCTTCACCGAGAAGAGGGACGAGGCGCCGGATGAGACCGCCCTGGACCACCGCGGCCGTGACGCCGATCAGGACGAAGAGCCAGGAGACCGTCGACGGATCGTGGCCGAAGCGGCTCCGCGCGAACTGCGCGAACGTCGCCTCGAAGTTCGCGAAGGCCGTCGTGTTCAGGAGCGTCACCAGGAGGAGCGGGCCGACGACGGGGCGCGCGAAGGCGTTCAGGACGGCGCGCAGGGGGAACCAGTGGCGCGGCGGGCGCGCGGCGGCGCTCGCGGGGCGCGTCTCCGGGAGGCCGAAGTACGCCCAGAGCCATGCGACGAGCGAGAGGCCCGCGGCGACGAGGCCGGGGAGGGAGTGGCTGACCTTCACCGAGAAGCCGCCGATGGCGGGCCCGAAGACGAACCCGAGCCCGAACGCCATGCCGACGAGCCCCATGCCGCGCGCGCGGTCGCCCTGCGGCGTCACGTCGGCGATGACGGCCTGCGCGGTGCCGATGTTCGCGCCCATGATCCCGGCCAGGACGCGCGAGGCGAGGAGGCCCCCGAACGAGCCGGCGAACGCGAACAGGAGATAGGAGAGGAAGCTCCCGAAGAGCGAGAAGAGGAGGACGGGCCGCCGGCCGACGCGGTCCGAGAGCCGCCCGAGGAGCGGCGCGAAGACGAACTGCATCGCCGAGAAGCTCGCCATCAGCACCCCGAAGGCGAGCGGCGACGGGTGGTAGGCCTCGGCGTAGAGCGGGACGAGCGGGATGACGATGCCGAAGCCGACGAGGTCGATGAAGACCGTCAGGAAGACGACGGCGAGCGGCGAGAGGCGGCGGGTCACGGCTCTCCTTCGCGGACCCTGCGCAGAAGGCGACGGCCCCCGCGCGGGGGCCGTCGTCGAGGCGCGGGGGTCAGCGTCGGCTCAGGCGAAGCTCTTCCCGCAGCCGCAGCCGCCGCCGGCGTTCGGGTTCTCGACGGAGAAACCGGCGCCGCGGAAGTCCTCGATCCAGTCCACGGTCGCGCCGTTGAGCTTCATGGCGCTCGTCTTGTCGACGAGGACGCGGATCCCGCCGACGGCGAGGACGTGGTCCGTCTCCTTGGCGTCGTCGAACGTGAAGCCGTACTGGAAGCCGGAGCATCCGCCGGCCTGGACGAAGACCCGCAGGGCCTTGTCGGCCGCGTCGGGCATCTTCGCGGCGAAGTCCTTGACCTTGTCGACGGCGCGGTCGGTGAGGCTGAGGGCGAACGTCTCCTGGACGGAGACGGTGGCGGTGTTGAGAGTCGTGGACGCCATCGGTTCCTCCTCGAGGCCGGACGCACCGAAGGCGAACGGCCTCGAACCTTTCATTGTCGCTCCGGTCGAGACTGCGCGTCAACGCGCCCCGCCCCGTTCACCAGCAAGAATCGGACCATCCGCCACGCTACAGCACAACCCCTAGTGGTCTCCCGGCTTCAGACTACGAGATGTTGCGCAAGGGCGCGCGGTCGCATAGGATTCCTCATCCGCCCATCGAGAATTCCACAAGGGGGTCCGCCGTGTCTTTTCCCGCCGATCGCACCGCCCAGCAGGCGTCCGTCTCCACCGCTTCCGAGCCCGCCGCGTCCCGCTCCGCGCTCCGCGGCCTCACGTTCCGGCGCCTCTACACGGACGGCGTCACGCACCCGTTCGACGCGATCGAGTGGGAGCTCCGGACGGCCGCGATCACGAACGAGAAGGGCGAGGTCTTCTTCGAGCAGAAAGACGTCGAGGTCCCGAAAGCGTGGTCGATGACGGCGACGAACATCGTCACGCAGAAGTACTTTCACGGGAAGGTCGGGACGCCGGAGCGGGAGCGCTCCGTGAGGCAGCTCATCGGGCGGGTCGTCGAGACGATCACGGGATACGGGTCGAAGGGGGGCTACTTCCGGACCGCGGCGGACCGGGACGCCTTCCGCGACGAGCTCGCGGCGATCCTCGTCAACCAGGCCGCGAGCTTCAACTCTCCCGTCTGGTTCAACGTGGGCGTCGAGGAGAAGCCGCAGGCCTCGGCCTGCTTCATCAACGCCGTGGGCGACTCGATGGGCTCGATCCTCGACCTCGCGAAGACCGAGGGGATGCTCTTCAAGTTCGGCTCCGGCACCGGCTCGAACCTCTCCTCCCTGCGCTCCTCGACCGAGTGCCTCTCCTCGGGCGGCATTGCCTCCGGCCCCGTCTCGTTCATGAAGGGCTTCGACAGCTTCGCCGGGGCCATCAAGTCGGGCGGCAAGACGCGCCGCGCCGCGAAGATGGTCATCCTGAACGTCGACCACCCCGACGTCCTCGAGTTCATCGACTGCAAGGCGAAGGAGGAGCGGAAGGCGTGGGACCTCATCGAGGCGGGCTGGGACGGCTCGTTCGGCGGCGAGGTCTACAACAACGTCCTCTTCCAGAACGCGAACCACTCCGTCCGCGTGACGGACGAGTTCATGAAGGCGGTCGAGGAGGGGCGCGAGTACGCCTGCCACGCCGTGACGACGGGCGAGGAGCTCCTCAAGCTCGACGCGCGAGCCGTCCTCCGCCGGATGGCCGATTCGGCCTGGATCTGCGGCGACCCCGGCATCCAGTACGACACGACGATCAACCGCTGGAACCCCTGCAAGTCGACGCACCGGATCAACGCGTCGAACCCCTGCTCGGAGTACATGTTCGTCGACGACTCCGCCTGCAACCTCGCCTCGCTGAACCTGATGAAGTTCGCGAAGGAGGACGGCGGCCTCGACGTGGAGAAGTTCCGCCACGCCGTCGACGTCGTCTTCGCGGCGCAGGAGATGCTCGTCGACGAGGCCTCCTACCCGACGCCGGCCATCGAGAAGAACTCCCACGACTTCCGCCCGATCGGCCTCGGCTACGCGAACCTCGGGGCGCTCCTGATGTACAACGGCCTCCCCTACGACGGCGACGACGGGCGGGCGTACGCGGCGGCCGTCACGAGCCTGATGCACGGGCAGGCGTTCCTCACCTCGTCCCGCATCGCCTCCGAGATCGGCACCTTCCGGATGTACGAGCCGAACCGCGACGCCTTCCTCGGCGTCATGGGAATGCACCGCGACGCGGCGGCGCGGATCCCGCGCGCGGGCGTCCCGAAGGAGCTCTACGAGGCGCAGCTCGGCGTCTGGGACCTGACGCTCGAGTCGGGCCGCCAGCACGGCTACCGCAACGCGCAGGCGACCGTCCTCGCCCCGACCGGGACGATCGGCTTCATGATGGACTGCGACACGACGGGCGTGGAGCCCGACCTCGCCCTCGTGAAGTACAAGAAGCTCGTCGGCGGCGGGACGATCAAGATCGTCAACAACACCGT
>ERZ795055.1522-NODE-1522-length-18548-cov-3.777105_pt1 | contig 18548 bp, 15 predicted proteins | sample MGYA00375139_ERZ795055 | MGnify/ENA primary metagenome ERZ795055 (study PRJEB30184, sample SAMN05720283) | anaerobic digester metagenome | isolation source: active sludge of municipal wastewater-treating anaerobic digesters | place: USA | collected 2015-01-23 ... | reverse complement strand
GCACCACAGCCGTGGCGCAACCCACCGATCCCAGCAGCACCGATGTAGCGTCCCTCACGGCCAGCACAAAAATCACTGGCAGCTTGCTCACCGGTGCCACCGAGCCACATCGCCGCAGTGCTTTGGCGGCCCGAGTGGGTGGTGTGATTTCCAAGGTCTACGTGCGCGACGGCGACGTGGTGAAAGCCGGCCAGCCGTTGGTCGCGATCGACCCCGAGGATTTCAACCTGCGCCTAGCGCAAGCCGAAGCCGGCCTAAGCGCTGCCCAGGCTCAGTACACCGCCACCAAGTTGAATTGGGAGAGGATAAAGAAATTGCGCGACGACAAAGCCGTGCCGCAAAGCCAACTGGACGGTGTGGATGCGCAGTTTGAAGGCTCGAAGGCCGCCGTCAAGAATGCGGAGTCGACCGTGGCGATGACCAGGAAGGCGATCCGCGATGCGCTGCTCACCGCGCCCTTCAGTGGCGTCGTCACCAAACGGATGGTGAACGAAGGGGAGTTCGCAACCGCGATGCCGCCCACGATTTTGGCGATTGTCGAAGAAGTGGACCCCTTGGACCTGCGAGTGCAGGTGCCGGCCAGCGACATGGGCAAAATCAGCGTGGGCGATCTCGCCAAGATACGCTTCCCTGCGACCGGGATGGAGATCGACGCTCACGTGACGCGGGTGGTGGCATCGATGGATGCCCGTAGCCGTACCTTTGCGGTGATATTCGAAATCCCAAACCCCGAACGTACGTTGTGGTCGGGCATGTTCGCCGACGTACGCTTGTCTGAGAGTGCCCCACGCGCAGCATTGAAGCCTGCCATCGCCACCCAGGTTAAGGAGTAGCGCCGTGAAGTTGGCAGACATTTCAATTCGCCGCCCGGTGCTCGCGACAGTCATGGTGGGCGTGCTGGCGGTGTTTGGCGCGTGGGCTTACCCCAATGTCGGCGTCGACCTGATGCCCGACGTCGAATTCCCATTTGTCACCATCACCGTCGTCTACCCAGGCGCTGACCCCGAGACGATGGAGACACGCATCATCGATAAGCTTGAGGATGTGGTGGGCACCGTGAACGGCATCAAAACGATGCGCTCCACGTCGCTTGAAAACGTCGGTTTCATCGCGGTGCAGTTCGAGTTGGAGCGCAAGGCCGACCAGGCGATTCAAGACGTACGCGACAAAGTGGCCACCGCGCTTGCCACTCTGCCAAGCGACCTCGAACCACCGATCATTCAGCGTATGGAAATTAATGCCGCGCCGATTTTGTCGTTGGCGATGGCCGGCAACCTGACGCAACGACAACTCACGCGTCTGGCAAATGACGTCGTCAAACAACGTCTGCAGGCCATCAACGGTGTCGGTGCTGTGGATATCGTGGGTGGCCGGGAGCGGGAGTTTCACGTTTGGATCGACCCCCAGAAGCTTGAGTCCTACTACCTGGCTGCCGGCGACGTGATACAGGCGTTGGCGGCCCAAAACGTCGAAATTCCAGGTGGCCGTTTGGATATCGGTGCCGAGGAGTTCACCGTCAAGACGCTGGGTCAAATCCACAGCGTCGAAGAACTCGGCAACATCATCATCACCTCCTCCGTAGGGGCCCCCGTACGCGTATCGGACGTGGCCCGCGTGGAAGACGGCGAAGAGGAGGAACGCACCTACGCCTCATTGAACGGCAAAGCGGCTGTCGGGTTGCTTGTGCGCAAACAATCGGGCGCGAACACCGTAGTTGTAGCTGACCGCGCGATGAAGGCACTGGAGACGCTGAAGGGGCAGCTGCCTGCAGGCGTCAGCATCTCCATTCCTACTGATAACTCCATCTTTATCCGAAATACGATCGACGACGTGAAGTTCGATTTGATGTACGGCGCTATTCTGGCCGTGCTCATCATCTTTTGCTTTCTGCACGACTGGCGCGCGACCTTCATTTCGGCGCTCGCTTTGCCGGTGTCAGTTGTATCGACGTTCGCGTTCATCTACTTCATGGGCTACACGTTTAACATGATGACGATGTTGGCGCTGTCGCTCTCCATCGGCATCTTGATCGACGACGCCATTGTCGTCATCGAAAACATTCACCGCCACCTGATGATGGGGAAATCACCCTTCGCGGCCGCCAAAGATGCCACCGCGGAGATCGGCCTCGCCGTCATGGCTACCACCGCATCGATTCTCGCCGTGTTTGTACCGGTCGCAACAATGCGCGGCATCATCGGCCGTATCTTTGTGCAATTCGGCCTGACCGTAGCCTTCGCCGTGACCGTGTCGTTGTTCGTCGCCTTCACCCTGACGCCCATGTTGTCAGCGCGCATGCTGAGGGTCCACACGGGCGAAAAACACCGGATCGGCCGCACCATCGATGTCTGGCTGGCACACGTGGATCGCTACTACCGCGCCATCCTGCATTGGGCGCTAGCGCATCGCGGCGCCACCTTTGGCGTTGCCACGATCACGTTCATTGCAAGCTTGGGCGTAGGCGCACTCGTCCCCAAGGAGTTCATGCCCGCGGAAGATCGCGGCCAATTCCTGGTGAAGCTGGAGCTACCCTCGGGCACGGGCTTTGCGACGACGGTCGCCTATGCCGACAACATCGCGGAAGAGATCCGAGCCATCGGCGGCGTCGAGACCACCCTGGTGACGATGGGCGGGGCCAACGAGACCGAGGTGAACCGCGCCAACATCCAAGTAAATACCGTGAAAAAGTGGGACCGCACCTACACGCAAATGCAGGCGATGGACTATGTGCGGCAGTTGCTCGCAAGCCGTCCCAACCTGAATGCCGCCGTTGAACCGATTAGCACCATGGGTGGAGGCGCCGCAGGCATGCGCAACTCCACTGTGCAGTTCTCGATCATGGGCAACGACTACGATGAGCTGAACATCACGGCGCAGAACCTGATGACGTTCATGAAAGCCCAAGGGGGGTTTGTGGACATCGACACGACCTTCCGTGGCGGTAAACCCGAGATGGCGGTGCGTATCGATCGTGAGCGCGCGGCCGACTTGGGTGTGCCGGTGGCGAGCATCGCTATGACGTTGCGCAGCATGCTAGCTGGAGATAAAGCCACGGAGCTCGCAACCGAAGGTGACCGCTTCGACGTGCGTGTGCAGTTGGACGCAGATTACCGTAAGGGCCCGGCTGACCTGGTTGGCTTGAAGGTCCGCTCCACCACCGGTCAGCTAGCACATATGGCAAACCTCGTAGAGATCAAGCCCGGCACTGGCCCGGCCCGTATCGAACGTCAGGAGCGCCAGCGCCAAGTCACCGTGCTCGCGAACCTCTCTGGCAAGACGCTAGGCACCGCGGTGGACGAAGTGAATGGATGGGCAGCTGCGAACGTGCCCTCCCATTTAGTCACCACGTGGGTCGGTATGGGCGACATCATGGGCGATTCGTTCAAGAACCTGTTTGCCTCTCTCATTCTGGCGATCGTGATGGTTTACTTGATTTTGGCGGCGCAATTCGAAAGCTTTTTGCACCCGCTGACGATCATGCTCTCGTTGCCGCTCTCCGTGGTGGGCGCACTCGGGGCTTTGTTCATTGCCCGTGAGCCATTGGGCATCATGGCGATGATCGGCATCATCTTGCTGATGGGTTTGGTCACCAAGAACGCCATTTTGCTCGTGGAGTATGCCAATCAACTCAAGGAGCAGGGCCTGTCAACAATGGAGGCTCTTATGAAGGCCGGCCCCGTGCGCTTGCGTCCGATTCTGATGACCACGTCGGCCATGATCTTCGGTATGATTCCGGTCGCGCTTGGTCTCTCCGAAGGCGGCGAAATGCGCGCCCCGATGGCCATGGCCGTCATCGGCGGTCTCATCACCTCCACGGTGTTGACGCTCTTGGTTGTCCCAGTGGCTTACTCGGTGACCGATTCGCTCGTGACCCGCTTCCGTCGCACTGATCCCGCGCACCACGCTGGTTGATTACTCGACGCCCGTCGCCCGTAACAGACCTGGATCAGACGAAGGTTCGGCCTGAATCTGCTTGAGCAGACGCTCCTTCTGCTCGCTCGCCTCAAGCAGCGCACGACGTGCACGACGCGCATCGTCCAGCAATGTCGCAGGCGTTACCAACACCGCGGATGTACCGACACCAGCCTGGGTGCGCACCCAGGAAAAATAGAACGTCGAGGCAAGAGCAGAGGTGGCCAAGAACATGACCACCTTCAACCACCGTGAACTTGAAAATAGCGTCACGATGACTGTGGTGAACAGCAAGCCAGCACCTGCTGCGCCGACCCCGAGTAAAGCGCCCGAACCCAAGAGGGGGCTTGCTTGCCCAGCCGAGACTTGGGCCAGAAGCCCTGACACCCGACCGGCTCCAGGAAGCGCACCCTCCACGGCCTGCTGCGCGGCTTGAGTGGCAGCCTCTAGGCCCACCGAGGTCGTGCTCGCAGGCGTCTTCGCGGACATTGTCATGGTCTTTAGCTTGGGTCGTGCGATCGGCGGTATCGCGTCCAAGCGATCCACGATCACCGTACGTCCCTGGGCATCTTCGTACAGATAGAAAGTCTGCGGCCCGGACTCCGGCATCATGTCCCCCCGGACAAACTCAACCGATGATCAGCGTCTCCGCACGGTTTGTGCCCGCCTCTTTGAAGCGCGCAGCGCGATTGTCCTTAAAGATGGAGTGTTCCTGCCCTTTTGCCAGGTAAAGCCCCACGTATTTCGAAACGGCAGGCGCCATCATAAAGCCGTGTCCAACAAACCCATGCACCTGGAAGAAGCCCTTGACCTCATCGACGTAGCCCAAGATCGGATTGCCATCTGGGGTGCGGTCGTAGCAACCGGCCCATTGCCGAAGCACCTTCACATGGGCCAAACGGGGGATCCGGTTCACCAGGGCTCGACTCATGCGCACGGCGAACCTAAGCGATGAGCGCATCTCAACGCCCTCGGGCTCCTCGGGGTCGCCCAAGCCGCCCACAATCTCGCCGCGCCCTGATTGTGAAAAGTAGAGTCCGGTACCCAGCTCGCTGACCAATGGCTTCAAGAACGGCTTGAGCGATTCGGTAACCAAAATCTCGTGACGCTCAGGTTTGTTAGGGAAGGTCACACCCGCCAACCGGCCAATCTCAGGAGCCCAAGCGGCCGCAGCGTTGATGATCAGGTTACACTTGATGCGCCCCCGCTCGGTGACGACGCCGGTCACACGGCCTGCCTCGATGTCGATACCCGTCACAGCGGTAAAGGTGATGATCTTCGCACCCTTGGCCTTCGCACCGTTCGCATAACCCCACAAAAACGGCCACGGAAACAGCGTACCGTCGTCGGGATTGTAACATGCGCCAAGCAGGTCTTGGGTATTCAGGTCGGGAACGATTTGCGTGGCCTCTTGCGGCTTGAGGATGCGGGTCGGCACCCCAAGGCGGTTCTGCAACGCCACATTTCGCTCGATGGCAGCCATCTGCTCCGGCTTGTTCGTGACAAACAAGTAGCCGCCCTGCCGGAGCCAAACATTGATACCGAGCTCCACCGCAAACTCGCTGCAGATGCGGATCGACTCGTTCATCAACAACACATTTTGTTCAGTGGACCACTGCTCGCGAATCCCACCGCCATTGCGGCCCGAGGCTCCCGAGTTGATGTAGGCGCGCTCCAATACGACGACGTCGGTGATGCCATTTTTCGCCAAATGGTAGGCAGTTGCGAGCCCCATGATGCCACCACCGATAATGACGACCTCCGCGCGCTCAGGGAGCGGCTCTAACGCCACCGGCGCAGGTGGCATACTTGGAGGTGGCAACGTGGCTGGCGCCTGCGGGCCTGGGAACAACGGCGGCAACTCGCCCCCCACAGCCAGTTGGCCCAGCTCTGTCGGCTGCAGCGGCGAACGAGGCGTGGTCGGAAACAACCGCTCCGCTGGCGCACCCTGGCGATGCAGCAACCCAGCGACCTGGCTCATACAACCCCGGCCCTGACAGATGCCAGTACCAAACCCGGTGTAGCGTTTGACCGATTCCATATCAGTGTGACCGTGCTGAATCGCTTTTTCGACATCGCTTCGGGTCACGTCTTCACATGTACAAACGAGCTCACGCCCTGGCATGACGCACCTCCACTGACGACGCGCCCGCCGTCCGCGAGGCCAGCACTGCCTGCGCCACCTTGGCGCCATGGGCGGCGGCTTGATCTGCCTCGATGCCCGTAACCTCTCCGGCCACGAAGACGTTTGCCTGTGCCGTACGCCCATCACCTTGGTGCTCGGGCACAAAACCCTGCTGGGTGGGTTGGTAGGGAGTGGAAAGCCCCATCTGTCGAGGCAACTCGTAGGCTGGAGCGATCGGGCCGCACCAGATTAACGCATCGCATGAAAACACGTCGCCACCACCGTCGGCATGCACGGCGCGAACGCGGTGCTGTCCCTCCACCTCGCCAAGCCCCCCCTCCAATGACAAGGCTGCACCACTGTTGGATCCGAGCCCCAAGGTCGCCGGAACGTCTGCTCCAGCGTCGAGCAACTGCATGACCAACGCCCGAGCGCAGTTACGCGTCGAGCTGCTGGCACTCTTTGGCGCTGCCACCACCACCCGCTGCCCTGGCAGAATACCCGCAGCCAAGGCTCGCTCAGTCAGACGGCGACTAAAGATCCCTGGCAGGTCGTTGCCCGGCACCTGTGGCAGTTGCTCAACACCACCTGTGGCCAACACCACCTGGTCGGCTTCAAGCCAGAGCAGCCGGTCAGCGCCCACAGCGACAAGATAACGCTCGTCGTAGTAGCCAATCACACGCAGACCGCCCAACACCCCGTCACCGGTCACTGGCTCACTGTCGATCACCACCACCTCGCGGCCGGCAGCACGCAACACATCGAAGGCGGCCCGACCCGCGGCACCGCAACCTACCACCGCCACCTCGACCTTTCGACGCTCAGGATGAGGCGCGACGTAATCGGTGGGTGCTGGCGGTAGGCGCCCAAGGCCCGACAGCTCATGTGCCATCGCCAGCGCGACACGGTTGAGCGTCTTCGATTCGATCATCAAGTGGTGATGATCGAGCCCTTGCGGAAACAACCAATCCAGGGTCGACAGCAAGTCGAATTGCGCCGTGCCGACAACGTTCTGGCTTTCGACACGAAGCTCGGCCTGCGATTGGCATCTGCACAAACGCTGGTTTGGTAAGTCATTCACCTGAGCCAGACAGTGACCACACTCGCCGCGGCCGCAAAACGCACCGCGGGGTCGGTGATACTTGGAGCTACGCCCCACCACGTAGACGCCGTGCGCCAACAGCGTCAAGGCCAGTGATTCACCGGCACGAGCCGTGTACGACTTGCCATCAAAACGAACGGTGAACTCGGGAGGGGTGGTAAACCGACCCGGAACCTCGAGTTTTCGGTAGCGCTTCTTCGACATCACGCGCTCCTCGCAAAGACCTAGAGCAATCGATCCAAGACGAGCGTGACACCCGTCGCGGGAACCGCCACAAGCTCTGTGGTTTCCCCAAACACATCGCCCGGATTTTTCGTCATCGCATCACGGTCCTTATCGACCCGCGCTTCGAGCTTGACCTTGCCTGCCAGCGCTGTCTGTTGATGCATCACATCGCCCCCGGTCAACGTAAAGTTGAGTGGGAACGTGGCCGGCGCATCCAAGCGACCAAACTCCCGGTTGCGGCATTGCGCGCCATCACAAAGATCGTGTCACCTACGGCAACCTTATCTTTGACCACGTCCGCCACTGTGAGCTGTCCGATGATTTCGCCCGAGGGCGGTGTTGGGAGATTGCCGAGCGCCGGCATCCCTGTAGCCGGATGACCCGCGGGCAGTTGCCCTTCCGTGGTGGGTGCCACTCCCGAACCGGTGGGCCCAACCGCCTCCGTTTTGCAAGCGACGCACACAAACGACACGGCGGCCAATACCAAAAGCTTCTTCATGATAGATCCTCACCTAGCAAACGCCGGGTCTCACCGACCACAGCGGTTTGCGCATTGTAGTTTGGCGCCTCAATCTTTAGAAGCACGGGTGTCTCAGCCCGTTGAAAGGCGTGGCGCTCGACGTCATTGAATAGGAAGCGGATATGCTGATTCGGCGCGACGGGTTCAGGCCCCGTCGGCACTTCAAACCGCGCGGGGAGCTGTCCGTCGCCGACCACCAGCCACGAGCTGGTCTCGATACCGGCCAGCCGCTGCAACTCCTGGCGAACGTTGGCGCCCTCCGGCAGGTCGATCACCAACGTCGCAGACAGCTCGTGAGAGGTCGGCAACATGGCATTGTAAACGGCGCATTCGGCGCCCAACGCTGCTTTGTCGGCGATCCCCTCTGAACGCATGGTTTCATACAACTGAAACAGGACCGTCTCGCGGCACTCGAACACGAAGCTCAACCGGTTGCCGATAGGCACCCGCCGCTGTTTGCGCAACGCCAACATCTGACGGCGCAGGTCGAGTCGCGCCTTCTCGTAGTCGGCGAGGCTCAACAGCTCCTCAACCTCGATCGGCTTTACCATGGACCTCCTCACACCCTTCCACGAGCGCTGCCTTCACGGCATTGAGAAAACGCCGGTACCATACCGCTCAGATGGAATCGGGCCAAGCCAGGCATCACACCAGATACCCCTGGTCCGACGACCGAACGGTATGCTATCGAACCCGACGCTCGTGTGCTTCGATGGGTCGATAGCCCAGGCACAGTGCCCATCGCTGAGCCTTTGGCAACCCCAGGATGGGGTGAAACCGTCAGGCAGCTATCACGAGCCTATGTGGAGGCATCGTCCGATGATCAACGGTAAACGCATCGCAGTGGTACTTCCGGCCTACAATGCTGAGCTGACCTTGGTGTCGACCTACAACGACATCCCCAAGGACGTCGTCGATGATGTCATTTTGGTGGATGATCGTAGCTCCGACGGCACGGCCACGCTGTCACGCAAGTTAGGCATCCACACCATCGAGCACGAGGCTAACCTCGGCTACGGTGGCAACCAAAAGACCTGCTACAAAGCCGCGTTGGAGCGCGGCGCCGATGTCGTCGTGATGCTACATCCCGATTACCAGTATTCCCCGAAACTGGTCACGGCGATGGCAGCGATGGTAGCTGGCGGCGAGTTCGACGCGGTGATGGCGTCGCGCATCTTAGGCGTGGGCGCCCTGCAAGGCGGCATGCCGCTGTACAAATACGTGTCGAATCGTTTCCTCACAGCGGCCCAGAACCTGCTCGTGCGTCACAAGCTCTCCGAGTACCACACAGGTTACCGGGCCTGGAGCCGACCCTTGCTGGAGTCGTTGCCTCTTGCCAGCAACTCAAATGACTTTGTGTTCGACAACGAAATGCTGGCACAAGCGATCTATTTTGGCTGGCGAATCGGTGAAATCTCCTGCCCCACGCGTTACTTCCCCGAAGCCTCCTCGATCAACTTCCAACGCAGCGTCGTGTATGGCTTTGGCGTCCTGCGCACTTCGTTATGTTTCCGCCTGCAGCGGTGGGGCTTGGGCCGTTTCCCGATTTTTCAGGATGCTGCCGAGCGCCGCCTATTGGCCAACCCTGCGCCAGCCGACAAGAGCCGCGCGTCCTAAGTTATCCACTCCGCCGTGCCCAAAGACCCGCCACACCTTGACAAAAGCCGGGGTCGTTCCGACTTGTACTAGCGTCTCAGCATAGAAAGTGACCTATGGCGGAAACTATTAAGCAAACCGTACGAGTTCGGGAGCTAGCGCTCCCCGTCGACGAAACCATTGAACCGGTGGAGGCGTTGCGACGCCTCGTGGCCGATCGCATCGGCGTTGGCGAGCCAACCCTACCGCCGCTGAAAGTGGTCAGACGGGCGTTGGATGCCAGACACCGCGCCCTTCGCTACGTCTACACGGTTGAGCTGACACTCGAAACCAAGCTCGCCGAGAAGCTCGCGCGTGCCGGTCGCATTGAGTTGGCCAAACGCACCGATCCCTATCTCTACACGCTTGCCAAACCTCCTGAGGGTCCGCGACCCGTTGTTGTAGGCTCGGGACCCGCAGGTCTCTTTGCAGCTCTGACGTTGGCCCGTGCCGGTTGGCCCCCTATCGTACTGGAACGCGGTCGCCCTGTAGAGAGTCGCGGCCATGACGTCAGTAAGCTGTACGCACGTGGCATTCTCGACCCTGACTCGAACGTTTGTTACGGCGAAGGCGGTGCGGGCACATACTCCGATGGCAAACTCTACACGCGCGTCAACGACCCGCGTGTCGATCGGGTGATGGAGTCGTTCGTGCAGTTCGGCGCCGATCCCGACATCCTCGTGGATCATCGCCCGCACTTAGGTACCGACAAACTCGTGCAACTGCTCACCGCGATCCGCCTTGAGTTGGAGCGACTAGGCACGGTGTTTCGCTTCTCCACGGCGCTCGCGAACTTCGAGATTCACGATGGCGTCATCAAAAAACTCATCCTGCGGGATGGCGAAGCGATCGACGTCACCAAGGTGGTACTCGCCACCGGGCACTCGGCCCGCGATATCTGGGAGCGACTCCTCGAAGCTGGGTTGCCCTTAGAGGTCCGCCCGTTTGCAGTAGGGTTCCGCGTCGAGCATCCCCAGGCTTTGATCAATCGGTTGCGCTACGGGGCCACTGCCAACAAGGGCATTCTCCCGGCCGCCGACTACCGGCTCACCTACAACGAAGAGGGCGAAGACGGACGCGGGGTTTACTCCTTCTGCATGTGCCCAGGTGGCGTCGTGGTGCCCACCCCGACCAGTACAGCGGAGCTGTGCATCAACGGTATGAGCCACGCTTCGCGTGCCGGTCGTTTTGCCAACAGCGCATTGGTTGTCACCGTGACACCAAAAGACTACGCCGCCCTTGGCTTTGAAGGGCCGCTTGCGGGGGTCAAGTTCCAACAACAGGTTGAGCAGAAGGCCTACGAGCTAGGCGGCGGTGCCTTTGTTGCCCCAGCTGCGCGCATGTCGGACTTCATGGCCAAGCGTCCTTCTGGACAGCTCGGTCAAACAAGCTATCGCCGTGGTATCTGGCCCGCCGATCTCGATTTAATTTATCCCGCGGCGATCAACGCATCGCTGCGTGATGGCATTGCGTCGTTCGAAAGCAAGATGCACGGCTTTGTCACGGAGGACGCTACCTTGATTGGCGTCGAGACCCGCACCTCGTCGCCGGTACGCGTGGTACGAGGTGACGACCTACAGGCACTCGGCGCCCAAGGGCTGTATCCGGCGGGCGAAGGCGTCGGCTATGGCGGCGGCATTATCTCGTCCGCAGTCGATGGCATGAGAGCGGGCGAAAGCCTAGTCGAGGCCGTCGGTGGTGTGCGCGTGAGCACCGAAGGCTAGCAGCCTGCCCTAACGACTGCGCTGCGTGCGTGCGGCCATCGGGTTTTCGCGAGTGATATAGCGCGAGAACAGTTTCTCTACGGCCCATCGCGACCCCGACATTACGACCAACGCCGTGCCGCCCGACATACGGCCATGGCGTAGCATCGCTTCAGCTTCGGCGACTCCCAACAGTAGGGTTGCGTCGGCCTCAGGTAGCGGCTCGTTGCCGATCGAGGTCTCGATGGTTTCGGTGATCACGGCCCGCCACCACGTATCGCCTTCCTCACTGCGGACGCCGATAGAAATGCTGGCGTTGAAACCAGGCGGCTCCGGGTCGGCCTTCACCAACGCATCCAGCACTGCCAGGAGCCTCAAACCAGGGGTTTCGCTGAGATTCTCCATTAAGTCGTCACTTCCTCGGGCGCTTCTTGCCACGGCAGAACGGAAAAGGCTACCCCTTCGAACCATCCAAGATGTAGGTCTGCAATCCACACGTACCAGCCATCGCTGTCTCACCTTTTGACGCTGAGGCTTGCGGCGTGCCATGCTGCCGCGCGATTGAAAGGTTGGTCCGAACGCCCATGGTGGATGTCCCTGAACTGACGTTGTCTCGCGCGCCGTCGCTGTTCGAACGACTCACCACAGCGTTTCAGCCAGAACCGCATCGGCCGATGATTGCCGACCCAGTTGCGGCCCAGACAACGCTAAAGAACCTGCGCCTGCAGGTGTTTACCGTGGCATTTTTCGGCTACGCCATCCTCTATTTTGGTCGGAAAAACATCTCGGCGGCGCTCCCAGCACTCGCCTCTGATCTAGGCTACCTGAATGTCGAGGTCGGCTTCATCGGCACGACGTTGTACGTCACCTACGGCCTGGGGAAATTTCTGAACGGCATCTTGGCCGACCGTGCCAACATCCGCCGCTTCATGGCGACCGGGCTCATTGTCTCGGGTCTCATCAACGTCGCATTCTCGTCGTTCGCATCGTTGTGGTTCTTGGCATTTGCGTGGGGCATGAACGGCTGGTTCCAATCGATGGGATTCCCGCCGATCGCGCGCGCGATGACCCTTTGGTATCCGCCCCAGGGCAAGGCCACCCGATGGGCGCTATGGACCTGCTCGCACCAAGCAGGCACCTGGGCGATCATGGCCTTCTCTGCTTGGTTGCTGACCCTCGGCGACTGGCGACTGTGTTTCATCGTCCCCGGTATACTTTGCACCCTTGCAGGTGTGGCCGTGTTGCTGTCAATGCCCGATACACCAGAGTCGCGTGGATTGCCGTCAGCTCAGGCCTTTGCAGAAGCCCCTGAACAGGCCCAGGTCGCTTACATCTCGACGCTCATCCATTCGGTGTTGCTCAATCGCAACGTCTGGATATTGGGCCTAATTGATCTATGCGTTTACGCGATCCGTTTTGGCACGCTCGACTGGACCACGAAGTTTCTGGTGGAACACAAAGGCTACTCGCTGGGTGAGGCTGCGTTTCGCGCCGGCATGATGCCTGCAGCTGGCGTGGTGGGCGTGCTCATCCTGGGTTGGGTTTGCGACCACGTCTTCGGTGGCCGCTACCGCACGGTCAACGCGATTTGCCTCGCAGGTCTCGGCTGCGCGATGGCCGGCTTTTTTTGGATCGGCTCGGATCACCCCTATCTGGATTTGCTGTTGATGGCCTGCATTGGCTTCTTTGTCGAAGGGCCGCAATCCATCCTGGGCGGGGTCGGCGCGATCGACGCCGGGGGCTCGGCCCGCGTGGCCTCAGCTGCAGCGGGGCTCGTAGGCATCTTGTCCTACTTTGGCGCATCACTCTCAGGCGTTGGCACAGGTTTCTGCATCGATCACTACGGCTGGCGCGGCGCCTATTTGTTCTGGATCGCGATGAGCGTTGTTGGTTTTCTCCTGTGTGTCTTCCTTTGGCGTGAACGACCGGCGAACAGCGGCCATCGTAGCACCCAATAGAGAGCAACGCCGATGACATCCCCAATCACCTACCTCTATCTGGCAACGCTCATCGGCTTTGTGGTGATGGGCACAGTGCTAGAGCTCGCCACCCCCAACCTGCCGCCGCGACGCTGGGTCGTCAGTTGCCTGGTGGTGAGCGCGCTCTGGGCCCTGCTAGATCTGCTTGCCAATCTAGCAACGACCCCTGCCGACATCGCGTTTCTGTATCGACTGTCGGGCCCCATTCCGGTGTTGTTGTCCTACGCCATTCTCCAGGCTGCGCTGGCACACGCGCAGCTGCGTCTGCCAGTGTGGGGGCAAGCCCTGTTATTGCTGCCCGCTCTTGTTGTCACCGGATTGCGGGTCCAGGGGCTTTTATTCGAGAGTTTTGTCACCGCCAACCAACACCTTGGTTCCTACTATGCCGTGCCGTCGACCTGGTTCTTGATCAGCAACGTTGCTCACTCGCTGTACTTGGTTGGCGCCATCGTGGTGCTCATCCGCGAAGCCCGTTTGCACCCAAGCCCAACCAATCAGCGCGTGGCGCATCTCGTTGCTGCATGGATTGGGCCGAGCTGTCTTGGGGTTTGCCTGGCTATCTATCTCGCCCACCTAGCTCCTGATGGCTTCGTTGTTCCGATGCTCGGCTCGCCGATCGCCTGCCTCGCCGCCTTGATGGCCACTGTCACGTTGGTCCGCGAGACGTTGATCCTACCGTTGGCCAAAGCGCAAGAGCAGGCGCGCCAGTTTGAGGGCCTCAAAATGCTTGCGGGGGGCATCGCTCACGACTTCAACAACCTCCTCGTGGGTATCCTCGGACACACCCGCATCGCCCAACAGGAACTCGATGCTGGCCTCCTGGCGCAAGATCGTCTTGAGCGTATCGAGACCACGGCGCGAAGAGCGGCCGAGCTCACCCACGAAATGCTCGCGTATGCAGGTTACGCAAAACTACGTCTCCATGCCGTCGACGTTGGCGACCTCACGCAGGATGTAGCCCGAGCACTTGAGGCATCGCTGCCAAAAGGTGTGCGCATCGATCTGAACAGCCGTGAACAGCTTCCCACAGTACTCGCCGACAACGGTCAACTTCAGCAGATCATTCTGAATTTGTTGACCAATGCTGGTGAGGCGATGGAAGGACGTGGTGGCAGCGTCCAGGTGGTGATAGCCCATCAAGAGGTGCTCAATCACCGGCTGGTCGACGCGGTCAGCGGTGCTTCAATTGCGCCTGGGCATTACGTCACGTTGCAGGTCAGTGACACCGGCGCCGGAATAGCGCCCAGCGAGCTGCCTCGCATCTTCGCACCGTTTTATTCAACGAAGTTCACCGGGCGTGGTCTCGGCCTGGCGGCCGTGGCCGGAATCCTTAAGAGTCATCACGGCGCCATCACCGTCGCCTCGGTTGTTGGCAAAGGATCTACATTTACGGTGTACCTCCCCGTCGCCGACAACGCCGTTTTGACACCGCCGGCTGCCTATCGGGCAACCCGTAGCCACGCGCTTCAAAATGGCCCGCACACGGTGTTGATTGTCGACGACGAAGACCTGGTGCGCGATGTTGCACAATGGACCTTAAATGTCGCCAAGTACCGCGTACTCACAGCACGCGATGGCATCGAAGCCATGGCACTGATACGCGCGCACACTGAAGAACTGTCGGCGGTGATGCTTGATCTGACGATGCCACGTATGAATGGCCGAGAAACCTTGCTGGAGCTTCGTCGTGTCTCGCCCGACCTCCCGGTGGTGTTGACCTCGGGGTTCGACGCCGAGCACGCCTTGGGTGAACTAGCGACCGATGCTGGTGTGACGTTCCTGCAAAAACCGTTTGCGCCGGAGCAACTACTGCGTAGCATCAACGATGCGATGGATCGCCGTGTCGTAGCGCACGACTAGCGCTGAGGAACGTTGCGGCTTACAGCGCTTGTTCTTTGATCCAGGCTAACATGCTGTGTGCCACGCGCTCCCAAGTTAGCTCCAACATCATCGCATGTGCCATGTTCGGAAATACCTCGCACTTGGCGGCGTAGGCCTTCGCTGTTGCGCGCACATGTTCCTCGGCCACCAACGCATCGTCGGCTGCGCCCAAAACCAAGATTGGCGTCTGCCGCACTCGCTCGACGTCGGGAAGATCCCAACCAGAAAGGTCGAACACCACGCGTTGCGACTCCATTTGCGATTGCCCAACCACCCGCTCCACGGTTCGGTCAGACACCGCCGTGGCGAACAATGCCCGCCGCACCATATGGAGCGAACCAAATGTCGATCCGCCGACCTGCGCGACACCCAAACCGATCCACAACGCGGGATCACGCAAGATCATAGCAAGGTTGGGGCCAACCAACCCGCGCGGTGGCACCGAGGCCATCAGAATCGCCGCGGCAGCAGGTTGTCGTTCAAGACACTTTTGTACCACCATCCCACCCATCGAGTGGCCCACAAGAATGACACGTGGCCCAAGCTGCGCAAGCACGCTCCCCACGTCATCGGCATAGTCGGCGAGGCTCGTCCACAACAACGCATCACGACCTTCGCTCTCACCATGTCCACGCAAACTCAATGCGTAGGCTGGATGACCGTGTTTCGCGAAATGGTCGAGGAAATGCTCACCCCAGCACCATGCGCCAGCAAAAGCGCCGTGCACAAACACAATCGGGGCATGGTTGGTCTTGACGGCAGGCTGACGCTCAAGAACTTCAAGACGCAACGATCGCCGATGCAAGGCGTCAGCCAACTGGGAAGCTACTGCAAACATCCACGCTCACTCTCGCTCCCCCAAACGACCGCTTGGCTATCCTATCGCCAAATCGCCATGTCGACATAGAATTCGTCCGTCGCCGCAAGCTTCATACCAAGGGCCCGCGCCACGTTCCTCATCAGACGAACCGCCGCTGGGTCGCCCCGAAGCAGCAATGCGTCAAAGGAGGCAAACGGCAACAGACGAGCCTGAACTGCCCCAACTGCCGCCACGGTGGCTGTACAAACATCACCCGAAAGAATCTCTAGCTCACCCACCAACGCCGGCGCCTCAAGATAGGTAATCAGCTGTTCATGGCCGCCCATGTCCCGCTTGAGCACCGCTACTTTGCCGGTGTCGATCACGTACAGCCCCGCAGCAGGCTCGGCCTCAGAGAGCAACCGTTGACCATCAATGAGTTCGCATTGCACGAGCAGCGCTTCTAGGTCGTCTTGGTCACGCGGAGCGAAACCACTCAGCAAACTCGTTTCTTTGGCCATCGTCATCCTCGACGCCGCTGGGTCGCGCGATGCACGGCCCTTTTGACAGCTGGCCCCACTATGGCAACATTCGTGGGCCATGAGAACTGGTCATGACACACCGCCGCCTCGACTCTAAAGGCCCGAAACTAAACCCAAAACGGCGTAAAGAAATGGTCGGGGCGATAGGATTCGAACCTACGGCCTCTTGGTCCCGAACCAAGCGCTCTACCAGGCTGAGCTACGCCCCGACCGGGAGTGCGCTTTTTAGACTTTTTAGTAGCTGCCTGTCAATTCGTGATTCAACTAAGTGCAAAAGAAGCCTCACGTGAAGGCCCCCCAACCTAGCCTGGTGAATCCATGCCTGCGATCAGCGACCCACCCACCATGACGGCGGCGGGTTGGAGCGGTGGCTCCGCTCCCAGAATTGCTACCAGCGTAGCCTCTGGCACATCGGTATGGCCCGCGCCTGGCACCAATGCATAGGCAGCAAGATCGGCCCAACATCCCGGAGCGATCCGCCCTGCGCCACAACCAGTTGTACGCGCTCCCTGAACGGTAAGCGCATCGAGCACCAACGCCAAGTTGGCTCGCTGAAGCTCTGCCGACACCTGATGCACAAAGCCGTACACCAGCCGCGCCGCCAACGCACGAATGCTTGGCCCCTCGCCGCTGCCGATCGCCATCGGCACACGGTGACGTAAAAGATGGCGGAGAGAACCTTCGTCGGCAAGCCTGTCGCCCCGCGCAATCACGCCGGCCCCAAACACCCGTAACAACACCCGTTCAGGCTCGGTCATCGCCCACGGGTCAACCACCGCCGTCAGGCTGTCAATCAGATTCGCCTGGAGCAACAGCTCGATTGGCGTACGCGCAGAAAGGGGCGTACCGCGCGCCAACCAAGGAATCGCGGCAGTGGTGGGCAACACGAACGGCAAGTGACCCAAACGCGTCTTCAGCGCCACCCATTCGTCGGCCCCCATATCGTCCAAATACTCAGCGCCTAAGCCCCAACTTAAACACGGGTTACGACGCAGCGCCACGTGCTGACCAAGGCTTAGCAAGGCTTCGACGCACGCTTCAAACGAAGGCAAATCGAGACCCGTCGCCGATGGCCGGTGGATGTTCAGAGCCTGGAGAAACACCAAGCGAATCCCGCACTCGCTGGCGGCTTCTAGCACCGCGTCGGCCAACGCGACAGTGTGACTTGTCCGACTTGCAACGGCAGGCTGCAGCCAGGCCAATGTGGTGGTCCCTTGCCGCAGCGCTTGTTGAAAACAGGCGCGCGCCATAACTCGCAAAGTCGCAGGTTCCATCAGGGAACCTGACTGTAAATGTGCAGCCACGCCAAAACGTGCGGCATTCAGATGTGCCAGTCGATCTGGCGATAGGATGGCCAACGCATCGATAAAACCCGGGAGCACCAGTTTGTCGCGCCAGACTATATCCACGGCGGTTCGTGAAGGCTCGGTGGCGACGGAGCTTAGGCGGCCGCGGGCGTCTACATCCAGAACCACGTTGGCTCGTAGTTCGCCTTCCACAAAAGCCCAACCCGCGGCGATGCGCATAACCTCACCGTAGAAGAAGCACTCGCGGGAGACAATTGTTCTCTGCCTTGCGCCCAAAGGATAGGCCAGCTATTTGCCAGGGCCTAAGATCCAAACCATGGGCAATCCGCACAAGACGTACACCCTCATCAACCAACACCACTCTGCAGGGCGCATCGTGGGCCAGCTTGACGTGGGCGAATCCAGCGACGTTCTACAACAACTCCTGGTAGAGGCCCCAGCGCAAGCGCTGGCGCGCAAACTACGCCTGCTCTACCACGCAGAGCTCATGCCCACCGCGACAGCGGACGAGCGAGAGGCTCAAGCAACAGCGCGGCTGGCACGGCTGTCCGCGGGCACGCTGAAACGTTACGCATTTGCCTTCGACACAGCTGCTGGCCCACGCATCATCAAGGTGAGCAACGCTGACACGCCAGGAAATCGGTTGTTGGGATTTCTGGGCAGCTCACCTTCGGCGCGCGAACACCGTCTACATGCGCAAGCCTTTGCAGCTGGGCAAGCGGCAGTTGCAACCTTGGGATATTTGGAACTCCGGCACGGCCCTCGGCTGTTGCGTTCCCTCCAGGTGCAAGCCCCCCTCGACGCCGATGCGATCTCCC
>ERZ795055.1517-NODE-1517-length-18599-cov-6.159836_pt1 | contig 18599 bp, 23 predicted proteins | sample MGYA00375139_ERZ795055 | MGnify/ENA primary metagenome ERZ795055 (study PRJEB30184, sample SAMN05720283) | anaerobic digester metagenome | isolation source: active sludge of municipal wastewater-treating anaerobic digesters | place: USA | collected 2015-01-23 ... | reverse complement strand
AAAAAGCAAATGCCAACTGGTTTGCCAATTCATCTTTACCCTATTTTTGACATGAAGATGAACCCTGCAACAAGCCACCATTAAGCAATTAGCCCATGAAACTTCTTCTGCGAACTCTTACCCTTGCAGTTACTTTATGTTCCCTTACCCATTGCCAACCATCAGGGAACGAACCTGCAACAAACCTCCAGGCATCAGTCACCATCGTATCTGCGGAATACACCTGCAACACCTTGCCGGGAACTTTTTCTGACTATCAGGAGGCTCTCAGAAAGGTAAAGGCAGCGACCTTTCCCCTTACAGAAAGTGTTAACACCACCTCCAGCTCATGGATCACCGGAGCTTCTTATTACAGTTGTGACCGCCAGAAAGGATTTCTAATCATCTCCACCACTGGATCTGAATACATTCATCAGGATCTACCCCTTTCCATCTGGAAGGGATTCAAGCAGGCAAGCTCTTTCGGAAGCTACTACTCTCATAACATCAAGGGGAGGTATCAGCTGCGGTTGAAGTAGTGGCAGTGGTTGCAACCGTTTTATGATTCAATTTGATAGTTCTCGATTACACATAGGGGGTTACTAATACACCGCAGCCACCCCCTCATTTTTCCCCAATCCGGTTTTGCGACCCGACCTCGGCCAAGCTGAAATTTTCTTTCCCCTTGTCAATTGATATCCCTTCGCTACGACTTTGATGAGATTTTACCTGATTCCCCATCCCAAAATCAAATATTCATGAGGGTAATAGGTGATGGTGGTAATGAAAAATATATTGGGTTTGTCAGGCAAAAAGGCCTTGTTTTGTACGTTAATATGTCAGTACTAAAATGCAAAAGCCTGTATATAAAATACTTACAGGCTTTTTTGTGGAGCATATCGGAATCGAACCGATGACCTCTTGACTGCCAGTCAAACGCTCTAGCCAACTGAGCTAATGCCCCAAAGCGGCTGCAAATATAGCACTATTTTTCTCATACGGTCAAATGTCTCCGGCAATTTTCTTCTTTTCGCCGGATGACGTATCTTCGCGGTATCCACCGACCCCGATCCGATGCGACGTTTATTTGCTGCCATCCCGGTAACCCCTGCCCCACCCCTGCTGGCACTGATGCAACAGGGGGAAGCGGTTTTGGGCAGCGGATCCGTGCGGTGGGCCAATCCGCAACAGATGCATCTCACCCTGAAGTTTTTCGGCTCAGTGCCTGAGTCACAGATTCCTGATATCGCAAGGCACCTGCAGGAATGCGCAGGGTGTACGGCTCCCTTTCGGTTTGTGCTGCGCGGAACGGGCATTTTCGGGAGCCGGTACCAGCCCCGGGTGCTGTGGGCAGGCACCTCGGAAGATGCCCCTTTGCGCCAGCTGGGTGAGGCGGTGCTGGCTGCAGCCACAGCGGCCGGCTTCCCGCGCGAGAGGCTCCCCTTTGTTCCCCACCTTACATTGGCACGCATCGCCCGATCCCCCTCCCGGAAGATCCTTCAGAATTTTATGAACCTGCACCATGATGCGTATCTGCAGGAAGTTGACACTCCGGCCCTGTACCTGTACGAAAGCCGGCTGCACACCACCGGAGCCGAACACCTGGTGCTCGAAAAGTTCCTCCTTATGCCGCCCCAAATGAATCAGCCATGACCCTGCCCCAGCCCCTCGAACACCGGATGGTGGCCCTGATGAACCGCCTCTGGCCGGATGTGGCCGGGAGCCTCAAGGTGCACTATGCATCCGGTGGCTCCATCAACGAAGCCGCTACCCTTTCGATGGGCGGAAGGCAAATCTTCGTGAAATGGAACGACGCCGGCCGATACCCCGGGATGTTTGAAGCGGAGGCACTTGGCCTGCAGCTGCTGGCTGATCCGGGCCAGTCCCTGGTGCCTGCAGTACTGGAACAGGGTGAAGCCGGCCATGTATCTTACCTGGCGCTGGAATACGTTGTACCGGGATCCGCCGGCAGGGAGTCCGGGGAGCGGTTCGGGGAGATGCTGGCGAACCTGCACCGCAATACCTCCGCTGCTTTCGGGCTGGAACACAACAACTACATGGGGTCGCTGCCCCAGCGCAATGCCTGGCATCAGCACTGGAACGATTTCTTTATCTCCGAACGGCTGGTACCGCAACTCAGGATCGCACGCGACGAAGGGAGCCTGTCGGCCGGGGACAGCAGGGCTTTCGACCAGCTGTTCAGAAGACTCCCGGAGATCATCCCCGAAGAACCCCCGGCCCTGGTGCACGGCGACCTGTGGAGCGGCAACTACCTCAGCGGTGCAGGCGATCGCACCTGGCTCGTCGACCCGGCGGTGGCCTACGGACACAGGGAAGTGGATATCGCCATGAGCAAACTATTCGGGGGGTTTCCGGCAGCGTTTTACCGGTCGTACAACGATCACTTCCCGCTGCAGAAAGGGTGGGAAACGAGGCTGGAAATCTTCCAGCTCTACCCCCTGCTGATCCACGTGAACCTCTTTGGCGGTGGCTATGTGCATTCGGTGAGGCAAATCCTGGAGAAGTTCAGATAGTTTAGGTAGTTGAGGAAGTTGAGGTGGTTGAGGTGGTTGAAATCTAAACTTCCTAAGCTTCCTCAACATCCTAAACCTTTACTAACTTTACAGACTTTATGAACTCTCACCCCCCAGCCGTGTATATCAGCAAAACACAAATACTGGTTCCATGAAAACAATGAGATGGTTATTCCTGCTGCTGGTCAGCATCAGCCTGGTGGCAACGGCCACCGCCAACGAGCCCAAAAAGGTGCAATCGAAAATCGAAAAAGTTACGGTGTTCCTGCAGGGGGCACAGATCGTGCGTACCGCCCCGGTAAGCCTGTCGCCCGGTACCACCGACATTATATTCGAAGGGGTTTCCCCCAACCTCAATACCGGCAGTCTGCAGGCCGGGGGCAAAGGGAGCTTCGTAATCCTGAGCGTGCGGTACAACACCGAGTACACTCCGCCGGGAGTGAAAAAGGAGAATGCCGTACCCGAATCGCTGTTGCGCAAAATCGAACTGTCACAGGATTCACTTGCCATCATTGATTTCGAAATCGAAGGGCTGAATTACAAGTTGAATGCCTGGACGGCTGAAAAGAACATGCTGGAGCGCAACAAGCTCCTGACCGGGGAGGGTAAAACCGACAGTCTGGCCCTGTTCATGCAGGCCATGGAGTTTTACCGCAAAAAAATCCATGAGATCAATGCCCAGATTCTGGAGATTAAAATCGAGCAGAAGAATATCAACCGCAGGCGGACAGAACTGGCCGCCCGCATCAACGAACTCGTAAACTACAAATACCGCCTGGAGCAGGAGAACGTTACCCAGGCAGCGTACAGTTATCAGGTGATCGTTACCGTGAATGCCGAAGCCGCCACCAGCGGCAGCATCAGCATCAACTATCTGGTAAACAGCGCTTCGTGGAGCCCTTCGTATGAGCTGCGCGCCGAGAACAGCAGTTCGCCGGTGAGCCTGATGTACAAGGCCAGCATCACCCAGAATACCGGTGAAGACTGGAAGGATGTGAAACTGGTACTCTCAACCCTCAACCCCCAGCGCTCCCAGGCCAAACCCAACCTGAACCCATGGGTGCTGAGGTATTTTCAGCCGATGAATTATGCAACCGGAGCGGTATCAAACCTGGCGATCTCCCAGCTGCAGAGCGTGGTGGTGGTGAGCGACAACGTGCGGGAGAACGCAGGTGCTGACGAAGGGCTTGCCCTGGAGAAAAAGATGAAGGCTCCTGTTCCGGCAGCCCAGTCTGCCTCCAGTTATACAGTGCAGAATGTGAACTTCTCCAACGTGGAGTTCGACATCGACCTCCCCTACACCATCAATGCCGATGGCAAGCCGCAGCAGGTAACCATCATGGAGGAGGCGATCCCGGCAATATACAAACATTACGTGGTGCCCAAGATGGAGCAGGAGGCCTATCTGATTGCCCGCCTTACCGGATGGGAAAAGCTGAACCTGCTGCCTGGAATGGCCAACGTATATTTTCAGAATACTATCATCGGCGGCACCCAGATCAACCCCAACGTGATCGTGGACACCCTGAACATCTCCCTGGGGCGCGACCAGGGACTGAGCATCACCCGGAAGAAAACCAAGGACAGGGAGATCAACCGCACCCTCAGCAACAATATTGAGCGTGAGGTCATTATTGAGATCACCGTGAGGAACAAAAGGGATGAGAATGTTGAAATCCAGGTAGAGGACCAGATTCCCGTGTCAGGTGTACCGGATGAGATCAAGGTGAAATGGTCGAAGGAAACCCTTGGCGGAGCAGAGTTGAACGAACAAACCGGCGCCCTCACCTGGGACCTGAAGCTTGCCCCCCGCGAATCGAAGACCCTCACCTTCTCCTACATCATCTCCCACCCAAAGGACAAGGTGCTGCAGCAGTAACCGGATGATTATTTAATCATATTATACATCTTTGATGGGATCAGAAACGGTTTTATTCGTATCTTTGAACGAAAGAAGAACCTATGCTTCCGTTTAAGATCAGACCTGCGATTTTCTGGGATATGGACCAGAACTCCCTGAATGAACAGGCTCACATGCAATACATCATCAGGCAGGTACTTCAGTACGGCACGCTCGAAGAATTTATGGCCGTTGAGCAATACTATGGCCATGAAACCATGATCCGGCAGGTGAAAAATATCGGGTACCTTGATCCCAAGTCAAAAGCATTCGTAATCTCCTATTACCATATTAATCCAGAAGAGATGCTATGTTGCATACAGAGGCAGTCACACCCGAAATACTGGGACTGATCCGCAGACTTCAGGCTGATGGATCATTTAATCAGTTCAGACTGGTGGGGGGTACTGCCCTTGCAATGCAGATCGGCCACCGGGTTTCAGTAGACATTGACTTATTTTCGCCGGAGGCTTTTGAACAGGATGCACTGATTTATCATCTGGAGAAGAGCTACGGTTTTCAAATGCAATTCACCCACAGGAATACGTTAAAAGGGATCATTGATGGCGTGTTTGTGGATATCCTTACGCATCCATACCGGTTCATCAGGCCTGAGCTTACAATGGAAGATATCAGGATGGCTTCACCTGAAGATATCGCAGCCATGAAAGTAAATGCCATTACAGGTGATGGGAGCCGTGTCAAGGATTTCATTGATCTCCATTTCTTGCTGAACCAGTTCACTCTGGCAGAAATCCTGGGGTTTTACAAGGAGAAATATGACCAGAGAAACGATTTCCATGCTTTGAAGAGCATTTGTTATTTTGACGACATCGATTTCAATGCATGGCCAAGGATGATCCTGCAAAAAGACCTCACCCCGGAAAAGCTCAAACGCTCTCTCGAAAATCACTGCAACGGGGTTCTCCAATCCCGAAAATCCTCTCCCTGATCAATCCCTGGAAACCCATGCCCGGCATCCACACCCCCGCCACCCGCAGCTGCAACATGCCCCGCATCCGCAGCAGGGACACGAAGCCCGAAATGCTGGTACGTAAGGGATGAACACAACATAGTCCTCACAGAAATAACAATAATTTCGCCTGATATCTCCTTTTTCGGCACCTCAATCATCTATACCTGAAAAAGATTGAGATGGCCGAAGAACCCCATCCCTTGTCCTTGATTGATATTGAGCAAAGAATTTTTCATATCCGTGGGCTTCAGGTGATGCTCGACAGTGATCTGGCAGAACTCTATGGTGTGGCGACGAAGATGATTAACAGAGCTGTAAAGAGAAACCCGGAAAGGTTTCCGGAAGAGTTTTATTTCTCTCTTTCTGTCGAAGAATCTCTATCTGTTCCATCCAGAGCACAGCACCTTACTTCCCATTCTTTAAGGTACCAAACTGGAACCTTAAAGGCCAATGAGCGCGGAAGGCATCGGAAATATGCTCCAAAAGTCTTCACTGAGCAGGGAGTTGCAATGCTCTCTAGTGTTTTGAGGAGCGATACCGCTGTTAAAGTGAGTGTTCAGATCATAAAAGCATTTGTGGCGATGCGAAGATTACTGGTTCATCATGAGCTGTTGTTTGAAAAACTGGCAATGTTTGACATCAAATTTCATGAATCAGACCAGAAGTTCCAGCAAATCTTCAAAGCCCTCGAAACCAGAAATCCCCTCCCCGAAACCGGCATTTTCTTCGATGGGCAGGTATTCGAAGCCTGGGTATTTGTGTCGGATCTGATCCGAAGCGCCCGACACTCCATACTCCTGATCGACAACTACATAGATGATACGGTGCTTAAGCTATTTCTGAAGCGTCGTGAAGGAGTTGGGGTAACGGTGTATACCCGCCCGATCACCCCTGAACTGGCCCTTGAAGCCGACAAATTCAACCGGCAATACGGAGGTCTCAGCATCCGGCAACTCACCTCCTGCCACGACCGCTTCCTGATCATCGACAACACTGTGTTATATCATATTGGTGCCTCCCTTAAAGACCTTGGAAAGAAATGGTTTGCCTTCTCAAAAATCGAGAGCATTGCATCAACGATAATGCAAAAGCTGACTAAACCGTGATTTCCACCGCTACCAAATGCCCCTGTTCCGCAGCAAAAAACCCATATCTTTGCATGATAACACCCACATCCTCACATTCGCTAATTCCCACATTCCTATCCTGCCAACGGCTTCAGATACAGGCTCCACGATAAAAACCTCCCCGGCAAACCCGATAAGGAGAACCAATTGCTTGAAAGAAAAGAAGGGCATCGGGGATGATACTGGCAGATGATATATGAAGAAATCGGCACAAACTTTTACCCTATGAATGAAAGGCATTACAACAACCATTACCATAAGCTGCCAGTTGCTTGATTGTGGTCGTAATATTTATACTTTGCTTTTCAACGAATGGGAGTGCTCAGGAAGTAAAGATCATAAACTTTCATCTTTCGGAGTGCGATCGAAGAACTTCACTGAATATCATTCAAGAGGGCATTTTGAGGATGGAATACAGTTTTGACACATTAACTATCGAGTTAAGCAGAATCCTAAACTGTTCCCAAGGATACAGGCCGACTGTTGAATTGTCAGGTGACACATTGATATTTAACACATTCTTATACAGCTATTTGGAGACAGATAAGACTGGGGATACGTTAGAATGGGTTGAAGAATTTACTTATTGTAACTGTTATTTTAGGTTGGTCTTTCAAATTGCACCAGTTCCGGATACCCCAGCGGCGGTTCTGCATAATGCCAAAGCCATGCAAAAAATTCCGGACAGACTTTTACCATATTTCACCATCAATGAGCTGCAAGACACAGTATGGCAGCATGATCAAGAAGGGTTTATTTACACAAACAAAACACTTGCTTCGGGCAAAACGGTTTGGATTGAGAAATCGAACTTGAACCAAAGAATCATCAGGAACTATAATTCAAAAGAGCTACTTGTCACCGAAACCATCATCAATTTCAAAGCTAACCCTAAAGTCATTAATAAAAGTTATTACTACAATGCATCTGGTGAGTTGCTGAGGGTGGAGGAGGAAATGAAGTAACCGCATCCCAGGCAAAAATCCCCGAATGGAGATGTTGATGTGGCAATTCCTCCAGAGGCATAAATTTAGCCTGTAAACAGAAATCAGTAAATTGGCTCATATACAAATTGGCCGATCGTATTCCGATTTACAATTTGTACGTTCACAATCCTGTTATCACTGTAGTATGCTTCACCCAAAACACCACCCCATGAAAACTTACCTTGTTCTGATCGCAGCCACCCTGATGCTGGTATCGTGCGGATCGAAAAACAATGACCCTTCAACCCTGATGAATGACATGTTCTTATCTGAATATGATGCCTCTACAGAGGAGGCAGCGGTAGAAGAACCGGTGCTGGAAGATCCCATATTGGAAGAGCCCGTGAATATTGAAGAGGCGATTGAACGAAAGATCATAAAAGACGGGAGACTGGAGGTGGAAGTAGGCGATCTTGCCGAAGAAAAGCGGAAACTGGATACCCTTGTGGCTAAGATGGGCGCCTGGTATTCCAATGAGCAACTCTTCAATGAAAGCCGGCAAACGACTATTGGCTTGATCATCAGGATTCCTGCCGATCGTTTTGAACCGTTCATTGCCGCCATTGAACAGGGAGGTGGAAAAATCATCGCGAAATCGATTGAAGCCAGAGATGTTACGGAGGAGTATATTGATCTGGAAACCAGGCTCGCCAACAAGCGTAACTACATGCTGCGGTATCAGGAGCTCCTGAAAAGCGCCAGAAATGTGAAGGATATACTGGAAATTCAGGAGAATATCCGCCAGCTGCAGGAAGAGATTGAGAGTACTCAGGGCAGGCTGCAATACCTGTCGAAGCAGGTAAGCTACAGCACCCTGACCCTGAGTATTTCTCAGCCGAAGCCGTACAGTTACTCCCCGGATGAGCGGGCAAAGCCATCGGAAAAGATCAGGCAGTCGCTGTTTGGCGGCTGGTATGCCTTTGTGGATTTTGTGTATATCCTGCTGTACAACTGGGTGTTGATCCTGCTGGTGCTCGCTGCGGCTACGCTGTGGCTCATCAGGAGGCGGAGGAACCGGCACAGGAAGGCGAAAGCTTAAGGTTTGCCTGTTAAAAAATCCCTGACCCTGGCAGCTTCAACCGGCAATTCGGAGGACTCACTATCCTCCTACTCCACCATCATCAACTTCTTCAGGATATTGCCCTGGTAGTGAATGGAGTAGCTGTAGATGCCGGCGGGATACCCTGTCAGATCGAGGTCGATCCTGTTCTCTCCCTGATTAGCTTTACAGGGTTGCCTCAGAACCTCTTTCCCATGCATATCATGCACTATCAACAGAACCTCTCCGGCGGCAGGCAGGCGAAACGGAATGGTGGTGCTTTTATCCGCCGGATTGGGGAGGTTCTGATCCAGAGAAAACCCTGCTTGATCCGGATCTTCTGAACCAACTGTGATCTTTAGTTCTACGATATTGGAAAATGACTGGCACGCCACAGGTCCGGTTGTGGTGATGATGGAATCGGTGGTTACGACCTGGTAGTGTACCACTTTATTGCCCGGTGGCAGGGTATCGCTCCAGGAAAGTGCCGTGGTGATGCCCGCCACATTCCAGGATCCTACTGGGTATTCACGGAAAATGGTGTATACGGGTACTGGACCTGGCAAAGGGTTGATGCGCAACGGATTCCAGGTTAGATGAGCTACAGACTGGGTGGTGTCATAGCCTGTAATCTCAATAAAAATGGTGGAAACAGTGTCAAAAGGCATACCGTATGCGACTGATCCGCCGCTGTAACTGCGAACACTTTGCAGGTAATACACCGGGTGTTGATGGGCACCCGCTCCGGAATGGATAAAGAGGGTCTGATTGATGCCGAATATAGAATCGTAATGAGCAAAAGGGCCATTGGGTTGGGTGGAGGTGAAAAGATGGTAACTTTCGAAAATATTCAAGGAGTCATCGGGTTTATCCCAATACAAGAAGACTGTGCCAATGGCGTTTACACTTGCACACACGATGGGTGTAGAGTTCAACGGTGGTTTGGGTGTGACCACAATACGGAACCGAATGGTTCTTTTCGCCGGTACAGGACAAAAATTGTCGGTGGCGGTAAAAATGAAGTCGTATTGGTTACTGGTACTACCACAACCAATGTTGGTGGCAAGATGCTGGCAACCGGTTTGCCAGGTGAGGGATGTCTGGACTGATGGGGTTCCGGTGAGCATTGAATCTTGCGGAATGACCGGTGAAAGCAACGCACAGGGAGGGTTGATGCATGACCAGGGGCCGAAGTTAGGAGCCATGGGAGAGGCATATTGTTTCCCAAAGGTGGAAAGCTTTACGGTCTGAAGGCCAGCTGGTGAACTTCCCTGGCAGGTATCGGTATCGCTTGCCGCAATGAGGTAGCTCAACAGAGCTCCCGGATAAACGGTGTCGGTAAAAACCGAAAGCTGCCCGTTAACAGAGATATCAGGAACATTGTTAGGGGCACAGGGAACAATGATCACCGGCATCTCCTTGAAGATCTCAGCCACTTTTATTCCGCATTTGCGGGCGGTGGCTTTGATTACAACGGTAAATGAACCTGGAGTGTTCGATGTGAAACCAAGATCGCCGCTGAACCAATTTAGTGTTGCAGGAATGTTTGCTGAATCATGCACCAGACCGGGTAAAGGAAAGTTATATCCATAGCCGAGTTGATAGGCAGTTACAGGAGTATTGATGGCCTGAAGAGGGTGTGCCCACTCCCAGGCGATGGTATCAAGTTCAGGATCCATATGTCTGTGAATGTACCAGTTACTGCTACCGGAACAGGTAACAATGGGTGATCGCTCAAAAAAAAGGGTTGATTGATCAAAACAGTTACTGATGTTTGCATTGTTGTATGGATACATGATGGACCGTATCGCAAATGAATTGTTGGTGGCAGCCAGATTGGCAGTAGGTGCCCTGCAACACCCTTCGAAGGCAAAGTAGTAACCGGTGACCGGTGGAACCCCTGTAAGAGGTACCCCGTTGGGAAAGAATGCACTGGAAGTATAGATATGCTCCTCGAGTGCACCGCTTCCGGTTTGCGTGGCGGTGGCGCAACTCAGCGCTGCACCGGCTGGGCAGTCGCACACCGGCGTGATGTCGGTGATGGCCACACGTACCATCCCGATGGAATCGAACCCCGGAGCATTGGATCTGATCCAGAGCGTATCTGCGAAAGTACCGGGACCTGCGCAGTCGCGGTACAACTTCATGATGAACTCAAAATCTCCATTCGATGTGCAATTCCAGGTGATTTCGCCGCCACGGAAGTTTGCCTTGGCCGGCTCCGTATTGATGAAGAACATTACGATACCGGCTAACATAAAGGTCAGAGCAGGAATTTTTCTGTGTTTCATCATTTGAAAGGTATATAATTGAAGACAAGATTTATCAGGTATGAGATGCCCGAAGATTGTTATATTTTTGGAAAGTTTATACCCGACATTGGTCAAGCCAGATTGTATGTGGTGGAGAGGTATATAAAATAATTTCTTCGGCCTGCAGAAAACCCCGAAAAAGGGGTATATTGCAGGTCAATTAGCAAATTCTAAATCAAACTTAAATAGATTTTTTGCGAAAAGTACCAAAAATCGGTACCTTGCGCAAAAATTCACTCTTCACATGACAGACCAAAATGAAGTATCAATAAACCAATGGCTGGATCATTTGCTGGCAAAGGGAGCATATGGCTTTTCCAAAGATGTTTTACAGCAAGAAATGCCGGGCTATTCTGATATTGCGGTTAAGAGAGCCTTGAGTCGACTAAGCTCGAAAGGGAAAATAATATCCCTGTACAAAGGTTATTACCTGTTAATACCACCGCAATACACAATTAAAGGCATTCTGCCACCCGCTTTGTATCTGGATGCTTTCATGAAACAAATGCAGCGTCCCTATTACGTGGCGCTGATCAATGCTGCAGCGTTCCATGGTGCATCCCATCAGCAACCTCAGGAATATTTTGTTATGACCAACTTTCCGGTACTGCGCCCAACCCAAAAAAAGGGGCAAAAAGTGAACTATGTCAGTATCGGAGAAATTCCGGAAGTGTTGATTGAGAAAAGAAAAACGGAAGCTGGCTACCTGAATGTTTCCAATGCTGCCCTTACCGCTTGTGATTTGGTGCAATTTGAAAAGCGGGTGGGTGGTATCAACCGGGTGGCAACGGTACTGAATGAACTTGCTGAAGTAATCAAGCCGGAAGACTTTTCTCCGATTTTGCTCCATCAGAGCCATGTTACTACTTTACAACGATTGGGTTATTTGCTGGAGAGGGTTTGTTTGAGCCGGGAGTTGGCTGACGCTCTCTATTCGTGCATGCAAAAGGAAAAACTGAGTTTTTTCAGAATCCCGCTAAAAGCTTCCAAGCCTAATACAGGCTTTTCATCTGACAATCGCTGGAAAGTCGTTGTAAACACTGAAATAGAGATTGACGAATGATACCACGGGGGTACATCGCAGAGTGGAGTCAGCAGGTGCCATGGCAATCCCACGAACAGGTGGAGCAGGACCTGGTCATCAGCCGTGCCCTGATAGAAATCTTCACGGATAAATGGCTGGCAGACAGCCTGGCTTTTCGGGGTGGTACGGCCTTGCATAAACTCTATCTGCAACCTCAGCCTCGCTATTCCGTAGACATTGATTTGGTACAGGTTCGTTCGGAACCCATCAAAGAAACGGTTCAAAGGCTGCAATCATCATTGGCTTTTCTGGGCAAATCTACAGTAAAGCCTAAAAGGGATGGAACCCAAATCATTTGCCGGTTTGATTCTGAACACCCCCCTTCTATCAGCATGCGTTTGAAGGTAGAAACCAATACCCGTGAGCATTTTACGGTTCTGGGATTGGAACAATGCCCTTTTTCAGTGAAATCTTCCTGGTTTGATGGTAACTGCCTTATAACCACCTATCGTTTGGAAGAGTTACTGGGAACCAAACTACGTGCACTTTATCAGCGGAAAAAGGGTCGAGACCTCTGCGATTTGTATGTTGCCTTAACCCAGAAACCGGAACTGGATACGGATATATTGCTTCACAGCTACCGGGAATACATAAAGTTTTCTGTCGGGAAACCACCCACCCAAAGGGAGTTTTTACTGAACATAGAAGACAAAATGCAGGATCCTGAATTTCTGGGCGACACCACTGCCTTGCTCAGGCCTGATATGCATTATGATCCATTTGTGGCGTATGATCTGGTCAGACATAAACTCATTCTGAACATCTGAATGCCATGACCGATGTCCATAACAAAGCCACCCGCAGCTACCACATGAGCCGCATCCGCAGCAAAAAACCCCTACCTTTGCATTATAAAACCCGCATTTCCGCATTTTCACATTTTCACATTTCCACATTTCCACATTTTCTTATGTCCGACGTCCACACCCCCGCCACCCGCAGCTACAACATGAGCCGCATCCGCAGCAAGGATATAAAGCCTGAGATGCTGGTGCGGTGAAGAGAGAATAATTCATCGTAATTATTTTGTATTACAAAACTTCTACCTTTGATGGTCAATGCGTTAATAAGAAAAATCCACTATGCCGACGAGACTCTGGACAAGAAGTGAATTGATACTCGCTCTCAATCTTTATCTAAAGCTTCCGTTTGGGAAACTACATCATCGTAACGAAGAGATAATAAGGCTTGCTGGCTTAATTGGCCGCACACCTGATTCTGTAGCAATGAGACTTAGCAACTTCGCTAATGTTGATCCATACCATCAAAATCGTGGTATTGTTGGTCTCAAAGGAGGCAGAAAACAGGTTGAACCAATTTGGGAGGAATTTGCCAAAAATAGGGAAGCTTTAATTTTTGAAAGCGAATCTATATTGGCTTTGCTTGAAAATAAACCCATTGAAGAGAAGTATTCTCGTATACTGGATGATATTTCAGGTCTTAAGGGAGAAGATAGAATAAAAGAAACGAGAACAAGGGTTAACCAACATGTATTCAGGGAAATGGTCTTGGCAAACTATTCTGGAAAATGCGCTATTTCAGGCATAAATATCCCTAGCCTACTAAACTCTAGTCATATCATCCCATGGTCAAAGAATCAATCAGAAAGGTTGAATCCTGAGAATGGCATCTGTTTATCAGCTCTTTACGATAGAGCTTTTGATCAAGGATTGATTACTATCAAACCCGATTATCATGTTTTGCTCTCTTCTGAAATTAAATCATTTAGCCCTGAATTTTGGTTTCAAGAGTATTTTCTTCCCTTTGAGAGTAAACAAATTCACCTTCCAGTGAAATACTTGCCAAAAAAGGAATTTCTTGATTTCCATTACAATGAAGTTTACAAAGGTTAATTAGAAATTTATAGCATTGCCCCCACTCCCCTTCATACCGGGCCAAATTTACCAGAGGGCTGCCATACATGATCAGTATGGGGGCAGCAGGCAGAGTGGAATTTGCCCCAGTGCGAAGATGCCGTTTATATTCATCTTCAGCGGCTCGCAGGGGTTACAACATAGTTACCGAGACCAGTGTCCTCCTCTCCCCCACCTACGACGCCCTCTTCGATCGCCACCTCATCACCTTCGAAAATTCGGGCAAAATCATACTTTCAGACCAGATACAACCTTCTGACTTTGCACGCATCGGCGTCACAGGCAAAGAGCACATTCGCAAAGAGCTTTCGCAGGGCAATAAAACCTTCCTCCAAATCCATCAGCAAGCATTTGATAAACAGTTATTCACCTAAAACCTCTACCCTTGAATCCTCCTGAAGTTTACCAAACCGGCAATGCCTGACAAAAGAAAGTGTACAAGCACATGGCTGGCTTTTTCCGGAAGATCCCCCTCGAAGCGATCCACAATCTGCTCAATCAGATCATCACCGATGAGAACGACCGTGAATGGCTCTCCGGCCTGAACCACAAGTACCTGTTGAACTCCGGTTTATAAATTTTTCCGGCATACTAAAAGGCACTCCCTCAGGGCACCTCAGCAGTTCCTCAGTGGAAATCAGTGTAATGGGTCCGTTTATATCGGATTTATATGCTAAGAATAACATTGGTTCCAGTAGTTTTTATAATCTTTGACCAACGAATAAAAAATGATGAAACGACCTGCCCCACCTGTCTGTATATTTCTGATTCTTCTGATCACAATGATGATGGCCGGCTGTTTTTCATCGGTGCCGGTTCGGAAGGCACCCTATTACCTGCAGCCACCACCGGGCGGGGTCGCCATCAACGACACCCTTTGGTACGATCGCACAGAAGTCAGAAACATCGACTGGCTGGAATACCTCTTCTGGTTGCAGCTGGTTTATGGAAAGGAAGATCAGCACTACCTTTCAGCCCTTCCGGACACCACCGTCTGGATGAGGATAGCTGGATGGGACAAATACAATGAATACGATCCTGAGGATATGGCCAGGCTCACCCTTCGCCATCCTGCCTATGGAAATTTTCCTGTGGTGGGCATCAGTCAGCAGCAGGCTCTGGCATATTCACAATGGCGGTCTGACAGGGTATATGAATTTATTCTGTTGAAATATGGTGTTCTTGTCCAGGACTGGAGCAACCTGACGCCAGAGAACCATTTTACCATTGCCCGGTTCCAGGCGGGGGCTTTTAAAACCTTTAATCTGCCTGATGGATTTTTATTCTATCCGGAATACAGGCTGCCCGAACCATCAGAATATTCCATGGCACTTCATTACGATGATTCTGTAAAAGCTTCGGTGGAAAGTAAAACCTTTGTGTCAGGTCGTCGCAAATGTATCAGGACCATGAATGCTGCATTTATCCACAAGGATTTCTTTCTTCCGGCAAATTATTACTCCTGTTATAAATATCATAAACATCGCATTACCAATCTTTCTGATAATATTGCAGAATGGATGTCAACCCCGGGAAACGCGACAGAAGCAGGATCTTACGGTAAAACGCTGAAAGCCTCTGTACCAGACTCTTTTCATACCGACTCCGTAAATGCCTGGACAGGATTCAGAAACGTTATGACCTGGAAGTTGTTTCTGCATGATTCAATCATTGGGGATCCGGTGATGGATATAGACGGAAACGACTATAAAACGATCCGTCTTGGAGATCAGCTCTGGATGGCTGAAAATCTCAGAACTACCCGATTGAACGATGGAATAGCCCTGGATTTTTTGCCTGCCGATGTTGAATGGGCAGCTGCGAAAACTTCTGCATATTGCTGGAATCCGGATTCACTCTATTGGCCCCAAAAAATCACCGGAGCCTATTATAACCGTTATGCGGTTGTTACCGGCAAATTATGTCCGACCGGATGGCGGGTACCCTCCTCACAAGAATGGGAATCCTTTGCATTTCAATATGGGGGGCAAATGGGTGGAGCCCTGAAAGTGACAGGGTATTCCTGGTGGAGAGCACCGAATCGTGGTGCAACAAATGCTTCAGGATTTTCAGCATTTCCATCCGGTTCGAGATTCTCTGCGGGAGATTTTTCCGATACAGGTTATGAAGCTTTTTGGTGGACCACAACACCCTATGATGAACGGTTTTGGTTATCGACCAGTATCTCTTACCGAAGATCAAATTTTCAGTGGATGCTGGCCGAGACCAATCACGGGGTGAATGTAAGGTGCGTAAAAACCACCAGTGAATCAAAATGAATTTTCTTCTGCGGATTTCAGCGTCAATTTCTGCGGATTTCTGCGAGAAACTTCTTCTGTAGCAACCCCGTATCACTGCCTGTTCAGCACATAATAGGCAGCATTCAGCACCGATGCAAACGAAACCCACAGCAGGTAAGGGATGTTGAGGTACGCTGCCAGGGGGCGGATTCTGTAAAACAGCACCCCCATGATTACGATGGTGATCCAGAGCACGATGATCTCGATCAGCGCCGGGCCTATCATCTTCGAGTAGAAGAAGATAAAGCTCCACGCGAAGTTCAGTGCCAGCTGCAGAAAGAACACCCCCATGGCCCAGTTGCGTGCCGATCCCGGAGCCTCTTTCCAGACCAGAAACAACGAGATCCCCATCAGGATGTAAAGCGCGGTCCATACCGGGCCAAAAATCCACCCCGGCGGGCTGAAGGAGGGCCTGTTGAGGCTGGCGTACCACTCCGGCACGGCCGCTGAGGTGTACATGCCGGCAATGGCACCGATGGCCAGCGGCAACCCGATGGAGACGATGAGTTTGATGGCTTGCATGGTATTCATGATGTTGCAGGTAAAATGATTAATCCGGAATTTTCCGAAAAGGCGGTTACCGTACACAAACATACATGAAATCATTGAGAAACCAGAGGTTTTTTTCGCGCAAAGTCCGCAAAGGGGCTAAGTTCGCAAAGGGGGTGTTTTCTTTGTTTTCCCGGAAAGAAATCTAGAACCTACCAGAATTGCGTCTTTTATTCTTTTGCGTCATAGCGTGAAACAAACTTATTTTCCATCTGACCAATTTGAGATTCACTCGCTATGTGATTTTTTACTAAGCACTTATGTAACTGACTTCTGATGGAACTTCTTCTTTTTCCCACAGAAATCCACTGATATTTCACTGAAAGCACAGAAAATGATCTGTGAATTTCTGTGCGGTTTCTGTGCTTATCTGTGGGAACTTTTTCTTTTTCCATTTGACTAATTTAGGAATTGGAAGCTATGTGATTTTATCACAAGCATTTATATCCCCTGATTAAGCGAGAAAAATTTTCTCTCTTGGAAAAGCTCTGAAATTTCGATGCCATTGTTTTCACTACTTTTACCGACATGAGCAGGAGGATCCGGAATAGTACCAAATACCTGTTCGACAGGGTTTTATCCTTTGCCGGCCTGATCCTGCTGCTGCCGGTTCTGGCCGTAATTGCGCTGGTAATTCTGTGGCGTGACGGACGACCGGTGTTTTTCATCCAGCCGCGGGTAGGGCGTAACGGGCGGCTGTTCAGGATGGTGAAATTCCGCACCATGCGCAGGAACGACGGCGCCAACACGGTAAGTGTGCTGGGCGACAGTCGTATAACCCCTACCGGGGCATGGCTTCGCCGTCACAAGCTGGATGAATTGCCTGAGCTGTGGAATGTGCTTGCCGGGCAGATGAGCCTGGTGGGTCCCCGGCCGGATGTGCCCGGCTATGCCGACCGGCTTGCCGGTGACGACCGCCTGATTCTGCAGCTGCGGCCGGGTATTACCGGGCCTGCCACCCTGAAGTATACCCGCGAAGAGGAGCTGCTGGCAGGCGTGGAGGATCCCGTGCGCTACAACAACGAGGTGATCTGGCCCGACAAGGTGCGGATCAACCTCGCCTACTACCATCATCATAACCTTTTTACCGACCTGAAAATCATCATTAAAACCTTTGTGTAACCCACCACCATGAAATCCAGAATTTACCTTTCATCCCCCCATATGTCGGGATTTGAGCAGAAATACATCCGTCAGGCCTTCAAACAGAACTGGATTGCCCCCATCGGGCCCAATGTAGATGCGTTTGAGCAGGAGCTGGCCAGCGAACTGGGGGTAAAGCATGTGGCAGCCGTTGCTTCCGGTACGGCTGCCATACACCTGGCACTCATCAATCTGGGAATCGGTCGCGATGACGAGGTGGTGGTATCCACCTTCACCTTCTCGGCCACCGTAAACCCGGTGGTGTATCAGGGGGCGGTTCCCGTGCTGGTCGACAGCGAGCCGGAGACCTGGAATATGGACCCAGCGTTGCTGGAACAGGCCATTGAGGACCGGATCCGGAAGACCGGCCGGAAGCCCAAAGCCATCGTGCTGGTGCACATTTACGGAATGCCTGCCAGGATCCGGGAAATCATGGAGATCGCCGAACGGTACGACATCCCGGTGGTGGAGGATGCCGCCGAGTCGCTTGGCAGCACGTACCACGGAAAGGCCACGGGTACCTTTGGCAGTATGGGGATCCTTTCGTTCAACGGCAACAAGATCATCACCACTTCGGGGGGCGGTGCGCTGGTCTCCGACAACGAAGCCTTTATCCGCCATGCCCGGTTCCTCGCCACCCAGGCCCGCGATCAGGCACCCTGGTACCAGCACAGCCATATCGGCTATAACTACCGGATGAGCAATGTGGTAGCCGGCATCGGCAGGGGGCAGCTGGAAGTGCTCTACGACCGTGTGAAGGCCCGGCGCAGGATTTTCAAATGGTACACGGAGCTGT
>ERZ795055.1513-NODE-1513-length-18636-cov-6.245627_pt1 | contig 18636 bp, 10 predicted proteins | sample MGYA00375139_ERZ795055 | MGnify/ENA primary metagenome ERZ795055 (study PRJEB30184, sample SAMN05720283) | anaerobic digester metagenome | isolation source: active sludge of municipal wastewater-treating anaerobic digesters | place: USA | collected 2015-01-23 ... | reverse complement strand
ATATTTTCGAAGAGGCTAAGAGCTTTTTCATGTTCTGTAAAAAGTTCTCTATACCTGTATGAAAGGTGATCCATATATTCATCCGAGTACCCTGTTCTTTTATTCTTCTTCGTCTCATCTATAAATTTCCTTACTCCACCGTCTTTGGGCATCTCTGTATTCAATGTCGCAAAAAAAAGATTCTGCAGGATAGCCTTGTAATAATCACTGTTTGTATCAGAAACCGGAATAAAATTTTTAATTACCCCTGACAAATATACCCTGTTGAATAAGATCTCTGGTATTAAGTTCTTTTCTTTCACGAACCATATAAATATCAGCCTTGTAAGTAAACGAATTACGTTTTCGGAATTATAAACAGTATCATCAGATTTATCACTTATATTATTCGGGAACGAAACGGTCTTAACTGCCCACAGATACCAGACAAACAACTCATTGTAAAATTCTTTATTAAGAATTGAGATATTGAAAACCTCAAGCCATTGGTCGTAAAGGTCCCTGAAACCTGTAATTTTCAGGGGATTAATCCTTAACTGAAGTATTATTCGTTCATGCCCAGAATGGACATTGTTCTTTTTCAGATCAATATCCCTGAGAATGCTAATCCTTCCAACTTTTTCTCCTTTCTGTCCCTCCCGGTTGTATTGACCTCTTTCGGCAGCCGAAAAGGTGAGTTTATCTGAATAACGCGTAAGCAGAACAACCGGCCTGCTTGCCGATCGACGGTTCAGGGCTCTGGTAAGCCTGCTGATATCTCTTCTGGTCGGATGAATATCTTTTGCAAGCTCAATCCCGAAAACAATAAGCATATCACAATCGCCATTATCCTTCTGCAGTATTTCATCAGCTTTTACTTTTTGTTCTTTTCCACCGATAGAAAGATCGTTAACCATTCCAATAAGCCTGGCGTCAGCAATTTTATTCAGCAGGACTTCATCTGTAAGATATTCTTTCAGAAATTCTTTTATGTCTATTTCAGATCTTGAAGCCGGGGCAATTTTTATTTCCAGTACTTCTTCAAAGAATCTGGTCCCGGCATCCAGAATATTATTATTCAGAAAAAATGAAAGATCCATTATTGATTTGTGTTGAGTTCAAGTTGTTTTTTAAGTTCTTCTTTATCAGGAAGATATAATTTGTACTCGCGGGCAAATATCCGGTCTTCCCCTTCAGGGAGCGTAAATTCTACAACAGTACGATTGTTTTGCTTGCAGAGAATTATTCCTATTGTCCTGTTCTCATCCTCAAGCTTTATCCGCCGGTTAAAATTATTCACATACATCTGCATCTGACCAATATCCCCATGTGTAAGTCTGCCAATCTTAAGGTCTATTAAAACATAGCATTTTAACATCCTGTTGTAAAAGACCAGATCGATAAAGAAATCATCCCCTTCGAATGAAATTCTTTTCTGTCGTGCTTCGAAAAGAAATCCCTTGCCCAGTTCAAGCAGAAACTGCTCTATTTTTTCTATTATCGCCTGCTCCAGTTGTGACTCGGAATATGACGGCTCTTCTTTCAGTCCGAGAAATTCCAGTACATAAGGTTGTTTTACGATATCAGACGGATTTTCAACTTTATTACCTGATTCCGAGAGCTTTTTTAAATCTGCATTTTTCCTGCTTAAAACAGTTCTTTCAAACAGCGATGAATTGAACTGCCTTTGAAGTTCTCGCACTGACCACTGATTTCCAACACACTCCTTTTCGTAAAAACCCCTTTCTTTTTCATCCATTTTAATAAGTTGGACATAATGGGTCCAGGATAAAGGGAAAATATTCCTGTCCTGTTCAAAAATCCGAATCATTGATTCGGATTTTTCATGGCTGTCAGAAACCTTTTTTTCGTTTAGCGGTTTTTTTTGTAATTCAGAATTCCGAATCATCGATTCGGAGATCCTGTTCTGATAAACAATGTAAAATTTTCTTTTGAGCTCCAGATTATCAACAGAATAACCCCTTCCAAATTCTCTTGTCAGCGCAATGCTGAGTTTTTCAAGTGTTTCTTTTCCATATTCGGCTCTCTCTTTTCCTGATTGCTCATTTTCAACTATCAGTCTTCCAATTTCATAATTAACCAGAATGATTAAATTATTAACTTCTCTAAGGGCTTTTGTTCTTGCGTTTATGACAAGCTCCCTTATCTGCCCGGCTAATCTTGAAAATGAATCTGAAGGCATCTCAGAATTTTTTGTTTCGTGAAACAACAAACCAGGTTATGAGATCATAATTCTCAATATTATACCGTTCGGCAGGAATCGAATCATCAAATTCCCTGAGTTTCAGAACTCCGCCGTCAAAAATGTCGTTTAAAAGCTGTCCGTCTTCCTTTCCCGATTTCATGTTCATCCACATTTCTATGAGTTTTCTTAACATGGTTATGGTTTCTTCATCAGGTTTTTCGATCTCAGCCGGAACGAACTTTCTTGAATCTTTATGCTCGCGTAATGAGTAAAGGACCTCCATATTGTTCAGGACAGTGAATTTTCCATCCCTGGATACATAGAAAAGCTCAAGGTTTTTATACCTGTGATCTTTTTCTTCCTCATTCCTCTTCGGATAACCGATCAAACCCGCCAGCCCTGGTGAAAATGCATGTAGTTTTGTTTCCGCATGAGCATTGAATCCGGTGTATACTCCGTTTGGGATGTTTTCAAGTTCATCTCTTCTTCCACTGAAAATTTCGAAGAGTTCCTGCCTGAATGTTTCGTAGGAAAGGTCGTTAAAGCCGAATGACCCTGATTTACCTTCAATATCCTCCCAACTAATTTCAAGTTGTTTGAACAGTTTAGCTGCCTGCTTTGTAATAAGCTTGTCCCTGTCATCAAGGATTGTCTCAAACTGTTTTGATATTGTCTGCATTTCAGTGCCAACAAGGGAACCAGCCGCCATTCTGGATTCGACCCTGGTCTTGAGCTTCAGATAATCATCAACATTCTTTGCAGGCCAGAAATTCACGCCGTAAATACTTTTATGCACTGATCCGATACGGTCGATACGGCCAAACCTCTGGATAAGCCTTACCGGATTCCAGTGGATATCATAGTTGATCATAAAATCAGCATCCTGAAGGTTCTGTCCTTCACTAAGACAGTCTGTGGCAATCAGCAGATTCAGATCTTCACTTAATACATTGGAAGTCTGGCTGTCATGATTCTTTATTATTTCTTTCCATTCACTGAATGTTTTAGGTTCAGGGACATTCTGCCTTTCATAAAGATCCGACCAGTCTTTCTCACGATACAATTTTGTTTCAGGGGCAAATCGTTCGAGTATGGGTTCGAAATCATCCTTACTTCGCCTGTCGGAGATCTTGTAAGTACATTGATTCTCAGTTCCGCTTACAAGAGCCATTTTACCAAATCCTCTTGCCCGAAGCTGGGCATAAAGATATTTTGCAGTATCCCGGAACACAGAGAATATAATAAGCTTCCTTTCAGGATTAACTTTTCTTGCTTCAGTAATAACTTCAATCAGCTTTTGAAGCTTTGTGTCAGCTGAATGATGGTTTGTTTTTTTTGTTAGTTCCTTTTCTATAGCCTCATTCAACATTGCCAGATTTTCCTGAAGATCTTTGAGTGCCAGAATATCATGTCGAAGATCTCTTTCAAAATCTTCGATAAATACGATTTCACTTATCTTAATCGGTGATTTCCTTCCTATCTCATCCAGACCATCAAATTCAAGATCATCCATTATCTCCTCTAACTCCTGCAACTCTTCGGACATCTTAAAAAGGTTAACGTCGTCATCTTCTTGTTTTTGAAGGAAATTACTAACCCGTTTGTAGATTATCTGGTGATAGTCATAAATATTTGTTACAGTATCGAACAGGGCAAACCAGCTTGACTCCATTCTTTTTACAAGCAGAATATACATGATACGTGCGAGAGCTTTCTGCCTGAATCTTTCATTTTCAAGAGCATCTTTTGATTCTGCCTCTTTCATATAAAAGGCAGGCTTATATGCAGTCATGTGGATATTCTCAATCGAATAAAGAAGCTGTTCAATAGTTTTGAATTTACCGATTTCGATTTTGTCACCTGGTATATTCAACGGGGGTTCTACTTTTGGGAAATGAAGATCCTCCTTAAGATGTTTTTGAATAAGAATTCTTGTTCTGGCAACAACGGTTGCATCAATAATTCTGAATATTTCCTCCGGGATATTTGCCCTCAGATCACTTATTTTTCTGTCCTCATCGAACTGCCACTTGTTGAAGTATTTCTGTGCATCGGCGAATTTGCGGTTAAGAGATTTTATCTCTATCCCTTCCACATCCCTGAATCCTGTATCCTGCCCATGTACTATAAGCTTGAACTGGTTCCTGATGTCTGTAAGCTTATTATTAATTGGTGTTGCAGACAACATTAATGTTTTAATGTCCCGGTTTCCGGCAGGATGATAAACATTTTCGACAAGAAATTTATATCTTCCTGATGAATCATTACGCAGATTATGGCTTTCATCAATGACAATCAACAGTTTCTGGAACCGTCTGAAGTTATTCAGAGTCATTCCGTCCTTGTTCATCCTGTGTCCATAAAGATCGGTATGATATCTTACGAAAAAATCAAACTTGTCAGGTTCAAATACCGAATGCCTGTCTTTAAGGTATCTCATCCAGTTATGCGATAACTTTTTTGGGCAAAGCAGAAGTATCTTATATCCCTGTAACTCGAAATATTTCATCACTGCAAGTGCTGACCATGTTTTGCCAAGGCCCACTGCATCGGCAAGTACTGCTCCGTTGTATTTCTGAAGCATCCTGATCAGACTTAAAACACCTTTTTGCTGAAAAAGATACAGTTTGTTGTAAATGACTGTATCCTTAAGATGCTGTATGTCTCTCCCTGCCTTTAGGTCCACATCATACCTGTCGAAGTCATCACGAAACAATTCATACAGTGTTTTGTAGTATAGGGTAACAGGATCATATTTCTCAAAAAAATCGGAAATCAGCTTGATAAGGTACTCTTTACAGGATATCTTTTGGTTGTTGTTGTAAATAATTGTTCCCTTCGTGTTGTCAGAATTCCACAGAAGTTCAAACCATTCTGCTGCTTTTTCAAAACCTGCGTCAATCCCACTCAGGAGCTTATTAAGCTCAATATTTGAAGATGGTCTGAGCCCTATGCCGGCATCTGTAAAATTTGAACTGCCTACCAGATAAAAATTATCTTTATGTTTTGAAATGTCGGGATTGTGGTAGATATAGGTTTTTGCGTGGCAGAAATTCTTGTCAACTGTTCTGACTTCTACCTTATCCTGCTTCAAAAAATTCACGACATTTTCACATTCCTCCTTCAGGTAGAACACGTTTGTTATCTCATGCTTCTGATTGATAATATCAATAATATTTTTCCTGTCTGGCTTCAGTGAAAACAGGTCGCCCAGAATTATGCGATAATTAGTCTGTGGTCTGATTGTATCAGATAGCTTTGACAAAGCTGAAATTGTGAAATATCCTGTCACAAAATCAAACTTTCCGCCCTCATTTATATTTGCTTCGAGATATTGGAAAATGGTCTTTACCTGGCCAAAGGCCAACTCATGTTTGTTATCGATCAGCATCTGATTATTTATTGACACTTAAAATTAGTAAAAATGAAATAATTAGCAGCGAAGAAGGAAAATCTTTTGCTATAATTCTAGTTATTTCATTTACTAAGACAAATACTGAGGTGACTTCTTTTTGTATGCCTCACACCTCAAGCCTCACCCCTCACTCCCTGCAAGCTCATAATCTGTCTCTGCCAGACAAGAAAACCAATTAATCCAGCCAATGCAACTATAATCCCAACGGGGTAAGCTATTGTGGCCGGAAGCGAAAAGCCTTCAGGGGCAAATAACAGGTAGGTGCTGGTAACTGCCGTCATGAAAACCGCGGGGATAAGGGTGATCCAGAAAAGCTTCCGGCTTTGGGCAAGGTAAACGGTTATGGCCCATAGAACCACCATGGCAAGGGTCTGATTTGCCCATGCAAAGTAACGCCAGATAATATCAAAATTTACAAGAGTCAGGAGAAATCCTGCAGTGAAAAGAGGAATGCTTATGTAAAGTCTGTTTTTGATTGGTCCCTGTTTGTACTTCAGAAAGTCGGCAACTATCAGTCGGGCGCTTCTGAAAGCTGTGTCACCTGAGGTAATGGGAGCGGCTACAACTCCAAGAAGGGCCAGCACCGCCCCAAAACCTCCGAGAAGCGAATGGGAAATCTCATTCACAAGAAAAGCGGCATTGCCCTGGTGCTCAGTCATCACTTCATTAAGCTCATGCACACCTCCAAAAAACGACATTCCAATTGCTGCCCATATCATGGCAACAATGCCTTCTGTTATCATTGCACCGTAAAACACTCTCCGTCCCAGCTTTTCATTTGTTATGCAACGGGCCATAAGAGGCGACTGAGTCGAATGAAAACCCGATATGGCTCCGCAGGCAATGGTTATGAACATCATGGGGAATACAGGAAATTTTTCGCTGTCGACATGAAAATTCCTGAAATTGGAGAAAGTGAGCTCAGGTATGTCATATCCTTTAATGAACAAAGCCGAGATGAGACCCATAGCCATGAAAAGCAGCGCAAATCCGAAAAGAGGGTAGAGCCTTCCTATTATCTTGTCGATGGGAAGCAAGGTTGCAAGAACGTAGTAGATGAAAACAACCCATACCCAGAAGGTCATTGTAAGCGATTCGGGTGTGATTCCTGCAAGTATCTTTGCCGGTCCCATGATGAATACCGCTCCAACAAGGACCATCAGCACCACAGTGAAACCTCTCATGAACTGCTTTACTCCGTTCCCGAGGTATATCCCGACAATCTCAGTGATACTCAATCCGTTATGCCTGATGGAGAGCATTCCTGAGAAATAATCATGAACTGCTCCTGCAAATACCGACCCCAAAACTATCCAAAGAAATGCAACCGGCCCCCACATCGCTCCGGCAATGGCGCCGAAAATCGGCCCGAGACCTGCAATATTGAGAAACTGGATCAGAAAAACCCGCCACCAGGGCATAGGGACATAGTCAACACCGTCGTTTAGTTTGTAGGCAGGAGTCTGACGCGACCCGTCAGCCTGTTCTATTCTTTCAACAAACCTGGAATAAAAGACATATCCAAGTATCAGAACCGTAATGCAGACAATGAATGTAATCACCGTTTCGTCAGATCAATTCAAATTTTGTATTGTCCGGGCCGTTTTGTACCGGAGCTTAATGGATGATCTCCGGACTTTGTTCCGAGTTCTCCTTCTTCCGGTAGCATTCCTCTTTATTACCTGAAAAATCGTAATTATGATATTTCAATCTCCCCGATCATAATTACTGGAGGCAAGCCGGAATTGAAACTTAAAAATAACCAAGTTTTGTATTGGCTGTTCCGGCGATGAAAAATTTTAAGAATGCTGCATTCTGGTTTGTTTTACTTCAGTAAACGAAAAAAATCCGTTCAGACGGAGCAAAGTGATCTTGCTTCATTGACCGTTCGGCGGCATCGATTAATCGCAGGACTCTATTGCAGAAACAAAAAATGAGAGGATATCTTTCTTGACTCTTTCCGGGTTCTCATGTCCCAGACTGTCGTAGGAGACTATTGTGGCATTAATGTTTGCAGCGAGATATATATCCCTGCAGGAGTTCCAGCGGTCGGGCTGCATTTTTTCTCCGGTGGTTCTGAAAACAGTTTCCCTTTCATCAGGACCATAACCGTCATCAAAAAGAACTGCATCATTATCATCAAGCCTTCCCATGAACAGAAACTGAGGTATTTTTTTAAAAGTCGCTGAATCGAAAGTACTACTGAATAATTCAGTAAAATCATTTATGCCCAATGGATAATCCAGCTGCTGGCCTTTGATTTCCTTAACAGGGAGCATCAAAAGCCCGTTCAATCCTCCTGCTGCCAAAGCAAATACCCTGTCGGGATGGATAAGTGAGAACCTGTTTACGAATGTGCCTGATGCTGAGAACCCGGTCATCAGGACGCGCTCTGCAGTCGGGTAGCCCAGTTTTTGAAGAGTGTCCCTGGCATCCTCCATCATTCTGATCAACTGAAGGTCGAGTCTTTCCAATGGATTGTCCTTCTGGAGGATAGCATCCCTGTCGAGAGCGTGGGTATAAATCTTCCATTCCGACTCGGGCCGTGGGAATACCGGGACCAGCAGAGGATACCCAAGTTTCCTTGAGATGTAATTTCCGGCATAGAAATCTATGGAGGCGGTCCTCCTGGCTTTCTCAAGATGTTCACTGAGTTTATCATTTGCAAACCCTGAATTGTTGGGCTCAACAATGAGCTTAAGCTCTTCCTTGTCAGAGATTGTTTCAGGAATATAGAGCAGATAGGGGAAATTAAATCCCTTCCGGGAGTCGGCATTTACTTCAATGAGATGTTTGTCAGTTCCCCTGCTGCACGATGCAAGGGTAATTAGGGAGAAAAAGGCGATTAACATTCGGTTCATCCTGCATAAACTTAAATAGTGTCATAAATACAGCCTTTAAAAGGCGGTTGGTGAAATTATCAGAATCTGCTTTATCAGTTCCGGCTTATTTGACAGGATTACTTTCCGGCTTTACCAATGACACTTTTTACAAATTCCAGGGGCAGTTTGGTGGCTGCTGTTACCTGCTCGGGAGCCATTCCTTCATTGTGAAGCCTCAATATCAGATATTCCATCGATTCGCCGATCTCAATTATATGCATGTCGGGATCGTAGATCCTCATCACCCTCTGTCTCCATGGCTGCTCCCTGACTTCATGAACGAATGAGATCCCCTTTTCCTTAAGTGTGCCGGCCATCCCTTCAACATCATCATATTCAAAATACAGCTCGAAATTATTCCCTCCCTGTTGAATCTCCCGGTTGTCAATCAGCTGTTTAAAGCCTGAAGCGAGATGAATTGAAAAATCACCCCTGTAAGTCACGTTGGTCCCGAAGTCGGCAGTGACTTGCTGGTTAAGGACGTGTTCATAAAAATCGCGTGAGCGATTTATGTCCGATACTGTGATCAATGTGCAAATGAACTTCATTATGTGAATTTTTTGTCGGTGACAACTCTTTGAGTAAAATTAGCAAATTAGTGTTCTGCGGAAGCAGATTTCTGGTATGTTTTTGCTTGTCCGTCCTGCCAGAATCCGCAAGGCAGTCTATCTGCCGGTTGCCTTAAGATAGGCCGATAGCTTCAGATAATAATCCGTGCATGAATCAGTTTGCTTATCGCGGCTTTTCTGAAACTGAGTCCGTGCATTCAGCAGATCTGTCAGGGGTATTGTGCCTGCATCATAGTAATCCCTGCTTATCTTAAGGTAAGCTTCAGCCGATTCGATCGATTTCCCGGCAATCTGTGTCTGGAGATATGATTCCTGAAGGTTATTCCATTTTGATTCGATATCGACAGCCAGGTTTTGCTCAACGTTCAGCCTGGTGTTTTCTGCTTTCATTTCCTCGAGCCTGCTCCGCTTTATTTCATGCGATCCGCCCCACCAGGAACTTATAGGGATCGAAACCGTAGCGAAAATCATCCCGAACTCTTCATCCTTGTCGAGCAGGTTATGATAAGCGTAGCCCGCCCCGGCAGCAATAGCAGGCAGATGTTTTCCGATGGCAAGCTTATGCCGAAGCGATGCAGCTTCAACTCCCTTTTCGAGAAGCCGGCTCTCGGTCCTGGATGCAACTGCTTCATCTGTATTCATGTAATAGCCCAGGGGAGGTTTCACTTCAGGTAGTTCCGTTATATCGATATCAAATCCTTCAGCGGGAACTCCCGTAAGATTGCTAAGAAGAAGCCTGAGAAGTTTGATGTTGTTGTTAAGCCTGACCTTGTTGCTTTCAGTATTCTGTTGTTCCAGTTCAACCCTGAGGAGATCATTCCTTGTCACCAGTCCGGCTTCAACTGCTGCAGAAACCGATTTGTGAAGCTCGGCAAGCTGGACCATGGCAGTGTCGATTGTCTTCTGCTTCTCTTTAAGTGAAACAATCTGCCAGTAATATTCCTCGGTCTTCGAGGTGATCTCATCCTCTGTAAGAGAGGCTTTCAGTGCGCTAACCTCACGACCGACGGCTGCCAGCTTGTTTCCATTATAGATCTGACCTCCTGCGAAAACAGGCTGAGTGGCAGAAACAAATCCTATTGTCCCTTCTTTCACCATCTCAACAGGGATGGAAAGAGGCATCCCGGCAAGAACAGCCGGATTGATCCCCAGGGCGCCAAGCAAGGGAGCCAGTATTGAAAGATCGACGCTCGAGTTTACCATGTATTCACTTGATCTGAACGTGGCTCCATTGGCCGATACTGATGGGAAATACTTTGTGAACAGCTCTTTTTTTGTCTGATCTGCAATCTGTTGATCAAGCTGACTGTTTTTAAGCTCATAGCTGTTCTTCAGGGCCATGTCAATACATTGCTGCAAAGTATAAACCTGCGCTGCAGCTATAACCGGGATAAACAGGAAGAATATGATTAAAAGTCGTTTCATCATAATGTGATTTTGAATTTAATGGCATGACGGAACCCGCCTGGATGAAAATTTATTTCCATACATGTTTGTGTATTTGATACATGCGGGTTTCATTTTTTCGAATCATTGAGTTTCCAATACAGGACCGGCAGTATCGTGATTGTCATGAAAAGCAGAAATATCCCTCCGGCCAGTATCACAACACCGACAGGAGCCCAGAAGGAGCTTCCTGACATTATCAGTGGCACTACTCCTGTTGATGCAGCAGCAGAGGTGAGAAAGATCGGGATCATTCTTCGTTTCCCTGCGTCAAAACCGGCGTCCCTGGCCGACCAGCCTTCAACAACAAAGCGTTGCTCGGCATGCTGGAACATAAGAATCACGTTTCGGACAGTCAGACCGAAAAGCCCGATAAGCCCGAGGACTGATGTCAATCCTACTGTAAGATTTGATATCCTGAGCCCCAGAACTGCCCCAAACATGAACAGGAAAAGGGTGAAGAGCGACAGAAATGTAAGACCGAATTTCCCGAATGTGAACAGGAGGAAGAAGAATATCACCAGAAATGCAGCTATTACGGCATAAATTACCGGTGTAAGGTTTTCTTTGTTGTATTCCGGTTCACCCCCGACCTGGTATGATATTCCCTGAGGCAGGGCAGGAACAATCTCTTTTTCAATTTCATCCTGAATCGAGGAAAGGAGCTTTGTGGGTATTACATTTCTTTTTGTTTCGGCAACAACCGAGATGGTACGTTCTCCGTTGCGATGAACGATCCTGTTCTCGCTCCAGACAGGCATTACTTCGGCAATCTGGCGAAGAGGGACACTTACCGAAGGTATCAGGGTGGATATATATGTGTCGGAAATGTCTTCAAGTGATATTTGCTGCTTCTCTCCTCCGGTATCAAGCACCACCGGTATAATCTCATTGTCTTCAGTGATGGAACCCATTGAGAACTCACCCGTGGCAAGCATCAGGTTTGCGGCAGCAAGTGAACGGGTCACCCCGAGCCGTGATGAAGCCAGAGGATCGAGACTTACGTCGAGGACGGGAAGCTTCTCACCCCAGTCGGTACGTACATTGGTAAGTTCGGGCATGGATTGCATCTTTTCAACCAAAAGGCAGGCGCTATGTTTCAGATCCTCAATATCACTGCCGTAAAAACGGAATTCGAAGGAACTTACATGCTGAAAATCGATCTGCTTGAACTTAACATAGGCATTCTCAAAATAATGAGCATACTTGTCGGTGTAATCGTTCAGAACAGCTTCTGTCTCGACCGGCGATCCCGTATTGACAATAAACTGTGCATAATTGTCGGAAGGCATTTTTGGAGCATAGGAGATATGGAAACGCGGCGACGAAAGTCCGGTAAACTGAGTAATCGATACTACCCTTTCATCTTTGGAAAGAAGAATCCTCAGCGAATCAGCAATTTTTTCAGTGGCGGCAATGGGAGTCCCGTCGGGCAGACTTATCTCAACCGCAAACTGATCGCGCTCTGCTACCGGCATCATCCTGAATTTTATATAGGGGATCATCACGATCGCCAGGAGTATTGACAGCACTCCTGCCGAAATGGTAAGCCATGGGTGACGAAAATTCCATTCAAGAAGCTTTATATATACATCATGCACTTTTTCAGTAATCCTTTTTTTCCCGTGCTCATCCGCTTTAACAGCCGAAGGCTTGATAAGGGCTACCTCAAGGATCGGAACAAGTATCACTGCAAGCACAAGGGAAACCATAAGGTTTATTGTGAAGGTATAGGGGAAGAACTGGATGAATTCTGCAAACTGACCTGAGAAAAGGAGCAGAATTGGGTAGAAGATAAGGCAGATACATGTGGTTGCCAGGAACATGGGCATGAAATACTTCTTAGCGCTGTCGAGCGCTGCGTCCCATGGTTTCATCCCTGATTTCAGGTTGTACATGTATCCGTCTATTATTACAATGGAGTTGTCAACAGTCATTCCAAGCACCACCACAAGCGCCGCGAAGGTCACAGTGTTGAGGGGAATGCCGAATATGTACATCAGTCCGATGCTAATAAAGGTATTGAGCGGTATAACAATGGCTGCCACCAGAGCAGTGCGAATCGGGAAGAGCACCATCATAACCAGAATAACCACAAGTATGGCCATGAACAGGTCGCGAAGGAATGAAACGACCGATTCCCCGACAACTTCAGACTGGTCGATAATGGTTGATATTGTAACATCATCCGGCAGACTTGTCCTCCGGTAGTTGTCTATCACCTTGTTCACTTCCTTTCCGAATTTCACAATGTTGAAATGCTCGCGCATCTCAACAGAAAGTACAAGGCAGGGATCCCCGTTATAGCTTATATGATTTTTGCCGGCCGGATACTCCCTCACAACTTTTGCAATATCCCTGAGCCTTATCATATTGCCCTCGGGATCGCTGAATATTATCTGGTCTTCAACCTCCCTGATACTTTCGTATGCAGGTTTAATGTGAAGCGGAACACTGATCCCTTCGCTTTTTATGCTTCCGCCAGGGCCAAGCGATTGTGCGAAGAAACCCGCCATTAGTATTTTGTCATTTATGGCATAGGTTGAAAGTTTGTAAGGATCGGCATAAACTGTGATCTGTTCTTTCTGTTCACCGTAAAGCCTCACATTCGACACCGATTCAATACGGCGCAATCCATGGCTGATATCGGCGGCATATTCCTTCAGTTCTTTGTAAGAACGGTCTTCCGAGCTTATCGCTATCAGGATCGCAGAGGTATCGCCAAAATCATCCTGGGCAACCAGGGCTATAACCCCCCTGGGCAATTGTGCCTTGAGAAGAGTAAGCCCATGCTTTATCTTCGACCATACCTCATCGCTGTTCTTTACATTGTCCTCAAGCTCAACCATTGCATAGCAGATCCCGTTCCGCGAGGTTGTTGTTGTATAGTTTCTCTTTACTTCGGGATAGGTAAAAAGAAAATCCTCAATCGGTTCGGCCAGTTGCTTTTCAACCTCTTCGGATGTGGCTCCGGGAAATACACCGATAATTATACCCTGACGTATTGTATATCCGGGAAATTCTGCCTTTGGCATGACAACTATGGCGATTATTCCCAGAATAACCAACAGCCCCGTTATAAGAAACACTATCGCGGGGTTTTTCATCGACAACCCTATAATATCGAATTTTCTCTTCATCTTACAGCAATTTTATCGCCTTCACTTATCTTGTGCATACCTTCTGTAACGATTACATCACCGGAAGAAAGCCCCTCTTTTATTTCAACCCCGTTGCCCCTTGCATTTCCGGTCTCAATGAAACGCCTGACAGCAACTCCGTTCTCATCACACCAGACGAACTTACGCCCGTCGGCCGAGGTCATTACCACCTCTATGGGTATCACGATCCCGGCCTCACCCCGGCCGGCATGAAGCTCTACACCGCATACCATTCCCGGAAGAAGGTTCTTACCCTGATTCGGAATGGTGACCGAAGCCTGGTAGGTGTGAGATATTGGGTTGGCTACAACATTTTTCTCTATTCTCTTTCCATTGAACTGTCTGCCGCCCAGAGCAGAAACAGTAATCACTGATTCGCACAAGGACGGAATACGAGAAATTTCATTTTCAGGGACGGAAAAGCTGATTTTCACGGAACTGATATCCGTCAGAGTGATCACGGCCTTCCCGATCACGGCATTTTCACCGGCTTCTGCCATCTTCCTCCCGACAACTCCGCTGATGGGAGCGTAAAGCAAACAGTCGTCAAGGTTCCTTTTTGCAATGTTGTAAGCGGATTGAGCCTGCTCAAGTTTTGATTCTATGTCGACCATCTGTACATCAGGAAGACTGCCTTTCTCGTGTATCGACTTCAGACGTTTATATGCATCCTCTGCCTGCTTTAATGATGATCCGGCAGCATCCATAACATTCTGCGCCGAAGAGGGATCGAGCTTTGCAACAAGCTGGCCTTTTGATACAAAGTCACCTTCCGACACAAGTATTCTCTCTATTGTTCCCAGTGATGAAAAACTCAGGGAAACAGAGGAAATACCCTCAACCACTCCTGAATAACTCAGGATACTCATATTGTCTGATTCCTGAACAGCTTCCGTTATTACATATTTCACAGAATCCTGTTCGGTCTGAACAGGATTGCCTGAACATGCCGTAATCATTATAAGGAACAGACCCGCTGCAGCCGTCAGAATACATCCTGTTGTCAATCGTTTCTTCATCTTACCGGTATTTTTTGTTTATCGCTGTAAAGGTCGGTCCTTTTGACAGTAATTAATAGTCCGAATCACCCATACAATTGTTCTGAAAGTCGAATATTTATTAAATTTGACAATAAAAAACAACAAAAATTATTCTTTACGTCGAAATATGAGAGCGAAGTCTGATGAGAAGAAGATAAAGAGTTTTTCACTCGAATCACTGGGAAAAATGTATTCTGTAGCCGGTGATAATGATCTGGCATATAAGGGTTGTTTCCTGGCTAAGCGTGATTCGGAGAGCCTTAAACAACTTGATTTCTTCAGGTACCCGTGCAGGATAAATGCTTATATAGCAATACTTTGCGTTAAAGGCAGGGTGAGAGTCATCCACAATTTGCAGAAGTACACCATAACCAGGAACTGTTTCTTCATAAGCATTCCCAACAGTATTATCCAGATTGAGTCGTGGGACGAGTTTGAACTTTATATAATAGCCATCGATGAGGATTACGCACGCGGAATGGCTTTCGACAACATCAAGCCTGTTGCTGTGCTGGTGGGGATAAAGAAGTTTCCGTTTGTGAGATTGAAACGTGATGAAGCCAGAAGCCTTACACGTACCTTTCACAGTATTACCGATGACATGCTTCTGTTCAGAGGAGAAGCATACGGAGATAAGATACTCAGCAGTTCGATCAACCTGGCTGCATATAAGTTTTTTTCGATAATCAGCAAATATCAGGAAAAGCCTTCCGGTGACATGGACAACGTCACCGGTCGTCAGCATGAACACTACGAGAGGTTCATGCAGCTGCTTGACAGGAATTTCAAAAATGAGCGGAAAATAGGATTTTATGCCTCTGAGCTGTGTATAACCCCTAAATATCTGAGTACTCTGGTTAAGAAGCTTAGCGGAAAGTCGGCTGCTGAATGGATAAATGGTCTGATTATAATGGAGGCCAAGCATCTCCTGAGGTATTCGGGAACAACCATACAGGAGGTCTCAGACTATTTGAATTTCCCGAACCAGTCGTTTTTTACCCAGTATTTCAGGAGGGAAACCGGAATTACACCAAGCCGGTACAGGAGGGAACCCTGATTGCAGTGGAAACAGGAGCCTGGTATTTCCACAAATCCTGGTATTTCAATCATCGAAAGAAGATTTCAGTATCTTAGCACAGATTTACTTATAAGCTTGAATAGCAGATGGTGGATTTTTTTGATCACTTGCTTCACGAATTTCAACTTCCGCTTCAGAATCCGGTGCTTATCTTTTCATTGATCCTGTTCATCATCCTTATTTCCCCTATCCTGCTTCGAAAACTTAATATCCCTGGGATTATAGGTCTGATAATTTCAGGCGTCATCATAGGTCCGTACGGACTTAATATCCTCGAAAAGAACTCCGCCACTGATCTCTTTTCTACTATCGGCCTTCTTTACATCATGTTTATTGCAGGTCTTGAGCTTGACCTTAATGAATTCAAGGCCAACCGGAATAAAAGCCTTTTATTCGGGCTGTTTACATTCATTTTTCCCCTGGCCATTGGCTATCCCGTATGTTACTATCTCCTGGGCTATGATTTCAATGCCAGTTTTCTGACTGCAAGCATGTTTGCCACACACACTCTCGTGGCATATCCAATAGTAAGCAAATTCGGTATTTCAAAAGACCAGGCAGTAGCGGTGACAGTGGGAGGGACCATCCTTACAGATACGGCGGTCCTTATTATACTGGCAGTTATTATGGGAAACAGCCAGGGGAACCTTGACCAGGAATTCTGGATCCGCCTGGGCGTTTCACTTGCTATTTTTATTGCAATCATGTTCCTGATCATTCCAAGGATAGCCAAATGGTTTTTCAGGAAACTCGAAAGTGAAAAACACTCACACTATATCTTTGTACTTTCAGTGGTGTTTTTAGCGGCTTTCCTTGCAGAAGTTGCAGGCGTGGAACCCATAATCGGCGCATTCATGGCAGGACTTGCCCTCAATAAACTGATCCCGCATTCTTCAGCACTGATGAACAGAATCGAGTTTATCGGCAATTCGCTGTTCATTCCTTTCTTCCTTATAAGCGTCGGGATGCTTGTTGATGTAAGCGTAATACTGAAAGGCCCTATGGCATTGATCATTGCCGGGACTCTTTCATTGGTGGCATTGCTTGGTAAATGGACAGCAGCATTCTTTACCCAGATTGCATTTAAGTATTCCGTCGCCCGGCGCCAGCTTATTTTTGGTCTTAGCGGCGCTCATGCCGCTGCAACTCTTGCAGTAATACTTGTGGGTTACAATGCCGGTATCCTCGATGAAAATATTCTTAACGGAACAATCATTCTGATCCTGATAACCTGCATTGTAGCATCTTTTGTAACAGAAAAGGCGGCAAAAAAAATAGTGGTCGAAACAGAAGAAGATGGTACTGACCCGGGAATGGCAAACGGAGCTCAGAATGAACATATATTGCTTCCAATAGCCAACCTTGAGAATATTGATAAGCTCCTTGAGTTTTCGATTTTTATAAAGGACAAGAAATCAGAAAACCCGATATCGATACTTACTGTAGTGTCAAATAATGATGAAGCGGAAATCAATATACTTAAGGCAAGAAAAAAGCTTGAGGAATTTGTAAAACAGGCTTCCGCAACCGAGACCAGGACAAATATAATTACAACAATCGATCACAACCCGGCAAGCGGCATAGCACGTATTTCGAGAGAAATCATGGCCGACATCATAGTGCTGGGATGGCCGCGGCGTACCGGATTGATTGATAAACTGATAGGTCAGAAAGTGGACAGCATTCTGGACAACACCGACAAATGTACCTTTATCTGTCATCTGAAAAAACCCCTTGTATTGCACAAAAGGATCGTTGTAACCGTTCCTCCCCTGGCTGAACATGAAAAGGGATTTGAATACTGGCTTTCCAAGATTGCAAAGCTTTCTCAGGAATTGAGCATTCCAATAAAGCTTTACTGCAATGAACCAACAGAAAAAGCCATCACCAGGGTTTTTAAAACCTCAAAACTGTCTGCTTCATTTTCCGTTAAGGCGTTCTCTGACTGGGAAGACTTCCTGATCCTAGCACGGCACATTCAGGAGGACGATCTGTTCGTCCTGGTCTCTGCCAGAAGGGGAGCCGCGTCTTATATTTCCGTACTCGAAAACCTGCCTGTCAAACTGGAAAAGCACTTCTCTCTTAACAGCAGGCTTGTGATATATCCTCAGCAGTTCAATCAGGATTCCGGGACTGAGCAATATGAGGACATAACTGCGGAACCTTTGAACATCGGAATTGAGACCATCCAGAAAATCGGAAGGGGGATAAGCAGCATTTTTAAAAAAGACGGTAATTGACAAAGAAAACAGGAGAGATCAGAGCCTTCTGACGGTAACATAACAGTTGTTGGGTATCATGCCGGAGAAAAAAACCTTTGTCAAAAAAATCAAAAGGCATATAACAATCAGGCTCCTTTGACTGTTAGATATTAAGACGGCAACAATATTACCGGAATCACAGGTTATGGCCATAAACAGTAAACTTAGTTAAATGGATCAGTTTCTTCTTTTGTTATTGGGATTGTTTCTCAGTCATGGAACAGGGGAAAACACCATGAGGGGAGGAGCTACTGATAATCCTTTAAATGACGGGCCGCACATATACCATGAAAAAGGAAGGCTTAAGGCAGAGTGGATTCAGAACAGCGTTTTCATGGAAGCTTTCATCGGTCCGGAAAACTTCAGCAAATTCAGCAAAAAATTTAATCTGGCATTCAGTTATGATGATCTGGCTGATGTATTCAATGCCAAACCCAATCATGAACAAAAGCATAAAAATGCTGACAGCATTGCCGTAATAAGCGATATTCATGGAAACTACCATGTTTATACCGGACTTCTGAAAAGCGCCGGAATTGTTGATGATGACCTGAACTGGAATTTCGGGAAGGGTCACCTGGTAATTCTGGGGGATGTTT
>ERZ795055.1511-NODE-1511-length-18645-cov-5.808661_pt1 | contig 18645 bp, 9 predicted proteins | sample MGYA00375139_ERZ795055 | MGnify/ENA primary metagenome ERZ795055 (study PRJEB30184, sample SAMN05720283) | anaerobic digester metagenome | isolation source: active sludge of municipal wastewater-treating anaerobic digesters | place: USA | collected 2015-01-23 ... | reverse complement strand
CTCCTCAACCGGAAGGGTCAGCAGCTCCTCATACGCCACCGAAAGCCTTTTACGGGTAATGGAGCTTTCTGCCTGGTTGCCAAAGAGTTTCACGATTTTATTGATGTTGCCTCCACTCCCGAAGCAGATCACAGGTTCGTCTGCGGGGATCCAGAATTTTATCCACTCCTTCATCGTGTTCCATTCCGGTTTTCCGATGTGGTTGGTTAAAAGGCGGATGGTACCTATCCTGAAGGATTCCGAAGCCATGATCGAGGTGCCATGAAACAGGGTAATTTCGGTGCTTCCGCCACCGACGTCCACATACAGGTGCCAGGGGGATTCCTCAACCGGCCGGGAGCTGTTACAGGTACTGATAAGCCGTGCTTCTTCATGCCCGTCGATCACCTCAATATCCATTCCCGTACGCTTTCTGATCCTGCGCAAAACCTCTTTCTGATTGTCCGCTTCCCGCATCGCTGCGGTGGCACAGGCCCTGAATGCTACCGGCTGGTACACATCCATCAGAAGCTTGAAAGCCTGAAGGGTCCTGATCAGGAGCCCCATCCTGTGATCGCTGATGCTCCCTGTCTGGAATACATCCAAACCCAATCTGACCGGTATTCGTACCAGGGTTGCTTTTTCCGAAATGATCTGCCGGTTGGTGGCATACACATTCGAAAACAGCAGCCTGACCGCATTTGAGCCTATGTCGATGGAGGCAAATATCCTGGGCATTTTACGAGTTCAGGTTTGTAAAGTACTTATAATGTTCTGTTTGTGAACGTATCTCCGGTTTTCCATCGATCCTGTAGGGGTTTACCTGACCGCCGTCAATGATCCGGGCTTTTACATTGTCGCGGAGCTGAATCTGAAGAAAATCCCACAGCTCCTGCTGAAGGGCAGGATTCTCTACCGGTACTGTAACCTCAATCCGGTGATCCAGGTTACGGGTCATCAGATCAGCAGAAGAGATGTAATAGGCGGGGTCTCCTCCGTTGCAGAAAACGAAGATGCGTGAATGCTCCAGGTACTGGTCGAGTATCGAGATGATTTCGATCTGCTCCCGATCGCCGGGATGCAGAAGTTTAATGATACAGATACCCCTGATAATCAGTTTGATCATAACTCCGGCACGGGCAGCATCATAGATCTTTCTGGCAAGGATTTCATCCACCAGATTGTTCACTTTAATCACCACCCAGGCTTCCTTCCCTGCCTTCGCATTACGGATCTCCTGGTTCAGGTGCCTGATCAGGCTGCTACGGGTATTGAAAGGTGACACCATCAGTTTTCTGAATACAAACTGCTGATAGTTGGCTTCAAACAGATCGAACACCTGGCTGAGCTCCTTCCCGATCCGTGGATCGGTGGTCAGGAGGCTGGTGTCGGAATAGATCTTTGAGGTAAGCTCATTGAAATTGCCGGTGGAGATGTTTGAATAAACCACCTCTTTACGCATCTCCCTGCGTTTGATGAGAATCAGTTTGGCATGCACCTTAAATCCGGGAATGGTACGGATGATTTTGACCCCTTCTTCCTGCAGCCGTTCTGCCCAGTAGATGTTGGCCTTCTCGTCGAAACGCGCCTGCAGTTCCATATACACCGTTACTGCCTTGCCATTGCGTGCTGCATTGATCAGGGCGTTGATCACCTTGGAGTTGGGCGCCGCACGGTAAATCGTCATTTTAATGGTTCTGACATAAGGATCGATGGAGGCTTCACGCAGGAGATCAATGATATGCTGAAAGGTCTGGTAGGGGAAGTGAATCAGGATGTCTTTCTCCCGGATTGCCTCCAGGACGCTCTTGCCGTAGGGCAGGTCGGGGTGGCCGGCTGGCGGCATGGGCAGATTCGAGAGCTCAGGATCCCCAGGATCGGGGAAATCCATGAAGTCCTTGAAGTTGTGGTATCTCCCCCCCTTCTGCTGCACATCTGACCCCGAAATCCCCATCTTTTTCATCACCACTTCCAGCAACGATTCCGGTATCTCCTTATCGTAGACAAACCGAAGGGTTGATCCTTTCCTGCGCTGCTTCAGGCTCTCTTCCATCAGTTCCAGAAAGCTTTTCGAGATGTCGTTGTCGATCTCAAGTTCAGCATCCCGTGTAAATTTGATGGTGTAGGCACTGAAGGTATCGTACCCCATAAAGGAGAAAATCTCATGCAGGCACAACCGCACGGCATCGTCAATAAGCAGGATGGAAAAGCGGTTGTTTTTTGAGGGCAGGATGATGAACCGGCTGATGGTACTGGGAATCTTGACCAGGGCATGTTCCGTCTGCAATACCCCTTTCGAATCCTTCATCTCTATGGCCAGGTAGATCGATTTATCGCGGAGGGAGGTATTCCTGTTGAACCGTTTCAGCATGATCGGAAAGATGAGCGGACGAATCTCATTTCTGAAGTAATTCCGAACAAAGACCTCCTGCTCCTCATTCAGGTTCTTTTCGTTAAGGATCAGTATATTATGTTGCTTAAGCTCACGGATGAGCATAGTATAGATCGCGTTGAAGGTCTTCTGGTCTTCGGTGGTAATGGTAGCAATCTTCTGAATCAAATCCCTGGTTTCGGTTGCCAGCTGCGAATTCGACTTGGAGAGCTTAAGCAGTCTGCGAAGGGTACCAACCCGCACCCTGAAAAATTCGTCCTGGTTATTGCTGAAAATCCCAAGGAACTGGATCCGGAGCATCAGAGGATTCCTGGGGTCGGCGGCTTCCTGCAGTACACGTGCATTGAACCTCAGCCAGCTGATTTCCCGGTTCTCAAGGGGGTATACCTCTTCAGTATTCAGTGCAGTTTTGCTGGCCATAGATGAAAGGTGTTTTCGGGCAATGTTATCACGCAATCGTGCCAGTGGGTACAATGGAAGGTGCCACCTGCCACTCCGCTGGTAGGGATACAGTCGGTGCGGCAAAGTCCGCTTTGGTTGGCAAACTCCGTGAAGCCCGGGTTGTGACCGAACAGAATGACACTCTTTTTTTCGGGGGGCAGAGAGGATATTACATCCCAGATTCTGTCGACGGAGGCATGATAAAGCATCTCGCTGATCACGATCTCTGCAGTGGGCAACCCGAAGACTTCTGCCACGATGCCGGCGGTACTGTGTGCCCTCAGGGCATGGCTCGAAACCAGCAGATCGGGAACAATCCCTTTCTGCTTCAGGGCCTGAGCTGCCCGGATGGTCCTCCGTACACCTTTTTCCAGCAAGGGTCTGCCGGCATCACCCTGTGACGGATCTTCCCACGACGATTTGCCATGCCTGAACAGAATCAGTTGTTTCATCAATCCTGCCTGTTGTGATGATGATTAGTCGTTTTCAGCAAACAGCGGATAGTCGTGCATCATTTCGTTCACCTCATGTTTAACCTTGCTGATGAGCTCCTCATCGGAGATGTTGGAGATCACTTTGTCGATCAGGTTAACCACCACAGGCATCAGGTCTTCCTTCACACCGCGTGTGGTAATGGCGGGAGTGCCCACCCTCAGGCCGGAGGTCTGGAAGGGGGAGCGTGAATCGAACGGCACCATATTCTTGTTTACAGTGATATCTGCTTTTACCAGGGTATTCTCCACCTGTTTCCCGGTGATATCAGGGAATTTGCTTCTGAGGTCGATCAGCATCGAATGGTTGTCGGTACCCCCCGAAATGATATGGTACCCTTTGGCTATAAAAGCTTCTGCCATCACAGCGGCATTTTTCTTTACCTGTTTGATGTATTCCAGATATTCATCCGAAAGTGCTTCATAGAATGATACGGCTTTTGCGGCAATCACATGTTCCAGAGGGCCTCCCTGCTGTCCGGGGAATACCGCGAAATCAAGGATCTGGGACATCATCTTGACCTCACCCTTGGGGGTAGTCTGTCCCCAGGGGTTTTCGAAATCCTTACCCATCATGATAAGTCCGCCACGTGGACCGCGCAGTGTTTTGTGGGTGGTGGTGGTTACGATATGACACCAGGGAAGCGGATCGGTAAGGAATCCTTTGGCAATGAGGCCCGCCGGGTGGGCGATGTCGGCCATCAGCAATGCACCGGCCTTATCGGCAATCGAACGCATCCTTGCATAATCCCAGTCGCGTGAATAGGCCGAAGCACCGGCAACAATCAGTTTGGGTTTATGCTCGGTGGCCAGCTTTTCCATCTCATCATAATCAACCCTTCCGGTTTCCTGCTTTACATGATAGTGCACCGCATGGTAATTGATACCGCTGAGGTTTACCGGTGATCCGTGCGACAGATGCCCCCCGTGCGACAGGTCCAGCCCCAGGAAGGTATCACCCGGTTTCATCACGGCAAAAAACACCGCTGCATTGGCCTGGGCCCCGGAGTGGGGCTGCACATTAGCATATTCGGCACCAAACAGGGCTTTTGCACGGTCGATGGCCAGCTGTTCAGTCTGGTCAACGATCTGGCAACCGCCATAATACCGCTTTCCAGGGTATCCTTCAGCATATTTGTTTGTGAGAACCGATCCCATCGCTTTCAGCACCTGCTTGCTTACAAAGTTCTCCGAAGCAATCAGTTCGATGCCATCAGTTTGTCGGTCCAGTTCCATGTCGATCAGCTCAAAAATCTGTTTGTCCTTTTTCATGAGTTATTGTTTTATGTTGATATTCAGAAATTACCATGCGGATTTCCAGCACAAAGGTAGCGGTTTTATCTTTCTGCTGAGGCTTTTTCACTACTTTTGGCAGCCGGCGACCATCGGCTGCAGGCAGCATTTGCCCATCCATCTGCAGATTGGGCAAAAAATTTTAACTCTCAGGCACCCACCTGGGCTGTTTGGTTGTCTATAATCCGAGCAAAGTAAAAGGATGTTCCAGGAAAAAGAGATGTTGGACAGGGTCAGAAAGGGCGACCGGAAGGCTCAGCAAGCACTCTATAACCACTTTGCTCCCAGGATGCTAGGTCTTTGTTTTCGTTACTGTGATGATGCCGGAGATGCGGAGGATGTGCTGCAGGATGCCTTTATCAGGGTGTTCAGGTACATCGGCACCTTCAACGGGGAAGGGTCACTCGAAGGATGGGTGAGGCGTATTGTGGTCAATACCGCACTCAATCATCTTAAAAAACAGTCCCTTACCCGTTTCCAGGCCGATGTGGACGCACTCCCCGAAGGCGATCAGCCGGCTGTGGCTGCCGCTTCAACCCTCGAGCTTGAAGAGCTTCTGAGGCTGATCAGGTCCTTGCCCGCCGGATACCGTGTCGTCTTCAACATGTATGAAATTGAAGGCTACTCACACGCTGAAATCGCAAAAATGATGGGAGTGTCGGTGAACACTTCCAAGTCGCAGCTGATGAAGGCAAGACGGATGCTCCAGAAAAGAATTGATGAATCGGAATTATAGAAAGACATTGAATAGATGAAAGCAAAGCAGGAGATACCATTTCGGGAGAAGTTCGGCGGGTTTTCCATTACCCCTTCTCCCGAAGTATGGAAGAAGATCGAGGCAGCAAAGCCCTCTCCGTTGATAAAACCGGGCTACCGCTGGATGGCCGTCACCGGCGCCGCTGCTGTGATTGTGGTTACCCTCTGGTGGGTCTTCAGGACGGAGGTACCCGTACCCGCCTCAGGACCTTTGCCCGATCACAACGGATACACCCAGATTCCGGGTCCGGCTGCACCCGCCGGGACCCCTCATCTCAAGGATACCCTCCAGGATCAGAATACCTCATCCAATCATGCCGCTGGGCAAATAAGCCCGGTTGATGCAAATATCACCGCACCCGCCACAACCCAAACCCCACCTGCGCTGCCGGCTGCCGGCAATGCCACAACTCCATCCGTTACAAACCAGGCCCCTTCCACCAGCATTTCCGGGACCACCCCTTCCAGGCCTGCCGAAACAACCGTAAAGGCAGTGCCTGAAGCTAAAGCCAACCAGGGACAACCCCTGAGAACCCCTGCCAAAATTGTGGCATCCGATCCTGTAAATGACTCTACCGGTGGTAATACCAACAATGACAGGCTTGAAGTATTCATCCCCAATGCATTTGCCCCCGGCACAACCGGGCCCAACAGCATCTTTAAACCTGTGGTGAAAAATAATGCACCGGTGAGGGAGTATAAAATGCAGGTTTTCTCACGGGCAGGATTGCTCCTGTTCGAGTCAGACGACGTGGAAACGGGCTGGGACGGAAGGTTTGACGGTGATATCGTAAACGATCAGGTGTGTGCCTATATCATCACATTCCGCGATGAAGCCGGGTTCCCCTATGCCCGCAAAGGCACCATTACGCTTATCAGATAGTTGAATGGCCATGAAAACAGCAACCTCCGGAATATCCGCTCCCGCAGAAATCAAGCTGCCGGATCCTGTCAGGTTCAACCTCTCAAACGGGATTCCATGTACCCTTTTAACGGCTTCGGTACCTGCACAGGCTAAGCTGATCATTCGGTTTAACCACCCCTCTTTCTTTGCGTTGCATTACCCGGCTGCAAAGCTGGCATGCCTCCTTTTCGGGGATGCTGTGAGTGCACGCTTGTCCCGCTATTCGCTGGATGAAATGTCATCAGCCATTATTACCAATCACCGGATTGCTCCGGACCATGCCTCCCTGGAATGCATCTTTCCGGAAGAAAAGCTGGGAGAACTGCTTAACCTGATCAGAGAAAGCTTCCATGCGCCGGACATTTCCGTTGATATGGCCAGCCGGCACAAAGAGATGTTGCTGAAAAACTGCCTTGAAAGCAGGATGCTGCCCCGTAATCGCGCATCAGAACTCCTGATGGAGCAGCTCTTCAGTGGCCAACCCGGTGGCAACGCCCTTCGCCCCGATCAGATCAGCAGCGTTGATGTGACAAACCCGGCTGCTTTGCTGTTGGACCTTCTGCAGGCTGCCACTCCCCGGGTTTACCTTGCCGTTCACAATACCCGCACTGCCAAACTACTGCTCGAGCGGGTCTTTGGTAGTCTGCATACCACAACAGGAGATCCGGATACCAGGAAAGATCTGCCCCAAACTGATGAGCTTCCACGTACCAACGGATCGAGAATCCACATGGAAATGGAACCGGCCGATACCGGAAGTATCCGTATGGGCCGAAGGATCTTCGGGATGGAACATCCTCTGTACCCGGCCGCAAGGATGTCGCTGGCCATCCTGGGAGGCTACTTCAGCTCACGTCTTATGTCACGGCTGCGGGAACACAAAGGGTATGCCCATGGGATCGGCGCCGGAATCCGTTCCCTGTCCACAGGTTCCTACCTGTTTATTTCAGCCGAAGTCGGTGCTCCCTGGCTTAACGATGCGCTCCGTGAAATCGACAGCGAATTGAACCGCCTTGCAACAGAAACAGTTGAAAAAGAGGAGTTTGCAACCGTTCTTCATTATCTGGAGGCCGGAATTTTCAGGCAAACCAACCAGCTGTTCAGCTATCTTGACTTTCTTGCCACACTCGATCATTTACACCTTGAACCCGGATGGCACATGGAATTTGTCCGCAACATCAATAACCTGAATCCCACAGCAATCAACCGCTTTATGCAGGAGTTTATGAACCCTGCCGACCTGATAACCATTACCTGTGGGAAGGCGCCACTTGCATAAGTTAATGAAAATCAAACAAGAAACCCGGAGTAAATTTCGAAAAAAAATAATACCGTTCCACAAAATTTATTAGCCATGAAAAGAGCTTATACCTTACTGATGATCCTCACAATCTGGCTTTTTTCCTTACCTGCAGAAGCCACCCACTATATGGGGGGCGAAATTGTGTGGGAATGCACCCCCCAGGGGAATTTCCGATTCATCATGAAAATCTATCGCGAATGCTATATTTCCAATGGGAGCCAGGCGGCCACCTACGGTGCCTCGCTCTCCATGACGACCAACGTACCGGGGTTTCCCACGATCTCGATGAACCGGATCTCGCTCCTGGATATGTCACCGGTATGCGGTTGCCCCGGTGGCCCCACCATCTATTGCCCCGGAATGCCCAATGGCGCTGCCAACATGGGTGCCCTGCAGGAGAACTATTACACTTCGGATGCGGCCTATCCCCAAGGGGTGCCCCTCACTGGCGTGCCTCCTGCCACCGGCTGGTATTTTGGTTATGGTGTTTGCTGCCGGAACCCCTGTACCAACATCACCAATTCATCCAGTAAAAGCTTTTTCTTGCGGGCCATAATGTACCCGTACAACAATACCAATGTGAGTACGTGTTTCGACAATTCCCCGAAATTCGACGAGCGCCCCTCCACCGTAATCTGCACAGGCTATCCCTACCAGTATAATCACGTAGCTTCCGATGTGGAGCTTGATTCACTGGCGTATGAATGGTCAACACCTCTTGATGCCAGCATCAACAATCCCATCATAACCTACGCCCCGGGATATACCTTCAATTCACCGCTTCCCGGACCTGTACATAATCCCAATAATGTAGCCGCTACGGTCAACCCCAACACCGGCGTTATCTCCTTCACCTCCTACACCAATGGTGCCTTTGTAACGGTAACCAAGGTAACGGCCTTCAAGTGCGGGATCAAGGTGGCCGAGATTTTCCGTGAGATGCAGGTGGTACTGCTGAGCTGCGGATCGAACAACCCGCCGAACGTAACCCCGCCGTTCCCCAATGCTGTGGGTCAGTACACCCTGTACAACACCACGGTGTATGCGGGACAGCTGGTTACGTTCTCCATCTCCGCCACCGACTTCGAATACTGTCCGGGAGCCACCCCTCCCACAGCCCAGACGATGAAGCTTTTTGCGGTGGGAGCGCAGTTTGGTTCCCCCATCAACCCCACGGGGTGTATCAACCCGCCCTGCGCGATGCTTACCCCCACACCCACCTTCACGGTACCCCTTACCGGACAGTTCGGGGTTCAGACCTCCTTTTCGTGGCAAACCGGCTGCCAGCACCTGGCGACCAACGTGGGGTGCGGCTCCACGAGCAACACGTACAATTTCCTGTTCAAAACGATGGACAACTTCTGTCCTGCGCCGGGGATCCGGTATGCCACGGTAACCATTACGGTGCTTACGAAGCCCACCCTGCCCTCGCCGCCCGTCCACTGCCTGGAGGTATTGTCGGGAGGGGGTGTCACGCTGTCGTGGCCCGCAGTGAAAGATACGATGAACACATTCAACAGCTACCATATCTGGCACAACGACTCCCTTAACGGGGTTTACACGGTCATCGACTCCATTTTCAGCATCAACACCACCACGTACACCCATGCCACTGCAGGGGCCAACCTGGCATCGCAGCACTATTTCATCACCGTTCGCAGCGGTTGCAACGGCACCGAGATGGCGGATCCGGTGGATACCGCCTCCACGATGTTCATCACAGCCACCAACCCGGGTGCTGCCTTTGGCGGCATCGATCTGAGCTGGAATGCCACGCACGACCCGCTTTTGCCCACCTCCACGGGGGTGTATGAGATCTTCCGCGAATACCCTCCCGGCGTATGGACCAGTGTGGGCAACACCTCCAACCTGACCCACTTCGACGTGGTAACGCTGTGCGACGGGATCCTCAACTACCGTGTGGAAATGGCCGACACGCTGATCAACGACTCCACGGGCATTGTGATCTGCCGTTCCATATCAAGTACCGACACTGCAAAGAGCGAAGATGTGATACCACCGCTGGTCCCCAATATTTACGTGGTCACGGCAGATCAGCTGACCAATTCGGGCATCATCACCTGGGATGTGAACCAGCATGAGGATGTACTGGGATACGTGGTATATACATACACCGGGGGCGTATACACGCCACTGGATACGGTATGGGGCAGGAACGACACCACCTACACCGACCTGATCAACAACCCCTGCAACCAGGTGATCAACTATGCGGTGACCGCATTCGACAGCTGCAACAACATCAGCAACTTCAGCATGGTGCACAACACCTTGCTGCTGAACGTAAAACAAACCGACTGTCTGGAGGAGCATGTGCTGGACTGGAATGCCTATAACAATATGATGCCCTCTCTGGGTGGATACAACATTTACTACAACGTAAACGGAGGTGCTCCGATGCTGCTGAGCAATGTGGGACCCACGGTGCTTACCTACACCCACAGCGGGCTCACGATGGGGGATACCTACGGGTACATGATCCAGGCCGTCGACGGGAACCAGGCAAAAACCAGCGAAAGCTGCGTGGTGTCGAGTACCATCTCCATGCCTGATCAGCCCGACCATCTGTATATCAAGACGGCCACGGTGGAGAACGACAACTTCGTGAAGGTGGTGCTGCATACCGATCCCACGGTGTATGTACAGGAATACCGGTTGTACCGTTCCAACGACGGACTGACGTGGAGCCAGATAGCCACCCTTCCGATGGCAACCACCACGGAGATTGAATACAACGACCTTACGGCGGTATACCGGAAACAGAGTTACTATTACATGGCCAGCGTGCTCGACAGCTGCGGCTACATAGCTGATACCTCGAACGTTGCCCGCACGGTGCTGCTGGACCTCACCACGCAGCAGATCCAGGTGAGCAACACCCTCACATGGAACGATTACGAGGGCTTCGACGGGGCCCCCACCACGTACAACATCTGGCGCAGGGTCGACGGAGTTCTGGAGCCCATACCGGTACAGGTGTACCCGGCAGCCACGGGGACCCACCTGGATGATGTGGGGATCTTCCCGAAGAGCGGCGGACGGTTCTCGTACTATGTGGAAGCGGTGGAAGGTGCAGGCAACCAGTATGGCCTGACGGCCATCTCCCTGTCCAACGAGGTGCAGGCACTGATGGATCCCAAGCTGTTCATTCCCACGGCGTTCACCCCCAAAGGCACCATCGTCGAGAATCAGGTATTCAAGCCCATCGGGGTATTTGTGCCCGAAGGGAACTATGAGTTCATGATCTTCAACCGGATGGGGCAGATGCTTTTTAGCACCAACGACCTCGACCAGGGATGGGATGGCACCTTTAAGGGTGAACTGGTCCCCGAAGGGGTGTATGTGTACGTGGTACGCTTCGTCTCCGCCACCAAGAAAGACTTCGAGCGCCGCGGCACCGTAACGCTTATCAGGTAAAAATTTTATATCGACAAAAAACAACCCTATGAAACGAATTCTGATCCTGTTGCTGCTTCCATTGCTGCTTCCGTTTACCGGATTGCAGAAGCTTTCCGCCACCCACTATATGGGAGGTGAGATTACCTGGACCTGTACTCCCTCGGGGGATTTCAAATTTACCATGAAGCTTTACCGGGAGTGTTACACTTCCAATGGTGGCCAGGCGGCTACCTATGGTGCTACCGAAACCATGAACACTACGGTACCGGGTTTTCCGTCGATCACCATGACCCGCATCTCAGTCACCGACTTGTCACCTCAGTGTGGATGTCCGGGCGGGCCTACCGTCTATTGCCCGGGAATGCCTGCCGGTGCCGCCAATATGGGAGCGCTGCAGGAGCACCTGTACACATCCGATGCGACATATCCCAACGGGGTGCCACTTTCGGGTGTGCCTCCCATCACCGGATGGTCATTCAGCACGGCCAGCTGTTGCCGGAATAATTCGGCCAACATCCCGGGGCAGCCTGGGTACTGGATCAGGGCTATGATGTACCCGTACAACAACACCAATGTGAGTACGTGTTTCGACAATTCCCCGAAATTCGATGAGCGCCCCTCTACGGTAATCTGTACAGGTTATCCATACACGTACAACCACGTTGCTTCCGATGTGGAGCTCGATTCGCTGGCGTATGAATGGGCACAGCCTTACTCTGCGGCCAATACCCCTATTGTGGCCTATTCGCCCGGTTACACCTTTAACTCGCCTTTGCCGGGCCCGCTGCAGAACCCAAATAACGTGGCTGCCACCATCAATTCCCTTTCAGGCGTTATCTCCTTCACCTCCTACACCAATGGTGCCTTTGTAACGGTAACCAAGGTAACGGCCTTCAAGTGCGGGATCAAGGTGGCCGAGATTTTCCGTGAGATGCAGGTGGTACTGCTGAGCTGCGGATCGAACAACCCGCCGAACGTAACCCCGCCGTTCCCCAATGCTGTGGGTCAGTACACCCTGTACAACACCACGGTGTATGCGGGACAGCTGGTTACGTTCTCCATCTCCGCCACCGACTTCGAATACTGTCCGGGAGCCACCCCTCCCACAGCCCAGACGATGAAGCTTTTTGCGGTGGGAGCGCAGTTTGGTTCCCCCATCAACCCCACGGGGTGTATCAACCCGCCCTGCGCGATGCTTACCCCCACACCCACCTTCACGGTACCCCTTACCGGACAGTTCGGGGTTCAGACCTCCTTTTCGTGGCAAACCGGCTGCCAGCACCTGGCGACCAACGTGGGGTGCGGCTCCACGAGCAACACGTACAATTTCCTGTTCAAAACGATGGACAACTTCTGTCCTGCGCCGGGGATCCGGTATGCCACGGTAACCATTACGGTGCTTACGAAGCCCACCCTGCCCTCGCCGCCCGTCCACTGCCTGGAGGTATTGTCGGGAGGGGGTGTCACGCTGTCGTGGCCCGCAGTGAAAGATACGATGAACACATTCAACAGCTACCATATCTGGCACAACGACTCCCTTAACGGGGTTTACACGGTCATCGACTCCATTTTCAGCATCAACACCACCACGTACACCCATGCCACTGCAGGGGCCAACCTGGCATCGCAGCACTATTTCATCACCGTTCGCAGCGGTTGCAACGGCACCGAGATGGCGGATCCGGTGGATACCGCCTCCACGATGTTCATCACAGCCACCAACCCGGGTGCTGCCTTTGGCGGCATCGATCTGAGCTGGAATGCCACGCACGACCCGCTTTTGCCCACCTCCACGGGGGTGTATGAGATCTTCCGCGAATACCCTCCCGGCGTATGGACCAGTGTGGGCAACACCTCCAACCTGACCCACTTCGACGTGGTAACGCTGTGCGACGGGATCCTCAACTACCGTGTGGAAATGGCCGACACGCTGATCAACGACTCCACGGGCATTGTGATCTGCCGTTCCATATCAAGTACCGACACTGCAAAGAGCGAAGATGTGATACCACCGCTGGTCCCCAATATTTACGTGGTCACGGCAGATCAGCTGACCAATTCGGGCATCATCACCTGGGATGTGAACCAGCATGAGGATGTACTGGGATACGTGGTATATACATACACCGGGGGCGTATACACGCCACTGGATACGGTATGGGGCAGGAACGACACCACCTACACCGACCTGATCAACAACCCCTGCAACCAGGTGATCAACTATGCGGTGACCGCATTCGACAGCTGCAACAACATCAGCAACTTCAGCATGGTGCACAACACCTTGCTGCTGAACGTAAAACAAACCGACTGTCTGGAGGAGCATGTGCTGGACTGGAATGCCTATAACAATATGATGCCCTCTCTGGGTGGATACAACATTTACTACAACGTAAACGGAGGTGCTCCGATGCTGCTGAGCAATGTGGGACCCACGGTGCTTACCTACACCCACAGCGGGCTCACGATGGGGGATACCTACGGGTACATGATCCAGGCCGTCGACGGGAACCAGGCAAAAACCAGCGAAAGCTGCGTGGTGTCGAGTACCATCTCCATGCCTGATCAGCCCGACCATCTGTATATCAAGACGGCCACGGTGGAGAACGACAACTTCGTGAAGGTGGTGCTGCATACCGATCCCACGGTGTATGTACAGGAATACCGGTTGTACCGTTCCAACGACGGACTGACGTGGAGCCAGATAGCCACCCTTCCGATGGCAACCACCACGGAGATTGAATACAACGACCTTACGGCGGTATACCGGAAACAGAGTTACTATTACATGGCCAGCGTGCTCGACAGCTGCGGCTACATAGCTGATACCTCGAACGTTGCCCGCACGGTGCTGCTGGACCTCACCACGCAGCAGATCCAGGTGAGCAACACCCTCACATGGAACGATTACGAGGGCTTCGACGGGGCCCCCACCACGTACAACATCTGGCGCAGGGTCGACGGAGTTCTGGAGCCCATACCGGTACAGGTGTACCCGGCAGCCACGGGGACCCACCTGGATGATGTGGGGATCTTCCCGAAGAGCGGCGGACGGTTCTCGTACTATGTGGAAGCGGTGGAAGGTGCAGGCAACCAGTATGGCCTGACGGCCATCTCCCTGTCCAACGAGGTGCAGGCACTGATGGATCCCAAGCTGTTCATTCCCACGGCGTTCACCCCCAAAGGCACCATCGTCGAGAATCAGGTATTCAAGCCCATCGGGGTATTTGTGCCCGAAGGGAACTATGAGTTCATGATCTTCAACCGGATGGGGCAGATGCTTTTTAGCACCAACGACCTCGACCAGGGATGGGATGGCACCTTTAAGGGTGAACTGGTCCCCGAAGGGGTGTATGTGTACGTGGTACGCTTCGTCTCCGCCACCAAGAAAGACTTCGAACGCCGCGGAACTGTGACCCTCATCAGATAGTTGAGAAGGTTGAGGTAGTTAAGAGCCTTTAGTTGTGCATAAATTGTTTTTTGTTTCAGGTTCCGTGTACTTTCAACATGGAACCTGAAACATGGAACATTTAATCACATTTCCCATCAACACACATTACACGATGAAAAAGAACCGCTCTTTTCGCCTGTTTGGCTCTTTAATCTTTTGGCTGTTACTATCGGCCATGAATCTTTCGGCCCAGCCTTTCAACGGCGGTGAAATTACCTGGGAATGCCATGCCAATGGCCGGTATCGGTTTAAACTTGTGCTGTACCGTGAATGTGCTGCCGTTAATTTAATGCCCAACATGATCCTCTCCACCAACATCCCAGGGTTGGACACCTTTACAGTATCCAGAATTTCGATAACCGATTTATCTCCATTTTGCAGTTGCCCTGGTATCCCTGCAATCTCCTGCGCCTCGGTACCTTTAGGCCAGATCAATTCCGGCGCACTCGAGATGCATGTGTATACTTCCGATGTGGTTTATCCACAGGGAGTGCTGTTACCCAATCTGGCACCACCCCCAACCGGGTGGTATATTGCCCTGGATGACTGTTGCAGAGGATCCAGCACCAACCAAAACTCTTTAACCAGCCCTTTTGTCCTTCGCTCATGGATGTTCAATTACAACAACATTAACGCAATTGTATGTATTGATAATGCTCCGGTATTCAGTGAGCTGCCTCAAACAGTTGTCTGTACAGGGTATCCTGCTACCCTCAATTTTGGAGCTATTGATTACGAGGTGGATTCTCTTGCCTACGACTGGGCACCTGCTATCCAAAATGTTCAGGGAGTACCGGTTACCTATACCGGTTATGCCTTTAATAATCCGCTTCCGGGGCCACAACATAACCCTTCCAATATTGCAGCCACCCTCAACCCTAAAACCGGTCTGGTAAACTTTACCTCCTTTACTCCTGGTGCATTCTGGCTTGTGGTAAAGGTAACAGCCTATAAATGTGGTGTTAAAGCAGCAGAAATATATAGGGAAATCGAAGTGGTATTGGTTGGTTGCGGAGTGAATAATCCTCCAAATGTTACCCCGCCATTCCCCAATTCATCCGGGCAATACACCCTCTTCGATACCACGGTTTATGCCGGTCAGGTGGTACCCTTTATGATCTCTGCCACCGATTTCGAATATTGCCCAAATTCCACACCTCCGGTTCCACAAACCATTCATCTGTTTGCCATGGGAAACATGTTCGGAGCGCCCGTCAACCCATACAACTGTGTTACGCCCCCCTGTGCAGTCCTTACCCCTTCGCCTGCCCCCGGCTCTCCGATTATTGGACAATTCGGCGTACAAACCTACTTTAACTGGCAAACCTGTTGTTCTCATTTAAATCATCTTGTTTATTGTAATCCATCCAACAAGGAGTACCATTTCCTGTTCAAGACTATTGATAATTTTTGTCCTGTACCTGCTTTCAGGTACACCTCAGTAACGATAAGGGTGAAGGAGAGACCTGCACTCCCTTCTCCCTTGCTCAAAGGCACCGAACTCCTTCCCGAAGGGGATGTTAAAATCAAATGGATACCGGTAACAGATACCCTCGGCAGCTTCCTGAAATACTATGTCTGGTACCATGAAGGAGGTGTAATCGCACCGTTTACACTCCTCGATTCTTTAACCAATGTCACAGACAGTGAGTATGTACACCTCAATGCACATCATAATGCAAACTACCTCCAGTATTTTGTCACTACCCATAGCCTGTGCTTTAATTACAGTCAACCCCTCGATACGGTCCCGGCCACCTCATTGGGGTTGATACAAATGTGCCGGCAACAGCCTTCACCATCGGCACCCCGGTTCCCAACCCCACCGGCCACCTGGCAATGGTCCCATACCATCTTCCGCAATCCGGAGAAATTTCTATTACCCTCACCGACTTTGGCGGAAAAACCCTTCTTTACGAATCCTTCACAGCGCCATCCGGAGATAATAAGTTCACAATCAATCTCCTGTCATATCCACAAGGGGCGTATATCCTTACTCTCCACTTCCGGGACGAAAAACAGACCACAACGCTCACCAGGCTCTGAGGTTAGTTTGTTTAGTCGTTTAGTTGTTTAGTCGTTTAGGTGGTAAACTGGTTTTTTGTTTTCCTTTACCAGAGGGAGGAAAGGAGTTAGGAGTTATGAGTGTTTTTACCACAGAGGGCACAGAGTGGTTCACAGAGTTTCACTGAGTTAGTTTCAGGATGGACTGTTATTGGTCTTTATGGGGTAGTTTGCCGGGGGTTTAGGTAGCAAATCAGAGTAGGCGTTTTTGAGGGAGTTTTTAACTCTGTGGCACTCTGTGCAGAACTCTGTGAAACTCTGTGGTTATGAAGCTAAAGGCTGGGAACCTGAAACATAAAACCCTGAAACCGGATTTCCCGACCTCCATTATAACCCCTGACTAAAATCTGTCCCCTGTCCCCTGTCCCCTATTTACTAATTCTCTATCTTTGCGTGAAATTTTTCAAACCGTTGCCATGACAACCGACAGAGAGAAGTTCTTTACCGAAGGAATGACCTACGACGACGTACTGCTGGTGCCCGCCTATTCGGAGGTGCTGCCGCGCGAGGTAAACCTCAGCACCCAGTTTACCCGCAACATCAAACTGAACATACCCATCGTTTCGGCTGCAATGGACACCGTTACCGATGCCCGCATGGCCATTGCCATTGCCCAGGAGGGTGGGATCGGGGTGATCCACAAAAACATGACTATCGAGCAGCAGGCCAATGAGATACGCAAGGTGAAGCGGGCCGAGAACGGCATGATCATCGATCCCGTGACCTTAAGTGCCGATGCCACCGTTGCCGACGCCCATGCCCTGATGAAGGAGTACGGGATTGGAGGGATTCCCGTGGTGGAGAAAGACCGTAAACTGGTTGGAATAGTTACCAACCGCGACCTCCGCTTCGAGCGCAATCTCAGCAAGCCTGTGGCACAAGTGATGACCTCCGAGAACCTCATCACCACAAACGAATTCACCGATTTCGAGCAGGCTGCCGATATCCTGCAGCAGTACAAAATCGAAAAGTTGCCCGTGGTGGATAAGGAGTACAAACTGGTAGGGCTCATCACCTACAAGGACATCATCAAAATCAAGGCGCGCCCCAATGCCAGCAAGGATACCCGGGGACGCCTCAGGGTGGCCGCCGCAGTGGGCGTTACTGCCGACACCCTCGACCGCATCGAGGCCAATATCCGCTCCGGTGTTGATGCCATCGTCATCGATACCGCCCACGGCCATACCAAAGGGGTAATGATGATGGCCCGCGAAGTAAAAAGGAAATTCCCCGATATCGAACTGGTAATCGGTAATATAGCCACCCCGGAAGCAGCCATCGACCTGGCCGAAGCCGGCGCCGACGCCATCAAGGTGGGGATCGGACCCGGATCCATCTGCACCACCCGCATCATCGCAGGGGTAGGGGTGCCGCAGCTCACAGCCGTGTTCCAGGTGGCCCATGCCCTCAAGGGGAAAAATATCCCCGTGATTGCCGATGGCGGTATCCGGTACACAGGCGACATCGTGAAAGCCATCGCCGGAGGTGCCAGCTCCGTGATGCTCGGATCCCTCTTCGCAGGTGTGGAGGAAGCCCCCGGAGAAACCATCATCTTCGAAGGACGTAAATACAAGACCTACCGAGGTATGGGATCGCTCGAAGCCATGCAGCAGGGCTCCAAGGACCGCTACTTCCAGGATGCCGAGGACGATATCAAAAAGCTGGTCCCCGAAGGCATTGTGGGCCGCGTCGCCTACAAGGGAACCCTTTCGGAAGTTGTGCACCAGATGGTGGGCGGCCTCCGGGCCGGCATGGGCTACTGTGGCGCCCCCGACATCGCTGCGCTCCAGAATGCCCGGTTTATCAAAATTACCCACGCAGGCATCGTCGAATCCCACCCCCATGACATCACCATCACCCGCGAAGCACCCAACTACTCACGAAGTAATTAGAAATTAGAAATTAGAAACTAGAAATGAGAAATCAGAAATGAATCCCTCAGTGTTCCTCCGTGTCCTCAGTGCCTCCATGGTATAAAAAGTCCTAGAGAACCAGATTCAGAAATAAATCAGCGTAAATCAGTTATATCAGCGTCATCAGCGTTCTGATTCAAAAAATTCAGACCAATAATAAATCCCACAGACAAATGAGCCTCAGTAAAACCAAAGCACTTGTCATCTTCATCCTGCTGGCAGTCGCACTGACAGCCTG
>ERZ795055.1510-NODE-1510-length-18653-cov-4.377299_pt1 | contig 18653 bp, 15 predicted proteins | sample MGYA00375139_ERZ795055 | MGnify/ENA primary metagenome ERZ795055 (study PRJEB30184, sample SAMN05720283) | anaerobic digester metagenome | isolation source: active sludge of municipal wastewater-treating anaerobic digesters | place: USA | collected 2015-01-23 ... | reverse complement strand
TATGTTTGCATTGTAGGCATCTTCCCAACGCGATTTTTCGTTTGTGGGATTAAACTGCGGACTTGCATAAAACAAAAGTATTCGTCCTTTCAAAGATGCAGCTGCCGCGCGGGTAATTCTGGAGTATTCCGAAGCAACCCAGACGGCCGGCAATAATGCAATGGCCGAATCAAGGTCTTGTTTCATATATGCAATACATTCAGAAGTTTTGTTTCGCTTTGCATTAACAAGTTCATCTGCACTTGTAAAATTCACATAATCTTTCATGTAAGGCACTCCACCATAAATATTTACCATTTTCCAATGCTGCAAAGCACGGAAAAAATAAAGTTGCCCAGCAATTCGGTTACGGGCATCTCCTCTGAGTTCAGATTGTTGCAAAGCATCGAATCCGATGTTAATGTAACGGATGGCTTCGTATGATCCGGAAGAAAATAAGGTAACGCCGCTACTTGCAATGGTCCCTAACAGAATACTTGAGCTCATATCGGATGTTTCGTCGGATAATCCTGCGGGAGAACCCAGTGTGTTATCGCCACCGAATGAAGTAAAACACAAACTGTATATATTGTTTATGTATAATTTGGCCGACTCTTCATTGTCCCATATTTTGGTGCTGATGGCCGATTCATCTTTTATTTCCAGAAAATCGCTGCACGAAGAAAAAATCAACGGCAGTAAAACTACGGCTATAAATATATTTTTAATTTTCATGACGTGTTGTTATTATAATGTTATATTTAAACCTAAATTAATAGTCCGAATCATAGGATAGTCTGACCAGAAACCTACACTAGCATCTTTATAAGGATATGGATTTATGATAGTCAATATATTTGAAGCCTGCATATAAACACGTAGTTGCTCCAATCCTGCTATTTTTGCTATTTTTGTTGGTAAACTGTACGATAGGTTAATGGTTTTTAAACGTAATTCATGACCATTACGCATCCAAAATGTTGATCGAAACTGACGGTTACTGTAATCATCCAAACGGGGATAAATTGCATTCGGATTTTCTTCTGTCCAATAATTCCCATACCATTCACTCAGTTGATTTGAATATTCGCTCAGGAAATCACCGGTTCGTCCGCCTCCTGAAGCACCTGTCCAAAAACCTTTTTCGAATAAAACCGAGCTGCCAAAGGCTCCGGTAAACAACGCATCCAAGGTTATGTCTTTCCATTTGCAACCAAGTGTAAAGCCGTAGTTATGAGGGTTAAAACTAAATTTGCTAATTATTCTTTCATCATTTTCGTTGATAATACCATCCGGTTTACCATCGTGCCAAACACCATCTTCATCTTTATACGATGCACTTCCAACATCTTCGAACATTAACATGCCCGGTTTCATATCAGCTTCCGACACTGAAAATGCTTTTACAGTTCCGGTTGTACCATAATATGCTTCGTAATTGGTTTTAAGATAAGCAATATAATCGTTAATATCCTGTTGATTACGAGCAATACCACGACTGACATATCCCACTTCACCCTGACTTACTTTGCCTTCTTCATCTTTCCAGGTTCCTTTAACACCCGGATTCTGGTATTTTTTAATTACTTTGTTCATCGCATACGCATAATTTGCTTTTACGCGGACACTCCAGTCTTTATTAATTTGTTTGTTCCATCCCAATTCCAGCTCGCCTCCCCAGGCATTCTGAACTCCATAATTAATTTTAGGAATAGCACCCGTGATACCCGATGATTGCGGAAATTCACTTTGTGGGTTATCCAGAATGTCGAATGTATGTTTATAAAAACCATCAATTGCCAACGTTACCTGATTGAATAATCGCATATCGATACCTCCGTTGTACGAATCGGTTTTTTCCCATGTTGAAATATAATACACCAAACCTCCATTTTGAGGTTTCAAATTAGCTGACAAAACACCTCCGCCTATCAGGGTTGAACCATTTATGGCATAACTTGTACGCCATTGATTTTCGGTTGCTTTGTCGTTACCCAACCGACCATACGATGCACGCACTTTTAAATTATCGATGACCGGTAACATTTTTTCAAAAAATTCTTCCTGCGAAATTCTCCATGCAACAGATGCAGATGGAAATACACCCCAACGGTAACCGGGTGCAAAATTCGTTGATGCTTCGTAGCGGGCAGTTGCTTCGAGGATATATTTCTCATCATAAGTGTAATTAAATCTACCAATAAAAGATTGTCTGCGCGATAGATTTTTTATGTCAGATGCAGTTGTTTGTCCCGTACTTGAATAACCTTCCATAACTTCGTAACCGGGAATTATAACAGTTTGTCGCGTTTCTGAAAGTCCGTTGCCACCGCTTTCCGATTGCTCGTACATCAACATGGCATCGATATTATTTTTGCCAAAATGGTTAGTATAGGACAGTTGCGGATTAATCTGATAGGAATAGCTGTAACTGGCCGACTCCTGAATATTATCACCGTTATATACAACTCTTCTGTAATTTTTATCGTCAAATGGTAACTGTACGTCCGATAACATGTGTGTAAATTCGGGGTCCTTTACAAATCCATACAGGTAATAAGGATTTGAAATGCGTTTGCCAAAATTGGATGAAGTGCTATAATTGGCTGACATGATTGCTTTTAAGCCTTTTATATTTTCAAAATCATATTTCAATGACATACCCAATGTATTCCCGGCCGATTTGCTTTTTTTATACGAACCGGAATTAAATAATTCGAGGGCATGATTTGCACTTGTATAATTAACCGGTAAACCATTGATATATGAAGGTATATAGCGCGGTGTACGTACAAGTTCGCTGAAAGTACCATACATGCGATCAGCCTCTGTATCAGCCTGATTGTATGGCATATTTGTAATTCGCTGATTAAAATCCATCGAAATAGAACCACTTAATTGTTTGGTGATATTGGCATCCAATCCCATGCGGAAACCATAACGATTCACATCTAATTTCGAAAAATTACCATTATTGTACATATACGAACCCCCTAAAAAGTATCGCACGTCTTTCGAACCTCCACTGATATTTAAGGTATGACGATTGTTAAACGAATCGTGCCATCCTTCCTCTAACCAGTTATAATCTACAGTTTTTAAATGATTTAGTTCCGCATCCGAAAAGAAGTTCTTTTTGGTCGGATCTGCTCCTTTGTACATAACTTCCTGATTCCATAAATCGTTTAATGCAACTCCCTGTTCGTAAGCGCTCATCATTTTGGGTACATTAATTCCCTGATTTACACCAAGTGAGCCCGAATAACTTACTTTAAGTTTCCCCTCTTTTCCTCTTTTTGTTGTTACAATCACAACACCATTTGCACCTCTCACACCGTAAATGGCCGCTGAAGCATCTTTTAAAACAGAGATATTTTCAACTTCCGATGCATCGAGCATATTAAAAGCAGATTCACTTCGGATAAAGCCATCAATCACATACAAAGGTTCGTCAGTTGTGCTGAAAGTACCATTAATACGAATGCTTACTTTTGCACTTCCTATCGGGTTACCGGTAGGTTCGCTTACATGAATACCGGGCATTGTTCCGGCAAGAGCCGAAGCTAAATTAACCGTTGGAATATCCTGTACTTCCTTCATGTCCAGACTGGTAACTGAGCCGGCTACATTTGCACGTTTCACGGTATTGTAACCAACCACTACAACTTCATTGAGTTTTGCATTTTCTTCTTTCAATACAATATTCAAAGGTGCACTTCCAGAAATTTTAATTCGCTGACTAACAAACCCTATATACGAAACTGATAAGGTAGAACCGTTTGGAGCTTTGAGGCTAAAATTTCCATCAATATCGGAAATAGTTCCAATAGATGTACCTACAACTAATACAGATGCACCTATAATCGCTTCCTTTTTATCATCTACAATTTTCCCGGATACAGAAACCTGTTCGGTAGTTGTTTGTGAAAATACCTTGATTGGCTGAATTATTGAACTTATAAGCACAATAATAAGGAAAGTTACTACTCTGTAAACAGAGTATGTTTTCTGATTCCTTTGAGATTTCTCAATGTGATTCATAGATTAAATTTGACTTTATTTATTATTCGTAATTAACTATAAAATAATTATTTAGATACTTTATTTTGATGGTACAATATTGCAATTGATTAATTATTCCTTATTCTATTTTGCAATAAATAATAAGCATTTTTTTAATGTAATTTTGAAAGGCTACAAAAAAACAGAAAAAATGCAAGCAAACATATCTCTACCTTAAAAAGTGAAACTTCTCAGGTAGAAATACTTGCATCTTTATTACAAATCATTTTAAACTTGATTTACATTTAAGACGATTATAATAAAAACATGTAATCAATGGTAAGAAAAATAAAAGGGCCTTACACATAAAACAATTGTAATTATTCGTGTAATATTTTCCGATAAATACAAGTTGTGTTGGTGCAAATTTTACACCCATATTCGTGATGTTTAAGCTGTTGGCCTATGCCAATTATTCCACTGACGGATTTGCGGGGAGTCATCAGAAAAGACTCACTGAGTGCGATGCCGATGGAATTTTCACCCAATAAATCAAATAAGGCTTTTTGGTCGGTTAATGGCCAGTTGCAGTAACCGGGACTGTAACGGTTAGAAATTTTAAAGTGGTCAGGGTGAAGTATTTGTTTCAGCTCAATCTGAATTTTATCCATAGCATTTTCTACGGACAATGAACCAATAGCATCCAAAAGATAAGCTTCCATAATGTCGCCCTGCTCATTAAGCGCATTCGTCATTCGGGTAAATTCTTCGCCGGCTGTGCATAAAAACAATGCAACTTTTTCAGCCTCTTTGATATAACCACAAATCTGACGACCGATATTCAAAGTGGTGTTTTCGATGTTGATAAAACCTGATTTAACATTCAGTTCATTTATATTTTTAATAATATAACCGCCCTGAATTCCGGTACTATAATTCAATTCGTCCAAAATATCACGTATAAAAATTACCGCCGGATGTTCTTCTTCAAGGTCCGTTGACTTCAGAAAATCAAGCACTTCGGCAACTGAAGGAGCTACTTCGGCAAAATAAAAATGAAACGATTTGAAATTATACATAATTTTTTATTGAACTAAAATATTTTATATTTCACCGAAAAATTGTTGCTAAGATAGTGATTTTTTAGAATGATTTGAATTAGTACCGAATTTAAACTTTAGTTAAATCCTTGTTAATCACAAAATATTGTATTTATAATTATCATTAATAATTCCTACCCTTTTTTTCAACAAGATAAATATTAAAAAAAGCTTTGGAAATTAAATCCCAAAGCTTTTAATATTGTTCAATTTAAATCGATGATTAATCAACAATAACTTTCTGAACTGTAGAGCCTGTTTTTACGATATAAATTCCGGCATTAACATTAATGCCCTTTGCAGCAACAGTAGTTGATACTGATTTTACTTTTTGTCCTGCAATGTTAAACAAAGTAATATACTCTGTTGCATTTTTTACATAAAGTAAATTATTTGCACTATAAGCAGTTATGCCGTTACTATTTGCTTTATCAACCGATGTACTTACATCGCCAACTGCTGCAACATTGTACCAAAAACGAATGCCGTTTGTAATTTCAAGTCGAACTGCTCTTGTAGCAAGATCAGGTACATTAGCAAGTAATTGAATTTCCAATGTGTCATTGACTGAACCAGATGCAGGAGCTGGAATTGTTAAGTACATAATAGTAGTACCATCTGAAGGAGTATAAGTATAAGGAACATCTATCGAAAAAGTTCCATCAGCCGCTTTTTTCTTAACTGCACCTGTTGCAGCAAACGAATATGCAGCTATATGACCACCACCGTCATTACCTTCTTTTATTTCGAGAATACCAATTCTATCTTTACTTGTCAGGTAAATATTAATCGGGTAATCGGTAGCCGGATAAACAGGAACGGCAGTACCTCCGGAGAAATCTGTTGAAGTAGTAACTACAGGTGAACCATTATTGTGGTTAAGTACAGCACCAACAGTAATGCCTGACGGAGCATCCCAAGATGATGATGCGTAAATTGCAACAAAATTATCGAAAACTACTGTTGGATCGTAATACAATGGGATATTACTTGCATCAACTGGATGTGCTACACCATCATTGTTTGTTCCGAGAGTTTTAATAACAATGTAAAGTTGTTTGTTCGATAAATCAGCAGAAGCAACTCCAATCGATGCTGCAACATTAACTGTTTTTAAACCCTGACCGGTAGTGTAAATATTACTAACTTTAGTGCCAATAAGATTGGCATCAGAAACTGAACTTTTATAAACTGCCAATTCGTATGTGGCTGTTTTTCCTGTTGTTCCGGCATCATAAGTGTCCATTTCGAATGTAATATCGTCTGTACAAGCTTTTCCGGTATAATCAAATCTGTAAATATATTCAATTTTAGTAACTTTGCCAGGCCACATTCCAAAGGCAATTTCATTAGCACCAACATTAAATAAACAAGCTGCTGGTCTTGTAAGTGAATCGTTAGCACTGCCGTTTAATGTGCCAGTTTTTATTGAATGTATCAAATATTGTTTTAGCGAATCTACGCCTGTAAATCGTCCGGGATTACCATTGCCACCAGCGTTGTTACATCTAAAAGTACCATCTTCATAAGCAGTAGTTGTAGAATTATTTACAAAGCCTTTTACCTGAATTCCTCTCTGCGTTTGAAGAGTCTTTTTTACTACAGAGTCTTTACCTAAGTTAGCTGTTGCTCTGGCAGGCCACCAGCTACTTACAGCACTATACACTACAGTGTTTTTAAAATCTAAAATCAATGTGTCTTTATTGGCTGTATTAGCCGCTTTGAGCTCTTGTCCAATAGTCGTGTTAGTTTGCCATCTGATTTGTGCAAAAGCACTACCAAATACTAACACACTTAATAAAATCGAAAGTAATAGTTTTTTCATGACTTATAATTTTTAATAGATTAAACCAATTTATTTGTTTATTTCTAAAAAAGACGATTATCAAAAACTATTGTACTCAAAATGTTCAATTAATGGAGACAACATTAAATTAAATCGATATGTTTAAGTTTTTATTCAATGGAATTTAAATAAATTTTCAATTAAAAAGCTCGTTATACTTATACATTGTTACTTTTCACTGTTTCCAAAAACACCCTGATGTTTTCTTCGGGTACAAAAGGCGGCAAATCGCATCCGCTCGATATCACAAAATTTTTATAGCCGGCAGTTTCAGTCATTAATTTTTGAGTTGCTTTTCTGACCGAAGATTCTGTACCTTGTTTGAAAACACCTACAGGATTTAGATTTCCTATCACCACCACATTTTCGGGGCATTGTTTCAAAACATCTTCCATATTTATAGCGTTGCCAAAATGCAAAGCCCGGGCTCCGCTGGCAATCATGGCGTTGGTGCAATGACCGGTGTTTCCGCAATTGTGCAAAATTACCGTAAAATTATCATCCTGCACTGCATCAACAATTTGCTTTACAAAAACGGTGGAATACATCATGCAATCGTCATCCGAAAGTAAACCTGCAGCTGGTTCGGCAATAATTACACCGGTAGTTCCTGTAGCTTTTAAAGCCCGGCAATAATTTACTAAAAACTCTGTGCATTTTTCTAAAAGTTGATTCACCACATCCGGTTCTATGTAAATATCCATCAATATTTCCGACATGTCGTAAAGTCTGCCTGCCAATGAAAAGGGTCCTATACAACCCGAAAATACCGGTTTGCTCCTGATGTTTTCGGCAGCTAATTTATTGGCCAACAGATATTGGGGAATCCGGCCTTTGTCGAGTGTTGGTACTTCGAGCGAACCAACAGATTTCAGATCATTTACCAATCGGCCGGTAACAGACGGAACTTCATGCTCCGGAAGGTTAATAATTGCACCAAAAGCTTCTGCCTCAACCGTTAAATCCATAATCGAAGTACAAGCGATGGTGTCGAAATGTTCCGAAATATATTTAATCGCCTGATAATGAATTTCGCCATCCGAAACGGCTTCACGCACGGTTTTACCCAACGCTTCAATGCCCGGATGTGTCATTATCGGAAAAGCCAGCGTCTTTTCACTTTGAAGTATCTGATTTATAAAATTACTCATACAACACCTAACCCCTAAAGGGGAATTATTTTAGTATTGGTTTACAATAAATATGTTATATTTTAGAAATAAATTCATTAGGAGGAAATTGAAAGCACAATTCAACTATCCCTTTTGGGTTTACGCGGTCAATTTATCTAACCACACAATTCCTTCCTGTGGATTTTTTCCATAACCGTCGGCGCCAATTTGAGCAGCAAAATCGGAAGAAAGTGGTGCACCGCCTACAATCACTTTAGTATCGGGCGAAATTGCTTTGATAGCTTCGATCACCGGTTTCATATTTACCATTGTGGTAGTAAGTAATGCCGAAATACCAACTACGGCAGTAGGATTTTGCTTAACAGCTTCTACAAATTTTTCGATTTTAACGTCGATACCTAAATCAATGACTTCCCAACCGGCACCTTCCACCATCATCCCGAATAGATTTTTACCTATATCATGTAAATCGCCAAAAACAGTTCCAAGAATAAATACGCCTTTGCGTTGAACCGAACCATTTGCGAAAAATGGTTTCAAATGAATCATTGAAGCGCCCATGGCTTTGGCTGATAATAACATTTGTGGTACAAAAATCTTATTTTCCGAAAATTTCTGACCTACTTTATTCATGGCCGAAATCAATGCATCATTCAGAATTTCGCCGGGAGTTACACCTGATTCCAGTGCTTCTTTTGTGATTTCGTCGGCTCCCGGAAGTCCTTTCATTTGAGGAGGATAAGGCGAAGCAAGATTAATTTTACCGAATTCAACACATTCGGATAGTTTAGTTAATAATTCAGAACTCATATTGATTTGATTTTAAATTTTAGATGATCGTTAATGCTTATATTATTAGTAAAGAATGCTGTTTGAATAAAATTTTATAACATTGCTGAAAAGTGTTTTCTCATTTTCAAAAGTACATAATATTTTATTTAGAAAAAAACTTCTGATATTTATCCCATATAACTGCAACTTCAAATGGATAGACGTACTTCAATGCTTTTTGTCATGTAAATTGAAAAAATAATTTGGATATTAAAATTGATTTTTGAAAACTTTTTCATTTCATATTTTAAATTGTTTAAAAACAGGTATTGAAAAATTCAGATTGAGTATTGAACTGCTTGATAAAGTTAAAATAGATTACAAAAGTAAAATAATTTATTATTTATTTGAAATTTCATGCCAAATAACATTGTTTTATAACATAATTTTTTCAATTGATTTACGAAGCAAATTTCCTACATTGCAAATCGTTTTACAAAAAAAAGAAATTTCACTAATTTATTTAGTATTAATCATTTTATATTTATACAGTATGAAAGTATATCAAACGAATGAAATCAAGAACATCTCATTATTAGGTAGTTCTGGCTCCGGGAAAACCACTCTTGTTGAAGCAATGCTTTACGAGAGTGGTATTATAAAACGCAGAGGGACAATAGCAGCTCAAAACACTGTTTCTGACTATTTCCCTGTAGAAAAGGATTATGGTTACTCTGTTTTTTCAACGATTATTCAAACAGAGTGGCTCGACAAAAAACTCAATTTCATTGACTGTCCCGGTTCCGACGACTTTATTGGCGGTGTAGTCACCTCGCTTAATGTTACCGACACAGCTCTCATTCTAATCAACACACAATCAGGCGTAGAAGTAGGTACCGGAAATCACTTCCGGTACACCGAAAAATTCAACAAACCGGTTATTTTTGTGACCAATTTTCTCGATCACGAAAAATCTGATTTCGATAAAACACTGGAGCAATTGAAAGAAAGCTTTGGAAATAAAGTGGTTTCAATTCAATATCCTGTGAATGCAGGCTTGCAATTTAATGCTGTGGTTGATGTTTTGAAAATGAAACTTTACCGTTGGAAACCTGAAGGTGGCGTACCTGAAGTGTTGGAAATACCTGCCGACGAAATTGAAAAAGCCCAGGACCTTCATAACATACTTGTAGAAGCAGCGGCAGAACACGATGAAGAATTAATGGAAAAATTCTTTGATCAGGGTTCGCTCACCGAAGATGAAATGAGACTGGGAATAAAAAAAGGGATGTTACACCGCGATATGTTCCCTGTATTTTGTGTTTCGGCAGGAAAAGATATGTGCGTGCGACGGTTGATGGAGTTTGTGGGCAATGTGGTACCTAGTGTAAATGTAACTGAAAAACCACAAACCAAAGATGATAAGGAAGTTGCACCTGACCCTGCAGGACCTGCAAGTATTTATATATTTAAAACAAGCATTGAACCTCATATCGGTGAAGTTTCATATTTCAAAGTAATGAGTGGGAAAGTGAAAGAAGGCGATGATATGATCAATATTGACCGCGGTACAAAAGAACGGTTGAGTCAGATTTTTGCAGTGGCGGGTCAAATCAGAACTAAAGTGGATGAAATAGTTGCCGGTGATATTGGTGCAACCGTAAAACTGAAAGATACAAGAACAGGTAACACCCTGAATGTTAAGGGATGCGAATATGATTTCAAAGATATAAAATATCCGGAACCAAAATACCGACGTGCCATCAGAGCCGTTTCGGAAAGTGACGAGGAAAAATTAAGTGAAGTGCTTACACGTATGCACGAAGAAGACCCTACCTGGATTATTGAGCAATCGAAAGAACTCAAACAAACCATTCTTTACGGTCAGGGAGAATTTCACCTCCGCACGTTGAAATGGCGTGTTGAACATAACGATAAAATTCCGATCGAATACAAAGAACCAAAAATTCCTTACCGCGAAACGATTACTAAAAATGCCCGTTCGGATTACCGTCATAAAAAGCAATCGGGTGGTGCCGGCCAGTTTGGTGAGGTTCACATGATTATTGAACCGTATTTTGAAGGGATGCCAGCTCCGGTATTGTTCCATTTTGGCGGACAGGAGTATAAAATAAGTAACCGCGACACACAGGAATATAATTTGGATTGGGGTGGAAAATTGGTTTTTGTAAACAGTATTGTTGGGGGATCGATTGATGCACGTTTTTTGCCTGCCATTCTGAAAGGTATCATGGAACGCATGGAACAAGGACCACTTACGGGATCGTATGCCCGCGATGTACGCGTAATTGTTTATGATGGAAAAATGCACCCGGTTGACTCGAACGAAATTTCGTTTCGTTTGGCAGGACGTAATGCATTTTCGCAGGCATTTAAAGAAGCCGGTCCAAAATTGCTTGAGCCGATTTACGATGTACAGGTGAATGCACCTTCCGACAGACTTGGAGATGTAATGAGTGACCTTCAGGGACGTCGTGGGATAATCATGGGAATGCAAAGCGAAAAAGGATTTGAAAAATTAACAGCCAAAGTTCCTTTAAAAGAACTGGGAAGTTATTCTACCACGTTGAGTTCTTTAACCGGTGGCAGGGCCTCGTTCAGCATGAAATATGCAAGTTACGAACTTGTACCAATGGATATTCAGGATAAATTACTTAAAGAATACGAAGCTTCGAAAAAAGAAGAAGATTAAACATTTTATTATTTGCAATTCAAAATCAATCAAACGGTTATCTGGACAAACAGATAGCCGTTTTTTTTTGTAATAATGAAAGTTTTGAACAAAAAAACGGCTGATTCAATTGAACCAGCCGTTTTTCTTAAGGCAATGATTTTTTATTTTTTACCTTCGTTACGTTTTGCGTAACGGGTCATAAATTTGTCTACACGTCCTGCAGTATCCACCAGTTTAGATTTTCCGGTATAGAAAGGATGTGATGAACTGGAGATTTCCAATTTCACAACCGGATAACTAACGCCTTCAATTTCAATAGTTTCCTTGGTGTTTACAGTTGAACGAGAGAAAAATGTATCGCCATTCGACAAATCTTTGAATACGACTGTACGATAGTTTTCTGGGTGAATTCCGCTTTTCATATCTTTATGTTTTTATTTATTTTCTGAACTATATCATTAGGGCTTGCAAAAGTACTAATTTTCATCCAATTATCAAACATTTTCAAATAAAATTATTTTCAGGGAATAATAAATGTATAATTATTTTTATTGAGAATACGTAAACGACATAATATCAGCAACTTATTGTATTTTTTTTATTTTGATCCTAAAAACAATAAAAGCATACCCAACAACACTCCAATCATATCTACCATTTTGAGTTTCATATTTTTATCGTGCAAAATCAGACCGCCGTATATAAAAGGCACTACAACACCCGATCGACGAATGGTTGAAATAATTGAAATCATTGAATCCGGCATGGTTAAGGCATAGAAATACGCAAAATCGGCGGCTACTAAAAATATCGAAATCAGTGCAATTGACCATCGAAATTGAAACGGAGTAGTCCGTTTTCGAACCGGATACCACAACAAAAGGGTAATTGCCAACATGATTAAACCCTGATAATAAGTATAATAAACCAGCACTGCCATGTGATTGATATGATGCAATAAGTACTTATCATACAATCCGCTCACAGCACCGGTAAGTGTAGCCATAATAATAAACCAAACCCATTTATTGTTTTTGATTGAAAAACCTTCTTTTTTTCCTGCAAACGAAAAAAGAAAAAACGAGAAAAGAGTAATGACCACACCTGCAATTTGATAACCATTCAGTTTTTCGCCAAAAATTAAAACACCCCCAATGACTACCCAAACCGGTTGTGTGGCTTTAATGGGCGATGCCAGTGTAATTGGTAAATGTTTAATTGCAAAATAGGCAAATAGCCACGATGACAGCACGATGACAGCTTTCAGTATCAGAAATAAATGTGTCCGGAAATCAACTATCGGGACAAAAAATGCATCGCCTAAAAAAGAAGGGAAAAAGCGAGATAACAGAAATAATGGTGTAAGAATTATGGAGGAAATGAGAATGGAGCTTAACATTACCGGAATTACCGCATTGTTATGCAACGAAACTTTTTTACTTACATCGTACGAACCCAATAACAAAGCCGAAATAAATCCTAAAATTAACCACATATTAAGTAGATTAAAGAACAAAGATTAAAGAACAAAGATTAAAGAATAAAGACATGGTTTGCAAAACTCAACTTGCAAGCTATTTATGACGTATTTTATAAAATAGAACAAAGGTATAAAGGTTCCTTTTTGACTATTAGCTACAGAAAATATTTTCAGGATAACGAATATCAACTAAATACAATCCATTGGCAGGAACTGAGACACCTGCCTTACAGCGGTCTTGTGCTACGATTACGCTCCTGAATTCCGCGATGGACATTTTGCCTCTGCCCACTTCGAACAAAGTGCCCACAATAGCGCGAACCATATTACGTAGAAAACGGTCGGCCTCGATGGTGAAAATCCATTCATCATCCTTTTGAGTCCATTCAGCTACAGTAATTACACAATTGTTGGTTTTTACATCGGTATGAAGTTTACTGAAACTGGTAAAATCTTTGTACTCTTTCAGTACCGCCGCTGCCTGATTCATCAATTCAAAATTCATGTTTTCATTTAGACGCGCAGCAAATCCGTTTTTAAAAACATTTTTGGTGGTAACCACGTGATATTCATATTTGCGCGAAACGGCATCGAAGCGCGCATGAGCATCTTGTTGCACTTCCCGTATTTCGGAAACAGCAATGTCGCAAGGCAACAGACTGTTTAATTTGGCTGTAAAATGTTCTGCGTGAGGGAGTATTCCTTCAAAATCGAAGTGAGCAACCATCAATTTGGCATGAACTCCGGTATCGGTACGTCCAGCTCCTGTGATTTCTATTTCAGTGCGCAAAATGGTTGATAATGCTTTCGAAAGTACTTCCTGAACCGAAATGCCATTCGGTTGAATCTGCCATCCGTGATAAGCAGTTCCCCTGTAAGAACAGTATATGAAGTATCTTTTTTTCACGGTGCAAAAATACTAGTTAATTTATGATATACAATTTCAGAAATCGTTTTTTATGACAGGATAAAAAATAAACAGCAGGTTAACATTGAGTTAACCTGCTGATAATCTATTATTTTTTGAATTAAAACGAAGTAAAAAATTCTTATGCAAATAATTTTTCAATTCTATCAGCGTAGAAACTTTCAATCACATTCCGTTTAATTTTAAGTGTCGGCGACAAGAAACCTCCCGGCTGTGTCCATTCATCGGAAACCAACTGATAGCGTTTGATCTGCTCAAAATCGCCAAACGAATGATTATATTTCTTCACTTCTTCGTGATAACGCTTCACAACCTGCGGATTTTCAATCATTTCGGCATTGGTTGTGTATTTTATTTTATGAATGCCGCACCACGATTTGAGGTAAACAAAATCGGGAGAAATCAAAGCAGCAGCAAATTTTTTATTTTCACCAACCACTATCATGTTTTCAATAAATGGCGATTCGGTGAATTTTGACTCCAGCGTTTGTGGATTTACGTATTTGCCAAATGAAGTTTTGAAAATACTTTTCAACCTGCCTGTAATAATCAATTGACCTTCGGGCGTAAATTTACCGGTATCGCCCGTATGTAACCAACCTTCAGCATCGATTACCTGAGCTGTAAGTTCCGGATCTTTGTAATAACCGAGCATAACGTTGTGACCTCTGCAAATTATTTCATCCCGTTCGGCCAGTTTAACTTCAACACCCGGAAGCGGCAAGCCTACGGTACCGAATTTACGACCGTTTTTACCTCTCTGACTCACAGCGATTACAGGGGAAGTTTCGCTCAAACCATACCCTTCGAAAACCGGCATGCCGATGGCTGAAAAAAACGATGCCATGTGCGATTGAATTGCTGAGCCACCGGAAACTACAATGTCGAAATTGCCTCCAATGGCCGCTCTCCATTTCGAATAAATAAGCTTGTCGGCAAGTTTGTGCTGGAAGTTATAGAACGAACCCATGTCTTCTAACTGATATTTTGTGGCCAGATTGAATGCCCAATAATAAAGTTTACGTTTAACAAAAGGCAATTTTTTACCGGCCAAAAATAGCTTATCGTAGATTTTTTCGAGCAATCGCGGAACACACGACATCATTGTAGGCGTCACTTCCTTGATATTATCGGCAATTGTAGCAAGGCTTTCGGCATAATAAACCGACATGCCGAGGTATTGATATAAATAAACCAGCATGCGCTCGTAAGCATGACACAGCGGTAAAAAACTCAACGCAGTTCTACTCCATTTGTCCGGTGTGTTCTGTAAATTTTTCAGTTGACTCACAATATTACTGTGCGATAGCATTACACCCTTTGGATTTCCGGTAGTTCCCGAAGTATAAATAATCGTAGCCATTTCCTTTTCATTGACAGCCGCTTTCATTTTGGCCAGCAATTCGGGTTTTAGATTCACTTTTCCGGCTTCAATCAGTTGATCCAGATAACTATACTCTGTTCCCAAATTATCGAAAGTATAAATATATTTCAATGTTTTAATTTCGGGTAGAATGGGTTGCAGTTTATTTCTCAATTCTTTGCCTTCAATAAAAATCATTTTCATTTCGGCATGATTCAGTATGTAACGGTAATCATCCTGACTAATCGTGGGATAAATAGGAATTGAAATAGCACCAATTTGCATAATTGCAAAGTCAATCATATTCCACTCAGGTCGGTTGCCACTCACAATGCCAATTTTATCACCGGGTTTTATGCCAATTTCAAGCATCCCGTAACTAATCGCATTGGTCAATTCTACATATTCCTGAATATTGAATTTTCGCCAGGCACCTTCGCGTTTATAAGCCAGAGCAGCATCCTGATTCGGATAGTTAATCAAATAGTTATCCAAAATGTCAAATAAGCGTGTTACTTCCATACTAAATATTTTAAGGATGAATAATTATAACAAAAGTAATCCATTTTATTGAAAAACAATAGTTCGGTTCTTGTAGGTCAAAGTTTTCCGTTCAATGTGTTTTTCTACAGCATGCGATAATACAATTTTCTCCAGATCGCGCCCTTTTTTAACCAGCTCATCTACAGTGTCTTTGTGCGAAATTCGAGTCACATCCTGTTCGATGATCGGACCTGCATCCAATTCGGTAGTAACGTAATGACTTGTTGCTCCAATAATTTTCACGCCACGCTCATGTGCAGCATGATATGGTTTTGCACCTGCAAAGGCAGGTAAAAACGAGTGATGAATATTGATGATGCGGTTTGGATATTGTTCGATAAATTCCGGCGAAAGAATTTGCATGTAACGGGCTAAAACACAGAATGTAACCTTGTGTTTTACAAGTAGTTCTAACTGAAGGGCTTCTTGTTGGGCTTTATTTTCCTTCGTTATCGGGAAACAATGAAATTCTATTCCAAATCGGTTAGCAACAGATTCCATATCAGGGTGATTGCTGATAATCAACGGAATATCGACATACCACTCGCCGGCTGCATAGCGTGCTAATAAATCGTAAAGACAGTGTGACATTTTGGAAACAAAAATGGCCATACGAGGTTTTGCATCCGAAAAATAAAGGCGGAAATTCATATCGTACCTAATGGCAAGTAAAGTGCGAAAATATTCTTCAATTTTTTCTTTCGGAATCTGAAAATCTGCCAGGTCCCATTTTATACGCATAAAAAAAACCTGTTCTTCCCGGTTCACATATTGATCCAGATAAAGAATATTTCCTTTGTGTTGATTAATAAATTCGGTTACTGCAGCAAGAATTCCCGGTTTATCGGGGCAATATAACAACAAAACAGCGGTATTATCATTCGCTTTCATCAAATATCAGTTTTAATTAAATTAAAGCGCAAATATAACAATATTAAACATAATACAGAAAATAAAATCAAACAGTCATTTATTAACCATTTTAATAATCATTTCTTATTCAAAAAATGTCAAACTGGATGGATTCAAATATCAAAAACAGGAAATTTCAGAAAAAATATTTTTCAAAAGCTATTGCAGAAATGAAATTTTGGCGTATCTTTGCACCGCATTAGAAAGCTATGCAACAAAACAAAACTTTGGTTCGGTAGTTCAGTTGGTTAGAATGCCGCCCTGTCACGGCGGAGGTCGCGGGTTCGAGTCCCGTCCGTACCGCAAAGTTAAAACGCTAAGTCCTTATAATAAAGGATTTAGCGTTTTTTGTTTCTCGATTTTCTACACAACTTCTACACACGTGTATTTTTACATTTCCGACAATCTTTATTAAGGCCCGGGTTTTTATTGGGTCAATGTAAAAAGTAGGTGGAGTAGTTTTTATTTCTGAATGTGGATTTTTTCCGTATGGATTGATAATTTTCTATCCATTTCGGCAAATTCGCTTAAAATGGATTGATAATTTTCTAAACTTATTTTTTGTTCTTTAAAGTCAAATTCTGCAGACATCTTCCCACGGGAAAAGTCGACTTCTATTTTGAAATTATTGTAACTTTGTGTTATTGTTTGATCTGGATTAATAGTTTCTTTCATTTTCTTACTTTTAAAATTGTTAGTGCTTTCACTTTGTTGATGATAATCTTTCGTCCTATCTGGGTGGTGGCGCTCGCCAGGATCCCACTCGATTTTAATTTTTGTGCGGTTGTTTTACTCACTTTCAGCAAATCGGCCAGGCCTGCGATTCCATAAACAAATTCATCGCTTCCGGTTTGAATTGGTACCGGATTCTTTGATGTTGCGGTTCGTATCAGCTCTTTAAATTCTACAACTGTTAGTTGCCAAATGGGTGTTGCATCGTTCATATTTTTAGAGTTTATGAGTTTTCAATTTCTTGTACTGCGCGCGCAATTTTTCCATAATCAGAAAAATACCGGTTTGATTGAATTATTAAAGTATAAATACTTTCAATAAATTTATGCACTTCGTCTCCGATTGGTTCGCCTGGATCGAATTTTTCTCTAATTACTTTCAATAAATGTGCTTTTTCACAATCGCAATTAAACGCAAATTCTGATAAAGCATCTAATCCGTACCAAATAACACTTGTTACACTTTCGGCCTTTGCCTCTTTTGTTAGTTCCTGGTCCCTAATTGACAGATCGTTGATCTTACTAAAAACTTCAATAAATTGGTTGTTTTTCATTTTTTTAAAATTGTTTATATAATTTGATGCAAACATACAATTTTACTTTTGATTACAAGGCAAAAAAAGTAAATAAAAATTATTTAAATAATTGTATGTGAGCTTATTAAACTCATTTTATAAAAAAAGTGAGCACCTGAGCACTCACTAATTTTCATCGAATAATTTTCGACCTGGTTAACTTGGTTCCTGGATCTCGGTTACTTTCTCCATAATTTCCTCAAATTTGGAAAAATCATCGTCCGACAAGTTTTTAAAATCGTAATGAACATAATTATTTTCAATTATCTGGTCGACTTGTAACGGAATTGCAGTTTTTCCAATAACGCGGTCAAAAGTTAATATACTTCCATTTTTAACATCTTCAAGTATTGCCCTGATCAACATAAGAATAAACATCGGCATTTCTTCATTTTGGTAAATCTCAAATAATTGGGCTTTTGTTTGTTCTAATAACCAGTGTTGCAGTCTTATAAAATCTTCTTTAGAAAACTGTAAACTAACTTCTTTATTAACAATAATTGCCAATTGTTTGTAAAGTGCCTTTTTTCGACCGGCTTTGGTTGGTTGGTTGGTCGATGTAAATTGGCGCCCGGCCTTGTTTCCTGGTTGAAAT
>ERZ795055.1506-NODE-1506-length-18670-cov-4.598979_pt1 | contig 18670 bp, 9 predicted proteins | sample MGYA00375139_ERZ795055 | MGnify/ENA primary metagenome ERZ795055 (study PRJEB30184, sample SAMN05720283) | anaerobic digester metagenome | isolation source: active sludge of municipal wastewater-treating anaerobic digesters | place: USA | collected 2015-01-23 ... | reverse complement strand
ATCGAGCGGGATGCTCAGTGCCCTTGCGTCCGGCACTTCGGGTCCGAGCAGGCCCATGTTCGAGGTTAAATCCTCGACTTTGCCCGCGAACGCCACGATATCGCCCTTCTCCAGGCGCAGCCCGGCGTCGGCGCCGAGCGACTCACCCGCCCGGACCACGTTCAGGACGCGGTATTGAGGGTAGCCGCTGCGCAACTGGGCAATGGTCTTGCCCGCCGAAGCCGGATTTTCGAGCCTGTAAGCGCGGAGCCCGACCGGCCGGTAGCCGCTGAGGCCGGCGTCGTCTACGTTGGCAACGCCGTGGGCCTGTTCATATTCCTTGGCTGCCGTCTTCGCGTCCAGGCCCCACCAGCGCGGCAGGTATTTGCAGATGAGAATGATCCCGACCGTGCCCCAGATATAGGTCACTCCGTAGCCGAGCGCGATCATGGCCGACACCGCCTCGGCAGTGCTGCCGGCCGGAACCTTGTAAGCGCCCTGCGTCACCGCCATTTCCGCCGTGCCGATGGCGGCGGACATGGTTTGCGAGCCGGCGAGAATGCCGCCTGCCGCACCAGGGGGCAGGCCGAACAGCCTCGCCCCGAGCACCACGAGCACCAGGCCGAGCACGCTGCATATGACGGCCAGGATCGTGAACTTCAACCCGTCCTTCTTCAGGCTGTTGAAGAACGAAGGCCCGACGCGCAAACCGACCCCATACATGAACAGGTAGTAGAAGAGCGACTTGGCGAAGTTATCGAGCTGGAGTTTGACACCATAGGTCGAGGCCCACGTAGCCAGCGCGCAACCGACGACGACTGCCGCGGCAACCATGCCCAACCCGTAACCTTTAATGTTGAACTTCCCCACATACACCGCCATCCCGATCGTGAAGAACAGGAGGATGTAGGGGTTCGCTTTGAGGAATTCGAAGAATGCTTGCATCGGCGGAGTCCTTTCTTGCTCGAGGCGAATGATCGACGGTTTACTTGGCGGCCTTCTTGGCACTGGGGGCACGCAACTTGTCGGGCTTGATGAGTTTCAAACCGTGAGCCGCGTGGTAGCCGTGGATCTCCTTCACATCGAGCTTGCGCATGAAGGTGATTGTGTCTTCCGTGATGACTTGGCCTGGCACCATGATTGGGAAGCCGGGCGGATACGGAATGACGAAGTTCGCCGACACCATCTCCGGCCCTTTCTTGAGGCGCTCGTCCACTTCCTTGCTGGCCAGCTTGATGTACTCGCAGTTGGACTCATCGTAGGCCATGAAGAACGCGGGCCGCATATGTCCCTCGTTGCTCACTGCCTTGGGGTCATCGCGGAAGGCGTCGTGGAACCGGCTGAAGTTGGGCAGGTCGGGCACGTCCGTCATCAGCGACTTGACCCTGGCGTCAAGCGCAGTGCGGCCGCCTTGGGCGAGTTTCTGCTCGATCTCGCGCGACAGATCGACGAGTGCTTTGATCAGCAGGGCGGCGTCGCTGTGCGTGTTGTTGATGTTCGTCTGCACCAGCACGCTATTGCGCGACGTCTTGTTGATCTGGATGTCGAACCGGTCCGCCAGCAGACCCTTGAATTGCGTGCCGTCAAACCCGGCGGCGCCGCAGACCAGGGTGAGCCGCGTGGGGTCGAGCGCGAACTCATCCTCGTCCCATGCCTTGACGACATCGGTCCAGGTGGAATAGGGCGGGCCGTAGTCCTTCAATCCGGAGGCGCGGAACTCGGCCGGAATCATGTCCTCCGGCGTGGCCACTCGGAAGTACTTCGAGACGAGCGGATGCGAGTTGACCGCGCGCCGGATGCGTAACGCAATGTCGGTCATGCGCAAGGTCAGGCCATAACCTTCCAGCTCCATTTGTCGGCGCGCCACGTCAAGTGACGCGATCAACTGCAGGTTGGGCGAGGTGGACGTGTGAGCGAAGAATGCTTCTTCGAATGGACCCTCGACCTGGTGGAAGTCTTCGTCCCAAATCAGCATCATCGAACCCTGCCGGAATGCCGACATGGACTTGTGGGTCGAGTTGGTCTGGTACACCCGGATGCGAACCTTCTCGGGATCGGGCAACAGGTGCAGGTCCAGCAACTTCGGGTTCTTCGGATCGAGTTTGCCCACTTTCGACGCCCAGGACTTGTACTCCTCGCGGTAGGCCGGGTCATGATAGCGCTCGGTCAAGGCGGCGGCAGCGCCCATGGCCGTGCGGCGTCGATGGAACGGGTTGAAACGCGCGAACCCAAACCAGGCCTCGTCCCAGAGGAAAATCAGATCGGGCTTGATCGCCAGGCACTCCTCCATCAGCCGTCGCGGATTGTACATGTGCCCATCGAAGGTGCAGTTGGTCATGTCGATGACCTTGACGCGGTCCAGCTTGCCCCCGGCCATGCAGTCGAACAGTGCCTTCTTGATCGTCCGCAGCGGCACGCCGCCGTACATCGAGTACTGGGTGAGCGGAAACGCCTCGACGTAGAACGGTTGGGCCCCGCTCAACACCATCCCGTAGTGGTGCGACTTGTGACAGTTGCGATCCACGATCACGATGTCGCCCGGCTTGCACACCGCCTGGACGACAATCTTGTTCGAAGTCGAGGTGCCGTTGGTTCCGAGGTAGGCGCGCTTCGCCCCGAACGCGCGTGCGGCCATCTCCTGGGCCCTCTTGATGTTGCCGGTCGGCTCCAACAGGCTGTCCAGCCCGCCAGTCGTGGCCGACGATTCCGCGAAGAAGATGTTCGTTCCGTAGAACTGACCGAAGTCCCGGATCCAGTTCGACCGGAACACGGACTTTCCACGGGCGATCGGCAGCGCATGGAAAGTGCCGATGGGGCGCTGCGCGTACTTTTTGAGATTGTCGAAGTATGGGGTCTCGAAGCGGTCTTTGACGCCGTCGAGGATGGACAGGTGAATCTCCATTGGCTCTTCGATGTGATGAAACACCCGCCGCACGGAGGCGAGGGCGTCGCTGCCAGCCAGAGCTTCCGCCGTGCGATCCGAGAGCAGATAGATGTCCAGTTCGGGCCGGCACTTCTTGATCGCCTTCGCCAACACCGTGGCCAGCGCCCCCGGTTCGATCGCCGTTTGGTCCGTCGGCAGGTAGCGCGCGAGAAACGCCTGCAGGTCCGGCATCTCGAGGCGCGACCGGTACTGAAATCCGTCGATGAGAACCACAGCCTGGAGGCTGTCATTGACCAACACCGCAAGGGCGGCGTCCTCGAAGCTGCCCGCCTGAACCACCTCGTATTGGAAAGGGTCTTCGGGTCGTCGCAGGCGCTTCAGATCGGCTCTGCCCCGCTCCCAGGTGGCCGGGTCGGTCGGCGTGACAACCAGCACCTCGAAGCTCGGCTTCGGCGTTTCGCCCACTTCCACCTCGGGAGGCAGCGCCGATTCGAGCGGGCGGATGGCGCTTTCGGTCGCCGGATCCCAGGCGGCTTCACCCCGCCGGTAGTCGCCCGAAAGCAGCGCGCCGGAGACTTTCTGGACGAGACGCACGAAGGTCGCGGCATCCCGCTGTGCGATGGCCGCACCGATGGCGGTCAGCAGACGCGGACCTGGGTAGGCCCAGCATTGCTCCAACCGGGTGATGGTCTGCAAGAGTTTCGCGGCCTCGGCCCGCAAGTCTTCCGCCTGGGCCCCCTGAGCCGTCGCCCACCCGCGGCTCAGCGCATGCAACTCGCGCCATTGGTCCGTCCGGTTCACCGCGGCGGCGAAGATCGGGGTCAGCGTCTGGTTCTGAGGTTTGATCGAGTCTGCTCTTTCATTTGTTTTCATGGTGTCGAATTCGTTCTTTCCTGTTGGAGTGTCGGGCTGTCCTGGAACGTGCTCATGGCCGGGGCGCGGATGAAGGGTCCGCATCGGGAGTCTCGACAAGCCACGCTCGTGCCTTTGCCAATTCGGATGGCTCATAGTAACGAATCGGGAACTTCCTGAATCCCTTCCGTGGTTTGACTGCCACTGCCTCGCGTGATCGCGTGAGGCGCGGTTGGCCTTTGCCAGGCCTGCCGTTCTCCAGCTAGAACGGCATCGACGGCGGGTAACAGGTCCGTCGCCATGGCGCGTTTGAGGACGAATGCATCCGCGCCGGCCTGCAAGGCGGCCTCCCGCACGCTCGGTTCGTCGTGGACGCTCAGCGCCATGATCTTCAGATCCGGGCACATTGCCCGGAGTTGCTCCAACCACCGGAGGTTCTCGCCACGGGCCAGGGAAAGGTCCACGACCGCCAGGGTCGGTCGCAGCCGCCGTGCAGTTTCAAACAGGGAATGCTCGTCCGCCACCATCACGACGGCCTCGAAGATGGTCTCCAGCAATGACCGCAGGCCTTCGCTCAAACCGTGGTGTCGGTCCGCTAGCAGTACGCACTTGATTCGCTCGGCGCTCATTGCCGTCCGATCTGTCTGCCGAGTGAGCTGGTTGCCACAGGGCAACACGACACTCGACAGGCAGCAGACTGCTCTCGATGCGATCCGCTGTGACCTCGGAAAAGTACGGGGTTACCCCCAGAAGAACTACGAGGGGCCCGGAAGAGCACCGCAGACTGAAGGCGAATACGGCATCTGCACAACTTCAGGCCTCGCCCTCAGATCTCCACGAGGCCGTGCTTGATGGCGAAGTGAAGCAACTCAGCGCTGTTGTGCAGGCCGAGCTCTTCCATCATCTGGTACTTGTGGAACTCGACTGTGCGGGTGGAAATTTGCAGTTTGTCGGCCACTTGTTTGGCGGAGCCTCCTTCAGCCAAGAGTTGCAGGATCTCCCGCTGACGCGGTGTTAACTTGGCCACCGGATCAGTGGTGCCCCGCGGCTCGTCCCGAATGGCGCGGATCACGTCCCCAGCCATGGAGGGGGTGATGTAGGTCTGTCCGTTCAGAGCCGCGCGAATGGCAGTGATCAGCTCAGTCGGAGCCGAGTGCTTCAGCACAAACCCCAGGGCGCCAGCTTCCAGCGCGCGTCGGGCGTAGGCTACCTCTCGGTGCATCGTCAGGAAGACCACCTTCACATGCGGATTGTATGCCTTCAACTGCACCAGAGCGTCGATGCCGTTGAGGAGCGGCATGGTGACGTCCGCGACGATCACATCCGGATTGGTTTTCTTGGCGGTGTCGACGAGGGCGCGGCCGTCCTCCACCACCTCCACGAGATCGAAATCGTGGCTCAGCAGGCTCCTCAAACCCTCGGCCACCATGCGGTGATCATCGGCAAGCAAGACACGCGGCTTCATAAGCAAAGGCTAAGGGCTAGCCATCAGCCTTTCCCCCGCCGCCACCCACGCCATGACGGTTGTGCCCCGGCCAGGCGCGCTCTCGACGTCGAGTTCGCCGCCAATCAAGTGAACTCGTTCGCGCATGCTCGCCAAACCGAGTCTGGGGTGATTGCGTTGGGCGACCTGATTAAAGCCGCAGCCATCATCCTGGACCGCCAACTGCAGCCCCCCATCCAAACCGCGCAGCGCGATCTTCACGACGCTGGCGCGGGCGTGGCGCACGACATTTCGCAACGCTTCCTGGACGACCCGAAACACGCAGAGCGCCGCCTGAGGCGAAACCGATTCGGGGACGTCCCGCACCGTGACTTCGATGGGGATGGAATGCTGGCGCTCGAAGCGCTCGGCCTCCGCTTTGATCGCCACCGCGACGCCAAGGTCCTCGATGATCGAAGGGTGCAGCCGATAGGAAAGGGCGTGCACATCCTCGCTTAACCGGATCAGTTCCTCGCGCACCGATCGAACCGTTTCCATGGACGGCGACCCCGAAGTCCCGGCCTCGGCTCGCCCGACATCGATGGCCAAGCGGGCCAGGCGCTGCGTGATGTCGTCGTGCAACTCGCGCGCCAGTCGTGAGCGCTCTTCTTCCTGCGTGCGGATCAGGCGTGCGCTGAACCCACGCAGCGCCTCCTGGTCCCGCTTCCGGTCGGTCACGTCGCGCACAATGGCCCACATCGCTTCGGGCCGGCCGGACCCATCGCGGATGAGAAACGTGCGCAACTCCACCGGGAACACGGCCCCGTCCTTGCGCCGATACTCCTTCTCGTAGACCACGGAGTATCCCCGAGCCAGGACTTGGTCGCGAATGATGCCAGCCTCCGTCGTATGCCATCGTTCGGGCGTCAAGTCCGGGTACGTGAGCCGTCGCAGCTCTTCGTCCGAATAACCCAACATCTCTTTGAAAACGGCGTTGAAGTCCTGGATCCGCCCGGTCATGTCAACGCTCACAAACGCCTCCCGCATGCTCTCATGCAGAGTCCGGTACCGGCGTTCGCTCGCGCGCAACTTCTCTTCCGCCTGCTGCCGCTCCAGAGCATTGGCAAAGATCTGTGCGGCCAGTTGCAGGTGCTGCACAAGCGTGGGCGTCCACTCGCGGTCCGCCTGGGTGTCGTTGAAGGCAAGGAGCCCGACGGGCGGTGCGCCGCCCACCGACAACAGGAGGTGCAATACCGTCTTCAGGCCAAAATGGCGCCACGCCTCCAAATCGCGGGCTGCCTCCGCCGGGACGTTGTTCATGGACAAGGCCACAACTCGGCCCGCCTTGAGCTGCCCCAGTGCCCAGGGGAAATGCTCCCGGGCCTCGAACCGTTCGGGGGTGGCTGGACCGGGGAGGCGCCGGTAGATGTGCGTCATGACCAGGGTGTCCGACTCGTCAGGCGCCCATTGCCACAGCGTGGATATGTCCAATCCGAGGCACTCGCAGACCCGGCGTTGGGCGTCCTCGATCACGCGGCCAACTTCGCCCGCGGGCAGGTTGACAAACCTCGACGACAGATCAGCGATCAGCGCCGCCACCGCCTCCCCTTGACGGCGTCTGGCCCGATTAAGCAGCAGACCGACGATCAACGCGGCTTGCATGGCACCGAACAGCGTTCCTCCGCAGACTAGCCACCAATAACGCTCCCAAAGGCCAGGCTGGCGGAAACGCACCGCGCTGCCGGCAGGCAGCCGCGCTTCGCTGATGCCCCAGCGCCGGAGTTCCCGCCAGTCGAATTGCGGGGGCCCCGGCTCCTGCGGCGGGGGCCGGATGTTGCCCGGCGCCTCTCCGTGAAGGATGCGCGCGGCAACACTCGCCGTGCTCCGGCTCAACTCCCCGACGTTCATGAGCGGACCACCTACGATCCCCCGACCCAGTTGGGTATCGTAGAGGCCGAACAGGGGCGCACTGGCAACATCACGCAAGCGGGTCAAAACGCCCTCTTGCCAGAGCGGAACACCGTCCGCATCCACGACCAAAATCGGGTAGAAAATGGCGGAGCGTGGGGGAAGCGCGGCACAGCGTTTGAGCATTTCCGCGAAGGAGAGTTCGTTCAGCCATAGCAAACCGACTTGATTGGTGAACCGTTGAGAGGCGCCCTGGATTTCGTTGATCCAGAATCTTTCGAGCGGGCTGTTGCCAATGACCACCGCGATATTCGTGGTTTGAGGGAGCAGATCGAGGATGGTCTGGAACATCCAGGACAGTTCGTTCTGCACCAGCACTGCGCTGTCCTGAGTCGTGAGAGCGTTCTGTTGGACATGCCGCTGGTCGGGCGCGGCGATCAGCATCGGGGTGCCTGGGAAGAGCGCCTGCCGATGACGCTGAGCAAACTGCGCAGCCGGCCCGCCGATCGGCACCACCAAATCCAACCGGCGTCCGGAGACTAGGGCTTGCAGATAGTCTACGAACGGTCCTTCCTGCACCGTGCCCCCGAAGCGAGCGGACTCGAGAGAAACCTCGAAGATGTCCAGCGGTCCGGGAAAATGGCTGACCAGCTCGGCGCGGAGGATTCCCGAGAAGGTGTCGAAGGGGGGAAAGTCGCGGCCAAACGAGTGGATGAGCATCACCCGCTTGGGTTCGGCTGCGGTTGCGCTCGCGATCGCCAAGGCGAGCGTCAACCATCCCAAGAGCGCCTGAAGGCTTACTCGCACGCAGGACACTCGCCCGTGCCTATTGGCTCGGCCCATCACCGCTCGCCAGGCGCCGGCGCGCGGCGCGACGATACCCAGAAACGTTGCGCCCGACGGTGTCCGGCCCCTGGTCTGGGTGACACGGACACAACAGACGCCAACCAGACTCTTCGTCGAACGCATCGGGACGACGATCTTCATCGTTGGACGTTGAACGGTGCTCCGTGAGGCCCCTGCACACAGGCTTTCACGACGGCACCTGAGCATCAGTTTCCGGCAATCACTGACAGCGGAACGCACACCAACAACCTGTTGCGACTGTACCCGGTCGGCAAGGCCGGAGAAAGCGCAAAATCCTCGTCGTGCGCATCCGGCCGGAGCTTCTTCGCCACGGCCACCAGAGTGCGGCCGTCCTCGACAATGTCCAGAAGTTCGAACTCCGGACTCAACAGGCTCTTCAGGCCTTCGGCCACCAAGCGGTGGTCGTCAGCCAACAGGACACGCGGGCGCTTCATCTTGCCTTTGGCCTTTCCCCCAGCGGCACCCACGCCAGGATGGTTGTGCCCTGGCCAGGCGCGCTCTCGACATCGAGTTCGCCGCCAGTCAAGTGAACTCGTTCGCGCATGCTCGCCAAACCGAGACTGCCGCGAGCCCTCTGACTCGCGGGATCGAAGCCGCAGCCATCATCGCGGACGACCAGTTGCAGCCCGTTGTCCAGGCCGCGCAGCGAGATCTCGACGACGCGGGCACGCGCGTGGCGTGCGACGTTCCGCAACGCTTCCTGAGCCACGCGAAAGAGACAGAGGGCCGGCTCGCGCGAGATCTTCTCGGGCAGCTCGCCTAACTTCACGTCCACCGCGACGGACTCCTGCCGGGTGAAGTGCTCGCTTTCCGCCCGCAAGGCCGCGGCTAAGCCCAAGTCTTCCAGAATCGAGGGATGCAGCCGGTAGGACAGGGCGTGGACGTCTTCGCTCAATTTGACCAATCCCTCCCGCACGCCGCGCGCCGTCTCCGCCGGCGGAACGTCGGAGGTCCCCAGCTCGCACCGACCGACGTCGATGGCCAGTCGGGCCAGTCGCTGGGTGATGTCGTCGTGCAACTCGCGCGCCAGACGGGCGCGCTCCTTCTCCTGTGCTCCGATGAGTCGGCCTGCCAGTTCCCGGATCTGGGCGGCGGCGCGCTCCCGCTCCCCAGCCCGGCGAACATGGCTCCGGGACCACAAACCGACCCCAATGGCCCCCAGGCCGACAAGCAGCAGGGCGATCGCCGCGCGAAACCATATGGTCTGCCAGTAGAAAGGCAGAACCGAGAAGGCCAGACTCGCCCCGGCTTCGTTCCAGACGCCATCGTTGTTCGCGGCTCGGACCCGGAAGAGGTACTCCCCTGGCCGGATCTGGTAAAAGCGGACAATGCGGCGATTTCGAACGTCCTCCCAGCCAGACGGATCCTGTCCCTCCAACTTGAACTCAAAGCGGGCCTTCTCCGGAGCGCTGTAACTCAGGGCCGCGTATTCAATCTCCAGCCCGTAGCTTCCCGGCGGCAGTCGCAGCGGCTGTGGGAACGGCGCCGTCAAGCGAAGCTCGTCGCGGCTCGAGGCGCCGGAGATCCCGCGCCCCCTTTGCTCAGGTGTGGTCAGCGGCACGCGATAGGTCAATTGCTCCACGCGAACCGGGGGCGGTTGTGAGTTGCGGCGGAACCGGGCCGGGTCAATGACCGCCACCCCTTTCTGCGTGGCAAACCACATCCGGCCTCCGGCGTCGCGCGCACAGGTGGGCTGCCCGAGGGGACATTCAGCGCTGGGCAGCCCATCGTCCTGATCGAGGACTTGACAGTCCACGCGCGCCACGATGCCGTCAGCCACCGCGTGGAGTTGTTCCCGCCTCGCGCGGATGATGCCGCGGTTTGACGGCATCCAGAAGTAACCCTGCTCGTCCTCAATGATGGCGCGCACTTCCTGAGCCGGCAGTCCGTGCTCCGCTCCGACTCGGTCCAGTCCCTCGCGCTGCCAGCGCATCAGGCCGGCGGCACGCGTGCCCATCCACATCGCACCGTTCGCATCGGCTTTGAGACAAAGAACTCCTCGCAAGGGTTGGCCGTCGGCAGTCCGGACTCCAATGAAACCGGTGTTCTCCTCCCGATAGACCCCTTCCGATCCCGCCACCCAGACCGCGCCAGAAGCATCTTGCCCGAACCCGGCGATGTCGCTGCCCGGCCAGCCGGCCTCGGGCCCAAACTGACGAACCCCTCCGTCGTCGCGGACCACAACGCCCTCCCGGGTGGCAATCCAGATGCGCCCTGTGGAATCCTCGAACAAGGCCGTGACATTGGCGCCGACCGCCGGTTTGAGCGGGACCTTCTCGAACCTTTCCTGATCGTTGCGCCACCAGCAGTAATCGGCGTCACCGTACCAGAGCCGTCCAGCCCGGTCTTCCAGCACGGATAATCCATAGGCGCTCTCGTTCCTCGGTCCTGGGACTGGCACGCGCACGATTCCGGTCTCGCTGTGTCGGAAGAGCCCCGAGTCGAACAAGGCGATCCAGATGGCCTGATCGCGAGCGGGCCAGACGGATCGGGCGACATTCGGCGACAGCGCGCTCCCGAGGCCCACTTCGAGAAACCGTCGCGGCGTGAGCCTCCGCAGCCCACCGCCGCTCGAGCCCAGCCACAGGTTCTCCTCCCGGTCCTCGAAGACGACACGTGTGGACAGAGTCTCCAATCCATTCGTCGTTGTCCAATGATGCACATTGCCGCCGGCAGTCAACTGGTACAGCCCGGAATCGTAACTGCAGATCCAAAGGTTCGTTCGGCTGTCTTCGGACATCGACCAGATGCCCCCCCTCAACTGGGGCAAGAATCGCCGCGACACCTCACTGCCCCCGCGGAACTTCACGAGTTCCTTCGCCAGCAGGACCCAGACACCGCCGTCGCGCGCGGGGGCGCAGGCCATCGCCGACCGACCTACCGATGGGCGGGGAGCGACTGCCTGGACCCATTGTTGGCCGTTCCAGAATCCCACGAAACCTCGCTGTGTCAGCCACCAGTGACCCTCCCCATCCACCGTGCCAAGATAGCCCTGACCCCGCTCACCCGGAGGCGACGGAAGCTCGGTCAGACGGTCATTCTCAAACGTCATCACGTGTCCGTCAAAGGTCGTGATCAGCAGGTCACCGTTGGCTCGCTCCGTAAAGGTGCGGACATAGTCTCCGGCCCAGCCTTCGTTCGTTCCCAGGGCGCGCCACTGGGTGCCGTCCTTCATCACCAATCCGGCGAAGGTGCTGACCCAGAGTCGGTTGCGCTTGTCCGCATGGAGATTCACAATTCCGGCGTTGGGCAGGGGCGGTGTGTTCGCCGGATTGAAGACCGTAAACGCAACCCCGCTGAAGCGCACCAGGCCGTTGAAGGTACCGACCCAAAGGTAGCCATCCTGAGTTTGGACGATGGCCGTTGCCGAGTTTTCAGGCAGACCGTCCTCGACGCCCCAGGCGTGGAGGAGATACCCGGAATCAGCGAGCTCGGCGCCAGGCTCTGCGCTGGCCGACGGAGCGCAGAAGGCGAGGAAGGTGAGCGCAACGGTTGGGAGCACCACGCCCGTCTTAGCCGCGAGAACGCGGGCGAGGCCGCGGGCGAACTCCCTGGCGCGCAGGTTCAAGTCCTGTGACTTGCCGAGGGCGGTACTCGAGCGCGGTGTCCAGCAGTCCAGACGCTCCGGTCGCTTCACGGGTTCTTGCTGAGGATCCGCTGGGTGACGGTTACTTGACTTCTTTGACCGTCACCAAGCCCACGTCGATGTACTGGCCACCGCCGGTCTGGCGGCAGTGGACGGCGATGGTGTTGGCGCCGGTTTTGAGGGCAGCCTTGGCGCTCGGCGTGAGCGGCGCGGTCTCGTACTCGGTGGTGAAACCCGAGAGTTGTAGCGCCAGCACGCCGTTGAGATAGACCTCGGCATCCTCGTCATGGTGGATGAGGAACTGCACGTCCTGACCCGCGATGTCGGGCAGCGTGAATTGGCGTCGCAGCCAGACGTTCGGGCTGTTCCACTCGGTCCGCACCCGGGTGCCCGGGGTGCCGCGCGTGCCGAACCCGCTCTGTCCCTGTTTCCAGGCGGAATCGTCGAAGTCCGGCCTCTCCCAGCCTTGTCCCGGACGTGATGTTGTGTAGCGCCACGGCTGGCCCGTTCGCTCGCCGGTCGGCACGGCTTCCGTCACAATGGGCGCCTTGGGCATGGGCGCCCAGTTGGACGCCTTGGTTGTGTCGCGTCCGGCATGTTTCCCCCAGACGGCTTTGTCGTAGAGCATCTGGGCGAACACGCCGCCGATCACGGGGCGGGCGGTAAAACCGACCTTGCGCGCTGTTTTGGTTTGATACCAGTCGGTCAGAGGCGATCGGTCCGGCGTTTCGTTCATGAAGAGGAAGATCGGGTCGGTCAGAGCCTCGAAGTCGGCGCGGTTCTGGGTGAGCGTCGCGGTCCAGGTGATCCAATCGAGTTTGGTGTAAGTCTGACGATTATCGAGCGGCAAACCGTAGCGATTCTGGATCTTCCTGTAATAGTCCATTTCCTTGCGCAGCACCTCCTGTGGGAACAGGCCGAGGCCAAGGATGCGGTCCCACACGAGATTGTACTTCTGGCTCCAGGTGCCGGGGCGATCGAAAGCGAGTCGGAACTTCTCGCCGTCGTCGGCTTCCTTGACCCAGCGCGCCGCGAACTCCCTGGCCAGCTTGAGGTATTCGTCGGCCTTGGCGTTGTCGCCGCGGGCCGCGCAGAGTTTGGCGAAGGCACCCAAGCCGCAGATGGCTTTGGCGCTGAGATTGACGTTGTGGGCGAGATGTCCGGCGAAATCATCGGTGCAAAGCTGGTTCTCCGGGTCGAAGCCCTTGTCTTTGAGGTAGGCGGCCCACCGTTCGAGCTGGGGCCAGTAGAGACCGGCGAAGTCGGCGTTGCCCTCCATGTGGGCGACGGCGCCGAAGAGCAGCAGCAGGTTCCCGCTTTCCTCGACCGGCATCTGATTGTTCTCGCCTCGCTCGCCGTCGCCGTACACCTGGCCGTTGGCGTGCGGGTAGGTGCCGAGATCGTGCGGCGCGAAGGGGAACTTCCAGCGCTCACTCGCCGCGTAATTCATGAACGGCACGAGGAACGACTTCGCCAGCGAGGGCCCGAAGAGCAAGAACTGCGGGGACATCGGGTAGAAGACATCCGAAGTGCCGATGCAGCCATTCGAGTGGTTTTCCTTGCTGAATTGCAGCGGCTGGCCATTGGCGTCCGCGACGAACTTACCGGCGGCAAAGCACTGGCGATAGGCGAGCGCGCACAGCTTCGCGTACTTTTCGCCGCCGGCGTGTTCGAGATCAGCCATCAATTCGCGGTCGAACTCGTCGCATTGGGCGCCGAGGCTCTCGAATTCGCGGGCGGCGGCCTGCAGCAGGTCGGACGCCTCCCAGCCGTTCCGCCGCCAATACGGACGGAGGTTCTTCTTCATGTACTGGATCGAGTAGAGGTCGTCGTACGCGAGAATCAGGCGCTCGGCGTCGCCTTGGGTCCCGACGCCGCGCAACCGGAAGGTCATGGCGGCGACGGGTTGGTCGTCGTTGGCGGGGCGCGGTTGGCGCGCATCCATGGCCTCGGGGAGCGACCCGCTCTGCACAAAGGTGGCGCGCGTCGCCGAGGCCGGGGCGACGACGGCCTGCTGGACGCGTCCGGAGTCCGCCGCGGTGAACAGGTAACCCCAGTCAATGCGGAGGTCGTCGCCTTTCTTGGCCAGGACGGGTTGGTCCTTCGAGCCGAGCTTGAGCGCGACAAGCGGACCGAACGTTTCCTTTGACCAAACGACGGCTTGAGCCGGGTCGTTGACCGTCAACTCGGCGGAGGCGTCGAAGTAGATCGCGACGTCGTGCTTCTGGCCATCGAGCGACTTGACGCCCCAGACCAGGTACGTGACCGGGCGCGAGAGCACGTCAATGGTGTGCGGCAGCGCGGGCGTGAGGAACATCAGCACAAGCTCGACGCCGCCGCCCTGGAATGTGTAGGCGGTGCGCGTCGGCAGGACCGCCAGGTCAACCTGATCGAGTGCAGGCACGGCGGCCGGGCTTGCGCCCATGACTCGGTAAGGCTTGCCATCGATCCGGATCATGCTGGTGAGCCGATGCGGCTTGCCGGTCCAGTGGGTCGTGTCCTCATCCGTCAGCCGATCGGCGGGGGACCAGATGCTGAAGTAAGGGTCGCAGGCGACAAGCGGCGTGGCTGGCGGGACCAGGGCGGAGCCTTGGGCGCGGCGCGGCGGCGGCGGCGTGTAGACCGTCAGGTTCGCGGCGCGGATGGCGGCTTCGTCGAGCTTGACGACGGCACGGTCATAGGTCATGAGGCCGTTGACCTCGATCTCGACATCGGTGGTTTGCGTATAGACGGCGGCGGCGAGGCCCGGCTCGCCTGTCAGTGGGCGGAGTCTGCGGATGAGTGCGATGTAGGCGTCGGTGAGATCATCGGAGTTTTTGTAGCTGCGGTAACCCCAGTTCTTTTCGTCCTGCCACGTGTGCCCCTTGAGCGGCAGGCCCAGGCCGCCAAACTCCCCCAGGACACCGGCGCGCTTCTCCTCGATCCGCGGTGCGGCCGGACCCGGGTAACTGTGGATGTCCATGACGTCGCCGACCTTGCGGTCTGTCCAGCCGCTGGCGTTGTTGATGAGGCGGGTTGGATCCCAGGACCTGATCAGATCGACGATGCGGGGCGTGTCCCACTGGCCCCAACCTTCGTTGTAGGGCACCCACATGACGATGCTCGGGTGGTTGCAGAATCCGTCGACGAGCGCCTTGAGTTCGGTTTCGAAGTTCCGAGCCGATTCGGGCGAGCGGGTGATGTCGGGATCCGATCCGCCGATATACTTGTCGCCGCTGGGCATGTCCTGCCAGACGAGGAGGCCGAGTTTGTCACACCAGTAGTACCAGCGAGCGGGCTCGATTTTGACGTGTTTGCGGGCCATGTTGAACCCGAGCCGTTTCGTCATCTCGATGTCGTAGCGGAGCGCCTCGTCCGTCGGCGCGGTGTACAATCCATCGGGCCAGAATCCCTGATCGAGCGGGCCGAACTGGAACAACGGCTTGTTGTTGAGACCGAGTCGGAGCGTGCCGTTGGCATCCTTGACCAGCGAACTCTTGCGCATTCCGAAGTAGGACTCGACCTGGTCGGTCGTGGTGCCGTTGTGCGTCACTGTGAGAACCAGGCCGTAGAGAAAAGGCGTGTCTGGGGTCCAGAGCCTGGCGTCTTTGACCCCGAGTTCGAGAATCGCCGAGAATGGACCGGCGGCGGCGCGGTTCTTCTCCCCGATCGCGCCGCTGGCGACGGTTTGGGTGCCATCCTGGATTTCCGCCTTGACCGACACGTCGCCTGTGCCGCCAGCGAGCTTGAAGTCAAGCCGGACCGCGCCGGCATCGACATCGGGAGTGATCCGGACCGCATCGAGATGCGTGGCGGAGACCGGCTCGATCCAGACCGTCTGCCAGATGCCGCTGGTGGGCGTGTACCAAATGCCGTGCGGGTTGCGGATCTGTTTGCCGCGCGGTTGGTAGCCGGCGTCGGTTGGGTCCCAGACTGCAACCACGATTTCCTGCTCCGCACCCGGCTTGAGGGCGGAGGTCATGTCGAACTTGAATGCGTCGTATCCGCCGCGGTGGCGCCCCAATTCCTGGCCGTTGACCCACACGGTTGCTTCCCAATCCACGGCGCCAAAGTGGAGCAGCACCTGCTTGCCTTTCCAGGCGTCCGGCACCTGGAACGTCCGGCGATACCAGAGCCGCTGATTCTCGCCCAGGCGCTTCATGACGCCCGACAGCGCCGATTCGAGCGGATAGGGGACGAGAATCCGGCCATCCCATGCGGCGGGTTGCGACGCGTCCTTGTCGACGATCGCATAATCCCAGAGGCCGTTGAGATTGAGCCAATCCGCGCGCTTTAATTGCGGACGGGGGTATTCCGGCAAGGCGTTTTGGGGCGATACATCCTTGGCCCAACGCGTCATCAACGGGCCGCGCGCTGGCTGCCAATCCGCGGCGTGCGGTGTGATCAGGCCGGCCAGGGAACCGAGCGTGAGCAGAAACACAGTGGCGAGCTTTATCATGGGCGCAGTTTCGCTTTGCCGGGGGCGTTCGTCGAGCGCGAATCCACTGCCCCCGTAGGGTGGTGCATTTGGTTGTTCGCCCGGTGAGGTCACCGGGCCTACAACGGATGGAGATTGTCGGTGGAGGCCGCGTGCCCCCACGCGGCGCAAACTCGATCCCCACCGACAACCTCCAGATGCATTGCCCGCAGGGTTGTTCTTGCCCGGAAACGCCTTTCTGGCGCACCGTGTCGCGCCGATGCGGTTTCTGATGTTGAATTGGCGGGATCCGAAAAACCCGCTGGCGGGGGGTGCCGAGCGCGTCACTGCCGGGTACCTCTCCGCATTGAAGCAGCGCGGGCACGAGGTCTTCTGGTTTGCCAACCTTTTCCCTGGCGCGGCGCTCGAGGAGACCGTCGAGGGCATCCCGGTCGTGCGGGGAGGCGGCAAGGGGAGTTCGGTTCTGGCCGCCCGGCGCTGGTATCGGCGGCAGCGTCCGTTTGACCTGGTGATCGACCAGCATCACGGGATTCCGTGGTACGCGCCGTGGTGGTCGGGCACGCGGTGTGTGGCGTACATCCACGAGGTGCTCGGGCCGATCTGGGACGTGTTCTACAACTGGCCATGGTCGGCCATCGGCAAGTGGCAGGAACGTCGGACGCTCTGGCTCTACCGGAATGTGCAATTCTGGACGGCCTCGGCCTCGACCAGGACCATTCTGTCCGAAATCGGCGTTCGGCACGTTCAGCTCATTCCCTACGGCGTTCATACGACAGCCATCCCGGAACTCGAATCGAAACCGATCGAGCAACCTGTCCGCCTCGTCATGGTGTCACGGCTCGCACCGAATAAGCGGGTCGACCATGGCATTCGGGCTTTGCGATGCCTGGCCGACCGGGGCATCCGGGCGACGCTGAATATCGTGGGGGCGGGCGACATGGAACCGGCGTTGCGGGCTCTGACCTTGGAGCTGAGCGTGGGCGGGATGGTGCGTTTCTCAGGGCCGCTGTCCGAAGCGGCGAAGGATGCTGCGTTGCGAGAGGCCCATTTGCTCTTGCACGCTTCACTGCGCGAGGGGTGGGGGCTGAATATCATCGAAGCCAACGCCATGGGCACACCCGCCGTCGTCTATCCTGTCGCCGGGCTGATCGAGGCCACGGTGCAGGATCAGACGGGGCGCGTGGCGGACTCGGAATGCCCGGAGGCGCTCGCGGATGCGGTGCAGCGGTGCGTCGAGGAACCGGCGGATTATCAGCGGTATCGCCGTTGCGCGTGGGAGCGGGCTAGGACCTTTCACTGGAGCCAAGTGCTGCCCAGGGCATGCGATTGGCTCGAGGCACGGGCCAGGGGCTGAGGAGTGCGGCGCCGCTCAGTGTCCCCGATCAGGGGTGTCTTGACAGGCTCCGTTCTTCGAACAGCCGCACGACTTCGCGTCGCTCTGCGCTTCGCGGACACCCTCGGCCACAGCACGGCTGACAGTCCTGACAGCATCCTGAGTCCCCGAGGCCAGATCGGAAATGGCGGCGGCGGCGACGGGCACCTGTTCCGCGGCGGTGTAGCGGGCGACCGCGCCCATGAAGCCGAAACGGCACAGGACACTGCCGACGAAGAGCAGCGGCATCCCAACCCAGCAGCACCAGAACAAGCGGGGCGGTCCATCCCCCCCAAAGGCCGCAAAGAAACTGGCGAGGCCGATGATGAGGAAGACGAGACCCGTCGCCCCGAGCAGCAGGCCTGCCACCCGCAGGAATGTGCGGGTTGCCGTGTGACGCGGAGTCTGCAGTTGGCTCATCGAGCGTGGTCAGGGCTTGCCCTGAATTCTCAGCACCACGGTCGAAGACACAGCGTCCGTCGCGACCCGAGGCAGCGTCAGCGCGACGCCTTCGGGTGTCTGCGCAAAGCGCACGGTGGCCTCGCTTCCGAGCAGGGCGGCGGAATCGACGGTGTTCTTCAGACCCGGCACGAGCAGGTTTCCGTCCGCAGGCCAGTCGAACACGTGCAGGTAAAGCCGAGTCGTGCCGTCCGGTGCGGCTTTCTGGGTACATCGTCCCCAAGGCAGATCCTTGAAAGGGCTGGCGCTCGTGCCGTAAATCGCCTCGCGATGGACTTTCATCCAACGTCCGATCTCTGCCAGGCGCTGAACGCTCGGTTCGGGAAAGAGGCCTTCGCTGGTCGGGCCCACATTGAGCAGGTAGTTGCCGCCTTTGCTGGCGCAGTCGATGAGGTTGCGCACCAGCGTTTTTGTGCTTTTCCAATTCTGATCACGCTTGTTGTAGCCCCAGTGGTTGTTCATCGTCATGCATGACTCCCAGGAGACGCCCGGACCAAAGCCGGTTGAGGGGATTTCCTGCTCGGGCGTGCCATAGTCGCCCACGCCGCCCGCGCCCTTGTCCATTCCATCCATGCCGGCGCGGCCCTTGCCGATGCGATTGTTGATGATGATGTCGGGTTGGAGGCTGCGAACATAGTTGTAGAGGTCACGCCCGCGCTCGACCGTCCACGGATTCTCCCATTCGCCGTCGAACCAGAGGATTCCCAGCGGGCCGTAACGGGTGATGAGTTCCTTGAGTTGGCCTTTCATGAACCGGATGTAACGCTCCATGTCGGGGGGCGTTGCCGGCGCCGTGTCGTTCCAGGCCCGACGGGTTTCCCAGTCCGGGTGATGCCAGTCCATGATCGAGTGGTAGAAACACAGCTTCAGGCCGGCCTCCTGGCAGGCGTCGGCCAGTTCCTTGAGCGGGTCGCGCGCAAAGG
>ERZ795055.1504-NODE-1504-length-18691-cov-4.038581_pt1 | contig 18691 bp, 15 predicted proteins | sample MGYA00375139_ERZ795055 | MGnify/ENA primary metagenome ERZ795055 (study PRJEB30184, sample SAMN05720283) | anaerobic digester metagenome | isolation source: active sludge of municipal wastewater-treating anaerobic digesters | place: USA | collected 2015-01-23 ... | reverse complement strand
CCGGAGACAAGGACTTGATGCAGCTGATTGACGACCGTGTCACTATGGTTGACACAATGAAGGAGAAAACCTATGACGCGGAAGCTGTGAAAGAAAAATTCGGTGTGGGGCCGGAAAAGGTGGTGGAAATTCTGGGCCTGATGGGCGATACATCCGACAATATCCCGGGTGTTCCGGGCATCGGCCCGAAGACGGCACAACGTCTCATTGGAGAATACGGCTCAGTGGAAGCGGTTATTGAAAATGCGGAAAGACTGCACAATGTGAAACTGCGCGAGAAGATCCGTCAGCATGCCGAACAGGCGAAGCTCAGCCGTCAGCTCGCTCTGATCCGCAAGGATATTGATGTGGATTTCAACCTGCAGGACGCCGCAAAACGTGAACCGGACAGAGAACGATTGGCCGGCCTTTTCAGTGAATTTGAATTCTCCTCTCTCCTACATCAGTTAAAATTCAAAGCCGATGCGCCGGTGAAAGAATGCACGATGGTCACGGATGGTAAGTCCTTGTCGGAATTGGCCTCGAAACTTCGGCTTAACGACCGGATTGCCTGTGAAGTCATTTGGGAAAAGACCCCTCCTACGGCATTCATCGGCATGTCTTTTGATACGGTAGCAGACTCTTTCTATCTTCCGCTGAGGCACACAAGCGCAAAACAGCAGTTGACAGTCAAAGAAGTGCTGGATGCAATGGCGCCGGTGTTCGGCGACCCGCAAATCAAAAAATATTTTTATGATTTGAAAACAGCGCTTGTTTGCCTGGATAATCTTGTCATGAAAAATGGTGAAGACCCGCAGCTTGCCGCTTATCTGCTCAATCCGGCCAGGCAAAACTACGATCTTGATGAAATCGTATGGGAGTATCTACATGAACGAATTTCCTCACCTGTTGAAGTTGCGGGCGGCAGAGGCAGAACTTATCCGCTGGCACTGGTGCCCGTCGATAAGATGGCTGATTACGCAGGCAGGCGAGTTGGGGTAATTCTGCCTTTGGCGCAGACCCTCCAGAGCAGGTTGCAGGAGGTGGACGCCGCTTCACTATACCGTGATGTCGAAATACCCCTTTTGTTCACACTGGCTGCTATGGAGAAAAAAGGCGTTCTGCTGGACGCTGCCCTTTTAAAACAAATGTCCGAAGAACTGGCGCAGTTGCTGTTTTTGTCCGAAGAAAAGATTCATCGCCTGGCTGGAGAAAAATTCAACATCAACTCCCCGAAACAATTACAGGCGATTCTTTTTGAAAAGCTCAAGCTTCCGAAAGGGAAAAAGACAAAGGAAGGCTACTCGACGGACATAGATGTGTTATCCGATCTGGCGCGCAGCCATGAACTGCCGGCAGAAATCCTGGCTTACCGTTCTTTGTCCAAGCTGAAATCCACTTATGTGGATGCTCTTCCTACGCTTGTTCATCCTCAGACCGGAAGGATCCACACTTCTTACAACCAAACCGTGACCGCCACGGGCCGGCTCTCCAGCAGCAATCCAAATCTGCAGAATATTCCCATCCGGACGCTGGAAGGCAAAAGGATCCGCCAGGCCTTTATTGCCGCCCCCGGCTGTGTTTTGATTTCAGCTGATTATTCACAGATTGAGCTTCGTGTGCTGGCGCATTTGTCGGAGGATGATGCGCTGATTGCGGCCTTTGCCTCTGACGAAGATATTCATACGCGCACAGCATCAGATGTTTTCGGTGTTTTTCCGCAGATGGTCAGTCCCGATATGCGCCGGCAGGCGAAAGTCATCAATTTCGGGATTCTCTATGGCATGAGCGCGTTCGGCCTGGCCAAAGAACTGGGAGTGCCGCAAAAAACTGCGCAAGCCTACATTGACGGTTATTTTACGCGCTATAAAAAAGTGCGGGCCTACCTGGATGGTATTTTGGAAGGTGCGAGGCGAGACGGTTATGTCTGTACACTGCTGAACCGCCGCCGTTATCTGCCGGAACTGAAAAGCTCGATCCCGTCCGTCCGACAGTTTGCAGAACGAATGGCCATCAACGCTCCGATCCAGGGAAGCGCCGCCGACCTGATCAAGGTGGCGATGGTCAATATCGATCATCTGCTGACGGAGAAGAATCTTTCCTCCCGTTTGATTATGCAGGTGCATGACGAACTGGTCATTGAAGCGCCGGTCCGCGAAAAAGAAGAAGTAATGAATCTGGTTAAAAAAGAGATGGAGGAAGTCATCAAACTCAGAGTGCCTCTGAAAGTGGAGATTGCCTCCGGCAAGAACTGGGACGAAGCGCATTAGAAAATAAGTCTTGAGGCTCAAGGTTAAAGGAATAGAGAGAGCATGGGTAATAAAGAAAGTAGAAATAGTTAAAGAATTCATGGATTAAATATGTTAAAAAACATCCCGGATGAAGGTTATTATTAATATTTGCCTGATGTGCAGAGCCTGATTCCCGGGGGTGTTGGGATTTGATTTACTGCATGCGTTTTACACTATGGTTAATGGTCTTGTGCTTTCTGGCATTGGAAGGAACAGCCTTCGGACTTAGTTGCGGGACATTTAAATATCCGAAATGTGATGGTTCTGATTTTCAGTTTGCCGGCGGTTTTGACCCGCAAGCGGGTTTTGGCGGTTTTGGTGGTGGATCTTGCCGCGCCTCGCGCACCCCGGTGATCTTTATTCACGGTAATGGAGACCGGGCGATCAATTGGGATTCTCCGGTGGATCAGAATAGCACGAGATCCCGTTCCGTTTATCAGGAATTCAAGGCGCGCGGATACAATGACTGTGAGCTTTTCGGAATAACCTACCTTTCACCGGGGGAGCAAAGGTCTCCCGCGGGCAATTATCATAATCCCCGTAAGTACGATGTAATTATCGCATTTATTGAAGCGGTAAAAATTTATACGGGAAAAGATAAGGTTGATATTGTGGCGCACTCGCTGGGGGTGTCCATGGTACTTGCCGCTCTGACCTATGAGGACAACCTTCATCGAAAAGGAAAAGGCTGGGCCGGTATTCGGCGGTTTGTCAATATCGCAGGGGGTGTCCGGGGACTGCCTTCATGCCTTGTGGTGGGCTTCAGTAATCCGTATTTTGCCACCTGCGGTTCTCAAAATGTTTTCAACAAATATGTTTTTGGTTTTTATCCGGATTCGCGTTCGGCCATGGGATTCAACCACTGGACCGGGGAAGGAGGGCCGATGAGCTTGCGGCGTGCCCCAATCTATCATCCGGAAGTGAATTTCTATACACTGCATGCCGGATATCATGACCAGATTCACTGCACAACCGCCCGGAGATATAGAAGCTGCAGCGAGGGGGCGCTGTTTGAAAAAACTGAAAATGTGCGTGCCCAGTTGAATATCGGATCAGGACAGAAAGCAAAAAGGGGGAATTTCAACTTTAACGAATGGCGTCCCGCATCCCTCTCCGGAGGGGATGCTGATGGCGTCGGTCATTTTAAAGCAAGAAATAACGCAGGACCCATCCTTTATGAAATGCTCAATACCGAATGTTCAGGGATCCAATGCAGGGGTTCATACACCGGTGGACCGGTGGTAGATTAACGTGGTTAGGAAGGATAAATTCATATTTCTGAAATTAAAAGAAATCCTGAGATGAAGATGTTTCAACCTTATCATCTTTTCAAATATAACACCCGCGGTGGAGAGGGTTGCGAGGCGCACAATGTCAGTACGGTTAGTCCTTTCACCGTCATTGCTCATCGCGGCGCGTCAGCTTATTATCCGGAAAACACGATTGCGTCGTTTAAGGGGGCCATCGCAATGGGCGCGGACATGGTGGAACTTGATGTTCAGATGACGCTGGATGGTGAGGTGGTTGTTTTCCATGATGAAGAAATTAAACGCTGCACGAATGGCCGGGGAAGGATCGCTGACTATGCTCTTGCCAATTTGAAAAAGCTTGACGCAGGAAGCTGGTTTGATGAAAAGTTCAGAGGGGCAGAAATTCCAATGCTTGCCGATGTGTTGAGTCTTTGCAAGGACCGTATTGCCGTCAATATTGAAATCAAGACCGAAGCGGTGAAAGAAGAGATCATGGGCGGAATAGAAGAAAAATGTCTGCAGATCGTCAATAAAATTGGAATGCGGGAGCATGTTGTGTATTCCAGTTTCAGCCCTCTTGTTCTGAGGCATCTCCGGCAGCTTGACAGCAAGACGCCAATAGCCGTGTTGTTTGAAAAGAAATATTACGATGCAAAGTTACCTTCTGAAATTGTCATATCCCTGAAAGGAAATACCTTCAATTGCTCCCGCCGCGAGCTCAACAGGACGTGGCTTGCCGATTTGAAGCAACACGGCATTCCGGTCAATGTCTATACAGTCAATGATGAAAAATCCATGAAGCGTTTTTATGCCCAGGGTGTGGACGGCATCTTTACAAATAGACCGGATATTTTAAGGAAGGTCCTGGATGATTTACAACAAGGCCTGAAAATAGTGGCCGGGAATGAAAAGTGAAATGAAAATGGAAGAAGGCGGCGCCTTTAAAGAAAAAATGCTTTCCGCACCGCGCAGCCCCGGTGTTTACCTTATGCGCGATGAACGGGCCAGGGTGATTTACGTGGGGAAAGCCAACGACCTGAAAAGCCGCATTGCTTCATATTTGACGGGGAGAGACACACGGCCGATGGCGCCGTTTTTAATGGCGCGGGTTCACGACATTGACTTCATCACGACGACCACTGAAAAAGAAGCGCTGATTCTGGAAAATAATCTGATCAAAAAGCACCGTCCTCGCTACAATGTTATCCTGCGGGATGATAAGACTTACTATCATCTGTCTCTGCATCCAAAGGAACCCTATCCGCGTCTGCAACTGGTGCGCAAACGGTTGAATGATGATGCCCTGTATTTTGGCCCCTATCCTTCGGGGATGGCGGCAAAGGAGACCCTGAGGTTTGTCCAGCAGGTATTTCCGCTGCGTACCTGCCGCAGCCGGGTTTTTCAATTACGCACAAGGCCCTGCCTTGAGCATCAGATCGGACGGTGTCTTGCGCCCTGCAGCGGTTTGATCGATGAATCCGCCTACGGGAAATTGGTGGACAGTACCGTGTCTTTCCTGCAGGGGCACCGCCGCGAGCTGATATCCGATTTGAAAAAGCAGATGGACGAAGCGTCGGAGGACTTAAACTTCGAGGAAGCGGCACGTCTGCGCGACCGGATCAATGCCCTTGACCGCACCCTGGAAAAACAAAATGTAGATTCGGTAGGCTTTGGGGAGCAGGACGTACTCGGTTTCCGGGCCGAACAGGATGTTTATCAATTCTGTATCTTATTTGTGCGGGACGGCAAATTGCTGGGGAGCAAGTCCTTCACACCCTTGAAGACGCAGGCGGATCAAGGAGAAATTGTATCTTCGGTGCTGAAACAGTACTACGATAGTTCCGATATACCGGATGAAATTATTCTTCCCGTTAGCCTTCCCGATGAAAAGGTCATTGGCGAATGGCTGTCAGACCGGAAAGGAAAAAAGGTGCGGCTTACGGTTCCCGTGCGCGGCTTAAAAAAAGCGCAGCTCGATATGGCCTGCACCAATGCCCGTGAACTTCTGGCGGCAGATAGGAAAAAAGAAGCCAAGAAAGATGCCGCAATGAGGATTCTCCGGGGAAAATTATCTTTGACAAAACTGCCGCGGCGGATAGAGTGCTATGATATTTCCAATATCAGCGGCCAAAACGCTGTGGGGTCAATGGTAACGTTTCAGGATGGGGAACCGGACAAGTCAGGATATAGACGTTTTCGTATAAAAACCGTTGACCAGCCGGATGATTACGGCATGATGCGGGAGGTGCTGAAACGGCGGTTTACAGGCAACGATGCACTTCCTGACCTGGTGGTTGTGGATGGCGGCAAGGGACAGCTCAATATTGCTCTCTCGGTCCTTGCCGAATTGAAAATTAAGCTGGATGTGATTGGACTTGCCAAAGAAGAGCGGGGCAATTGGAGAGGGAAAAGTAAAACCGCAGGAATAGGCACCCCAGCAGAGGACCGCGTGTATCTGCCGCGACGGAAAGACGCTGTTTTTCTTACTTCACAACCGGCGGCCCTGTCGCTTTTGCAACGGGTCCGGGATGAAGCCCACCGTTTTGCCGTGAGTTACCACCACCGGCTGAAACAAAAGACGGATTTTCGTTCCATCCTGGATGCAATTCCCGATATCGGCAGGAAACGAAAAAAAATCCTGCTGACGCATTTTGGTTCTGCAAGCGAGGTGGAAAAGTCTTCCCTCGAAAACTTGCAAAGCATCCCGGGGATTGGCAGGGAGCTGGCGGAAAAAATTTATGCTTATTTGAAAAAAGAAACATGAGGTTGTGAGTTTGTATGAGTTTGTTGACGATATTAATGCTGGCGGTCGGTCTTGGCGTAGATGCCTTTTCCGTAGCCATCGGAATCGGCGCGGCGAATAAGGCCAGGTCGTGGCTTCCGGTCATCCGTTTGTCTTTTGCTTTTGGTGTTTTTCAGTTTGTCATGCCGCTCGTCGGCTGGCTGGCCGGTTCGACGGTTGTGAAACTGATCGAAAATATTGATCACTGGATTGCTTTTGGACTTCTGGTTTTGATTGGCGGAAAAATGATTCGGGAGGGATTTGAGGAAGAAAAAGAAGGAGAGAGAGGAGATCAGACGCGCGGCTGGCCTCTGCTGCTGCTTTCGATTGCCACCAGCATTGACGCACTGGCCGTCGGGTTCAGCATCTCCTTATTAAAAACGCCCGTTTTGTTTCCGGCCGTGATTATCGGTGTTGTCTGTTTTGTGATGACGGCGGTCGGTATGATTTTCGGCAAAGGTCTGGCAAAAATCTTCGGCAGGAAGGTTGAAATCCTGGGAGGGTTGGTTCTGATTGGCATTGGAATAAAAATACTCGTTGAACATATAGGATGAAGGAACAAGGAACAAGGGGCAAGGAAAATATCCACCCCCATCGCTACGCGCTACCCCCGCCAGCGGGGGACACAAGAAAGGCTGAACTATGTTTTACCAGATCATTAAAGCCGGGAAAGATGAAATCGGGCTGGTGTGGGACAATGTTGGCAACAGACCCCGTGTGGAGTCTGTTTACCTGCCGCACGGCAAAGAAAAAATATCGGACAGGATTCGCAGGGAATATCCGGGGATGCAATGCACGCAGCGCAGAATACCCGATGATATTGATAATGTTATTATTGCTTTATTCAAAGGCCAAAATAAAAAAGTCAGTTTATCCGCCATCAATTTGAAGAAACTGACAGGTTTTCAGACTGAAGTTCTAAAACAGGTTTATCAGATCCCCCACGGGAAGGCGGCTACATATTCCGGCATCGCAGCAAGAACCGGACATCCCCGTGCAGCCAGGGCGGTTGGCACAGTGATGGCGAACAATCCATTCCCTCTCATTATTCCCTGCCATCGGGTGATCCGGGCCGATCGAAAAGTCGGGCAGTTCGGCGGCGGTACGCAAATGAAAAGGGAACTCCTTGAAAGAGAAGGGGTTATCTTTGGTAGAAAGGGGATCATCTCTGGAAAATACATTCAATTCTGAGCCTCAATAACCATTGATTTTCATTTTTATAGTCATTATACTGCCTCACACAATAAAATATTAACTCAACCCAGGAATCACAGTATTGTATATCGCAACGTCATAAGATCATAACCATCAGACGGAAGGACGTTCGAAACTTTTCATGAGTCGGCATGTATTCAAATCGCATGGTTCTGTCACAATCGTTACATTTCTGTTTTTAGGGATGGTCACGGGTTTTATCTTGTCTGCCACGGCAGATGTGCGGGCCCAGACAACTGTTCCGGAGGCCCCTCCGCGCATTGGTCTGGTCTTGAGCGGAGGCGGTGCGCGGGGCCTGGCCCATGTAGGAGTGATCCAGATTCTGGAAGAAATGAAGATTCCCATTTCCTGTATTGCCGGAACCAGCATGGGGGCGATTGTCGGCGGTCTTTATGCGGCAGGCCTTTCGCCGGCCGAGATGGAAAAACTTGTCACCAGCATGGAATGGAACGAGGCGTTCAAGGATAAGCCTCCCCCCAGCGAGCTGACCTTCCGACGGAAAAAAGACGCGGCCGAATATCTGATCGATTCAGATCTTGGTTTTAAAAACAAAAAATTTCAGATTCCCAAGGGACTGCTGCAGGGACAGAATCTGAACCTGATGTTAAAATCCATTCTTTTTCATACAGAGGGAGTTGATGACTTCGACAAATTGAATATTCCCTTTCGGGCTATCGCCACGGACATTGAAACCGGTGATGCTGTTGTTTTAGGCAAAGGAGAACTGGTGAAAGCGATCCGGGCAAGTATGTCCATTCCCGCCCTGTTTGCTCCCGTGGAAATTGACAACAAGATGCTGGTGGATGGCGGAGTTGCCAATAATCTGCCGATCGATATTGTCAGGCAAATGGGAGCCGATGTTGTGATTGCCGTCGATATCAGCACGAAACTCAGCAGCCGCGATCAATTGACATCTTCCATTGAAATCACTGCCCAACTGACATCCATTCTGGTCCAGCGCAATACCGCAAGGCAAATCCAATCGCTACGCGAGGGGGACATCCTGATTACCCCGATATGGGTGACATTGGGAGTGCAGATTTTTTCAAGGCCCCCGAGGCGGTCACGGTAGGACGGAAAAAAGCCGAGGAGATGAAGCCGCACCTTGCCCGTTTTGCCGCCAAAGAGGATGACTTCATGGCTTATCTGAAGTTGCAGAGACACAAAGACACGGAAATGCCCGTTATTGACAGTGTGGAAGTAGTCAATAAGACATCACTGCCGACCAAGTTGATTGGTGCGCACATTGATATCAAACCGGGAAAGAAACTCGATCTGTCTCAGCTGAGAAGGAACATTGATCGTATTTATGGCATTGATACGTTTGAGCGAGTGGATTTCCGCCTCATGAAAAAAGATAAATCCACCGGAATTGTCTTTGAACCTCTGGAAAAATCGTGGGGCCCTAATTATTTTCGCTTCGGGCTGGGGATGGAAGATAGCTTCAAGGGAGTGAGCAAATACGCCCTGACAACAAAATTTACAAAAACGGCCATGAATCGTCTGGCAGGAGAGTGGAGCACAGAAGTTCGCATTGGCGAAAACTCAAGGATTGTTACCGAATTTTATCAACCGGTTGATGATTCTCTCAGCTACTTTGTTGCCGTAAACGCCGGATACCGTGTCAGAGACTTCAATGACTACAATGAAGACGGCGATGTCACCACGCAACACCGGGCGCACTCCATTCATGCAGGTCTGGATGTGGGGAGGCAATTTGGTAACTGGGGTGAACTGCGGTTGGGCATCAACAGGGAATACGGCGCCGTCAGGGTTCTTGTTGGAGATCACACGGGACCTGCCGAATACTATAACAGGGCAAGCATTTTTGCCTCGGCGGCATATAGTACCCTGGACAACTATGTTTTTCCTCTGTCCGGAACGGATGCCTATTTGACATGGAATTACAATCTGAAAATGCTTGGTTCGGATATTGAAGTTCAGGCACTGGCCTTCAAGTGGATGACGGCCCTGACCTGGAGGAAATTTACTTTTCTTCCATCGGTTGAAATTCGAACCACCCTGGATAATGACGATATGGAAGTTCAGGACACGTTTCCCCTCGGTGGATTTCTCAATTTGTCGGGTTTTGGAGCAAATGAACTTTTTGGCCGTCATACGGGTCTGGCCCGTCTTATCGTTTACCGGGAGATCTTCTCTACAGGGATCGGGGCGCTCACCATGCCGCTGTATATCGGCATGTCTGCGGAAACAGGCAATGTCTGGAATAAAAGAGCGGATATTAATTTTGATTCCCTGATTTTGGCAGGCAGTGTTTTTATCGGAACAAAAACCTTTCTTGGCCCGATTTATCTTGCCTACGGCCAGGCCCAGCGCAGCCATTCATCCGTTTATCTTTACCTTGGACAGCGTTTTTAATGCAAACCGTATGAACCGGTAATCCGAAACAACCGACGGGCCGATCTGAGGAAACACTTTTGAAAATCCTCGTAATCTTAAATAGATACGAACGCGAAAGATTATTTGTCCGAAACGTAAAAAAATCGGGAACTTTTTGAGGATTCCATTTGTCTAACCATCAAAATCGTAAAAGGCGATGTATTTCGCGAGGGAGGTTTCTTATGAAAAGAGCAGGATTTTGGTTGTTGGCAATTTGTGCTTTGTTGTCCGTCGTGTTTGCACAGCAATTATTCGCAGAGCCGCAAGAGGGGGAAGACAGAACCTTGTCCCCGTATTTCTTTGTGAACAGTGGAAGTCCAAATGCGGACCGTCTGCCATTGAAATCCACAAAAGCCTCAGTTAACATTTCTGGAGTTATTGCGGATGTGCTGGTGAGCCAGGTTTATAAAAACGACGGACGCAAACCGCTGGAAGCTGTTTATATCTTTCCAGCGTCCACGCGTGCCGCTGTTTACGGCATGAAGATGACCATCGGGAAAAGGGTCATCGAGGCAAAAATCAAAAAGCGTGATGAAGCGCGCAGGGAGTATGAGCAGGCGCGGGACGCAGGGAAGAACGCCTCCCTTCTGGAGCAGCAGCGGCCAAATGTCTTTCAAATGAATGTTGCCAACATCATGCCGGGTGATGAAATCAAGGTGGAGCTGCGATATACGGAACTGCTGGTGCCGACGGACCGTATCTATGAATTTATCTATCCCACGGTTGTGGGGCCAAGATATTCCAATCAAAAAGCCGCAGGCGCATTGCCTTCAGAACAGTGGGTGAAAAATCCCTATCTACATCAGGGTGAATTGTCCGCAACCACTTTTGATATTAATGTGTTGATCAACGCCGGAATGCCTATAAAAGATTTAGCCTGCTCTTCCCATAAAGTGAAGGTGGTGTATGAGAACCAGGCAGTAGCAAAAGTTTCACTGGATAAGGCCGAAGTCCATGGCGGTAACCGGGATTACATCCTGCGCTATCGGCTTGACGGAGATAAGATTCAGACGGGTCTTTTGCTTTTTCAGGGTGAGCGTGAAAACTTCTTTGTTCTTATGGCACAGCCGCCAAGAAAAATTTCAAACGCCGGAATCCCGGGGCGCGAGTATATTTTTATTGTGGATGTGTCGGGTTCCATGCGCGGATTTCCGCTCAACATTTCCAAACAGCTGCTGTCCGATCTGATCGGTAATCTGCGTGCGATGGACAGGTTCAATGTCCTGCTCTTTTCCGGTGGATCGTCTTTAATGGCAGAGGAGTCCCTCCCGGCAACAAGGGAAAACATTCAAAAAGCCGTGGAGACCATAGAACGCCAGCAGGGCGGGGGTGGAACGGAACTGCTGCCCGCGCTCCACCGTGCTTTATCGCTCAAAAAGAAAAAAGATTTTTCCAGAACCCTGGTGATTGTAACCGATGGCTATGTTCGGATCGAAGAAGAAGCATTTGACCTGATACGCAAAAACCTTAACAACGCCAATCTGTTTGCCTTCGGCATCGGAACCAGCGTCAACCGTCATCTGATTGAAGGGATGGCGCATGTCGGCATGGGTGAACCTTTCATTATCACCAGGCCGGATGCCGCGCAGGCTCAGGCCCAGCGCTTCCGTAAAATGATCCAGTCTCCTGTCCTGACACAGGTCAAGGTCAGTTTCAGCGGTTTCAATACTTATGATGTAGAGCCGTTGTCTGTTCCCGATGTTCTGGCCGAACGGCCGGTGCTGGTTTTTGGTAAATGGCGCGGCAATGCCGGGGGTACGATTAGGGTAAGCGGCGTGGCAGGAGAAGGCAAATATGCAGAATCGGTGAAGGTGGTAAATTACAAAGCATCCGGGGATAATGCCGCCTTGAAATACCTCTGGGCACGTCACCGCATCATGCTGCTGTCAGACTACAACAGGCTCCGCAGCGATGATAAGCGTATCCAGGAAATCACTGAACTGGGCCTGAATTATGATCTATTGACGGCTTACACATCTTTTGTTGCCGTGGATAACCAGGTGCGCAATGTCAATGGAAAATGGACCACAGTAAAACAGCCATTGCCTTTACCCGAGGGAGTTTCGGATTCCGCGGTCGGTTCCCCCGGACCTTATCCCGCCGCGCCGGTTGCTCATAGAGGCTGGGGGACGGGGTTAACGATGAAAAGCAAAATGAGCGCAGATAAGATGGAAGTGCGGGAGGCGGAGGTTGCTGAAAAAAAAGATGAGACGCAACAAATCAGATTTACGGATGTTGTGTCCGAAAAAGGGCTGACAGGCAATGAAATATTCACGGTTGTAAGGGCGCAGACGGGTGAGATCAAGAAATGCCTGGCCGGTTTGAAAACATCTGGAACGATAAAGCTGCGTTTCAGCGTCAATCCTGACGGCACGGTGAAAAAGGCGGAGATCATTTCCTGTCCCGTGACCAATGCCGAATTCCGGAAATGTCTGATTGACCGGGTGAAAAAATGGTTTTTCCCGGCAACGAAAAACAAAAAAGAAGTCGCCGTGAACTTATCGATTGTCCTTTCATGATGGAGGTGCCAGGACCTGGCATAGAGGAAGCAAGACATTTTGTATGCATAACTCCATGCCAGGTCCTGAAAGATACCGGTGGCATGTATTTTTTCATCATAGGTTGTCTATTTCATGCCTGCTAATTTCTTATGCATTGCCACGAAGGGGCCGTCCTCACGCCAGGCATGGCATGTGTTGAGCAGGTATTTCAGGATTAATTTTGTATGTTCGGAATTTGCGCCGGACGGCGTACGTGACCGGTGGGCCGCAACGCCCTGGAAGACAGCCGGAGCCATGGCCAGAAGTAACTCCAGCAAATGCGTGCAGCCTTTGCTGCCGCCAGCCAGTTTTCTGACCTTGGACGTGAATCCCCGGGTAATCGTCAATCCTTTGACTGCGGCGAGGCATCCCTTTGTTTCCCGGCAGTATTCCCTGGGAACAGCAGCCAGGTCAACATCAATATCCTCTAGAAAATTGGAACAGTTGACCAGCATGCGAATTCGCATATGATGAATCACACCCCGCGGAAAAATTTCTCCCGTTATGGTATATGAGTCCTGAAAACGGTCATCCTTCAGACAGCCTTCCACGATGACCCGTTCATCATCACATTCGTATGTTGATACTTCAATATTCCTTGTGTGTATTTTCCCCCCTTTTGAATTCCAGATGGATTGCATTTTTACCGTATTCTCCTGAACCTTGTATTTGAACGACCGGTAAACCTCTTATAAAAACCTAAGCCAGTTGTAGTGCTTTCGATTTTTCAGGTAAGATCGGTCGTGATCATGTTCATAAGCCTCTTTTTCGAGAGAAATGTTGCGATAAGCATTCCCTTTGCAGAACAGCCGAATCAACCATTCAAAAAAATACCACAAATAAAAGAAAATATAGAGCATTTCTTTCATTTGTGCGGTGTGGATGGCCTCATGAATCACCGTTTGCCGATTAATTTTCAGGCCTTTGGGGACAATCAAAATTCCGAACAGATTGATCGCATCAATTTTCTTTGTTGGAATAAGCTTTGTGTTAATGATGATCATGATTCTTTTATAACCTGATTGGTCAGAGTACCAATGTTTTCAATCTCGACACTTATCACATCCCCTGTCTGAAGAAACAACGGCGGCTGACGGGTGAATCCGACGCCTTCCGGTGTGCCCGTTAGAATAACGGTGCCCGGAAGCAGGGTCATCGCGCAGCTCAGGTTGCTGACAATCGTCTGGATGTTGAAAATCATTTCCGATGTTCTGGCATCCTGAACCGTCCGTCCATTGAGAATGGTTCGGATCGCCAGATCATTTGGATTGTCAATCTCGTCTTTGGTGACAATCCAGGGGCCCAGCGGGCAGAATGTGTCAAAGCTTTTTCCTCTGGCCCATTGGCCCTTCTGTTTGTCAAATTGCCAGTCCCGTGCACTGACATCATTCGCGCAGGTATAACCAAAAATGTGATCCATGGTCTGGTCAGGCTCTATGTTTTTTGCAGACTTGCCGATCACAACCGCCAGTTCCGCTTCGTAATCAACCATGTCCGGTCCCGTTGCGGGAAGCACAACAGGATGGTTGTGACCGGTGATGCTGCTGGTTGCTTTAATGAACAAAATCGGCTGATCCGGACAGGACATGGCGGTTTCATCACCATGTTTTTTATAATTGATTCCCAGCGCAAGTATATTCAAAGGAATAATGGGTGGAAGCCATAGGCTGATCTTTTCTTCCCGTGAGGTGATTTTATAATTGCCCGGCACATCCCCTTCAATGATTTTTGCAATATCAGGCCGGTTTGGCGAAAAGACACCGTAGAAGATTTCTTTGCTGGCGGAGGCAAAACGGATAATTCTCATGATACCTGGACTCCTTTGCGGGATTGTTCATGCAGCGTAGTGGTATTTTTTAGCATGACCCGCCATTGAAATCAACTTCCATTGCCTGGATAATAGCCCTTGTCATCAGGGATGTTTTTCCTGTATAAAATGAAAACGAGGCTTTGCGGCCTGTTCAAAGAACAGGGATTGAAACATGACGGATATGCTTGAGTACATCAGCACATGGTCGGTGCTTAAATGGGTGGTTCTGGTTCTTGTTGCTGGATTTATCGGCCAGTTCGGCAGAATGCTGGCCGAGGCCATTATCGCGAAGGTACGCCTTCGCCGCGCCAAACGAGACGCTCTGACGGACGATCAACAAAAAGCGACCGTCGCTGGGTCCATTGAGAACACCATGTCAGATCTCCCATCCAAGCCACCTGTGGAACCATCTGACGTGTTGCTGCCCTCCAAACCGGTTGTTGATGTGGAAGTCCCGGATAAGAAATTGCTGAAGGCCATGGCCAAGGCAAGGAAGAAAGAAGCGAAAAAAAAATCATCCTAGCCATGCACGGGCGGCAGGCCGGACTGGTCCTCAGGAGTTGAGTGTTTTTTGCTCCCGGCGTAAAGTTCGTATTCAAGCAGGCGGCACTCGATTTCACCGTTGTAAAAGGGTATCCTTCTTTTCGTGCGCAGCCCCACCTTTTTGATCATCTCCAGATTGCCGGTGAAAATATATCCACGGTAGCCCCGGTTGATACTTTTAAACCAGTTCCCGCAACCCTCGTAAAGCGATTCCAGTCGCTGCAAAGCGGAGAGAGTTGCGTCCGGGTGAACCTGATCGGCAGCTTTACGGATAATGATTTTTTGCCCCGGTCCAATTTCTTTCCTGCGTCCCGCCTGTTGTTTCTGGATTTTTAAAGGTTCCATGCGTTCGCCGTAAGGGGGATTCATCATGATGATGCCGCCTCCCGCCGATATCGGTGTTTTTTCAAACGGGCAGGTTATGAATTCAATCAGGTGGTCTACACCCGCCGTTTTGGCATTCAACCGTGCCGCATGCACTGCTGCCGCATCAATATCCGTGGCGATAATCTTTGATAATAATTGTTTTGAGGCTTTGTCACGCGCTGTTTTGCGAAACTCCTGCCAGAGTGCATAGGGGAAATCTTTTATATACATGAAACCGTAATTGTTGCGTCCCAATCCCGGGGCGCGATGGAGAGCGATCATCGCCGCTTCGATCGCCAGGGTGCCGCTGCCGCACATCGGGTTAACGAAGGGCGTCCTGCCCTGCCATCCTGTAGCCAGGATCAGGGAAGCGGCCAGGTTTTCCTGCATCGGAGCTGCAAGCGGAATCTTGCGATATCCTCTGCGTGAGAGACGATCGCCTGAAGTGTCAAGATAAACCATTGCCTGATCATTGCGCCAGTAAATGTGGACGACGGCCTTGTCTTTTTCCGGCCCCGAATCGGGGCGGATGCCGCTTTTGTCCCGGATCCGGTCGACAATCGCGTCTTTGGCCTTGACATTGGCAAAGCGTGAATCGGTGATCAGCGGATGGTCGACGGTGGAGGTGACACAAACATAGGCGTTCGGTCCGGAGTCATACAGAAGTGTCTCCCAGGGAATGGCGTTGATACGTTCATACAGCGCTCCCGGAGAAATTACCTTGAAGATTTGCAACTGATAAAGGACGCGCTGGGCCGTGCGCAAATGAAGGTTGAGCAGCATAGTATCTTCCAGGGTCCCTTCCGTTGAAACCGCCGTATCGATTTCATTTACAACCGGGAAACCGAGCGCCTCAATTTCCGACTTCAGATAGGGCGCAACCCCTTTCGGGCAGGTTATAAGGATCCTGTTTTTCTTTTTCCAGATGGACATGACAGGGCTTTAACACAGCCTGGACAACTTGGCAATCACAATAAGATTTTTTCGTGAAATGCCATCCCCGATGAAAGCGTGATGATCCGGATGGGGACTAGGCGGCATCTTTTTCTGGAGAGGTTTCCACAAACGGCGGCAGTGGACATTGCAGGGCCAGCGCAATGATCCGCAGAAGCTCTCTTTCTTCAACGGTCACTTCATGATCCGAGAAAGCGCAGTGAGCGCAGGCATCGATGACCGACTCCCGGATTTTGAAGGATGCTTCGATAAGACGGGTAAGAGCGTTGTTTACTTTTGCATAGGACGCAATTTCTTCAAAAGTAAAAACAGGCTTGTGAGCAGCCAGTTCCGGAATCCTGGCAATTCCCGCGTGAAAGGCTTCCTGGGCCTCTGCTCTGTCTGCGGCATGTCCCGTGCAGGCCAGTGCCTGCAGCAAAACGACAATATCCAGACCAACCCTGGAAAAGGAGAATATCTTGACGCTTCGAAACAGATCTTCCGATGGGTTCAGATATTTTTCGAGAATCCATAAAACGGATAATTCAAAGAGGCTTAAACACCCGTCAGTGTTTATACAGGAATGAAGAACCAGCAGGAAATTTCTTTTTTCCATGCTGGTCAGCCCTTTGAGTGCCGGCATGGCCAGTTCGATCAGAGGCAGCCGGAGATTCTGCTGAAGTCCTGATAATTGTCCCGCTATTTTTAGGATGTTGTCCGTCTGGCCCCTTACGACCATCGCCCTATCCAAAGCAGGCAATTGCGAACTGCGCAGCACGGCGTCATGATCCATTAGCAGGGCATAGATGACGCTGGCGGCTCCCTGAGGGCTTTTGACGGTTTCGATAATTTCTTCCGGTATGGAATCAAGAAATGTCCGGCTCTGCTCGATATTTTCTTTGGAAGGATTACCGACGTGATGGACTACTTCCGCAGGGAGAATGGCCAAAAGCGGCGATCCGGCCGGCACGTGGAGTGTCTTTCCCGCGTGTGACGTCCCCCAAAAGGGTGTTGAATATTGCGCTTTTACCTTTGATACGTCTTCTTCCATTTTAGGGAAGTTTCCGTCAAAGGAAGGATCCAGAAGCCGGATTCGTTCGGCAAGCGGTGGGTGTGTCGCCAGAAAGGCAAACAGTTTATGGGGATGACTTTCGCTGAAGAACAAATGGCTGGCCTGCCTGGCGCCGGGTGAGTTGATTTGAGAACCGAAAGTGGAGCCTCCGATTTTTTTCAATGCTCCTGCCAGACCCATGGGGTTGCGTGTGAATTGCACGGCGGATGCATCCGCCAGGAATTCCTTTTGCCTCGAGATGGCGCATTGCATCAGTCTCCCCATAAAAGTACCAATAGAACCAATGATCATCAGGCAGAACCCTGCAGCGATTACCGGTAGACCCATTCTTGCGCTGAAACGCCCCTTCGAGAGGATCTGCCGTCCAATGATGCCCATAAACATGATGCCGAAAAGGATACCGATGAGTTGCATGTTGAGTCTTGCGTCTCCGTTCAAAATATGACTGAACTCGTGGCCGATCACGCCCTGTAACTCTTCGCGGTTTAATTTGTTCAGTGTGCCCTTTGTGACAGCCACGGCTGAATCGGTGATTTCCAGTCCGGCCGCAAATGCATTGATATTATTTTCCGCATCCAGCACATAGACCTGCGGGACGGGAATACCTGACGCGATGGCCATTTCTTCCACAACATTTATCAGACGTTTTTCGGAGGGATCGGTTGTTACGCCACAGATTGCCCGCCCGCCCAGCATTTCAGCCACAGCGCCACCTCCCTTTTGCAGGCTGCTCATTTTAATCAGGCTGGCTGCCAGGATAAAGCAGATGATCAGCATGGCCATAAAAAGGAAAAAAGCCGGGTCGAAGAATGTAAAAGTGGAGAGCTTCTGCTGGTATCTCTGGGCTGCTTCAAAGTTGATCAGCGTGTGGGCCTGGGTGCTGATATATAAATACCAGGCAAAACGGATAGCCATGGTGGTGACTATGACGATAATGAATACCGCCATAGCGAACAGAATCAGCTGATTGCGGCAGCTTTTACGGGCATCGCGCTGTCTGGCGAAGAAATTGGTCGAACGGTTAGCAGTCATGGATTAAACCATCGCGTTGTCTTGCGAAGCCTCAGGTGAAAGACACTTTCGGCACGGATCTCTCCTCGGCTTTTTCCACGGCTTCGAGCAGGGCGGCCGTTTTAAAATTGAATGTGGAGGATATCACGTTGTCGGGGAATTGTTCCCGGCTTGTGTTGTAGGCAGTGACGGCGTCATTATAAGCCTGGCGCGCGAAGCTGATTTTGTTTTCCGTAGAGGTCAGTTCTTCCATCAGGTCGCTATGGTTTTATTGGCTTTTAAGTCGGGGTAAGATTCCACAACCGCAATCAGTTTGGAAAGCAAACCGGAAAGAGCGCCTTCCGCCTGATTCAGGCCCGACATGGCCGTAACGTTTCCGGGAGAAGCGGCGGCAGCCTTGCTGGCGTCAAAAGCCGTGTTTCGCGCCTTGATCACAGCCTCCAGGGTTCCGCGTTCATGCGCCAGATAGCCCTTGGCGGCTTCCACCAGGTTGGGAATC
>ERZ795055.1498-NODE-1498-length-18734-cov-4.165587_pt1 | contig 18734 bp, 12 predicted proteins | sample MGYA00375139_ERZ795055 | MGnify/ENA primary metagenome ERZ795055 (study PRJEB30184, sample SAMN05720283) | anaerobic digester metagenome | isolation source: active sludge of municipal wastewater-treating anaerobic digesters | place: USA | collected 2015-01-23 ... | reverse complement strand
ACCCCGCCTTCGACAAATAACTTCACCATCTCGTCCCCCCGATATCGCCGCGCGTCCATAGTTGGCCAAGACGATACTTCTCCAGCCAGGGTTTCAGCTGGATGGCATTCAAGCGCGTCAGGGTGGTTCCACTTTCCGTCTTCTCTGCAACCAGAACTACTTCCGGGCAATCTGTCATTGCATCCACCAAAACATCGGAATGCGTGGTGATGATGATTTGAGAGCGCTCGGCGGCTTCTTTCAGCAACGCTGCGAGCGTCGGCAATACATCGGGGTGTAACCCAAGTTCTGGCTCTTCAATGCAGATCAGGGGCGGCGGGTTGGGATGACAAAGAATGGCCAGCAGGCAGAGATAGCGCAAGGTTCCATCCGACAAGCGTGTCGCTGGAATCGTGAAGCGACCCTCATGAAAAAATACCTGTACGGTTCCCCCTTCGATCTGCACGTCGTAATCGTCAATGCCCCTGTAGAGAGCCTGCAATGCCTTCAGTAACTGCTGTTTGACCAGAGGATCGCGGCGAAGTCGGTTTAGCACCAGCCCAAGGTTGCTGCCATCTGGTTCCAGCATGTCATTGGGCAGATCCGCTTTTTGTGGCAGACGAGGAATCGTGTAACGACCGAAGCTCCACTCTCGATACAAGCGGATCTTGCCAAGTACCTGGCCTAGATACGTGATTTCTGGATATTGCTCAGGATCGCGACGCTGCGAAAGAATAGACTTTTCCAGATCGACATCTTCCTGCTGGAGCGACCGCCTATTCCCCTTCACATTCAATGCCGGACGGCCATTGTTGAAGTGGTAGTAAAAATACGGTTGCGCATGCTGAGCGCCATCCGGCTTCTCGTTCTCAACACGCTCATCAACGATTTCGAAACGTTGCCCCACCTCGGTGAAGGCGAGCCGGTAGCGAAGGTTCTGCGGCCCCTTGGGGTTGGTAATTACCACATCCAAGGATGCTGTTGGGGTTCCTTCGGCCCCCTTCCAAAGCCAATCCCTGACGCCGCCGCCCTCGCGAATCGGCTTCAGAAGCTGCTCTGGCGTACTGCGCAGCAGTTCAATGGATTCCAGAAGATTGGACTTTCCGGAACCATTGGGGCCGATGATGACGTTTAGTGACTTCAGCGAAATTGCTTCTGATGTGTCGCCGAAGCTCAGAAAACTGTTTAGCTTGATGGCATGGATTAGCATGGCACGTCTCCCACTAGGACAACATTGTGGAGGCGGCGACTCCACAATGTTTGTTAACGCAAATTTTGGGGTCGGTGTCCCCCGACTGATTCATTAAATCCCTTGAGGCGCCGTCCCGCCAGCACCGACTTTTCATGGTTTTGCCGGCACAGGCCAACAAATGCAGTGCTTTCTGACTCATTTCCCGGCCGCCGTAGTTGAGCGCCTCGACACGGCCCCAAGCTTCGAGTAGTTCGTTCCGATCATCGCAATAATGTTGTCCAGCCGACGCAACAGATCGTCGTAGGTCATGATATCGATGATATTGGCGTACTTGCGCTTGATGATCTCGAAATCAAATTTTTGATCGGCTGCGAAGTCGATGTCTCGCCCGAGGATGATCATGGCCTGCGGGTTGGTGACCTTGATCTCGAAATCGGGAGGTAGTTCGGCCTTCCGTTTTTTCAGAATCTCCCGTTCACCGCCCCGTCCCCACTTGTTGAGGTGGAATATGTACTTCTCGACCTGCATTACCGAGCCCGAAAGCTCGGTACGAGGTGTGTAGTTATCCCGATACTTGTGTCGGGAGAGGAGGCAGTTGGCAAACGGTTTTTTGATCTCGACAATATCGATTGTCCCGTTGGCATCTACCAGCGTCAGATCGATATAGCGATCCTTGGTCGTGGCTGGATCTGAATAGAAGTCCTTGACCTGCAAATTCTCAAGTACTGCGATGTACTTGGGAAAGATGAGCAGCAAAAAACTGACAATCAGCTTCTGCCAGTCGTGCTCAGAGTAGCTCTCGGTATCCTTGAGCATGGCTCGTAGCTCATCGCGGACATACTCGAATTTTCGAGGCTCGTAATCTTCGAGGAAGCTGATTCGCGATGTCGCCGGAATTGAACGTTTCTGATTGAGCAACCTGTCCAGCTTGATCTGGGCATCCGACATGGTGCCTAGATAATCCTTCAAAACTCGGGTCACTCTGGCGTTTGCGTAATGCGTTAATTCCGTTGTGGTCGGGAAATTTGCCAACAGTTCGTTGAACTCTTCCAGAGGGATCGCGCCTTCGGCATCGCCGCCGCCGACAACCATAGGCTCTTCGACGAGCGCATCGATTCTGCCGAAGATCGAAATGTCCCGGTTGGCAATGAAGGTCTTATGGCTGAGCGACACCCCCTTCCAGATCAGCAGATCATGCTTAATACCGAGAATGCGGCGGTTGATTCGGTAGTAATCGCCCTCGGCCACACCAAAGACAAAGGTGCGCTCGCCATCATCAAATTCCACAGGATCGGGTGGTTCAATGAGGTCCGCTCGCTCAAAGGTAAAGGTCCGACGTATCGTTACCTTGCCCTCAGTCTCTAGCTTGTGAGCAACAATCCCTTCGTCAAAATTCCCGCTGGGCTGATATTTGAGCAGCAGTTGATCGTCACCCTTGATGAACTTGATCATGGCTTAATCATCCGCCGCATCCAGCCCCGGAATCTTCTTCAACGCTGCGCCCAGTTTGGCGTAATTCACCTTCACGCCATCATCCAGATCCAGCACCACCTGATGCGTGGCCAGCGGGTAGAGCGTGTCGCGCTCGTAGTCGTCCAGCTCGACCAGAACCTTCTTCAGTTCCTCGATCCGCTTCAGCGCCTTGGTCTTTTCGCCCTGGCTGGCCGAGGTGCTGATGCTGACTTGCGTCTGATGGTCGCGTTCGCTGACCAGCTTGCTGCGGAAGTCGCGCAGGTAATGCAGGACGACGCTGACCGTGTCCGGGCGGTAGCGGTGCAGGTAGATCAGCGCATTGAAGCTGCCTTTGGGACTGCTGAACAGCCAGTAGATTGGCCGCTTCTTGTAGCGCTTGACGTGGTCGGTGTAGAAATCCTTGAGGAAGAAGTCAGGGATCGGCAGCGGCTTGCCCTTCTTGCCCAGCGCCGTTTCGATGAAGCGCAGGTTTTCGTCGTAGTGCTCGTCGCCGAAGGTCATGCGCAGGAATTCACGGAAACGGTCAGTGATGTCGTCGGGGAACCAGTCGCCATCGAGCAGAGGAATCACGTTGTCGGCATCCGGCGTGAAGCGGGGTTCCGGCACCTGCCGCAGGTAGTCGTCCAGCGTTTCGCCTTGGTTGGCAAGGATCAGGCCCAACTTGTCGAGGCTGTAGCGGCCAAACATGCAGCCGACGGCGTAGGAGATGAACTCGCGCATCGTGTCGGCGCGCAGCAGGTCTTCCAGTTCCTGCTCGGATTTGTCACCACCATAGCGGTAGTGTGGGTTACAGGTCAGGGTGATTTCGGAGAGCGGGACATCGGGTTTCAACTCGTCTTGCAGACCGTAGGCTTCGATAAAGATGCGGTTGTTTTCTTCCTCCAAATTCTGCATTTTCTGGGTGGTGTCACACCATTTAGCTCGGAGGCTGTTATAGGTTTCATTAAGTTCTGGCCGGCGATTTTCACGCAGCAACATTGGAAACGCCATGAAATCCCAAGATATTTCGAAGGAATCCCAATCACCTTTTGATGTGCTTACTAACTCGGTTGTTGGCAGCCTTGTGCTGGTAGCAACTTCAGCTACGGGAATCTTAATAACGTCACCAGCCTCAAAATTTAGTGTGGGAGAAAATGCCGTCAAGTAGTATTTAGCTACATTACTATTTAGAAGGGAAAATACAGTCGGTTGTTGATTAACAGAAAGGTCATAGAGAGTCTTGCTTCCTGTTCCAGGAATGATGCCATTCTGAACTTCACGACAAGAGAATCGGCCTGATGAAATGGCGGACCACGTTAGCCCCCCTAGAAAAAAATATTCGAGATTGAAGAGTCGCCTCGACCAATGGGTTGTATCAGGATCTTTGGGATTCGACGTAACAAAATCCTTTATCTCCTTTCCTTCGTTAGTCCAGTTAATTACAACATCGTTATAACCAAACCAACGGCGATCTCCGCCACCTTTATTGTAGGGATACCAACGTCCGTCTGATTTATTTGCGTCAGACTGTGAACTGGCCAGTCTGTTAATGCTGGTGATTGAAACCTCAAACCATTGCCTTAAAAAAAGCGCCGAATTACAGGAGGACATTCCTGACTTCGCTTCGGAAAACTGTCCCAACGCTGGAAAAATCTCACAATTCTTTGTTGCTTTTGCTGAGAACCAATAAGCAATGGGAGTGCCGGGGATTTTCTGAAGGTCGGTGCTGGCGGCACGGTGGTACCAACCACAATTTCGATCGCGAATGGCTTCTCGAATCATCTGGTCCTTCTCGGTCTCGGATGAGCCATCAACCAAGCGCAGAAAGTCGCCTTTCATCTCTTGATGTGTTGCATTTTCAATAATGAACGCCGTGGTCGATACGACCTCTCCACCGATGCTATCAAATGCCCGGGAGCCAAGATGCGCCATAGACATGAGTGTTTTATTTCTTAGCAAATTAGCGCGCAGTTTTTCGTAGGATGACAAGAACATCCAACTTTGCATGGTGATCATGCCGACCGCGCCCTGCTTGGCAACAAGATCGAGATTTCGCTCGATGAACATCGCAAACAGGTCGGCCTTACTGTCCGGGTAGTTGTCCTTGGCCCAAGCACCCAGTCGTCCATTCATCCCCTTGCTACCCATATACGGCGGATTCGCCACTACTACCTGATAGCGCTGACTCAGATATTCCGCCTGCTCTAGCACGCGCAGCACATCCCGATGCACGTGCTCCAGCAGCAACTGATTGCCGATGCCTTTCTCGGCTAGCACCCGGCGAATCTCTGCATAGTCCATCGCCACCGGGCGAATCAGCGAGCCGAAGTTATCGGCTTCCTCGAACTGGGTCAGCAGCGTGCGCAAGTTGGTGGTGAACAGGTTGCGGCCGACTGCCGCCACATAGGCATCCAGATCCTGCGGCGCGATCTTGACCGGCCGCAACACGCAGATATTCGGCTGGATGCGTTTGTTGAGAAACCGCCGTTGCTTGCCGCGGGCCTTCATGGTCAGCGCGAAAGCGGCCAGCTCGCCGGCGCGTTCGTCGATTTCGATGCCGTAGAGATTGTGGGTAAGAATCTTCTCGGGAATCTCGGCCGGATCGGTGCCTTCTTCCTCGTAGATGGCATAGAGCAGGTCGAAGGCGTAGGTGAGCATGTGGCCGGAGCCGCAGGCTGGGTCGCACAGCTTGATGTCCTCGGGCTTGGCGATGCGCAGGAAGTCGGCCACCGGCTCTTGCGGCGCAATGTAATAGTCCATCTGCCCGGCCAGTTTGGAGTTTGGCCGGTTGAGTAGCCAGAGGCGACCAAGGGAGTTTTCCACCAGGTAGCGCACGATCCAGTGCGGTGTGAACAGCTGTGTGGCGGCAGGGATGTTTTCCGGTGTGATCTTCTTGTTCTTCTTCAGCCCCTCGAAGACCTCATCCTTCTTTTCCGAGATATAGAACTGATAGAGCCAGCCGATGACTTCCACGTCCTGGCAGGCATCCGGGGTCATCGCCTCGCGGGTGTAGGCAAGGATGGAATTGCCGGAGAGCAGATCGTCCGGCATCAGCAGTTCGGTGTAGTCGGTAATGGCCTCGAACAGGAAGGGCATGGCGCCCTGCCAATAGTTGCAGGCCGCGACGACAAGCAGGTGATAGGCTTCCTGCTGCGGGTCGGGGCTGGGCGCGGTGCCGTCTAGCAGCGCCCGCACCTTGGCTTGAATCGGCGCCGGCACCATTTCCTCGTCGATATGCCCCATCTTCGCCTCGGCGAGGATCTCGGGCTGGAACTGACCGTCAAGCGGGGACACCACGCTGATGCGATTGACGCGATTGACGTCCATGTAACGCAGGGCGCAGAAGCGGTTGAACCAGGTGTAGGCGACACGGTCGATGACCTGATCCAGACTACTTGCTTGGATTTGCGTTTCCAGTTGCTTGACGGCTGCCGGGGCTTCACGGCGAGCAGCGCTTTCCCCTGAAAGCACCAACGCAATCTTGACTTTGACCTGGTCTCCCAACGTGCGGCGGGCGAGCTGGGCGAATTTTTTGAGCTTGCTGGTTTCCATGGTTTCGCCTTGTCAAACAATCAACCACGAAAACTTGTCGACAATGAGCTTCTTGCGCTCGGCAATGAAGTCCTCGAATCGATCCATCTCCCACAAGGCTGGGTCTTTGGGGATCAGGTGCAAATTAAAATACTCGTCATTCTTGTCCTTGAACCAGTCAGCCGGTGGCGTATCCCACTTTCCGCCGGCACCATTTTCTGCGCGAGTTAGCAGCATGCAGTTAGCGAGCTGGTTCCTTGCATCATCGCGGTACTTCATCACCGGACGCCCGGTATCAGGGCTGGGTACCTTTACGGCCTTCAAAAGGCTTTGGGGAAATATGTGATCCACCTGGGGCAGGTTGTTGTCGTAGGCAGGCGTATGACTGAATGCCGGATACCAAAGATTCAATATGAGATGAATGGTCTTGGAGCCGTAACCCATCTCAAAGACCCTGTCCGTGGTGAGCTCCAGGCTGCGGTTTTGAGACCTTATGACTGTGTAGCCCTCGTCAGCATCGAAACGTGCGATCTCTTTGAAACGCTTGACCAGTGCATCAATGATCCGGTCCGACTGGCCACCGAAGGCGCCGGCCAGCAGGGTGCGAACCAGGAATGTGTCGACGTTCTTGGCTGAGGCCCACGCGGCAGGATAGTGATGGCGAACGTAGATGAGGGGGATCAGCGCCAGATACGAAAGTAAAGCCTTGTCGCATTGGATGTAGGTCTTGCTGCGGACAAAGTCGACAACCGCCTTGATGGATGCGCTGAGATCGTCCCACTTGCCCTCGATATCTTCCCGCACGCCAGGTTTGCGAAACTTGGATACCTCGTATTGAGCGCCTTGATTCAGCAGTACCAGGCAGGTTTTCAGGACGAAGTCACGGTCAAACGCAAAACCGTGCTGGTTCAGGTCCTCCAGCAACTCTTCCATGCGGCTGTCTGCCAGATCCCAACTGGCGTTAAGCAAGGAAAACAACAGGTCGGACTTTTCGAGCCTTGTGCCACCGGAGTTTGCTCGAATGAACACCTCCACCACGTCGTCTTCGGTGTAGAGGTCCGGGTTGTCGATGCTGTCGAGTTCTTGATAGGTGATCGATTCGTCCATCTTGAAGGTACGGTCAACCAGATCCAGATTGCCTTCGATCTTGTCTTTCTCTTCGTCGGTCAATGTACGACCCGCCTTTGTCTCCATGTCTTGAATCAGCTCGCGTTTTCTACGCGTGGTGAACACCAGGTCTTTGAACTTGATCCAGGGGAATACGGTCGTGGCTGAAGGGCGGAATTCGAAGCGATACTTGATATCGTCGGGCAAGGCAGCCGTTCCGCTGAGCACGTCAAAGTGCAATTCTCCACCGGAAAAACTGCCGCTCAATCCGATGTAGAGGCTTTGCAGTCGTTGCTGGCCGTCCAACACCAGGCACTTCCTCTTCGTGTCCTCCGGAACGTAAAAAGTGCTCAGTTTCAACTTGGTCGACCAGTTGTCGATGAACTTACGGCGGCGGATGCCGCTGGTCGTTTTCCAGATCAGGAGCGTGCTGATCGGATACTCACGCAGGATGGAGTCGAACAGGCGACAAATCTGCTCCTCGCCCCAAACGAAAGGGCGCTGAATGTTGGGCAGCCAGAATCCGCCATCTTCATCCGGGTTGTTCAAGTGGCCGATGATTTTGCGAATGGTTTGGCTTTTGTTCTTCATGTATGTTCCTAGAAAGCGATAGTCGGCGAACGACTCAGATCTGTACCCGTTTGCCCGCTTGGATTTCCTTCAGCCAGGCTTCACGCAGAGCGTCCAGATACCTTTGCAAATCGGCCTCGTCAGCAAGCAGCGCTTTGTCGAAATAAACAGCAATTGAGCGCGACAGAACGATCTTGGGCTGAGATGAGGAAGTTGACGTGGTTGTAGTCGTACTGCCACCGCCGTCAGTTGCTGGCTTTTGCGTTCCTGTTTCGACGGGGCGTGACCAGAGATCAACCTGAGTGACAAGATCGGGATATTCCACGTCCTCAAATCGCCGGACCTGATCCCGAATCATGGCGATGCGCTTTTGTTCCGATAGCCCCTGGCGCGCTTTTTCGCAGGCCGAGGTAACCTGGGCCTGCTGATCAGGGGTAAGACGAGAAAACTCGGCCATCCCCCTCAGTCTCGCCTCCAGGCTGTCGATGCTCGATCGGGCAACCTCGAACTCCTTGGTACGTTGTTCGGCGATCTTCTGCTCCAATGCGTCAAGGTTGGCCTTCATTTGCTGAAGGCGATTTCCCTTGTAGCAGTTGGGGTCGACAAGTGCAGATTTGATCTGTGCTGCTTCATCACCCTGAACGTAGGCGAAGTTGTCTTCCTGCTGATGGACAAAGTCTGTCGCCTGTTCAAAGATCGTTTTCTGTCCGCCACCCATGAATTTTCGCAACGGGTCGATAATTGACTCTTTGACGTCGAGCAGCGCATCTTCCTGCCGGGGCAGTTCAGTTAGAAACCAGTTGGTGTTCTTTAAGGCGGCTTCGCTGAGCTTGGCTAACACGGGGGTCAGAACACTCAAGAACGGAAATACCGCGACTTGCGCATGAATCTCGGCCAAGACTTGGCGGAGGCTGTCGAAGGATTCTGCCGTTTCACGAGCCAGCGTCTTGGCCTCGGTCGACTTGGGTGGCGCATCGAAGAACTCGGCGTAAAAATCCTTCAGCGAACGGACTTGAGAGGCGGTGTATTCAACCTGGGGCTCCAGCACCACGCTGCCATAGCCGTGTGTGTTGCGCAGGGCGCGTTCCAGATCTTCATCCTCAAGCACGTTGCTATCCGTGCGCACTTCAAGCTTTCCACGCGCGCACAGCAGGGCGACGTTGCAGATAATCGCGGCGTAGTACCAGCCATAGGGCTTTTTTTCAAAGCGCTCAAGCACGCTCTTGATCGTGCTGCGTACGCCTCCGCGTGCATTGGTTTGAATGAACGCTAGCAGTTCCTGTTCCGGCTCCGACAGGTTGGTGACGTCGTTGCCGAGCAGTCCCTCTTGGGAATGCCGCAAGTGATTACCGATGTCGCCCTCATTGAAGGCAACGCCCCGCAGCATGCGCAAGTTGGGGTAGCTGTTTTCGATCAGCTGATGGAAACCCTTGAAGATACGGGCTTGCGCATCTTCCCCTGAAACATCGGCATCGCCACCGTTGACGATCAGCTTGGCGCTACTCATCAGCTGCTTCAGTCGCCCTTCGATTTCGGCCAGGCGCTCACGGTTCTGGAAGCCTTTGTCGTTGAGGATGCGTTTGACGATCTCCTGCTGGGTTACCGAGACGTTCTGACGGATGTACTTTTCGGTGCGCTTGTACATCAAGAGGTCGCGGACCAAACCAGCGTCTTCAGGAAGGACCACGCGAAGCTCGTCGCGCCCCATGCTTTGCAAGCGCTGCAAAGCTTCGTTGCCGGCGTTTTCGCTGAAGGGAGTGATGATGTGAATCGCCAGCTCCTGCTCGCGACCCAACAGGCGATCATCCATCTTTCTTGAGTAGGGATAGTCCTGCCCGTTGTCGGTGTAGCGGATCTTCCGTAGCTTGATGACGTGATCGAAAACCAGCTTTTCCAGCTCTGCTGCGACATCCGTCGTTTCGACCTCGGTGTTCTTGATCTCCTGCTCGATGTCCTTTTCTTCGTCGGTCAAGTATTCATAGACCTCGCCGTTGCGCTGGATGTAGGTTTGTTGTTCAAGCAGGTTGAGCGCGGCCTCAATCTTCTTACGCAGTGCCTGCATGTCCTGATCGAAGCGGTCGAGCATCAGCACGCTGATGTTCCGGGCCGTTGCCTTGAAACCCTTGACGTATTTAACGAGGAACAACGCCTTGAGCAGACGAACTCCAAACTCGTCGCCCAAATTGCGCTCAGCCTGCAAAATGGCACTCTGTATGGCCGACTTCAGCGAAGTGCGAATCCCCTCAAACATGAGGTCAAAGGTTGCCAGTTGCCCCACCGGCTTGGGGGCTATTGCTATGGCAACCTCGCGGAAGACGCCCAACATGGAGCGCTCGCCGACTGAACTGCTCTTGCCCTCAAAGCCATTGTGATGGGAAATGCCCTGGATGGCGGTCTGGAATAGGTCGAACTGGTAGGGGATAAAGGGATAGGCGCTAACGAAGTGGTCAATATCCTTAAAGCCTCGATAGGTCTGCGAACCATCGGCAAAATCGAGCAGGGTTTTGAAGTTGTTGGACTGCTTGTTGTAGATCTGCGTCAGTTGATCGACACCGGATGAGTTTTTTGACAGCAACCGCTTCTGGATGACCTCGGCGACGTCGGCACTGGTGAGCTTCATCCGGTTGGCAAATCGCGCCTGGATCTTGGTGAAGTCGTTGCTCTGCTGCTTGCTCATTTCACCAATGACATCACTCATGTCTTCTTGCGCGGTGACGATGACCCAGGCACGGCCTTTCGACTTGGTCGCCAGGCTTTCGGCGATGGTTTGCAGATTGGTCATCAGCTTCGTGTTGTCGGCAATGTATTGACCAACCTCATCGACAAAAAAATTCAACCTGTAATTTGGCGGTTGCTTGTCCAACCAGTCCTGCACGTGAGCTGCAAAGTCTTCAATTGAGAGGCGATAGTCGTGACGGAACTTGTCAAGAACGCCTTCTGCCTTCTGGCCCGTTACGGCACTGAATGCCTGATCAACGTATGAAGCGACACGGGTAGGACGTGCTCGACCCCATTCCCAATCATTGTCGGCGACTTGCTGGAACTTCTCCTTGAAGGCAACGAGCAACCCGTCGCGGTCTAGCTCGCGTTCAAACTGGGCGATATAGGCTTGCTTTCCGTAGTAGCCACAGGCTTCGTCGAAGACCTTCACAAATACGGCCACAAGCGCATCGACCTGGGTCTTGCTGATCACATCCGCCTTCTGATCGATATTGAACAGAATGCTCTTGGATGGAATAGCGACCGCCTTCCGAAGTGCGGAGGACAGCATGGTGTCGTCCTGAATCTTGGGAAGGAACAGGTCTAACGCCTTCGCCCCATCGACAACCCGGTTCTCTAGCACGAGCGCCAGCATCTTGAGCAAATGTGACTTGCCTGACCCGAAAAAGCCGGATACCCAAACACCGTTGGCAACGGTGTAGTTGTTGTAGGCGTCTAAAAACAGGTCCAGGCGCTTGGCGACCTCGTTGGTCAGAACATATTCATCGAGTTCGACCTTCAGGCTGGCCTCATCGTCCGCCTTGATGACACCCTCGATTGTCCGATTGACGTCCCGCTCAAAGATGCTGTTGAGTTCCATATGTGGTGTCACACCTTGTAGTCGTAGATGTTGAAGGCACGGTAATACTTGTCGTCCCGCAGCCTCCCGAATAGTTCGAGGGATGCCCCTGTCGCAATCGAGTGGATGTAGCTTCCTGGAAAAAACATCACCGTGGGGCGATGCTTGGCTGCCTTCTGCAAGTTGTTCAGGACATTGTGAGAACGGATAAACGGGAAGACCTCACCAACGCCGGAGATGAACAGGACGTGAAAGTCCTCCTCCGCCATTAGTGCCGACATGGCGGGAACCAGAACCGACTCAACGTCAAGGATCGACTGGATCTCTTCCATAATCTTGGCCTTGGGCATGGTGCTTTCGTTTGCCAAATACCATTCCCAATCGCCCTCGGCCTTCATGATGTTGACCGACAGGTCATAGAGATTGATATCCAGGACGCGCAAGCCCTGCTGAATGAGGCGATTGGCAAGCTGCTTCTGCATCCGGGCCATCTCGTTGGCCTCGCTGGGCTTGAAGTCACAAATGAAGAACGGAACTTCGTTGCCCAGTCCCTCCATGCGTTGAAAGCGGGAACTACTGATCACGCTCAGCAGATGCTCAAAGCGCTCTGCAATTGGCTGGGTGCGGACGTCCTTTGTCATTGCAGGCACCTGTTGAGGTCGGTATCGGAGATAGGAAATATCAGGAGGGCTTGCCGACCCTTGGCAGCCAACAGCGTAGCAACATCGGTGGTCAGCATTGCCGGTTGAATCACGTTCGCGTCCGAAATCAGATCGGCATCCCTCATCATCCGGAAGAGGTTCTGGCGCAGCTTCAGTTGGGTTGTCACTGTCGTCGAATCCAACTCTTCATGCCACATGGCCTTGCCATTGAAGAATGCGTCAAAGTCCTTGAGCGCCAGGGACTGGCGGAGGGTGATGAAGTATTCACGCAAGACCTCGGTCGCGAAATCCCGGATGAAGGCATAGCGTCGGCAGACAGCGGCCCACAGCAAGTAACCACGCTCACGTGTGGTTCCCTGCCCTAATGCAGCGATCTCTTCATCAGTGAGATGCTCCAGTCTTGCAACGACTTCCTTGCTGATCCGGAGCGCTGCCGCAGACGTACGTACCTGGAGGAGGTTCTCGGACCGAATCTGGTCGCGAACATGTTGCCAATCCATCGATTTCAGATAGAGATCGACCGCCATGGCCGACTCGTTGATGAAGAGCCCTCCGGTGGTGAACGAAAGACGGTATGGCACGTGATTTACCGGCATAAGGTCTCGGGATCAGAAAATGTTTGCGATTTTGGAGATCGCCTGTCCAACCCTATACCAAGCCATTCCTCCGGGATTCGCTATTGCACCAAGCAATTTTTGAACGGCGTCTCGTTGTAAGTCGTTTGCGGCCCGATATCGGACGAGCAGTTGCGATTCAGATGGATCGGAAACGCCGTCAGCCGGATTTTCAAGAGGAAGCGCTATTGGAGGACGCCCGTCGATGAGCCAAGCTACGTTTACCGCGCCGGCGTCAGCTAACTTCAGAAGGTTTTCGGCACTTGGTTGTGAGCCGGATAAATATTTCCGCAGCAGACTTTCACCAACACCGCTGCGCTTAGCAAAAGAAGCCACCGACTCGTCGCCGATCGTCTCTAGTAGCCGAGTAGCAATCGTTTCACGTGTTTCATCAGTCATGGTATTCCCCCAATCTATCACAACCGAAGTGTTGACTTAACACACCCAAGTTGTGATAATCCACTCTAACTCTCTCGAACCCACACTTTGTTATGGATATCAACCAACCCGCCAATCATAAACCGGTGTCACTACGAACCCCAGTTCAGATTCGTGCGGAATTTCGAGCGCGGGGCCAAAGCATTGCCGAATGGGCAAGAGACAACAGTGTTCCAGTGAATTTGGTGTTTGACGTTTTAGCAGGAAGGAAAAAATGTCTTCGCGGACAGTCACACAGAATTGCCGTCCTACTTGGGCTAAAGCCTCTCGTCTAGGCCATCTCAATCTTCTTTGATGTAATCCACCGACCTGTGATTGGAGGTGAATCATGACCTGACGCCTAACTATGAGCTAGGCCAGGAAAAGCAAAAGGGCCCGGAGGACCAACTCCGAACCCTTTCAGAACTTCCGTACATCTTCTTACCGCGGATTCTGCAATTCCTTCAGCCCGCCTGTCAAGGGCTCGCGGCCTATTTTCTAAAGAGAACGTAGCCCAATGCCATCCCAATGGATCGCGCGGGTTGGTTTTGCCCAAAACGCAGAGCATGCCACGACATAGCCCCGAAGCGAATGTCATCTTGCATGCAAGGAGTAGTCATGAAAACCCCCATTCCTGTTCAGCGCGACATCGTTCGCCTGATCGAAAAGGGCTTGAGCAGCCGCGCCATCGGGCGTCAGCTATCGCTTTCCCACAATACGGTCGAGTTGTTGCGTACTCGGCTCACCGCTACCGGCCTGACTCTGGCTGATTTCTCCGGACTCGATGACCATACCTTCTGCATTCGTCTAGGTACAGCCCGGAATCCGAACCCCTCCAGCAAAATCACTCCTGACTGGGAGGTGGTTCGCGAGGAGTTGTCCCAACGGGACATGACCCTCAGCTTGATCTGGGAGGAGTATCGTCAGGCGAACCATGAGCGTTTGGCTGATTGCCTGAGCTATTCGCAGTTTCAGAAGCGCTACAAGGCCTGGCTCAAGACCCAACGGATGAGCATGCGGCAGTTCCATCAGCCGGGTGATCAACTGTTCGTGGATTTCTGTGGCCGGACGATGCCGATCACCAATCCGGAAACGGGCGAGCAGACGCCGGCCCAGGTGTTCGTCGGCGTGTTGGGCGGATCGTCCTACACGTTCGCATACGCTGTGCCGTCACAGAAAATCGCTGACTGGATTGCTTGCCATGTAAAGGCCTTCGAGTTCTTCGGTGGTGTACCGCAACAGGTGGTGCCGGATAATCTCAAATCCGCCGTGATCAAGCACACGCCGCAGGAGGTGATTACCAATGCGGCCTATGCGGACTGTGCCGAGCACTACGATGTGCTGATCAATCCGGCGCGCAGCCGTAAACCCAAGGACAAATCGCTGGCCGAGGTCGGCGTGCAGATCGTGCAGCGCTGGGTGCTGGCCCCTTTGCGCAAGCGGATCTTCTTCAGCGTCGAGGAGCTCAATGTCGAGATTGCCAAGAGGATTGAGTTGCTGAACAACAAGATCAGCAAGAAATACAAGCAGAGCCGGACGCAACGCTTCATGGAGCTGGACCTGCCAGCGTTACGGCCGTTGCCCCTTCATCCCTATGAGAGTGTGGCCTGGAAGTACAAGGTGCGCGTAGCCGAGGATTATCACGTCGAATACGAGGGCAGTTTCTACTCGGTGCCGTATCAGTACCGGATGCATCAGGTGGACTTGCGGGCGACGCGCACTACCCTGGAAGTGCTGCTGAATCGGGCGCGCATCGCCAGTCATGTGCTGTTGGCGTCGGCGGGGCGCCGTACCTTGCAGGACCATATGCCGGTCGAGCATTTGCGGCAAACTGAGCAGGATCCGGATTCGCTGCTGGAATGGGCGGAACATGTCGGCCCGAATGTGTTGGCCTGGGTGCGCGGCAATCTACAGCAGCGGCGGAATTTCGCGAATGGCGTGAAGTCGGCGCGCAATTTGCGGCGCTGGGCCCGGGAAGAGCAGGCTCATGATCGTCTGGATGCAGCCTGCGCCTTCGCGCTGAAGATCGGCGTGCTGTCGTTCCCCCGTTTGAAATCCATCATCACCAACCGGAGCGATCAACGCCTTCCGGTTGAGCCGACGGCTTGGGTACAGAAGCATGGCAACCTGCGCGGAGCCGAATATTACGCGCAGCAGGGAGGTATCACATGCTGAACCAGCAAACCATGACTCAGCTTCAGGGGCTCGGCCTGCAAGGGATGTTACGGGCTTTGAATCGGCAGATTGATGATCCGTCGATTCAGGCGCTCAGTTTCGATGAGCGCTTTGCACTGCTGCTCGATGCAGAAACTGGTGACCGGGAGGGCCGGAAGATTGAACGTCTTCTGAAAGCGGCCAAGATGCGCCAATCGAGTGCCTCCCTTGAGGACGTCGATTACCGGGCGAGTCGCGGCATTGATCCGGCGCAGGTTGCCAGCCTTGGAGACTGTGCCTGGATTACTCGGCGGCAGAATTTGGTTCTGACCGGCTTGACGGGTACCGGCAAGTCTTGGCTGGCGTGTGCGTTCGGCAAGCAGGCATGCCGCTCCGGGTATTCCGTCTACTTCACTACGGCAACCCAGCTTTACGAGAACCTGATTGCTGCTCAGGCCGACGGCACCTTGTCGAAGTTGCGCCGGCAACTCGTGAAGACGCAATTGCTGATCATTGATGACTTTGGAATTGGTGGCATCGATGTTCATCTGGGGCCGATCTTGCTGGATATCATCGATCAGCAGTCGATGCAGGGATCATTGTTGATCACCAGCCAGTTTCCGCCGGAGAAGTGGTACGACCTGTTCAACGATCCCACTGTGGCCGATGCGATTCTCGATCGGATTGTGCATCGGGCGCATTTCATGCAATTGAAAGGGGAATCGATGCGGAAGGTGCGTGCGAAGAAGATCTGATTTTTCCGCCGAGATTGCCACCCCGTTTCGGCGGGGTGGTCAACTAGTCGAAATCAATGGTCAGGTCCGGTGAGATTGGCCGGTCAGGTTGGACGTGATGTCGAGAATAAAGTCTGTAACCACCCCCTCTATTTGGTAATTATTCCCGCGAGTTCAAATTCGAAGTGCAACTCTGATTAACGGGTTGGGAGTCGTTGGTGACCTCAACCTCCCGGCCACAAGCAGCCGATGGCGACGACGCTATAAAGCGGCCTTTCATGCCTTCTCGGTGTATGCTGGCACGCAATATTTCGAGGTGCCGGTTTGCGCGTATATTTAGTACTGTATAAACCCCTCGCTCAAACGCCGCAAAACCCGTCGTAGAGCGGCTTTTCATGCGCTGGGCGACGCCGAGTTAGGGGGCAGGCGCCGGAGTTATGCAGCAAAGCTCCTCCCGATAACAAAGTTAAGCGAAGAATGCCATGAGCGACTGGGATTTTCTTTACGAAATGAACGCGCGCGGCTACAGCGCACAGGAAATTGCCGATGCTGCTGGCTCCGGTGCCGCGCCTTGGGAATGGGAATACATAGACAGAGAGTGGGTCGATTCTCAACTTGAAGATGCATCAGAAGATCAGTCACACCCGGTTGCGCCACGCACGCCCTTTAAGAGCAGAGATGGGTTTCCCTTTAGTACCCTAGAGCAAACCGAGATTTTCTACGATCTCGTTGATTGCGCTACGCGCCACTTTGAGAACACTGGCAGGTACTTGCAGATATGGGGAGAACTCGGAGAAATCTACGCTGAAATCAAATTCGGACTTCGCCGTCACGGAACACACGAGGCCGGTTCTGACGGCACAGTTAATGGAAAGCTTGTTGAGGTAAAGACCATCTCGCCAGAGAAAACCAGCGACCGTGTACTCGTCAAGAGCCAAGGAAACTTCGAGCAGTTGCTGATCGTTCGCATTGATCAGGATTTCCAGTTCGAAGGCAAACTAATTGATAGAAGCGAGCTAAAGGGAGCTTCAGGAAAGTTCCTTAGAGGACGGCTCAAGGATGACACGGGCAATGCCTAACATAGCGCTCAACCTCGCTCCCTTCGGTCGCTGGACGCTGCGTGATAAAGCCGCGCAGTGCCGGTAGCTCTACGTAAGACGTCGGGAGAGTGAGCATGCGTCGACCCTATCGCGAACTGGGCAAGCCATTTGCGGTGCGGACCGTGGAGCTGCTCCAGGGGTTGCAACTGATCGCCGACTCCATTCAGAAGGTTCGAGAAGGAGAAATCCGCTACCTGATCGTGCTCTCTGGACAGCTAAGGTCTCTGGTTGCGGAACGTAGCAAGGGCGAAGTTCCGCTCCTGCTTGATGTGGCGGAGAAATTCGGAAAGGATCTCGCGATCCACTGCATGCCTGGGGTGGATGATCCTACGTTCCCAGAAGCGCTCCGAAAGGATCTCGTCCTCCTTGTCGCTGGGTTCCCTGTCACCCTAGAGCGTCAATTTCCCGTGCAGCGAGAGATGCTTCTGTCCAAGTTTCTCGATGAGGACCTAATTCTCTTTCGCGGTACGAACTACTCGCCGCGAAAGATCATCGAGTGGTACGCAAACAAGGCTGGAGGGTCTCACTACTCCAGCAGCATTCCTGAGGACTTCGTTGCACTGATGTCTCTGAACTTGAAGAACATGCAGCCGCTCGCCAACTTGTTGGTGCAGATCGGGGAAGCCACACTTGCTGCGGGCCGTCAGTTGCTGAGGTCAGTTGTGGACTTTGATATCTATGCGCTGGTAGTGGTCCCTGAGCAGGAGGCGGGTGCCGTTCGGGACGTGAACTACCTATTTGACTCTCAATACGAGGGCAGTGACATGCGCATCAGTTTGTCGCTGAACTCCAGGTTGATGCCTAGCTTCTTTGTGTCGGGTCTGCAGGGTGTTTGGGCGCGTGTGGACTGTGATCGGATGGTGGATTGGTCTGAGCCTAGGCTGCTGCATGCAACCCTTCTCATTGAAGACGATCTGTCTACGACCATGGAGCTCGCGGTCGATGGTGTGCGGGTTGGCCGCGGCAACATCAAAGCCCCCTTGTTCGTCCTCTCTGATCCACTGGACTATGACTCGTATCACAACAGGGCAGCCGACGGTCAGCCACAGAGATTCTCATTCGCAGTCGGTCAGGTCTTAATGATCGGCCGGGATCTGGGACCTGAGGAGCGGGCCAATATGCTGCTTTACGTAAGCGGCAAGCGATCTGAGCCGGACCTGAGAGTCATTAGCTATAGCCCCGAAGCCTTTGCTCGGGCTGAAAGAGGGACTAAGCACCTCACCAGTTCCGGCCAGGCGACGCTCAAACTGGCTCGCGATCTTCCGAAGTTCAAAGCCGCAAAGGGAGCAGAACATGCGTAGCCGCGGAGCGCCGACGTCTAACTCCGACGTTGGGCGTCCGCTTTTCGTGTCGCCGACTTCCGCTAAGGGTCCAGACTGTGTAAAAACGTCCAACTGTTGCTATGCCATTCGAGGGTGGCCTTCACAATCGCTATAGAATCGTTTTAATCAACACAGGGAATGGTCAAGACACCCCAGAAACGAATGGGATTTTGCGTTATTACACAACCTCGGTCGCGAAACGACCTTCCTGTCGCCTAATTCGTCGCCGGAATGTGGTCAGTGAAACTTCGCTTCCCGTAAGCGGCCATTGATCACCGAGTGCTGACGACCCAATCCGGCCTGATGACAATTGAAAGTGATATGGCCGGTTGCTGGTCATA
>ERZ795055.1496-NODE-1496-length-18744-cov-22.946225_pt1 | contig 18744 bp, 11 predicted proteins | sample MGYA00375139_ERZ795055 | MGnify/ENA primary metagenome ERZ795055 (study PRJEB30184, sample SAMN05720283) | anaerobic digester metagenome | isolation source: active sludge of municipal wastewater-treating anaerobic digesters | place: USA | collected 2015-01-23 ... | reverse complement strand
TTCCTGTTTCTCCGCTCTCATTCTGTTCCTGTTTCTCCGCTCTCATTCTGTTCCTGTTTCTCCGCTCTCATTCTGTTCCTCATTCTCTGCTCTGCTTCCCCTTTTGTCTCCCCGGCTTACTCTGGAAACACAAATCGCATTCCTGTGATCTCCCGGTACAAGGATTACGGGCTGAAGGGGAAAGTTATGAACATATCTGCCATTTCTATGAAAAAGGCATATATTTGTGTATAAACTATTAAAAACCGGCAATAAGCCGGTTCAGTCTCAGCAAGCTCCCGTCAGCGCCCAATTGATGATTATTTATTAAAACCGTCAGCCATGAAGAAAATTTATGTATGCTTCCTTATTGTCGTGTTCACAAGGATGACAGGCATTGCACAGGCATTTGACCCGGTTTTCGCAGCCCGTCTGCAGGCAGTGCTCGACAGTGCCTGTACGGTAAACAATTTTACAGGCTTATCGGCTGCGGTACTGTTTCCCGGCCAGGGCCTGTGGACCGGTACCAGCGGAATCTCCACCACCGGTGTGCCGCTTACACCGGAAATGCGGTTCGGAGTCGCCAGCAATACCAAATTATTTATTGCCACTGCCATCATGAAACTCCATGAGATGGGAATCCTGTCGGTGGATGATCCCCTGTACGAATGGTTACCTCCGCTGCCTAATATCGATTCTTCGATAACTATCAGGCAGTTGCTGCAGCACCAGAGCGGCATATACAGCTACTTTCAGGGAGAGCCCGGACCAAACTGGGCTACCCTGACCTGGAATGATACCTCGCATTTCTGGACGACGGATGAAATCCTTGCATATCAGGGACAGCCCAATTTCCCTCCCGGGCATGGCACAAAATATTGTAATACCGGCTTTATGATTGCCGGCATGGTCATTGACTCTGCCTCGGCAAGTTCCTGGGTTCAGAAACTGCATGATCTGACTTTCACCCCGCTTACACTGGACAGCACCTTTGTCGGTGCCTACGAAAACCGCAACGGGCCGCTGGCTCACGAGTGGTGCTATAACGGGGTGGAAATATCCGAAGGACCCATCACTGCCCTGTATTCCATTTTCGGTCCCTGCGGTGCCGTTTTTTCAACACCCCAGGAAATGGTCTACTGGTACGATCATCTTTACAACGGCGGCTTCCTCTCGGATTCTGCACTGAAAATCCTGACTTCATATGAGCCCTCTTCGGCGATGGGCCTCGGCTTGTTTGTCAGAGATAATAATTTTACCGGTACGTATATTTATGAACACAGCGGAGATTCCTATGGTTATCACTCAGAAACGGTGTTCCTTCAGAATTCCAAGGCCTGTATCTCGATGATGACAAACGGAGGATCGGCGAATCTGATCGTATCCTCTTTTTTCCCGCTCCTGGAGGAGGTGGCAAATAAATATCCAAAAAAAATACATGATGCAGGTATAAGCGAAATCTCCTGTCCTCACGAAATCTATTGTACTGCAACACTGATCCCGGCAGTCAGGCTGAAAAACTACGGCTCGGCAAGCCTCACTTCCGTCAATATCCATTACAGCATGGATAATCAGCCCCCGGTGAGCATGACATGGAATGGATCTCTTTCAAGCGGGCAGCAGGAGTGGGTGAGTCTTCCGTTGATAACAGCCGCCGACGGCAGGCATACTTTCCGCTGTTATACATCCGGGCCAAACGGATCGGCAGAAGGCTACTTATTCAATGATACACTTTGGAGCACGTTTCAGGTCAATTTGCAGACCAGTGTGCCGGCCTCGCTGGTGGAAGGCTTCGAAGGTCCTGATTTTCCGCCTCCCGGCTGGATAACCGACAACCATCTTACGACGAACTGGGGCCGGACAGGCCTGACTTCTTACGGCGGAACACACTGCGCCGTGAGGCCTGCCGCTGTTGACATAAACTACGGCCTGAGTTATTGCCTGACCACCCCGGTTGTGAATGTTACCAATGTATCGAACCCGGAACTGCGGTTCTGTTATGCATATCAATATACATCCGGATGTTATGATTCTTTGTTTGTTGAGGTATCAAACGATTGCGGACTGACCTGGATTCCCAGGTTTGCAAAAGGATACTTCGACCTTACCACTGTCAATTTTTATACCCCCGACAGGATCTTCTATCCTCAGCAAGCTTCTCACTGGAAAGAAATCGCGGTCTCCCTTGCTGCCGATACCGGAAATATCCTGATCCGATTCCGCTCCTACAACTGGCCCGGCAATAATCTTTACCTCGACAATGTCAGGATTGGCAATTTTACGGGCATGCAGGACCAGCAGGGAATGAATGCCTTTGTGGTCTATCCTAATCCGACGACAGGCTTGCTGTACGTTACCGGCCTGCCTTTGCAGTCGGAGATCCTTTTAACCGATATCACGGGCAGGCTGATCTCCTCCATGATCATGAACAAACCATCCGTCTCTGTTGATCTTCGTAAAATGCCTCCGGGGATTTACCTGATAAGAACCGCCTTGGGAACAAAGAAAGTCGTAAGACTTTAAGATTATAGCCACGTGTTCCCAAACCCGGGCTGCAGCACCCTGCTCGTATTATGCCTGCTGGTGAGAGTTGTTCATGCACAAACTGACAGTGCCACGCATAATGAGTCTTACAGCTCTTCCGGTGAACAGCTCGTGAATGACCTTCATCAGCGATGTTTCACTTATTTTCTTGAATTGTCAGACAGCATCAGCGGTTTGACACATGAGAAGTATCCTGAAGCAGCCTGCTCAGATGTTGCAGCTACCGGATTCAGTCTCGCTGCATATATTATAGGTGCAGAGAATCATTATATCAGCCACCGACAGGCCATCGAAAGGGTGCTCAGAACACTCCGGTTTCTGGTGAAGCTTCCCGCAGGGAAGGAAACTGCAGGGAAATGCGGTTACCGGGGGTTCTACTACCACCAACTTGATTTCAGGAAAGGGATCCGTTGCGGGTATTCCCTGCTTTCACCACAGGCCACGGCTATCCTTTTAGCCGGTGCTTTATGCTGCATGACCTATTTCGACGCCTGGCAGTCTGAGGAAAGGGAGATCAGGAGACTGGCCAAAATACTCTACAGGCGCGCCGACTGGAACTGGATGTGCCATGCTGAAGAAACTCCCTGTTCCGGCTGGAGCCCGGAAATCGGGTTTAACCTTGAACACCTCTATGGTTATGATGAATCCATGCTGATGATGATCCTTGCCCTCGGGTCTCCTTCTCATCCGCTTCCGGTTTCCTCCTGGAAAGCCTGGACATCAAGCTGTCAATGGGCTTCCGCCGAAGGGTTTGATTACCTGCAGTGTGCACCCCTTGCCGGGCACCAGCTTGCGCATGCATTTCTTGATTTGCGGGGGGTGAAGGATGACTTAATGAGACAGACCGGAATTGATTACTTTGAAAATTCACGCCGGGCTACCCTTGCCCAAATGAACTATGCCATAAGGAATCCTTTACGGTTTAGGGATTACTCCAAAACCATCTGGGGTTTCAGCACTTGCGACGGGCCGGGAAACACACGCGCAGCCTGGAGAACAGGGGAGTCTGTCTTTAAGGGCAGGACAGTCAGGGGCTTTACCGGCGGGTTTTTATCGGATGACGGAACCGTATGTCCTGCAGCTGCCGGGTGTTCCCTGCCTTTTGCATACGAGGAATGCCGCACCGCCATCGACAGCATATACCGGAAATACGGAAGCAAAGTGTACAGGCGTTATGGCTTTGTGAATGCATTCAATCCCAGTTTTACGGGTGGACAGGGGAATTTTGCCGGATGGTTCTCCCCATACACTTACGGAGCGGATGCCGGGATGCTGCTGCTGCTGCTGGAGAACCAGCGGAGCGGACTGATCTGGAAAATCATGAAAAAAAATGAGTATGTGGCTGAAGGACTCAGAAGGGCTGGGTTCTCAAAATGATCGCTCCGCTCTCATTCTGTTCCTGATTCTCCGCTCTGATTCTGTTTCTGTTTCTCCGCTCTCATTCTGTTCCTCATTCTCCGCTCTTATTCTCTCATTCTCATTCTCCGCTGTATAACTGGCGCTTAGGTTTATGATATCAAATGCTTCGATTGCACCCCTGTGCGTTCTTTCACCTTCCGCACAGCACGCCGGCCCATGTTTGATTGAGTGAGTGTGAGCGCGGGAGCGAAGAAAAATCAGAGCGGGAAAGCTTTCTGCCCTTCGCTCTCGCTCCCGCACTCGCTCTGATTTTGTACCCGGAGCCGGGATCGAACCGGCACGAGCTTTCGCTCATTGGTTTTTGAGACCAACGCGTCTACCTGTTCCGCCATCCGGGCGAGTGGGTGTGTGGGTGGGTGTGGGTGTGGGGTGAGTGATTAGGGTGTGGGTGTGAAGGTTGTGAGGGTTGTGAGGGGCAAAAGTAAATGAAAACGCGGAAGTTGGCAAGTACAAAAAATAAACCTACCTTTGCACCCCCCCGTTTTAAGGCACTAAACCACAGAGCATGGCATCAGAAGTTAAAATTTTTTCAGGCAGGGCGACGCGCTACCTGGCCCAGAAGATTGCCACTGATTTCGGCATCAGGCTGGGTGAAGTGATCACGACTGATTTCGCCGACGGAGAGTTCCAGCCCTCATTCGAGGAGAATATCCGGGGAGATGATGTGTTTATTGTGCAGTCGACCTTTGCTCCGGCGGATAACCTGATGGAGCTGCTGTTGCTGATCGACGGTGCCAGGCGGGCATCGGCCAGGAGGATCGTGGCGGTCATCCCTTATTTCGGGATGGCCAGGCAGGACCGCAAGGACAAGCCGCGCGTTCCCATCGCCTCCAAACTGGCCGCCAACCTGCTCACGGCTGCCGGTGTCGACCGCATCATCACCATCGACCTGCATGCAGATCAGATCCAGGGTTTCTTCGATATCCCGGTCGACCACCTGTTTGCTTCCTCCATCTTCATCCCGCATATCAAGCAGCTCGGCCTTGAAAACCTGACCTTTGCCTCACCCGACACCGGCGGAACCCGCAGGGCAGCTGTTTACGCAAAGATCCTCAATACGGGATTCGTGATCTGTTACAAGCAGCGGGCAAAACCCAATGAGGTGGAGAAAATGTACATCATCGGCGATGTGAAAAACAAGGATGTGGTGCTGCTTGACGACATCATCGACACGGCCGGCACCATCACCATGGCAGCCAATATCATCATGGAAAACGGCGCCCGCAGCGTCAGGGCTTTCTGTACCCACCCCATCCTTTCCAAAAATGCGGTGGAACGGATTGAACAATCCGCCTTTACGGAGGTTGTGGTTACGGATACCATCCCGCTGAAGGTGAAAAGTCCCAAGATCAGGGTGTTGTCGACGGCCGAACTCCTGGCCGATGTGATCAAGAGAGTGCATAACTATGAGTCTATCAGCTCATTATTCAGGTTTTAAAGATTCTGAAAAGAAGGAGAAGAACGAAAACAACCAATTAGTTTTTATATCGGTATCAATTAAATCTTCAATTATGAAAACAGTATCTATGAGCGGTTCTCTCAGGGAGAACGTAGGGAAAAAAGATGCAAAAAAACTCCGCCGGGAGGGCAGGGTACCCTGTGTCCTCTATGGGGGAGAGAAACAGATCGGGTTCAGCATGCCGGAGGTGGATTTCAAACACCTGATCTTCACGCCTGAAGTGAAACTGGTGGATCTGAACATCGACGGAAAACAGTACAAGGCATCATTACAGGATGTTCAGTATCATCCTGTGACGGATCATATCCTGCATGTGGATTTTTTGGAGGTCACTGCAGGCAAAGCCCTGGTGATCGGCGTTCCGGTTCGCATCACGGGTGTATCCAAGGGCGTCCTCCAGGGGGGCAAGCTGGTGCAGAAGGTGCGCAAACTGAAAGTGAAAGCCTTTGCGGAGCACCTGCCCGATGATATTCCCGTGGATATTACGGAGCTTGACATTGCCCAGGCCATCAAGGTCCAGGATGTGAAAATGGAGCACCTGCAGATGCTCGACAACCCGGCCAGCATCATTGTTACCGTAGCTGCCACCCGTGCGGTTGCTGATGATAAGAAAGCCGCTCCCGCGAAATAATTCGTGAATAAATTTCTGATTGCCGGCCTGGGGAATCCGGGACCTGAGTATGCCAATACCCGGCATAACGTTGGTTTCATCGTGCTGGATGCTTTGGCACAGGATGCTGCCGTAAGTTTTTCACCTGGTCGTTATGCCGAAGTGGCACAGTTCCGTCTGAAAGGGAGGATCTTCTTCCTGATCAAGCCTTCCACCTACATGAACCTGAGCGGAAAGGCCGTCAGGTACTGGATGGAGAAGGAGGAAATCCCCATTGAACAGCTTCTGGTGATTTCCGACGATGTCGATTTGCCGCCCGGGACATTCCGGATCAAGCCCAGGGGCAGCGGAGGTACGCACAACGGGCTCAACAGCATTATTGAATACCTTGGCAGCCAGGATTTTCCGCGATTCAGGATCGGGATTGGCAACGATTATGCCCGGGGTTTCCAGGTGGATTTTGTGTTGGGCAAATGGACGCGGCATGAGGAAGCACTGATGATCCCAAGGGTCAAACTCGCGGTGGAAGCCGTGAAGAGTTTCGGGCTGGCCGGGTTGCAGCTTACCATGAACCTGTACAACAACCGCTGATTAAGGCACCCACCAGATCTTTGCCTGCGGGGCGTCGCTGCCGCCCTGCTGTTGTATGGCCGCTGCCCACTGCTGGGTATTGTATGTGGCTTCGGAAGCAGGGTAACTCAGGCGGAAATAGTTCAGCGGAGCACCGTCCCGCGGGGTTTTCCCCGTTCGGCGGGCCAGTGCCCAGGCTTCGGCCGGCTGACGGAATGCATCGATCCATCGCTGGGTGTATATGAACACCAGCTTCTCCTCCGTAGTGGAAGCATTCCAGGGGCCGAACTGGTTCAACACCGATGCCGCACCCAGGTTGGAGGGGATGGTGAATTTTTCTGAAAAACTGATTCCTGAAAGCGGAAGTTTCGAGTTGCCGGCCACCATTTTCCACCAGTCTACCGAGGCATTGATGCCGTTCATGTATTCAATATCGGCTTTTGAAGGATCGGCCGGCACACCGATGCCGCGAAGCCAGGCCTCTGCCTTGATGAAATGTACTTCGGCTCCTGTTATCAGGATGATGGGCACGTAATTCTCATCCCGGATCAGGAAGTAATTGAAAGGAGAGTACAGGCAATCTCCCTTAAAGCTGAAATTCGCATTGTCATCGCGGTGTTCGCCGTAGGGATTTCCGCCTGAGGGAGGTGTGCCGGCATCAGGGATCTGCGGGTAGGGCTTCCACTGGTTGTCTTTATTGGTCTCGAAGAAAATATAGGCCCTCGGGTCGAAGATTCCGCTGCCGTTGGTGCTGTCGTGCAGACTTAACTGTTGCCACAGTTTGCTGCCCATCCGCAGGTTCTTATGTTCCCTGAACGACCAGTTGAGGGCTTCATTCTTGAATCCCATGGCCGCAGGCCAGAGGCAGGCGCTCTCCAGCAGGGGTACTGCCAGGTCGTAGCCGGTCAGAACAGGTTTGTTGTTTTCGATGATGTCTTTCAGGACACTGCCTCCCGCCTGGGGCTCTTTTTCCGACATGCGCAGGGCGTGTCTCAGGCGCAGCGAATTGGCGAACTTGCGCCATTTCATCAGATCCCCGTTAAACAGGCGGTCGAAGGTGGCAAAAGTCGCAAAGGGTTCCTTGATGTCTGCTGGATCGATATGTTCATCCGCCCACTTCAGCTCCTCCAGCAGGAATAGATAAATGTCGCGCTGCCTGTCATAGGCCGGACGCAGCAGTTCCAGGTTCTGGAAGCCGTAACCGGCTTCGGAAAACGGCATATCGCCAAACATGTCGGTCATCTTGAAAGTCTTGCATGCCAGCACAATCTTCAGCATGGCTTTCATATTGTCCAGACCGGGTGTGGCAGTATCTTTGCCATTGAACCGGCGCTCAAGTTCCCGGATCTGGGTCAGGGTACTGTAATAATTTTCCCAGAGACCTTCAATGCCTAAGGGAGCATTGCCCCAGGCCTCGCTGGTCAGGGCTGCAAGCTGGGTCTGTTTGTAAAGGATCTCGTTGTAAATATAGAATTGTTCATTGCCGGTCCATACGAGCGACTGGATGATGCCGTTGAACAGGGATCCGTCGCTGGCAGTGGTAAAGCCGTTGGGATCCGAATTGATCTCATCGAAATCTTTCGTACAGGAAGTTGACATCAGGCCGGTGATCATCAGGCACAAGAAGGATATTTTAGTTGTATTCATCACATTCGCTTTTAGAAACTTGCATTCAGACCAAAGATAAAGGAGCGGGTACCGGGAAAGGATGCCCATTCGAAGCCCTGGGCATTTCCCGAACCCATGATTCCTTCCGGATTGATTTTATCCGGGAGACTCGAATAGATGTAAAAAAGGTCGCGGCCAGTCACACTGAGGGTCAGTTGCTGGAAAGCTTTCAGCCTGCGGAGGGCTTTTGCCGGCAGGGTGTAACTCAGTGACACTTCCCGCATTTTCACCCAGGTATTGTCCAGGATGCCTGGTTTACTGATGATCTCACCCCATCCTCCGGCATTGGGCAGGTATTTATAATAATAATGCACCACTTTGTTGTTCGGCGTGCCGTCGGCGTACACACCGTCTAGAATAATCCCGATATTGCTGGTGTTCCCATCCGGGTCGGTATAGGGAAGTCCGCCTCCGTCCCTTTCTTTAAGGGTTTCCGGACTTTGTCCGGTCTGGAGGCCGATCACATAGGAACCGCAATAGATATCGCCTCCCCATTTGGTATCCACCAGGGTGCTCAGCCGGAAATTGCCATAGGTCCACTCTGTGGTCCAACCCGCGATGAAATCGGGAGAGGCATTCCCGATAGGGACCCTGTTTTCGGTAATCAGGTATTTGGTTCCCTGGTCGTTGACGATGGGCTGGCCGTTTTCATGGTACACATAATCCCAGCCCAGGATGGTGCCGTATTCCTCTCCTTCAAGCACGCCCATGGCCGGTCCGTTCAGGCCCCAGATATCGGCCAGCAGGTAAAGGTCGGCATAGTCGCCGAGGCTGACGATACGGCTGCGGTTGCGGGCAAAGTTCAGTCCTGTTTTCACCATGAGCTTCGGCCCATGGTAAGGGACTACGTTCATCATCAGTTCAATGCCCCGGTTCGTCAGTTCCCCTTCATTGATCACGATGGAGCTTGCCCCCGATGAAAGCGGCAGGGGCAGGGTCAGGATCTGATCGAATGACCTTGAATGGTACCACGTAACATCCAGGTCAATTTTATTGTCGAGGAAACTGACGTTGAGCCCGCCTTCATAAGTGTTTACCCGCTGCGGCTTAAGCATGTAAGGTGGTATCTTCGAAGGGAAATAGGAAGTTTGCTGGCCGCCGAAGAAGCTGGTGGTATAGTAAAACTCGGTTTGGTAAGGATCGGTATCGGTGGCTGTCTGGGCAGCACTGGCCCGCACTTTCAGAAAACTCAGCCAGGTATAAGGTTTCAGGGAAGCAAAGGCATCGGTGGCGATGAGGCTCAGGGTGGCGGAAGGATAAAAATAGGAATTATGGTCGGTGGGCAGGGTCGACGACCAGTCATTTCTGCCGGTAAGGTCGAGGAAAAGGTAGTTCTTGTATGCCAGGTTTACGAATGCATACAGCGAGTTGGTCTTCCTTCTGCTATATGCTTCCCCTGCGGCCACCTTCTTCAGCAGGTCGCCCTGCCGGTCTACGATCAGGATATTTTCGAGGCTGTCGGAAAAGGTAGTTTCGGTATAATTCACCATGGAGTACATATTGGGGTAATACCAGGTACCCGTCCTTCCGTCGATGGAATAATAATTCCTGGTCCAGTTGCTGCCGCCACCCGATACTTTCATATTGACCGGGGTGTTGAAGACCTTGTCCTTTGTGAGGGTGACCAGGAATTCGCTGTTGTTGGAAAAATCGCGTTGCAGGGAGTTGGAATAATAACCGTTCAGCAGTCCGAGGAGATCCGTCGGTTTGTGCCTGGTTTCAAACTGGCTCAGGGTGAAGTCCCTTCCTGCCCTCACCAGTATATTGAGCCAGGAATTGACGTCATACACCAGGGAAACCGAGCCCAGGTATTTCTCCCTGTCGAGGGTGGTGTTGTTGTTATAATAATTCCACCAGAGATAAGGATTCACGTAATAGTAGGGATAGTTTTCCATCAGATGTTGGGTTCCGTCGGGCAGTTCATAGCCTTCCTTATCCTCTCCCTGGTAACTGCGCGGCCATGAATATAAGTATCCCTTACTGAAAGAGTTGCCTTCTTCGCCTATCAGCGGGCTGTTCAGCCGGTGATAATCGATATAGGAGATGGAAAGGTCGGCGCTGAGACGTTCTGACACCTTCATGTTACCGCCCAGGTTGACGGTAGTCTGGTTGAAGTTTGAGTTTTCGACGATGGGCTTATGGTCCTGACGGGTGATGGATATCCTGAGTGTTCCGTTGTTTCCGCTTCCGGAAGCGGCGATATTGTGGGTGGTGGTATATCCGTTATGAAAGGCCGATTTCAGGTTATCAGGTTGCGGCGACCAGTTTCTCATGCTACCGTCCCACCATCTGATAAGTTCTCCCTTCATTTCTGGCCCCCAGGAAACCGCTCCGCCATAGTAGCCGAACTCGGCCGCGCTGGATGAAGTTTCGCCCTGCTGGTTGATCACCAGTTGATCGGTGCTGTAAATGCCGGGGTACAGCAGGGTATCGCCGCCCGGACTTGTAGGAAACACGGGCGGTGTAAAGGCGATGGGACCGCCATGTCCGTATTTGTTCTGTACTTCCCTGAACCGATAGGGATGAGTAATTTTGTGTGTCATGTTGTAGGTGAGTCCGATACCTTTCTGTTGCCCGCCCCGTTTGGTGGTGATCAGGATCACCCCGTTGGCTCCCCTGGAACCGTAAAGCGCGGAGGCAGCTCCTCCTTTGAGGATATTATAGCTTTCGATGTCGAAGGCATTGATGTTGTTCATGGCGTTGCCCCAGTCGACCCCGCGGCCGATATCCGTCAGTCCGGGCGTGTTTTCCATGGGGATGCCGTCGATCACGATGAGCGGCTGGTTGTTGGCTTTGTTGCCCAGGTTGTTGTTGCCCCGGATGATCACCCTGGTACTTCCTCCCTCAACGCCGTCGCCGGCGGAAACCATCACCCCGGCCGAACGGCCCGAGATGGCAGTCATAATATTGGATGTACTGGAACGGGTGATGATCTCCCCGGCGATTTTTTCAGTGGCAAAACCCAGCTCCCTTTTCTGGCGGTTGATGCCCAGCGCCGTCACAACCACTTCCTTCAGTTCCAGTGCAGTCACCTCAAGTGTCACATCGATCACCGTCCTTCCCTTTACGGCTACCAACTGGCGGGCATAGCCGATAAATGAAAACACCAGGGTATCGTTCGTCCCGACACCTTTTAATACATAAACCCCGTCTATGTCGGTGGCCGTGGCGATCTGCCTGTCTTTTACCTGAACGGTGGCACCGGGTATGGTCTGGTTGTCGCTTCCGGAGATCACTTTACCCTTTACTGTAAGGGTCTGGGAGTGAAGGCTCCATGAAAACATCAACAAGCAACAAATAACAATGATCCTGCTCATGTTTCGTATTTTTTTTCAAACCTACGGGATTTTTGGATTAGGGCGGGCGTTTTGTGAAATCAATCTTCCTTTCATGCGGGCCTGGCACAAGTAAGATAGCAAGGCAAATATACCGACACGGAATGGGTTTGCGAAAAATTTACGATTTAGGGGTGTATGAGTATAATTGCTTACATTCGAGGCATAAATCCTGCAATACCAGGTTCCTGATATGAAAAAAAACATTGCTATTTTGTCTCTGCTTTGTTTTCTTTTGGTACACAACTGCTTTCTCAATGCGCAGGCACCACCGCTCGTGCCTTCTTCCTGGCCCACGCTGAAAGGGCTGTGGACTTTTGATAATCCTGTAAACCTGCTGGAAGCAGCATACGGCAACGATCTCATCCTCTACGGCAACCACACGGCCGTCAATGGCCCTAACAGCAGCGACGGAGCGGTGCACATCGGTACGGGAAGCTATTACAAGTGTTTTCATGATATTCCTTCCAACGGCGGAGGCAGTATGGTAAATGAATACAGCCTGCTGATCGACTTCAGGATCCCTGCCACGGGTTCCTGGTATTGTTTTTACCAGACCGATGCGGCCAATGCCAATGACGGGGAGTTGTTCGTAAGTCCCTCTGGTACTGTGGGAAGGGCTACCAACGGGCCGGGTTATACTTCATATGTCCTGAATCCGGGCGAATGGTACAGGCTGGCGGTTACGGCCGACCTCGATTCACAATACAAGATCTACCTCGACGGCATCCTTGTGAAACTTGGCGGTGCGCTAGCCATGGATGGGGATTACGCTTTGTATCCGGCCGGCGGAAACAATTTCTTCTATTTTTTTGCGGACGACAACGGGGAAGATGCACCCATAGATATTGCCTTATGTGCTGTTTTTGAAGATGTGCTGACTCCCGGGCAGCTTGAGGAACTGGGCGGGTACGGTCATTTTATCCCCCCCGTACTCACCGGCATCCGTCCTTACCTTCAGGGAATGACTCCTTCTTCGGTTTATATATGCTGGCACAGCGATTCCATCACCGGCACCCAGGTCGATTACGGGGAGCATGCCACGCTTGGATTTACCGTACCCGGCAGTTATGAGACCATCGGCACGAAAAAGTGGCATACGGTGCATCTGACGGGACTTCAACCCGGTACCCGCTACTTTTACCGTTGCAGCAGTGGCGGTGAACAATCCCCTGTCAGGTTTTTCCGTACTCCTCCGCCCGACAACCAGACCCAGGGTCACGTCCGGGCGCTGGTCTTCGGCGATTCCCAGTCGGATATCACTCAATCCACCTGGATTGTTGCAAAAGCAGTCGAAAAGATGCAGGAAATATTTGGCGACAGCCTCTGCAATCACATCCATCACATCATGCATGTCGGCGATATTGTGGGAAATGGTAATAACCTGGCATCCTATGAGACTGAGTTTTTTAATCCTTTCTCCCCCTTATCGGCCTTTCTACCCCTGATGCCGGCCATCGGCAATCATGAGATGGACAATGCCGGGTATTACCAGTACATGAAGAACGAAGCTTACACCGGGGCGCTGCCGCCGGCCACTGAAAGGTATTATACGTATCGCATGGCAGCCGTCCGCTTCATCGTGATCAACACCAATCCGGCTTACCAGGACATGACGCAGTTGATGTGGATCAGCAATATACTGTATGAAGCCAATAACGACAGCAGCATACGATTCATCGCGGTATACGGGCATCACCCGGCTCAGTCGGAACTATGGCCGGCAGGCAATACTGCCTGGGTAAGCGGGCAGATCATGACACTGCTGAAGAACAGTCCAAAGGTGGTGTTTTACGGTTGCGGGCATACCCATGCTTATGAACATGCCGTGATCAGCAGCAGTGACACCTCGGCAGGTTTTCATGCCGTCATTGGCGGAGGTGCCGGCGGAGCGCTCGACCGCTGGGGCATGTTTTCCAATCAGACTGATTATCCGCAGACGATGAAATCACTTGATCATTACCACTTTACACTGCTGGAATTCGATCTTGAAAACCAAGTTTTCCATGCTGATGTGTACAGCCTGGGACATCCTGACCTGAGCCTTGATTGCTGGCATGCCGACAGCTTTTACCGGAACATGCTTTCTATGCCTCCCCAGGCTCCCCAAGCCCTGTCGATTTCAGGCATCCTTCAGGGACCGGTAATCCTTCAGGCATCAGCATGCCAGGGAAACGACAGCCTGATGAGCGCCTGGTATCAGTTAACCGGAATACCCGGCAACTATTCAAACCCCCTGATCAATGCATCAACCGACAAAGAAAATGTATACCTGGATACCGGTCCGCCGGCATACCAGCCGATCGATCTGAACCAGGGGCTGAATCTCAGTGAGTTTACGCTGCCCCTCTCACTGGATTCCGGGCAAACATACGGCTGGAGGGTTCGCTACCGCGATCACAACCTGAACTGGAGCGCCTGGAGTAACGAACATGTATTTACTTATAAAGCCGGCTTCGGCATTTCCGGCTATGTCAGCTACGACAACCCTTCACAATCAGGGCTTGCAGGGGTTCAACTGTGGCTGATAAAGGACAGCATCCTTGTTTCCCAGGTTCAGACAGCCGCTGACGGATCCTTTTCATTTCCGCCGCAATTACCCGGCCACTATACGATTGAGGGAGTGCACAATGGCGTATGGGGAGGCGTGAATGCCACGGATGCCCTGATGGTACTCCAGCAATATGTTGGCATGATCAGCCTGACCGGCATCCGGCTTCAGGCGGCCGATGCGGACGGAAATCACGCCATCAACGCCATTGACGCCCTGATGGTGGCCAGACGGTTTACCGGCCAGCTCAACACCTTCCCTGCCCCCGACTGGATCGTGGAATCACCCGCTTTCACCCTCGGTGCTGCTGCAGCCGGCTTTACGTTGAAGGCGGTTTGCAGGGGAGATGTAAACGGAAGCTACCAGCCCTGAGCAAAGCGCTACGAGCTCACTTCACCTTGATTTTCTTATCTTTGCAGCATGGAATTTTCCCGTGAACCCGAGATCATGTCGCCCGTGGGATCCTTCGAGTCACTGGCAGCAGCCATACAGGCAGGCGCCGGTTCCGTGTATTTCGGTTGCGGCAGACTGAATATGAGATCGCGCTCTTCGGTGAATTTCACCCTGGAAGACCTCGAAAGCATTACCCGCTTATGCAGGGAAAAAGGCGTAAAAGCCTACCTCACCCTGAATACAGTCATTTTTGATGAGGAAATGGATGAGGTACGGCAAACCGTAAAAAAAGCAGCGGCAGCGGGTATCAGCGCCATTATCGCATCCGATATGGCTGTTATTCAGACCTGTCGTGATAGCGGTATGGAAGTACACCTGTCGACCCAGACCAACATCACCAACATAGAAGCCGTAAAATACTATGCCCGCTATGCGGATGTGATCGTTACAGCACGCGAGTTAAGCCTGAATCAGGTAGCCACTATATGCAGACAAATTGAAAATGAGAACATTACAGGTCCTTCGGGAAAGCCGGTCAGGATAGAAATCTTTATTCACGGCGCCCTGTGCATGGCAGTTTCGGGTAAATGCTACCTGAGTCTCGACAATTCCGGCTATTCCGCAAACCGCGGGGCCTGCCTGCAACCCTGCCGCAGGGGATACCTGGTCAGGGACAAGGAAAGTGAGCTGGAACTGGAGGTGGACCATGAATATATCATGTCGCCCAAGGATTTGAAAACCATTCACTTCCTCGATAAAATCCTGGCTTCGGGGGTTAAAGTCCTGAAAATTGAAGGCAGAGGCCGTTCGCCGGAATATGTGAAGACCGTTACGCGCTGTTACAGGGAAGCGGTAGAAGCCATTGGTCAGGGGACTTATACCCCTGAAAAGATTCAGAACTGGGAAAAGGAACTGGCCGGTGTTTTCAACCGGGGATTCTGGGATGGATATTATCTCGGCCGGAAACTGGGTGAATGGTCTGAAACTTACGGGTCGCACGCCACCAAAAGGAAGATCCACACCGGCAGGGTCACCAATTTCTTTACACGTCAATCGGTTGCGGAGATTCTGATTGAAGCGGGATCGCTGGGCACCGGCGATGAGATCCTGATCACCGGCCCCACCACAGGGGTTTATAAGGCGGTATTGTCCGAAATCAGGCTCAATGACGGCAGCGTGGCCGACAGGGCTGACAAAGGGGAAACCTGTTCAATTCTGTGTAATGAAACAGTAAGAAGGGGCGACAAGGTCTTCAGGGTGGTGGCTGCAAACCTTGCGGATGAGAACGTATTGCAGTGATTAGTTTCAGTACAACAGAACCGTCAGGGATGCGTTGCCTTTTTCCCGATATGAAAACATAGGTTATGATAAATTTGAGAGTCGATTGATTACAGAGTATGGAAATGGCACTAAAACAACTTACAGTTATGATGGTGAACGCCGTTGGTTAAATAATCTGCTTTCAGAAAATGCCAATAATGAAACGATGATAGATAACACCTATTCGTTTGATGCAGTCGGCAATATAATTTCGCTGGAAAATTCTGCTCAGCAACAATCTATACCGACACGGAATGAGTTTGCGAGAAAATTTCTATCCAGGGGTGTACGGCATTACTCTTACTAAACAGCTTTGCATTCGCAAACCTGTCAAGTATGAGTATAATACTATTGGAGGCCCGGCAAACTATTATTATACCTATGATGATCTGTCCAGACTAACAAATGCTGAAGGTGAGTGGTCAGACGGAACTAATACACATGAGTTCACTGTTGATTTAGCATATAATAATTCAGGGACAATTGATATTAAGGAGCAGGAACATAAGATTAACAATAATTCTCAATCAAAAACATCGTATTCCTTTGATTATTACTATACTGGATCCCAGCCACATGCTCCCTCGGTTATTGGGAATAACTCCCTGGAGTATGATGCGAACGGGAACCTTGTTCGTGAATATGAAGGAGCAGCAGAAACCCCCTTTAAGAGATTATTATGGGATGAAGAAAATCGTTTAAAAGAAATAAATACCAATGAACGTTTGGGATGTTATACCTATGACGGTAATGGAGAACGGACTGTAAAAATTGATGCAAATTATCTTGAACTGGATATTAATGGAAATGTTTATTGGGTTGGTTATCAATCAGACCTTCAGACTCTTTATACGAGTCCATATTTAGTGTTTAACAATAAAGGGTATACAAAGCACTATTACGCAGGGAGCGAACGAGTTGCAAGCGTGATCGGAGGTGGATTGGAAAACTCCCTGGTTCCTTTGTTTGATCTTATTTATGGTTTTGACGTACAATCATATCAAGATTACGAAGCAAAGCGATCTGATAATGATGACATGATCTATCACGATTTGGACAGCCTCAGGATTCCATCAGCGGTCATTTTCTCTCAATATCTATCTCAACAAATTATGCTTCAGAATGTTGCTGATGAACCTGAAGAGGATATTTATTACTACCACCCTGACCACCTCGGCAGTGCATCTTATATTAGCGATGCATCTGGTTTAGCGACACAACATATTGAGTACTTTCCATTTGGCGAGGTTTTTGTTGAAGAAAATGTTGGAACATTTAAAAGTATGTATAAATTTAATGCAAAGGAATTGGATGATGAATCTGGGCTGTATTACTACGGGGCACGGTACTATGACCCCAGAACCAGTGTGTTTCTGGGGGTGGATCCGAAAGCTGATGATTTTCCTAGTTGGTCACCTTACACTTATACTCTTGATAATCCGATTAAATACATTGACAAAAAAGGGAAGAATCCTCTAGCCATAATTGGTGCAGTGGTTGGTGCATCGAAAGAAATCTTAAGTCAAACTATATCAAATGGGAAGAAAAACTTGGATGCTGGAAACGGATTCTTTCATGGGTGGGCAAAACAAATGGATTGGGCTGATGTTGGAATATCCACAGTAGCGGGTGCCATAGCAGGGCTTACAGGAGGAGGTTCTTTATTACTTACAGAAGCCCCTGAGTCACTATTAAAAAGTGCAGTAGATTGGAAAGGTGGGGATCCAACTCCAAATGTTGTTGGCGGAAACGGTGAATATAAAAAAGATTTGGGTGATGCGGGTGCAGATTTAGCTGGAGAAGCTACGGGAACACTTTTCGGAAAAGCATCTGGTTTAGATAAGTTAATCAAGAGTAACAAAGGTAATTTTAAGAACTCATCAATTCTTTCAGGTATTACTGGCTTCTTTAATGGACTATTTGGAACTGCTCGTGATGAAATAAGAGGTGAAAAAACTCCAACCATAGGAACGGGTCCATTAAAAGTTGAAAAGATTACACTTGATGAATAAAATAAATATTATGGTTGCCAAATAACGAATTCAAAAAATGTCAAATAAAAAGATAAATAGATTCTTTCTTGGAATCATTGGTGTATTTTTGTTGCTATTAATTTTTAATAGTTGTCGAACAATCACAATAACCGAATTTAAAAGTCAATTTGATTGGGATGAATCTATTGCCAGTGTTAAAGACTTCGGACATAATCAAATATTTGTAGAATTTAAAAAAGCTGATAAAAATTATATTGTACCTATATTTGATTATCCAAGTGGTGTGAGAATTGGTTATAAATATATTATTATTTTTGATAAAAAAGACCCTGAGGATAACTACCTTGTATTGTTCCAAGAACCTATAAAACCAAATCCAATACCTACGATAGAAATACAAGGGAAAATAAACTCTATTGAAGTTTGTACGAATTACATACTAGTTAAATATAATGGCTTCTATAAGTTAGAAAATGGTTTAATTAAAGAATTTACCAATGTCGAAGCTCTTCCCCTAGATATGGAAAAAAAATGTTTGCAGTTTATTAATAATAATTCATGTGTTGTTATTGAACTATTTTTATTGCCTTCTCAGGGAGTGGATAACCAAAACAGTTATCAGCCATTTATTTCCATTGATAAATTATGTAACGGAAATAATGTCAAAAAGGATTAGTACTACTACGGGGCAAGATATTATGATCCGAGAACAAGCGTCTTTCTTGGGGTTGACCCGATGAGTGACAAGTATCCTGGGTTGAGTCCGTTTGCGTATTGCATGAATAATCCGGTGAAGTTGATTGATCCGGATGGGATGGCTACGACAAAATATGTTGATGGTGACGGAAATTGTAACCAGAAAATAACAATGTACCAAAATCGGTAATTAGTAGTGTAGGTTT
>ERZ795055.1493-NODE-1493-length-18767-cov-4.577918_pt1 | contig 18767 bp, 10 predicted proteins | sample MGYA00375139_ERZ795055 | MGnify/ENA primary metagenome ERZ795055 (study PRJEB30184, sample SAMN05720283) | anaerobic digester metagenome | isolation source: active sludge of municipal wastewater-treating anaerobic digesters | place: USA | collected 2015-01-23 ... | reverse complement strand
ACAAGGATGCCACAGAACTCACCAGAGGCTACACCAAGAAGGCCATCAACAACCAACTGGTCGTGATCAGTGGCATGCTCACCAAAGCGGTGGACTGGGACCTCATCCCCACCAAGCCACCGATCCGGTTCTTTGGTCGTGAGCCTCTTACGTTTGATTTCCTGTCGTTTGAGGAGGCCGAGCAACTTGTAGAAAAGGCAGATGCCGGTATGTGGCAGACGATGATCCTCGTTGCGCTCAACACGGGCTTGAGAATGGGCGAGCTCATGGGCCTGCAGTGGGGCGACGTGGAGTTCTTCAGCCGCAACTTGGTGGTCCAGCGCAACAAGTGGAAGGACAAGCTGGTCACGCCGAAGAACGGCCAAAAGCGCAACGTGCCCATGAATACGCGAGTGGTGGCCGCACTCAAAGCGCACCAGCACCTGCGTGGCCCGTTCGTGTTCTGCCAGGAAGACGGCTCGCCGTTGACCGAGCAGATCTCGCGCAAGGGCTTGATGCGGATCTGTAGGCACGCGGGTATTCGTCACATCGGCTGGCACGTGCTTCGGCATACCTTCGCTTCGCACCTCGCGATGCGGGGTGTGAGCATGAAGGCGGTGCAAGAGCTGCTCGGCCATCAGGGCATGGAGATGACGTTGCGGTACAGCCATCTCAGCCCCGACGTGCGCCATAACGCGGTCGAGGCACTTGTCGGGGACGTTGCAGAGTCACGGCCACAGGACGGCCACGGGCAGTCTTCACCGAAGAAAAGCGAAGAGGGATAGGTAGTTACTGGCGGAGGAGGAGGGATTCGAACCCCCGGATCCTTTCGGAACGCCGGTTTTCAAGACCGGTGCCTTAAACCACTCGGCCACTCCTCCGCGAGCGTGAACGGGGCTTGAGTAGCACGCTCGCACTGTGTTTTCCAAGCGTGTTTTCCAACTCTGTTGCTCGGCACTTCACCCTGCTGAGTCGAAGTCGCCTTAACCGCACCTCCGACACCACCAGACGAAAGGTTCACAGAAGCACATCGAGAAGCACATCGTTCATGAACATTGTCACACACACGCGGAATTTGGCGCGACGTCTCACCACAGCCAATGTGATAGTGTTCCCGGACGATGAATCGCGCCAGCAACCGCGAAGCCCTTGTCGCGAAGGCCATCGCGATGAATCGACGAAGCCCTTGTCGCGAAGGCCATCGAAGTGTTGACGGAAGTCACCGGTGACGGCGCCGATCCCAACACCGCAATCAACTGCCATCACAACTTCATCGAGGTCACCGAGCATCAGGGCCAACGCCTTTGGGTGCATCGCAAAGGCGCCATCTCAGCTCGTGAGGGTGAGCCAGGCATGATTCCCGGCTCGATGGGTGCGGCGAGCTACCATGTCGAAGGTCGCGGTTGTGCCGAAGCACTCTGGTCAAGCTCCCACGGTGCCGGCCGATCGCTGAGCCGTACGGAAGCACGCACACGTATCTCGCGGCGGGCCTTGGAGCACCAAATGGCAGGGGTCTGGTTCGATTACCGCAAGAGCGCGGATCTCCTCGAAGAAGCGCCGCGGGCCTACAAGGATATCGACAAGGTGATGACGGCCCAACGAGAGCTGACCCGCATCGTGCGGCGACTCCGACCTTTGTTATCGTACAAAGGCATGTAATCGACGCAAACGGCAGCGGCTGGTGTGTGTCGCGATGCCTCGGTCAGAACCCAAACGTCAGCCGCACCAACCGTGGGGTCGTTGGCCCCACCTGCAACTCATCGAGACCGCGCTGCGCAGAAGCCCACGAATCGCCTGACACGCGACGAGAGGGCCTGAGCGGCGACAACTCGGTGGCATCAAGCGACGCGGCACCCAGATATCCCAGCCCTGCGCCGATGGCGCCGCCATAGAGCGCCGCGCTTGCCGAACTGAACATGGCGCCTCGCACTGGCACCAACAACCCGATCAGGCCGCCAGCAAAAGCCCCACCACAGACGGCCCCCAACCGAAAGGCGACGCTTCGTCCTGCGCTGGCAGGGCGCCCATGCAGAAAATGCAAACCGGCTGGGCCCACCGCCGCCAATGCCAGCGAGGGGGGCAGCCAACGGCTGTCATCCCGAACACCTGCCAAGACGACACCGGTCATGGCAGCCAAATCGACGAGAATGACTTGCCATCCATACCAAACAACAAGCTCAGGTTCGGCTTGGGTCAATAGTACCGGCACAGGCATCGAACCTGCTGAATCAAGAACTGGCTGCGGCGGTGGTTGGGCCAGCAGCACTGCAACGATCAACCCGGTCATCGGCATTGTTTCCCCTCACAACGAGCCAAAGCGACTTGCTGCTATCACGATCAGCCAAAAGATTCGAACGCCGCTCCAGCAAAACCAACGAACGTCGTCGCTTTCCGTTTCTACAACCGGTCACATCGTCGGAGCAGCCCCAGGGTCTTGTCACGGTTTCCTCGATAGATGCTGCGCCTGAGCCCTCGTCCTTGTTCATTTTGCGACACGCCGTCCCAATTTCGTTCGTATCCGCTTGACGCAGAACTACAAGTGAGTCGCTGTAACACATCGTGCCGCTATGTAGCCCCTGGGTGCACCGTCCGGCGTTGGTGCGCGGAAATCTTGGTACGGACGTCAGACCGAACCACGACCGCAAAGGAATGGCGGGTTGCTCCGCTGGGCGCCTCTACTGATTCCCGTGCCGCGCCAAACCGCGGCGCTCCCCACCCCCACTGCTCCTGTCGGCCGAGCAGCGCAAATTTCGCCCCCGAGTGGGGCGGCCCAAACGGCAGTGTGGGCAGAGCCGATGCCGCCGCTCCCTGACGGTCGCGGTACTGTTGTGGGCTCGCGCTGCACCTTCACTGCCGACGGCTATCACGCCTAACCGCACAACGCTGAAAGAGGGCGGTGCTTCGCAAGAGCACAGGCCGTCACCGCGCGGTGGAACAGAGTGTCTGGAGCATGGCGGCGATTGAACCGGTAGGTGTGCTCGGCGAGGTAGTTGGATAGGTAGCGCGCATCGACCCCGCGATGCGTGCCCAGAAGCCAATCTCGTAGAATCGTGCGTGGCAACAGCGCGGGCACTCAAACGGTTTGCCGTCAAACCTCGCGGTCCAGAAAAATTCGCGCGCCTGTTCCTCGGTGCCGACCTGGCGAAAGAAGTCACCCAGCTGCAACCCGGTGTAATGGCTCAAGATAAGCCTCCACCCAAATTGTCCACCCGCTATCTGACCGTTTCTGCGTCAAGCGGATACGAACGGCAATCTCCACACAACCTTCACTCAGCTCGTGCCGATACCCATCATCATGAAGACAAGCTTCACTTCCTCTTGCTCGCCAACTCCGGTTGCAGTTGCGCAAACCGCGGCGACTGCGCCTCAAGTAGCCGTGAAGAGCGACTATCTTCTTGAGGCGGATAAGCGGCTTAAGGCTGCCTACGCAGCGGCCGCTGAGTTGCTGCGAACCTGCACGGCCCACGAGACCTATGCCGGTTTCATTCGCTTGGCGCGCGACCACAAGTTGACGCCCGCAGGATTGAACGCCGCCGTGAACAACGCCTACAGTGCTCTGGGCAAGCAGGGTGTGGTGCTGGCCGCCACTGCGAAACAGCTCGACCACGCGTTGGTGAGCGCTGAGCATGTCATCAGCGGCGGCACCCAGGCGCCGTTGTACCAACTGTTCCGCGACCTGACCGTGATGCAAACCTACCAACCCAGCCTCTTGCAGCGCCGCTACTAACGCCACTGATTGATCGCACGAAGCAGCGAAAGTTGACGTCGATGCCGTTGTTGTTGCTGGCGCTCTAGCCTGCCTATCTTCGAACAGCTATGTTTCTGCCGCGCGGGTGTCCACGTGGGGGGATGCGAGGTTGTCGTGATTCATCGCGGACCTGCTCCGACTCTCTTGGCGTTTGCGTGGGCGTTGGTTTCGGCAGCGCTGTTTGCGGGCTGTGGCGACCCGGCGTCCAATACCCACACGAGCTCACGCACGTCGACGAGCCAGAAAGGTGATCGGGTCGACCCGACCGGGTGCATCAAGAGTCGACGCTTAGGCAACCCACGCTCATTTGTGCAGCTCAACATCACCACGCACGCCGAACTCGCTACGCTCACGCACTTGTTCAGCATCGACAACGTCGCGGGCCAAACGGTAAGTGGTTACGCCACTGCCGATGAGATAACGGTGTTGCGCGCGCACGGATATCAGCTCACCCTGTTACCCTCGCCGGGCAAGAGCCCGCATGCGCGGATGGGGCTGTTCGATCGCAGCGGTCGCGCCACCTGGGATGCTTTCCCTACCTATGCTGAATACGTCTCAACGCTGAGCCTGTTGGCCGCCAAGCACGGCAGCATTTGTGAATGGGTGGAGATAGGTGACACCAGCAATCAGCTGCAGCCGCACAAGCTGTTGGCGCTCAAGATCACGTCGCATCCCAACGTCGAGGCCGACAAGCCAGAGGTGTTTTTGACCGCAGCGATGCACGGCGACGAGACCACCGGTTACGTGTTGTTGCTGCGCTTCGTCGACGAGGTGTTGCGCAACTACGGCACCGACCCGATGACGACCGCGCTGGTTGACAACGTTGAACTCTGGGTGAATCCCCTCGCAAATCCAGACGGCACCTACTTTGGCGGCGACGACACGGTGGCCGACGCCATCCGTGATTACACCGATGCAGACGGGAACGACTCTGGGATTGACCCAAACCGGGACTTCCCGATTTTGGGCGCGTCGGTGACAATGGACGCCTGGCGCGAGACCCAGGCGATGATGACGTTCGCTGCAGCTCACAGCTTTGTGCTCTCGGCCAATTTTCATGGCGGCGCGGAAGTTTTGAACTATCCATGGGACACCGTGCCGCGTGCCCATGTGGATTCCGATTGGTTTATCCAGGTGGCCAGCGCCTATGCAGCTCAGGCCATGGCTGATGGCCCCACCGACTATATGCGAGATGTCAGCGACACCGGTATCATCGGGGGCTACGCCTGGTACGAGGCCGATGGCACGCGCCAGGATTACATGACCTACCGGGGTGACCGGGAAATCACGATGGAGATCTCAAGCATCAAAAACCCCGAGGGCCCGGAGCTGCCAGTTTTTTGGGAGGCCAATCGTTTGGCCCTCTACCAATACGTACAGAGCGCGCTGACCGGCGTGCGCGGGGTGGTTACGGATAGCACAGGCTTGCCGCTTGCGGCGCAAATCGAAGTGTTGGGCCACGACAGCGTGCGCGATAACTCCTACGTGAGCACAGACCCTGACGTGGGCGACTATCATCGACTGATCGCGCCTGGTGCCTACAGTTTGCGGTTTCGCGCGACGGGGTACCGGACAAAAGAGATAGCCAATGTTGTTGTTACAAGCGGTGCTGCTACACGCTTAGATGTGACGTTGGCAGAAGAAACTGAACCGCTGACCATCACGGGCACGGTCACGACTGCCGATAGCGCGTTGCCAATCGCCGCTGCCACGATCTCTTTAGCGGGCACCAATTTGTCAGCCAGCTCAGATCTCGCGGGCCATTACCGCCTCGCCAACGTCAGTGCCGGGACGTACATGTTCAGTGTTGTTGCCAGCGGCTTTGCTCCGTTGGTCGTTGAACGCGAGATCGGCAGCAATAGCCTGACCTACGACTTTGCTCTCACCTTGGCACAAGGTTCCGGTTATCAGAGTGATTTCGAGGCCGACGATGGCGGGTTGGCTACGGACAGTGCAACGAGTTGGAGCTGGGGCCCTCTGGTGAGCTGCCCGGCCGCTCACTCAGGGGCGAATGTCTGGGCCGCGTCGCGATCGGGTTACTATGGCAATGATGCCGATCTGCGATTGCTGCTGCCAGATATTTTGGTGCCGGAAGGTTTTGCCCAACTCTCGTTTTGGCATTGGTATGATTTTGAGAACGGCAGCGAAGCCTGGGACGGTGGTAATGTCGGTGTGGTGACAGCCGCGGCGCCTGACGACGTGGAGTTACTAGCTCCGCAAGATGGCTATCCCGAGGCCAGTATCACCGCACTGGGGGCGCCCGGGTATGGAGGCCAATCGGGTGGTTGGTTGTTCGCAACCTTCGATTTATCGGCCTATGCAGGAAATCGCATCACGCTCGTTTGGCATCTGGCAAGCGACGCGAGCATCACCCGACGCGGTTGGTTGATAGACGACATTCAGGTAGGCGAGGCGGCACCCAGCCGGCGGCGGCGCCCCGCTTGACCTGGGATGCGTACGGGGGCGCGTCGCCAGGATCCTCATGCCCAACGTGGCAGACACGTACCTACTTACGTTCGCCTCACCTCGTGCCCGTGAATGAGCCACCGTTCGTTTGTGCAGCTTTGGGCAAACGCGTTGTCGTGTGTCGCAATCAGTAGCGCGCCCGGATAGGCAGCCAAGGCGACCTCCAGCCGTTCAATCGATGGCAGGTCCAAGTGATTGGTCGGTTCATCGAGCACCAGTGCCCATGCCAATTGCCCCAAACCCAGCGCCAGCCGCAGTTTGCGGGCCTCGCCTGGGGAAGGTTGAGCCGAAGCCAACAGCTGGCCAGGGTCCACACCCAACGCCGCTACGCACGCCAACACCTGGCCGCGGACTTCGGCGGGTAGGGCGCGGACGTCGTCGAGGGTTTGGCGCCTTTCGGCGTCGCTCAATTCTTGTGGCAGGTACAACAGTCGTGTCTTCGGGATGTGGGCGTGGTCGAGCAACGCCTCAATCAATGTGGTTTTGCCGGCGCCATTGGGGCCGCACAGCCAGATGCGGCTGCCTCGTTTCACAGCGACCGTCAGTGGCCCCAACAAAGGTTGACCCCCTGGGCTCAGGGTCTGCTGTTCGAGACTCAGGAGAAATGGGTTGGGGGCGCGCTGGTAATTGACGAACACCGAGCGTCCCAGCGTTTTGTCGGCCTCCATCCCCGGAATGGCCGCAGCTAGTCGCTTCTCGCGTTGGCGCAGCGTGCGTACCTGCTGGCCGATGCGGGCGTCAGCCCAACTCGCGAGCGTCTTGGCCCCCAAGGATCGAGCATCGTGGTCGTGTTTGCTTTTCATCCGTTTACGCGCCGATTGCGACGCTACTACCGCTTGCTGCTCCCGGCGGGCGTTGGCCAATTGCTGACGGCCGCGTTGCTGACGTTGGCGAGCCACCGTCCGCGCCTGCTGGGCTTGGTCGAGCGTCTGTTCCCAGAGCAACTTCGCCGCGGGGTAGGGGCCTGGCCACAGCCGCAGTTCGCCCGCATGCAAGCGCAGCGTGGCTCGGGTGAGGCAGGTGAGTAGTTGCCGGTCGTGGGACACGAGCACCCCAAGCCCAGTGAATCGTTGCAGCACTTCAAATAGCCATGTTTTTGCAGAAGAATCTGCGTGATTGCTCGGTTCATCTAGAAGCAGCACGTCGGGTTCGGCGGCCAAGGCGGCGCCCATTTGCCAGCGTTTACGCTCGCCGGGCGACAATGATGACCATCGCCTAAGCATCGTCGCCTCTAGCTGTAGCTGTCCGACAAGGCGCCGCGCCAGCGGAGTTGTTGTGGCTGCAAACGTTTCTAGTTCGGGCGTTAGCGTCTCGACGCTTTGCGAGCAAAGAGCGATGCGCGGATGTTTGGGTTCGTAGATGAGCTGGCCGTCGTTGGGACAAAGCTTCAAGGCAAAGAGGTCCAACAGCGTCGATTTACCCGCCCCGTTGGCACCCACGAGCCCGGTCCAGCTGGATGTCAGATGGCAAGTGGCATGGACAAAGAGTGGCGCTCTGTCGGTGTACGCAAACGCCACGTTTTCAAGACGCAAGCTCGTCATGAGACCACCGTCAAATTGCGGTGACGCGGCGCACGCGCCGCCACAGGCACAAACACGACAGGACGTTTTAGTGTGTGGTGGTCATCGGCGCCAACTGCCCCGACGGGGTATGTGGCCCTTACAAAATAGCGAGCATACCGGTCTTCCGCAACGGCGAGGGGACCTCGTGCACGCTTGGCCTACAGTATTCGATGCTGTCAGCAGTGGGCGAACGCCTTCCACTTTGATAGACGGTGCCGCGACTGTTTTACTGAGGGGACGCTTGATGAAACGCTTGGTGTCGTTAATCGCTCTGATGGTTTTGCCGTTCTTCGCGTTACTCGGCCGGGTGCCGTGTGCTCAGGCCACAGAAGCCCTGCCCCCCACGGTCGATACTGTGTGGAGCGTGGTCCAAAGCCCATATGAGGTTAGCGGTGAGTTCATCATACCAGCCAGTGTGACGCTCACGATCGAGGCGGGTGTCGAGGTGCGTTTTGACGCGGGCGGCTACTTTCATGTGCAAGGCAGGTTGGTGGCGCAGGGGAGCACGGGGACGCCGGTGACGCTGACGGGGCTTTCGACCGATCGCGGTAGTTGGCGAGGATTGCGCTTTGCGGGGACTGTGGGCACGCCGGCGATTGGGATGCTGGACGAGGTTGTCATCGAGCATGCCGGGCCCGCCAACCAAGCGGCGATCGAGGTGATGAGCAATGTCCAGTTGCAGCTCATGCACACCACGGTGCGTGGCGCAGCGGGCGATGGTTTGTTGGTGTGGGCCGACCCGGGCGAGAGTGTGACGTTGTCGCTCATCGACACTCAGATCCTCGATAATAGTGGCGACGCCATCCATCTCCAGGACGCGATGGCGTTCCCGAGCATGTCGAACCTGCAAACCTCACAAAATGGGCGCGACGGAATTTCCATCGGCAGCAGCACGGTGACGGCAAGCCAAGTGTGGCCGCTGTGCGGCAGTCCCTATTGGTTGGACGGTGAAGTCTCGGTCAGCGCCGGGGCGCAACTGCAGTTGGATCCAGGGGTCGAGCTGCGATTCGCGAGTTGGACCGGCTTGTGGGTGGCAGGCAATCTGATCGCGTTGGGCACGTCGGCGTTGCCGATTGTCTTTACCAGTGTCGATGAGGTTGCCGGAGCCTGGCGCGGCCTATGGATTGTGGGCGACGTGGGTGCAGAAGCTACAGCCACGCTCGGCAACGTGCGCATGTCCTATGCTGGCGAGGGGGTGCTCGCGGTCATCGACGTGCGAAACCACGCCGAGCTTAGGCTTGTCGATGCGGTGATCGACACGGCGCTCACGGGTGGCTTGTTGGTAAGCGCCAACGAAGCAAGTGCAGTCACGCTCGCGCGTGTGACGATCCAAGATGTGCAGACCGATGCCATCCAAATCTACGACGTGGCGCAACTGCCAGACCTCGAAGACGTTCACTACCAGGGCACGGGCCGACCGGGTGTGGTGTTAGGGGGCGGCACCATCACGACCCTAAAGCGTTGGCCTGTAACTGGCAGCCCGTACTGGCTGAAGAGCAACCTCGACGTGGCGTTGGGCGGCGAGCTGTATCTGGAGCCCGGCACCGAGCTTAGGTTCAACGACCTTTCGGGTTTTCGCGTGGACGGTGTGCTGCAGGCGCGCGGCACCGAGGTTGCGCCCATCATCTTTACCGCCGTAAATCAGCACGCGGGTGCTTGGGCGGGCCTGCGTCTCACCGGCGAGGGATCTGTGCTGAGTAACACCGTGGTCGAGTACGCGGGTTATGGAGCCAACGCCAGTGTCTGGCTTCTCGATGCGACGGTCGCGTTTGACCACACCACGATTCGCTACAGCAGCGCCGACGGGCTGGTTGCGAACAACTCCAGCAACAGCACGTTCCAGTTCGGCCAAGTGGTGGACAACGCCGGTTACGGCGTGCGAGTAAATTCAGGCGGGGCGCTGCTTGCGCCCTACAACTACTGGGGCGCGGCCACGGGCCCACGCTACAGCTGCAATCCTGCAGGCACAGGCAGCCTCGTGAGCGATGACGTGTTGTTCCAACCGTTTGTGACAGAGGCGGGGGCAGAGGTTGGGCCGGCAGCGCCGCTGCCGATGATGAGTGTCACGCTGACGCCCTTGCGGTTGATGGCCGCCGCCAACGGCCAAAGCCGCATTTGGGTGAAGCTGCAGTTGCGCGATGGTGCCGGGGCACCGGTGTTGGGCTATGCCTTGCGCCTGTCTGCTTCCGCCGGCGAGGTCGTGGACGGTGGCGTGACAGATTTGGAGGGTGCCACCTATGCCTATGTAACCTCGCAGAGTCCGGGGCCGGTCGTGCTCACGGCGGCCGCGGTCGAACCCGCAGCAGGTTGCGAGCGCTTGGCACACACGCTGCAAAGCAGCTCGCTCACCGTGCACTTTGTTGAGGCCCCCATCGATCCTTTGGCCGCCGATGCTCAGGCACCCTACTTAGGCAAATTCGAGGTTGCACCAAGGCCCGTGACGCGGGGCACGCCTACCGAAGTGCGTCTCACCCTGAAGAATCCTTATGACCATGACATGCTGGTGGATGCAGACTTTGGCTACGCGAAGAGCGGCTTAGGGCTTACCTTTGGGCCGATCGGCTCAACCACCGGCGTGCGTATTCCTGCGCATGGCGAAGGTGTCGTGGCTGTGTCGTGGACGCCGGTGGTTTCGGGGCACTACTGCTTCAACGCGCAATACCAATGGACCATGTTGGATACAGCCACGGGAACCGCACGTTTGTCGGGGCACGCGATGGCAACCACGAAGCAGGCAGACGCAGGTGACGACATGGACGCCAACGACCCGATGCCCATTGAACCTGGTCCGGGCGCAGGTGCGGGAGGCACAAGTGGCGCCAATGCCGATGTGGCGCCCGCGGCGTTGAAGAGCCCGGAAAAACAAAAACGTATCGACAAGGTGCTTAAGCGGGCCGAAAAGCAGATGCACAAGCTGTGCAATGCTGCGTCCAGGAGCGCTGGCGAGGGCCAATCTCGCGAGGCCCAGGACCTTGCCCGGGCGCAGTGCAAGATGGCGCTGAACTACTGGCGCGATCTCCGCGATTTGACGATGGACCCTCCCTCGCTCGATTACACCACCTTTGCGTTGCCCACCTGGGCGTTGGTGACGCCCGTCACTGCGGGCGCGGGCGTGTCTCTGGAGCTTGCGGAGGCGTTCAACAACATGCAGTCACTCGCCGTCGAGTTTGGCGGTGTGGCGCGCCAGGTGCGAGGCAGCTTTGATCGTTACGCTGGCGCGGCGGAGGCCAACAACCTGTTGTGGGCATCACTGCAGTCGAGTGCCTTGTTGTCTCATTTGACGCGGGCGGGTGAGCTTGCCCAGGTGCTCAGTTTGGACCTGGACACCTTTACCGCGCAGCTCATTGCTGACGGCCAGGCGACGCTGCCGATTTCGGTGATGGCGCTTTCGGATTGGCGTGCGCAATTGGAGAGCGAGGGGTTGGACGCCGACATCCTAGCAGCGCTTGAGGCAGATGGCTGGTCGGATGCCGATGTGGACCAACTTGTCGCGCAGCTCCTTGCCACCGATCCCGTCTTAAACGCCGGCGACATCGTGACCGAGTACCAAGCGTTGGCATCTGAGTTGCTGGCGATGGGCCAGGCGCTGGAGACGAACGACAACTTCAACAACACGACCCATGGGCCGACCTCCACCAAACAAGTGGGCGATGACAGCGACGACGAGCCCACGCAGGTGCGGGTGTATGACCAAGCTTGGACAGTGACGGTCGGCAATCCTTTGACCACGGAAGCCACGCTCAGCCTGCAGCTTTCACCGTTCGACATGCCGCCGGGTTGGCTCATCCGCGTGGTTCCCGACAGCGTCAGCTTGGCGCCTGGAGCCGAAACCGATGTCACCGTGAGCGTGGTGCCCACGACGCCGGTGGTGATGGGGGCTCAGCCAAGCATCGCGTTGGAGGGCTACGTGGACGACCTCTTGATCGGTGGGGTTTTGTTGACGATGGTCGCGCCCCACGACATCAGCCTGGGGACGTCTTGTACGGCAACGGCCAACAAAGGCCGCGGCGATCTGTGTAGCTGTGCCCTTGAGTGCGGTACTGGCCTGGTATGTGCGCCGCCGGCGGCAGGTGAGGCCAGCCAATGCTTGGCGCCATGCGCCGGGGCGACGGGGTGTGAGGCCTCTGCCACGTGTCAACCGTGGCATACGTTGAGCGGCGTCTGCGTCTCGCCCGTCATCCCCGAATCCAGCGCCGCTGGTGGCTGCGACTGTCGGAGTGTTGCGAGCCCCGCAGCATGGGCTGTGCTCCTTGCGGCTGTCTTTAGGTGTCGCCACCGCCGGCGCGGCTAGACCTCACGCAGGCTTGCCTCCACGCGCCGATCAAAGGACTGCAGCATATCTAGCTGGCAGCTGGGTACGAAGCGATGCTCGTGCAAAACGCTCTCGGTGCAGACGTGGCAGACGTTCCAGCGTCCGTCTTCGAGGAGCAGCGGGCTCATTGACACGACTAGGTACTGCCAGGGGTTTTGCGTGGTGCGTCCGGAGTGAGCCGCAAACTCGTCGGTACACGCTTTGCTGAGCAGGTAAGGGTGGCAGTCGTGCGCGGCGCGAAAACGCTCACATAGCTCGGCGTACTGGTGGGGGGACATCTGTTCTACGTGACCAGCGGGCCCATAGGCCGTGGCAGCCACGAGCTTGCCGGGAGTGTCGGCGCAGAACTTACTGCCCAGGTAGGAACAATACTCAGCACCAAACGCTGCCCGAATCGCCTCGCTGGCGTGGCGCTGGAAGGCATCCACGTTGCGGCAGACTGCCATGACCTCAGCCGGCGTAGCGTTTTCGGGTGGGACGGGACCCAAAAGGCTTAAGTTTACAAACCGCAGCACATCAGCGTTGGCCTGGCAGAATTGCGCCAGGCGTGGCAAGGCAGACAGGTCGTCGGCGTGCACGATCATGCCGAGCCCGAGGTTCATGCCCGGCAGCTTACGAAAGATGTCGCAGAATTGCGCATGCAGTGCCGTGGTGTCGGCTTCCGAGCTTGTACGTCCTTGGTGTCGGTCGATGTGGACGCACACGTAACCGACGCCCGCCGCCTGCAATTCGCGCGCGCGATACTTGTGCAGCAACTCGCCGTTGGTGAACACGCCCACGGCCAGCCCACGTTTGCGCGCGATTAGCACTGCGTGATCCAGCTCGGGATAGAGCAACGGTTCTCCGCCAAGGAATGACAGCGTGTGGAATTTGCGCAGGCGTAGGGCTTCATCGATGTAGGCGGTCACCTCGTTGAGCGTCATGCGGGCGCGCCGGTTCGCGGGGTTGTGGCGGTTGCGATAGCAGTGAGCACAGCTCAGGTTGCAGGCAAGGGTGGGCTCAATCACCACATTGGGATTGTCGGCAGCTGTATAGGGAGCCCGATACAAACCGCTCAACTCGGGGTAGCGCGCCTCGGTCATGGTCGTTCGGACTAACGAAAGCGCAGAAACGGTGCAAGGGTGCCGACGGTGTCGGCGTTGCTGCCATGACCCGTTATAACTTGACGTCTTTTCCCGGCGTCGATTGTCCCTGAGCGAGCGCTTGACAGCCGTTGTCGGGACACGCCGTGAGGGCAGCGGGCGCTTGCCCGTCGTTGTTGACGGTTGGGCCCGAGCGTTACAATCAAGCAGGCGTATGGTGCGCCTGATGCCGCTCAACAATCGCTAGTCATGGCGGTGTGCCGCTTTTCGGCTCTGCCAGGGGAACAACAGAGGGAGGCTTGCGATGTTCAAACGAATCTTGGTGCCTACCGATGGTTCTGAGCTTTCAACTGACGCCGTGAGCGACGCGGTCAAACTCGCGAGCGAGTGTGGCGCATCCGTGGTGATCCTCAATGTCCAGCCATCCTATCGGCCCCCGGTCGTGGCCGAGATGCCTGCGGCCTTTGCGTACACGCCGCAGGATTATGAGGCGAGCGTCAAGCAGAGTTCAGAGCGCGTGCTCGCCGACGCCGCCAAGCTCGCCACGGCAGCCTCGGTATCCTGCAAAACCGTGACCAAGCTAGATGCCAGCCCCTACGAGGCGATCATCCGTGTGGCCCGAGATGAAACCTGCGATCTCATTTTCATGGCCTCCCACGGCCGCCGTGGCGTAGCTGCCTTGCTGTTGGGTAGCGAGACCCACAAGGTCCTGACCCACTGCAAGATCCCGGTCCTTGTCCATCGCTAGCTCGGTGCAGATGAGGCTTGTCTAACAGCACCGGGTCGTAGTAGGTATCCGCAGCTTTTGCAGCGGGCCGATGACGCCCGCCTGTGCGGAGTGGTGGCCGAGAGGCTGAAGGCACAGGTTTGCTAAACCTGCATAGGGGAAACTCTATCGGGGGTTCGAATCCCCCCCACTCCGCCAGTATTTAACCCGCTTGAGATGAACCCCCGATAGTCGTTGACGTCCGAGTTAAGCACGCAAAGCCGTGATGCGATGCGTAGCATCGCGGCCAATTGCGAGCCTGAGTCAAAGCATCCCCAACACCATGCAAGCGCAACGTCGGCGACCCCCCGGTGAGAATCCCCCCCACTCCGCCAGTATTTCTTCCCCCAAAGCAACGAAGTCCCTTCTGAGCCTGGTTACTCAAGCGTCGGCAGCTGTGTAAACTGCACTCGCAGCGCCTTGGCCTGCCGCTCCAGCGTTTCCAACTCGCCTCGTTCAACCATCACCAGCGAAGTGCCGTTTTTGCCAGCGCGGCCTGTGCGTCCGGCCCGGTGTTGGTAGGACTGGTGGTCGTTGGCCAGCTCAAAGTGAATCACCCACGACAGGTCTTTGATATCGATGCCGCGCGCGGCGGCGTCGGTAGCCACCAGCACCCGCACCTTGCGACTCTTGAAATCCTCCAGCGCTTCTTGCCGTTGCTGTTTGCTGCGCTCGGCTGAGAGCGTGGCGCAGGGGATTTGGTGAGCTTGCAGCGCGTGGAACAGCTTGGCCACCGTGTAGCCCTTGTGCACAAACACCAGAGCTGCGTCGATTTTAAGTTTCTTGATGAGGCGCGGCAGCGTCAGCTCGTTGCGATGTTCGGCAAACACCATGTACTGATGTTGGATGTTCTGCCGCAGCGGTGAGCCTTCGACCTGCAGGCGCACGCGGTCCTTGGACATGCAATCGTGGGCAAAGGCTTCGGCGCGTTTGCCAAAGGTAGCGCTCGCGACAATGAACGAGCTGTTGTACTCGGGCCGGGAAATGATCTCGCGCAGTGCGGCTTCGTTCTGCTCGTTCAAGATCTGGTCAATTTCGTCTAGCACCAAGACGTTAATGCTCTTAGCCAAGAGTTTCCGGTCAAAGATCATCTCCAGCACACGCCCGGGCGTCCCCACCACGAATTGCGGGTGCTTCTTCAGTTTGTCCTTTTGTCGTTCGGTGTTGCCGCTGCCCACCAGGGAGGCGCTCTTGAGCGTTGGCGATTTGTAAGCCTCCATGGTGCGCAAGATCTGCAATGCCAACTCCGGCGAGGGTGCTAACACCAGCACGCGGAGGCTTGGATCTCGTTCGGCACGCTGCAACAGCGGCAACAGGTAAGCGAGCGTCTTGCCGGTGCCGGTGCCTGACTGGATGATGACGTCCTTGCCCGCCAAAACCTCAGGCACGGCAGCCAGTTGCACGGCGGTGGGTTCAACGATGCCCTCGCGCAATAGGCTCTTCTGCGCGGTTTCACTGAGGGTCAAGCCCGGGATGGCAAAGCTTTCGGTCACGGCAAGTCCTCGCTGGCCCCCCGCAATTGCAACGCGGGCGGAAAATTTGCCGCCATCCTCTGCTGTTGGTGCTTAGATTGCCAGACAAACTTGGTGCCGCGTTTACGTCGTTGATCTGCCGGCTGATCCAGGGTTGGATTCGTCCACTCGCCTGTTGTTCCTGGCATTTTGGGCCAGTCGCCGGTGGCTGTCTGAGGAGAACCCGACATGTTCATCCAGAAACCGTGGGGCCGCGCGTATGTTCGCGTCTGGGCACTGCTGTCGCTCTTGTTGTCCGGGGCGGCCGCGGCCCAAGCACCTGCCGCCAACTTGAGTGTGACCTCTGTTGCCGCCAAGGGGCGTGGTGAAAGTGTGCTGACGGTCACACGCTTCGGTCGCTATGCGATTAGCGCTAGTAGCAAACAAGGCACCGCTATTCAGCTCATCAGCCGAATGCAAGGCCCTGGGGAGATTCACGGCGAACGGGGCAAACAGAATGGTCGCATCGACGCCATTCTCGACCGGGGCAGCTACAAAGTGGTGACCTGGTCGCACAACAAGGGCAGTGGCAAGGCCACTCTGCAAGTGCAGGCCTTCAAAGAGCTCAACACCACGCCATCGCTCTTGGTCGCCGAGAAGCTCGTGAGCGCTGAGTTGCGCGACTTTGAACAACGCTCCTACTGGCTGGAAGTCACCAACGCCCAGACGGTGCTCGTGGAGGCCGCCGGCAGGGCTCTGCGTGACTTGCGTTTGTGGAAAGACGGCGAGTGGTTGGTGGACGCCGAGCCGTTGCTGACCGAGACCCAACCCGAGATGGGGCGACCGCTTACCAACGCTCAGCTGACCACGCACTTAGAGCCGGGCCTCTATTTGGTCACCGCCTATGGTGGCCTTAATCTGCCTTGGGCCGACGAGAATCGCGCCCAACCATTTCATTTGCGACTAGGCATTCCAACGCTGGGGAGCGTGGGGCGTACGCACTATGAAGTTGGGCCGATGGGAGTGGATCGGTACTTGGTGCCAGGGGACGCGACCTATTTTCGCATTGAGCTGCCCGAGGCCAAGCCGGCAACCTTGAATGTGCAGGGAGCGTCATTGGAACCGAGCCACTTCGGAGGGAATGGCGTCAGCGTGTCGGTGACGAAGACCTCTATCCCGCCGGTGGCCGAGGTTGTGGTGGGCCAGGCCGCCGCACACTTGGTCACTGTCAGCGCGCCAGCCGGCCAACCTTATGTGTTGCAGTATTTTGCCGCGCGTCGCTACATGCCGCTTCGACCGCGTGATTTCAACGCCGATGTCTGGATTGGTAGCCAACACTCAGGCGCGGCCAGCGATGCCATTGATGCTACTGGGGTCGTGGTGTGTGGCCTCGGTAACCGAGCCAAAGAGGTGCGTGCTGCCTCGGTGGTGACGCTGGATGCCGAGCATAGTTATCGCCGCCGGTTCAACCTGTTGGAAACAGCGAACCTCTTTGTCGAGGTCAAGGAAGCGGGCAGTTATCGGGTGGACCTTATCGGTGATGGCGTAAAGGCCAACTATCGCTTTGAGCCGCTGACGATTTCGCCGAGTGCGCGCTACGAACCGCCCCCGGTTGCCGGCTCAGGTTCCAGCACAGCGTTAGGGGTGGGCTTCTACAATCTGACGATTTCTCCCGAGCAGAAGGGGATCGTCGAGATGACTTTGCAGCGGCAGTCGACGGTGAACAAGCTTGTCAGCCGTGTTGGTAACGTCGCCGAGACCCCGGTTCGGGCTGCGGTCACGTTTCCGGAATTTCATCTGACCGACGACGATTGTGGCCTGTACATCAATAGCCAACCCGGGGTCGTGGCAGGGTTGGATCTCCGCTCGCTGCCAGTGAACCTCACTCAGGCGCTCGCGGTTACGCAACTTCCGGGGACGGAGTTGAGCGTGCCGATCACCGTGCCCGAATCGGGCATTGTGCGGGCGCAGATGGAGCGTGGACCGGCACTCTCGATTCAGGTGGATGGTCAAGCGAGCGCAACAGAGGTGAGTGTCGCTGCCGGGAATCACCACGTGGTGGTACCGGCTGATCCGAAGAGGAGTTTGCAGTACGCCTTGGTGTTTGAGCCTGCGCGGTTGTCGCGCGCGGCGCCGTTACCCCCGCTCCCCGATACTGCCAAGGCCTTGGTTCCTAAACTGGAGACGTTGGCCCAAGGCTCGCCGCGTTTCTTCAATTTGAAACGCCAAGGCGAGCGTTCGTTCTTGGTGCGCGTGGCCAAACCCGGACTCTATCGGCTTGAGAGCACGGGGCTGCTTGCCACGTTTGGTAACTTGCGCACCCGTACGCTGACTCGTTTTGACGCCCAAGAGCAAAACGGTGTCGGGCGCAATTTCTTGATTCAGCAGTATCTACGGGAAGGTGACTACCTTCTAACGGTGGCGGCTCGCGGCGAGACGCGCGGCCATTTGGGAGTGACGCTGGCCGAAACGCCCATCGCGGACGGTGGCGAGCTGCAAGACGGATTGGTGGCGCGGGCCAGACAGCACGCCTACGAAGCCACACTTTACCGTTTCAAAGTTAAACCTGCTGGCAGCTACCAACTGAAGGCCTATGGCATGGGGCGCAGCTTCCGCGGCCGCCTTGAGGATGGCGATGGTTGGCCGCTGGAGCCGCCAGGACAAAACGCCGAGTTCAATGCCTGGTTTGCGGCGGGTCATTACCGGTTGATGGTTTTGCCTGAGTCGGTCGATGCGTTGCAGCTGACACGCCTGACGCGCGCCAAGAAGCCCAAGCGTCTCCGGGGCCATGGCCCCCATGAACTTGCACCTGGCCAATGTCTGCGAAACACCTGGCTCGAACCGGCCGAGGGCGGCGAGCGCAAGCCCGACCTGTGGCGCTTTGTTCTGCCCGCGGCCGCCACCACCGCCATCACGCTGAGTGACGATATGGTCGGCAAGGTCTTTGCGCTCAACGACAAAGGCGAGCGCGCGGCGTTGGGGATGGTGAGCAAGAACGTCGCGTTCGACAAAGCGCTCACGCCTGGTCGTTACGAGCTAGAAATGGTGCACGCGCGGCTCAATAACCAGGTGCCATATCGCGTGTGCGTGCGACCGCAGGAGTTGGTGGCGAGCACGAGCCGAGAGCTGCAGGTGCCAAGCGCCCCCCTTTGGGTTTCGGTGGCGCAACCAAGCTTGGTGGAACTTGCGTCGTTTGGGACCGCAGACGTGCGGGCCTCGCTTTGGAACGACGCTGGCCAACTGCTGATGCGCTCCGATGACCGTGATGACGATTGGAACTTTCACTTGGCGTCATTTTTGACTCCGGGGCGCTATCGCCTGGAGGTCGAAGCGGTCGGTATGGCCTCAGCCAGCACCACGGTGGAGATGCGCGTGCCGGCCGAGGTGGCGCGCGGCGCCAA
>ERZ795055.1485-NODE-1485-length-18848-cov-4.042143_pt1 | contig 18848 bp, 18 predicted proteins | sample MGYA00375139_ERZ795055 | MGnify/ENA primary metagenome ERZ795055 (study PRJEB30184, sample SAMN05720283) | anaerobic digester metagenome | isolation source: active sludge of municipal wastewater-treating anaerobic digesters | place: USA | collected 2015-01-23 ... | reverse complement strand
CAATGGCCGCACCCAGGTCTGCTGAACCCCGCGGCGGCGGTGCTGCATCCAGCGCGGCCTTCAGGGCGGTCACATCCACGGTCGGGGTTGAAAACGGCACCTGCAGCTCAGCGCCGGCCAACACCAGCACCACCCGATCGCCGGGGCTCAATTGGCTGACGATATCGTGGCTCAGCTCTTTGGCGCGCTCCCACAGGCTTTTCCCCTGTAACTCAAAGGCCATCGAGGCCGAGGTATCAACGATCAACGCCAGGCGCCGCTGCGTCGGCGCGCTGAGCGCGTGCTCTTTAGGCATTGGTCGGGCCACCGCCAGCGCCAGCATCCCCAACGCCAACGCACGCAGCAGCAACAGTAGGATCTGACGGATGCGCTCGCGCCTAGCCAACCGCTTGTTGATGGCGAGCAGGAAATCGAACGCCGCAAACTTAACCGTTGGGGCTCGGCGTCGGCCGATCAGGTGAATAATGATCGGGACGCTCATGCCCAAAAGGCCGGTCAACAGCCAAGGATGTAGAAAGCTCCACTCGCGCACCGGCCCACCTTGCCGACGGGGCTATGGCTTTGCAAGGCCCAGGTGTGAACTTGGCGTAGGAGCGAAGCCCTGAAGCGTGTAGGCCATGATGGTGAGCGCTGCCGATGAGCGGTTCTCCCCCCCCGACATTTCTGCTACTCGACATCTGCAGGCGCATTGAAGGAGGCCTCATCATGACGTCCAACGCGGTCCGCATCTTCGTCACCGGCGGCACCTTTGACAAAGAGTACAACGAGCGGGACGGCTCGCTGTTCTTCAAGGACACTCACCTGCCCGAGATGCTGCGTCTGGGACGTTGCCGCGTACCGCTCGAAGTACGCTCGTTGATGATGCTCGATAGCTTGGAAATGAGCGACGACGATCGGCAGCTGATCTTGCAGCAATGTCGCAAGGCCGACACCGACCGCATTGTGATCACCCATGGCACCGACACGATGGCCGAGACGGCGCGCTGTCTGGGTGAGGCCGGGCTGGTGGGTAAGACCGTGGTGCTCACCGGCGCGATGATCCCCTTTGCGTTTGGCTCCTCCGATGGCCTGTTCAACCTAGGGGCCGCGCTGGCGTTTGCCCAGAGCCTGCCCCCGGGCGTCTACGTGGCCATGAATGGTCGCTGCTTCGATTGGAACAACGTGCGCAAAAATAAAGACACCTGCGAGTTCACCACACTCATTGCGTAGGTGGCACATGCGGCCTGGGCGCGCGTTGCGGCAGCAGCAAAGGTGTATGACAAATGGCGCGACGCAGTGGTCGACGGCCTATGGCCACGGGGGATCTATCGGTACAATCAGCAGTGTGCTGACATTGCAAATAACGGTATGCGCGCTTAGCGGGAGGTTCTCATGGGCATCACGGTGACGCCAAACGATGCGGTTTATCTGCGTTCTATCGACACCGACCACGATAACGTCGTGCGTCATCCAGAAGCCAAGGCTGCGCTCGTAGGTCACGTCAGTGATGGCGAAGAGACCTTCACGTCCGCAGCGCAGCGTGAGGCCGGTGTCAGTCGCGAGGTCGCTCAGGCCATTCTGACTTTAGGCACCAACCCCGCGAGCGCGCCATTGCTCGTGCCCCCGGCCATGAGCCAAGGTCCGCAGTGGCATCCAGGTTGGTTTGAGCTGGGCGCCGCCAAGCTCACGTACGCTGGAAAGCAGGGCGCAGGCCACGTGGCATTGCATTTAGAAGATAAGGGCGGCAACCGCATGGCGCTGGATGTGCGTGCTCATGGCGCATGCACGGTGACTTTTGAGATGGCAACGACACGCGCGGTGGCCTTGGGGCAGGCCAGTCCATCTCAGGAGCCACAGCGTACCACCCGGGTGACTCGCGAGGGGGCAGCTCAGCTCGTGGCGTTAATTGAACGTCGCATTGACGTGGATGCTGCGGCGCTTTCGCTTGTCTCGGTGCCGAGTGTGAAGGGCGACGGCAGCCACGAACCGCCCAGCCATCGGACATTTATCGATCCCAGCATGCGCGACGCTGCGCGCGCCGCGGTGAAGATCTTGCAGAGCCTTCGTTAGGCGCCTCGACCTCTCCCTCGAATGTTTGTGTGCTCTGCCCAGATCTTGTCGGGTGCGTGCCTTACATGCAAATGGGCCCTGTGGGCGCATCGCATACGCAACCGCCACCTGAGGCGGGCAATGGCCCACAGCAATTACGGTGCAGCGCAGGTGCATTAGCAGGAGAAGAGCCTGTGTTAGTAAGGCTCAGCCTTGTCCGCTCGGCACACGACAAAGGTGGTGTCACCGGTCCAGAGGATCTCGGCATTTCGCATCTGGGTGAATGTGAGAATCACGGCCACAGTGGCTTGCCCTTCGTCTGCCGGGCCATCAGTCAGACGCATTTGGCACGCGACGTCGTGGTCATGGCCCGCATTCTTGAGGGCGTTCTTGCCTGGGGGCGGCTCGGCGTTGCGTAAGGCCTCCGCATCCTCCGGCAAAAGCACCGTAGCTTTGCCGCCGTCCAAGATGGCTTTGAGCAAGCGGGTGCGCGGCTGCGCCATATCTACCGGTGCACTGAACTTGTTCACCACGGTGACGTTGCTCAATATCGGGTCCGCCTCTGTGGTGGCATTCTCCGTCCACAGTTGCTTGGCCACGTCGTGGCTCCAGGCGGCAAAGGCATCGAGCCCTGCCGTGGTCCAGCGCGCTTCGACTTCGTGGGGCTTCTTGCTGGGCAACAGTCGTACGTGACACGGGCGTTCGACGGTTGCTGGCGCCGCGGTTGGCCCTGAGCGCTGCGACCCAGCGACGCAACTGACGAGCAACAACAACGACATACTCGCCCCACCGCTTGGGCTACACCTATGCATGAACGCCATGCGCGGGGGCTTATCATCTAACACGGGGAGGAGCGAGTTGTTGGTCGTATCGAACACAGCGTGGCTTGACTAAGATCTTGCGCTGCCCAGAGTGCTAAGCGAACGCGGCAAGCTCTTTGGTGACATCTCGACCGATGCGTTTGGCAAACTCCGCGGCATCATCGAGCTGCTCGCGCTGTGCCCGGCGGTCTTCTGGGGCAGGCAACGCGGCCGCAGCAGCAAGACAGGTGTCGACGCCTTGCGAATAGCCAAGTCTCTCTATTTCGACCTCGACCCGTTCAAACGCTTGTTCAAGCCGTTCTCGCGTGGTGTTGGCAAAGGGGGTGGCGGCATCGCTGAGCGCGGTCGAAATTTCAGCTAGAGTTTGTTCAGCGGCGAACAGCTCCATACCCATCTCACGTGCCAAACCGTGGCTGGCGAAATCGCGCGCCGTGCCAAAAATGGCCTCCAAACAGCCCGCCACGGAACAATCGATGATACGAGCGGCCGCTTCCGTGACTGTCTTGCTGTCGCTGCCGGCTGCGCGCTGAGCATCGTCGAGGGCCCTTGCGGCACTCACGGGGCGGCCTTGGTCTGCGAACTGCTCAGCCTCGGCCAGCCTCTTGGCTGCTTGATACTCAGCATTGAGTGCTTTCGGGTGGCTTCGGACCGGCGCGGCCTTCGTCGAACGCGCGTGCCTCGATGAGGTCGGTGGTGCCTGCAGGTTGCGCGTGGCGGTGGAGGGGTGGGGACTCGCAGTTACATCAACGGTGACGGGTTGCGCCGAATGAGAGACGGGAGTCGCAAGAGTCGCCGTTTGCTTTGGGCTCGCCTGTGTTGGCGCTGTTGGGAGGTCCGCTCTGACGAGGTTCGTCTGCATCTGCCCGTTGACTCTTACGCTCATTGTCGCCTTTCCATTCGTCGTCGAGCTGCTGCTCTGGACGGCGTGCAGTATTGCTGCTTGATGGACGCTTGGCAAGGTGCAAGGCAGCCCCTGTAAGCAGCCCGTGCCATTCTCCAAAGCGGGTGTTGGCGCTGTGTGCCTGTTTTACTGTCACCCACCCCACGTTCAGCCTGCACGATTTATGATAGGGTCGCGCCATGTCGTGCCAAGCGCTCCTGTTCACCAGCCTCATGCTGATGCCCTTGGGATGCCACAACGCAACATCTGCGTCGGAGTGCCCCAACGACCAGCTCGTCCCATCGACCACTTGGGACGGCGTGTTGCCTACCTTGGGCGAGGTTGTGAGCCTCACCACGTCCCAAGGCAACGCGCACGGCGAATTGGTGGCCATTTACGACCGGCGCCTTTGGTGGAACGACGCCAGCCTCGACGTGCAGTTGGCGCTCTTTGATGGTGCGCGCCTGGCACAGTATCCGGCCGATGCTAGTTTCAGCATGCCGCTTGCGAGCACCCTCTTAACTCTTACCAGTACGCCGCTGGATCCAGGCACCGAAAGCTACCGCGCAACTCTGCGTCGTAAGGGCTTGCTTCTTAAGCGCAGCCCACTAACCGGTGTGCAGCACGTGTTAACCGCCCATGATAGTTACCACTTAGAGGAGAACGGCTACGGCGACTACGCCTACGACCTGGTACGCACGGACGCCACAGGTCGTCGTTACCAAGGCGACGGTACTCAGAACGACGATTACTACGTTTGGAATGCCGAGGTGTTCCTGCCGGTCACAGGTACCGTGATCGACCTGGTGACAGACGTTCCAGATAATCTCCCCGGAGCATACCCGCTCAATGGCCCCAACAACCTCGTGGGTGTGCACTTGTTTGGCGCGTTCTACCTATATTTTCTTCACCTACAACAAAACAGCGTTCCGGCCACCCTGGCAGTCGACCAAGTGGTGCAAGCGGGCACGCTCATCGGCCGCGTGGGCAACGCTGGCGTATCCTTGGAGCCGCACCTGCACGTGGTGTTGCTTTGGTATGACGCTCTGGCCACGCCACCACGATCCTGGAGTGTGCCCTTAGAGTTTGCCGATCTGTTCACTGCCGAAACCGCTGCAGGGCCCGCTGTCTTGACTCCCTACGCGCTGCCAACGGCCGGCACCTGGATCTCCAACGCAGCCTTTTGAGCCGCCTCGAACACCCGATGCCGTGCTGTCTCTAGAGGATGCCTGCGCCGACGCCAGTGTCGTCGAATCTTCAACGTTTGCGTCTTTCCCCAAGCGTCGTGGGCAAGCACTCTTGCCAAGACCGCGAACCCTCGCCTACAAGCCGGAGCAGCCCGTTCGATCAAGGAGCGCAGCATGCGGCAGCCTTTGTTCTTCGTAGCCCTCGTGAGTCTGGCGATTGCAGGGCTGATCTCGGCGTTTGTACCGCGTGGTGCTGATGCCGGCGCACCGGGTACACTGGAAGAACAGGTGCAGGCCAACTTGGTGCGGGTCAAGATCCAAGGCGAGTGGACTGAGTTTCCGATGATGCCGCTCTCCGACCACCTGTGTCGCAATCCCGACCGGTTGTTCAAGCGCTACTGCAGCGACGACGTCGCGACGCCCTCATCACCCTGGTGAACGCTGCGCCGTGTCTTTGACACCCTTCCCAAGGCAGGTATGATCCCAGCCCATGCTGGATCGTGTCTACGCCAACTATACCTATCGTCCCTCTGAGCTGCCGCATCACTACGGCCCCAACGTACATCTGTTGGCGGACCCGGTGTTGCTTACGATGTTGGCCAAGCTGTGTCGGCCCACCACTGTGCAACCCGAGGTTACAACGCTCATTCGCGATATTTACGAAACCCTGGTGCGGGTGGTGATCTCCAACGAGTTGCCTCGCCGCGATGCCGAAATGCGCACGCGCATGTTTGCGGCCACGCCGCTCGGGGTTTGGAGCGGCAGCATCCTCGACCCGGAAACCAAGGTCGTCACCGTGAATATCGCACGCGCCGGGATGCAGCCGTCGCAGGTGGCGTTCGAGACGCTGACGCGTTTGGTCAACCCGGATGCGGTGCGCCAAGATCACATTTACATGAGTCGGGTGACTAGCGATTCTCACCAGGTGGTTGGGGTCAACGTCTCCGGCGACAAGATCGGTGGTGATGTCTCCAATGCCATCGTGTTGTTCCCCGATCCTATGGGGGCCACCGGCGGCAGCATTGTACGCGCGGCCTCGATGTACAAAGATATTGGCGGCGCGCCACCGGCGAAGATGATTTCGATGCATCTGATCGTGACGCCAGAGTACCTGAAGCGTTTGCAACGTGACTGCCCGGAGATGCAGGTCTACGCCGTGCGTTTGGATCGCGGCCTGTCACCACCCGAGGTGATGGCGTGTGAGTTGGGTGAACGGTGGGATGAAGAACGCGGTTTGAATGAGCGCCAGTACATCGTGCCCGGGGCTGGTGGCCTCGGTGAGATCTTGAACAATAGCTATGTCTGAGGTGGGCCTGTGAGCGAAGCACCTAACAGGTGGGACCACGACGTTGAGGTGATGATCGATGCCGAGCGGATTGCGGCGCGTACGCGCGAGCTTGGTCAAGAGATCACCGCTTTTTACAAAAACAGCCCGGTCTGCGTGATCAGCATCCTTAAAGGCAGCGTGATCTTCGCGGCCGACTTGGTCCGCGCGTTGGATCTGCCGCTGTCGATGGAGTTTGTCGGTATTTCGAGCTACGGCAACGAAACCGAATCGAGCGGTGTGGTGCAAATCACCGCAGATCTGACGCGCTCGATCGAAGGTTTGGACGTTCTTATTGTCGAGGACATCATCGATACCGGCCTGACGATGCGTTACCTGCTAGAAAATCTCGCCACGCGACACCCAAAAAGTCTGCGGGTGTGCACACTTTTGCACAAACCCGAAGGCGCGCGCGTCAAGGTGCCTATGGATTGGGTCGGCTTTACGATTCCCAACGCCTTTGTCATCGGATATGGCCTAGATTACGCCGGGCTCTATCGTAACCTGCCCTACATCGGGGTCTATCGTGGGCCGACTTCTGAAGACTGAACAAGGCAAAGCCGGCACGGTGGTCGTGGTGGTGCTGTTGTTTGCCGCCATGGGTGCGGCGGTGGTTTACCTGATGTCCGACATCAACGGTCGGCTCTACCGCGTGCGCCCTGTGGACGCGACGCTGGTCATCGAGAAGGGGCGCAAGTTGCCGTGGGGTTTTGCGCCGTATGTGCCCAGCACGCCGGAGTTGGCTGCCGCCTACGCGCCCATCCCCTTACCCGCGGGCGAGACGCTCCCTGCCATTGAGGTCTTCGAAGATCGTAGCGATATCGACCGCACGCTGTTTGGGCTGATGGCTGGCTGGGCCAAGGCTCGGTTTGGCGCGAAGGACGCGGCGCAGTTGGAGCAAGCCCGGCTCTATATGGAGCGCCTGCGAATTCTGCCCGGGCTCTCCGAAGAGCAACGGCGTGAGCTTGCGCGTCTGACGGCCGACATGGCCTTGGGCGAGGGTCGGCGTTTGTTGATCGACTTGGAGGCCCGCTTGGTGGACGCCGCTGCTCAATTTACGCGCGCGCGTGAGCTTGGTGCCACCGACCCGATCGAAGTCGAGCGCTTGAGTCGCGAAGTTGCGCGCCTGTTGGCGACGCTCCGGAATCCACCCGTCGACGTTCCCGCGGAGGCGCCTCTTACAGGCAATACGGCCGCCTCCGCGCCGCCCATCCAAAAAACCAGTCTGTCCGCCCCCGGACCGCAGCCTGTGAGCACCCCGGTTGCGCCTCTGGACGTGACTCAACCCAAGCCCCCCGTGAAGCCATGACGCCGCCCCTTGGACTTGCCGTTCGCCCCGACCTGGAGCTGCATGCGCGTTACGTCCTCCTAAGCCAGTGGGCGGCCGAGCGCCGCGTGTTGGATATTGGTGGCGACGCCAAGAGCCTGCTGCTGTTGGCCGAAAGTGGCGTGGGCGAACTGTCGAGCATGAGCGTCGAGCCAGAGGTGCTCACGGCGGCCTTGGCGCAGGCCGGTGTCGAAGGTGTGGAGGTGGCGCCGCTAGGGGTACCGCCGTTCCCCTACGCCGATGCCGCCTTCGACCTGATCATTTGCCATGATTTACCCGAGTGGCTCAAACAGCCCGAGCCCTGGGCCGATGAGCTGCGTCGGATCCTCGATCCGGCCGGCTATCTGGTGGTCGCGGTTCCCAACCCCACCGGTCATAGCCTGAGCGAACTGTGCGGGATGCCGCTCGCGTCGTCGTTCACCTACGAGCAGGTGTTCAAGAAGTTGTCGCAGCGGTTTGGCCAACTGACGCTGTTTGGTCAGTCGCCGGTGGTCGGGCACCTATTTTTTGATTTTGAGTCTGACGTCGATGAGCCGGGTTTGGCGTTTGATCGCACGCTGCTCCCTGACGAAGGCGAAGCCCCCGCCTGGTACGTGTTGCTGTTTGGCCCCGAAAAGCAGCGCCGCGACGATCTCACCATCGTGCAGTTGCCGTTTGCGACCTTGGCCGAATCGCTCGCTGGCCAAGCGCTGGATGTCCCCCAACTCTTCGACGCACCGCCCATTGATCAGGAGGCTGTCAAGGCTCAGGCCGAGGCCCTGGCGCTCGCCCAGCAAACGCTCGCGGCGCGCGATGCCGAATTGGCGGCTGTGCGTGAGGCGCTTGCGGCTCAACAGCAGGCGCTCATCGATGCGCGTGAACAAGCGGCCAAGCAGGAGCAAGAGCTCACCGACGCGCTGAATGGCCGCGATCAAGAGAACCAGACGCTTGAACAAACGTTGGCGGACGTTCGGGCTGAGCTCGCGAACCGCGAGCTTGCGTACCAGGCCACCACAGAGCAAGTGACGCAAGCGCACGAAGAGAACGCGCAGCTTCATAAGACGCTGGCAGAGCGCGATGTCGCATTGGCCGCCGCCGCCACCGCCGCAGAAGAGGTGCAGCGTCTAGGCGACCGCCTGACGGAGACTGAGGCGCATCTGGCAAGTGTCAACCTGTCGATGACGGCGGCCGAGCAAAAGACCGACACGTTGCAGGCTGAGCTGCAACAGGTCGAGCAGGCATATAGCACGGCCCAGGCAGAGCGCGACCAAGCGCTCGCGCGCTTGCAGCAGGCTGACGAGGAGCATGCCGAACAACAGGCCCAAGAACGCGATGTCGTCAGTGCGTTGGAGAAGGATCTGGCCGGCGCTCATGAGGAACTGCGTCAAGTTCGCTCCACCCTTGAAGCACGCGAACAGGCCTTGGCTCAAGCTCATGCCGAACGCACACAAACGGCCGATGAGCTGCAGGCGCGCGTGCACGCAGCGGAGAGTCGCTGCCAAGAGTTGCAAGGCGAACGCGAGCGGGTGCAACGCGAGCTGAACGACGCGCTGGAGCAAGAGCGCACCGAGGCCCAGGCTGCGTTGGAGCAGACGCGACTTGAGGCGCACGCTGAGCTAGAGCACCAGCAGAACGCTGCGCAGGCCGAGTTGCTTCGAGAACGGAGTGAGCGCCAGGCGCAACAGGAAGAGCAGGCGGCGCGCACGGAGCGGCTTGAGCGCGAGTTGCATCTCCTTCGGGAAAATCTGGAGAAGGCGCGCGTCGAGGCCGAGGAGACCAAGGCGTCGCTGGCCGATGAGCTGCGCGCGGTCAGTGAGGCCCATGTGGCCTTGCAAGCGCGTCTGGCCGAACGGGAGCAGGCCTACACCGACGCCGAAGCCGAAATCGACCGGGCCCATGCTGAAACCGAGTCGATGCGACAGCAATTGGAGTCGACGGGGCATGCCGTGCAGGACGAGCTTGCGACCGTGGCCAAAAACCTCGAACTCGCGATGGCTGAGCGTGAAACGCTGAAGGCCAACCTCGCCGCGCTAGAAGCAGGCCACGAGGAGAAGTTGCGGGTCCAGCTCGCGGTCCTGGAGGCCACGCAAGCGCAGGAAGCGAGGCTTACCGCCGACCTCGAAAAGCTTACGGTCGAGGGGGGCCGTTTGCGCGAGGAGCTTGTGCAGATGCAATCGGTTGTTGAGCAGGAGCAGGCCCAGGCGGCCCAGGCTCTGGCCGCGGCGCGCGAAGAGCACGAGAAGCAACTCTTGCAAACACAACAGGCCCTTACCGAGGCGTTGCAGGCGCGCACCTCCGAGTTTGAAACCACGGCGCAGGCGTTGGTGTCGACCCAGGCGCTGCTCAATGAGCAGGGGGGGCGGGTTCAGGATCTCACGGACGCGGCGGCCCGTCAGGCCAAGGATCAACAGTCGTTGGAAGAGCAGATCCGCGACCTGATGGAAGAGGCCAGCGCGGCGCAAAAGCGCGAGGCTTCTCTGCAGCAGTCGCTTGAAGCAGCTCAAGCCACGGCGGCGCAAACCTCCGGCTTGCAGCAACTTGAAACACAACAAGCCGAGGCGCTACACCTGGTCACGGCGGAGCGCGATGCGGCGCGTGCTGAGCTTCAGGAGGTGATGGCCCGTGAGGAAGCCAAGGCTGATGCACTGCGGCAGGCTCAGGCGCGTGCGGAGCAGTTTTTAGAAGAACTTTCGAGCCTGAAGATGCGGCACGCAGATTCGGTGGCAGAGCGCAATGCGTTGGCCGCGGAGGTACAGCGTCTGACTGATGCGATGCACGATCGCGCGGCGGAGCCTACTCCCAAGCCGTCCGAGGCGTCTGCCGCAACAAAAACCCTTGTTCCTAACACTCGGGATGCCATGAGTCGACCTTTGGAGCAGAGTTTGGCCGATATTGAAGATCTTATTGCCAGCTCAGTACCCCCTTCACAGAACCGCCGTTAGCGTCTAAGAGAGCGTCCGTGCGAGAGCTAAACGTAGATTGGACTGCAATCCACAGCGCCTTCCAGATGCCCGTTCCGGATGTGCGCTGTTATTTGTCACTTGTTGACGGCTCGGTCATGAAGCTGCCGCCTGGAGATCCAGGCCTAGCGACCGTCCAAGCCCATGCAAGTGATTTCGTGCTCATCGAGGCGATCCCGTCGCGCATCCAGTATCAATGGGTGGACGAGTTCGCGGTGACCGTGGATGACCCTGTGCTCAAGGGTCGTATCGTGGCCGCCATCAACGGCAAGGGCGCCTTTCGGCGCTTTAAAGATATCTTGCTGACGAGCCCCGATGAGCGTCGCCGCTGGTTCGAGTTTCGCGACCAGAAGATGCGGCAGCGCATCATCGAGTGGGTGCGCGAAGCTGGCATCGAGCCGCAAAACGAGCCGCCGTGGACCGAGGGTGGCGCCGCTGCACCGGTGAAGCCGCACAACGAGCCGCAAGAGATTGAAGCGTTGCGCGACTATCTGATCGCCTGGTTTGACGGCAAGAACGTCGACGCGCTGTCGCCGCTCGCGCTTGAGGCGTTGGCCACTGAGCTTGGGCATAAGTTTTATATCAAGCAGCTCTTGGGCTAGGCCTGTCCGACGCTCATTTGTGGGTTGATGCCGCCTCATTGCCGGCCGCCTGCATCCCTGGCATTCTAACCGACAAGCGACAAGTCCGATGGCATCTGGCGAGCGCGCTGGAGCGTTGGGCGTACTGAGACAATTCGTAAGGGTGTGGCGCCTGCCATGGTGGGGTGCCGCAGGCTCAATTCAGATGGTCGGGCCGCCATCTGCCGAACGCACGCCGTACACGTGCTCGGACAGGAGCCCTTCGATGTCGACCGAACAACAACCTCCGCGCAGTTGGATGGAGCGCCACGCAGCGATCTTGTTGCCTTTGGGGATGCTTTTATTTTTGGTGGTGGTGGTGGCGCTGGAGCGGTGCTTGTAGGCGCTACTTGCGTGGGGCTTCGCCGCCGCCCGCTTGTGCTGCTTCCATGCGGCCGCCTCGTTTGATGGCATCCGCGGCGAACTGGCCCTTCGGATCGAGCGCCAGGTAGACGCTGCAGGCTTCCTTCGCGCTCGGATCCTTTGGACCCAAGCTCCGGCACATGTAGTAGTGGCACTCCGGGTAGAAGCGATACTGCTCGACGCCGGTGTTGAAGCACTCCTGCGCTTTGTCTTTGTCCTTGGTTTCGTCGTAGCTGATGCCCAACTCACACCACAGTTTGGCCGTCATCTCGGGGCCAATGGCCGGTGCCTGTTCCATGAACTTCATCAGGTGCTCGACGCTTTTCGGTTTGCGTGCCGAGTCGCGGTACGAACGCGCGATGCCGATGGCGGCCTGGCCTAACATGTCGGCGGGAGCGTCTTCCGGTACGGCCTTGTAGGCGGCGATGGCGTCGTCGTATTTCTTGCTGGCATACAAGAGGTCGGCGGCCAACAGCTTCAACTCGGGATCCTTCGGGGCAAATTGTGCCGCGCGATCCAGCGACGCCTTGGCTCCTGCGGCATCCCCCACGCGGATCTGGGCGTCGCCGAGTTTTTTGAAGTAGCGCACATTGTTGGCGTCGGCTTGGGCAGCCTTGCGCAGGTTGTCCACGGCCTCCTTGAACATGCCCAATTTCAACTGCTGCACGCCACGCCCGTAGAGGAAGCTGGCATTGTCTGGTTGAATCTTGAACGCCTCTTTATAGTCGGCGTCGGCCTCTGTCAGTTTGCCCTGCCACTGCAAGAGCTGCGCACGCGCAAAATGAGCCTTGGCCGCGATCGGCGGTGAGATTTCATCCTTGGGCAACACGAACACCTTCTTGAGACCATTGGTGATTTCAGTCTGCAACTCGCGCAGGCCGATGCCACGGTCCAGGTCGGTGAGCGCTTTGCCAATCAGCGCATCCGGGTGATCTTTGCTGTTCTGTTGCGCCTGCGCGAAGAACTTGTCGGCGTTCGACCAGTCTTCCAATGCATAGTAGTACCAACCCAGGTAGACAAAGGCGCGCACTTGGTTGACGAGCAGCTGGCGCATGCGGGCCATCTGCTTCTGCAAGTCGCGCTCGTCCGTTTTCGCGGCGGTCATCAAGCGGAAGGCTTCCAACTCGACCAGCGGACCGGAGCCGCCTTTATCCATCACCGCTTTGGTTTCGGCGATGCCCTTGTCGTAATCTTTCTCAAGGTAGCGCACCAACGCGCGCGCGGCCACGCGGAACTCGGTGTCTTCCTTTTGTGCGTTCTCGGCGCGTTGCAGGTATTGACGAGCCTTGTCCAGCGCACCTTCCTCGCCGTGGTCGTTGGCCAGGATGGCGTAGGTGTAGGCCATCGCGCCCAGAGTTTGGGCGTGTGAGTCGTCGATCTTGAGGATGTCTTCGCCGTGACGCAACGCCACCTGGTAGCGGTTGTAGCGATCCTCATCCATCGCGATCTTTAGCTCGCCGTACAATTTATTAATTTGCCGGGTATTCTGGCCTTTGTAGTATTGCCAGAAGATCAGCGCCGCTGCGATCGCGAACACGCCCAACGCCACAAAGATCGTCGTCTTGATGGAGCCGGTGTTCTTCGGCACGAAGCCCAAAATCGTCAGACGCCCGGGGCCAGCTGTTTCGACCTCCGATTGCGAGGCATCATGGGCAAAGCCCAAGGCCTCTTGCGAGAAGAAGTCGCTGACGTGCTCCAATTTTGGAGCAGCCTCAGCTGGGGCCGCTGGTACTGCAAACCCTGCGGGTGCGTTCTGGGCCACAGCCGAGGGCTGACCCATCGGCGTTTGCGGCATTCCAAAGGCGGGTGGCTGCATGCCCGGCACCATGTTGGGTTGACCCCACGGCTGTGGTGCACCCGGCTGGCCAAACGCCTGTGGCGCATGCGGCGCCATTGCGGGCGGACGCATCGCCGAGGGCAACGGCTGCATTGGCGGCCGGACTTGCCCTTGCGGCATCGCATACCCTTGCGGTGGAGCCGCCGGTGGCCGAGCCAGCGGTGGCGCCTGCATGGGCGGCGGTGCTTGAGGGGGAGCCATCACGGGCGCCGGAGCGCCCATCCCCAACTGTTGCAGTAATCCGCGCGCCAGTGCCCGGGTGGGGTCACTGCCGACGGCCTGTTGCAACAGCGGCACGGCTTCTTGTTGCCGGCCCTGTTTGATGAGCACTTGTCCCAGCATTTCGAACGCCAACGGGTTGTTTGGAAACTCCGTTAGCATGCCGGTTAGTTCTTGCTCGGCTTTCGGCAATTTACCCTGATCAGCGTAGACGCGTGCAAGCATCACCCGGCCGCGCGGATCGGCCGGCGCGGTCTTGATGCCTTTCTTGCAAACGACCATCGCTTCCATGAACCGCTTGGCGCTGATGTACGCCTCGCAGAGCGGGATACAATTGTCGAGGGAAGGGTTCTTAGCGAACTCGATCTCAAGTCCGTGGATGTCGGCGGCCATTGGCGGAAGGTCTCTCCACCGGAAAACAGCACCAGCGCTGCAACATGGTTGTAGTCCGCCCAGCGATGCTTTGTCAAAACGCCAATTCAGATCATTACTTACGCCGCTTGAGACGAATCAAAAAAGGGTGGTAGGGTGCGGCGTGCATTATCGACTGATGACTCTGATTTTGGCGGTTGGGCTGCAGGCTTGTGCGACGACACTCCTGCGCGGCCCGGCGGCTTCGGCTGATGAACAGTACACGCGCGCGATGGAAAATCTTGGGGATGGCCTGTATCCCGAAGCGATTCAAGGGTTCGGCGAGCTGAAGACCAAGTTCCCGTACTCGAAGTACGCGGCGCTTGCCGACCTGCGCGTGGCTGACACCAACTTCGAACGTGGCAAGTACATCGAAGCGGTGGACGGCTACCGGGCGTTCCTCAAGTACCACCCGGCCCACGAAGAGGCGCCGTACGCGATGTTCCGCATCGGCGAGTCGTACTTCGAACAGATCCCAGGTGAGTGGTGGTTCCTGCCGCCGCCCGCCGAAAAGGATCAAGCCAATATTCGGTTGGCGATCAGCTCGTATCGGGATTTTCTCACCCGCTACCCGACATCGAAACAGGCCGAGGACGGCCGCAAACGTTTGGACAACTGCCGGCGCAAGTTGGCCGACCATGAGATCTACGTTGCGAACTTCTATTATCAACGCGAGCACTGGGTCGCCGCCGCGCTGCGCGCCGAAGGTGCGTTGCGGGACTATCCTGGCCTTGGATTGGACGTTGAGGCGTTGTGGTTGGCTGCACATAGCCGATTTCTGGCCAACGAGCCGGATGCGGCTAGAGTGAGCGCAGAACGGTTGGTCAAGGAGTTTCCCGGTACCAGCGAGGCGTCAAAGGCGCAGCAGCTTTTGGCGAGTTTGCCGCCTCCCCCCGGAGACCTTGCGCCCGCGACGACCCCGACGGGGAGGTGACCATGGACGAGACCTTAAGGCAGCTCCTGACGCTCGGCAAAGAGTACTATCTCAAGCGCGATTTCCCCAATGCACGCGCCTATTTGGAGCAGGTGGTCGAGCGCAGTCAGAGCTTCGCCGACGTCTACAACATGCTCGGGGTCATTTATCATGACCTGGGGCAATTCTCGAAAGCCCAAACCGCGTTCGAGCGGGCGATGGAGTTGAATCCGGCTTACACGGAGGCCGCGCTCAACTTGGCGGTCCTTTATAACGATTTGGGCAAGTATGTGGACGCCAAGGAAATTTATCGCAAGGCGCTCCTGCAATCGCGCGCCGATGCCGGAGAGTTAGATCCCTTTGTGGCCGGGAAAATCGCCAATATGCATGCCGAGGTCGCCGATGCTTATCGGTCGGCTGGCCGACTTACAGAGGCCGTGGCCGAGTATCGCAAAGCGGTGGCGCTCAGGCCCACCTTCGCCGATATTCGCACGCAATTGGCGGCGGCGCTGCGTGACGCCGGGCAGCTCGAAATTGCCACCGGCGAGTTGGTGCAAGCGTTGGCCGATCGGCCGCACTACTTGCCGGCCCGCGTGCAGCTCGGGGTCTGTTACTACTCGATGGGTAAGGTGGCCGAGGCCGTGGCCGAGTGGAACACGGTTCTAAAGCAAGATCCGAAGAACGCCAGCGCGGCAATGTACATCAAGCTGGTGCAAGGCGATAAACGCGGCGCGTAGGGAAACCGATGTCACAGTACGCCTTCAAGTTCATCTCGGGAAAATATCAAGGTGGCGAGGTCGAGATCCCCGACGAGGGGGAGCTCATCATCGGCCGCGCCAGTGACCTCGATTTGGTGTTGGTCGAGGATATGGTGTCACGCAAGCACGCCAAGCTCATTGCCGTAGGCGGTGTGCTCACCATTATGGACTTGGGTTCTACCAACGGCACTTTCGTCAACGGTGAAAAAATCCGCCGCGCCGACCTCAAAAAGAACGACCGCATCTTGATTGGCACCTCCATCCTCAAGGTCATCGCCGCCGCCGAAATGACCGTGAAACCGGAGTCCGGAGGCGACAAGGCCGCCATCAAGGAAATGATGGAGGAGCTGGCCAATCGCGCGCCGCAGCAAACCACGATGAGCGGTGATCTCGAAGAAGTCCCGCTCCCCGACTTGCTACAGCTATTCTCCACCAACAAGAAATCGGGCGTGCTCGTCATCACCGGCCAACATCGCGGAAAAATCTATATTAAAACCGGGCAGATGCAGGCCGCCATCATCGGCGGTGAGGTTGGCCTGTCGCCGATGAAGTCGATCTGCCGGATGCTGGGCTGGGAAAAGGGGGCGTTTCGTCTCGAACCCTACGACGCCAACGCCCAACTCAAAGAGACCTTCCAAGAGGCCACCGAGAGCATCCTCATCGAGGCGCTCAGGCAACAAGACGAAATCAAGCGCATGATGGGCGAGCTGCCGCCAGTGGATGCCAAGCTTGCGTTGTGCGTGCCGATGGTGCCGAAGCTTGGTGACCTGAAGGGACCCGAGCTCGACACCTTGCAGTTGGTCATCAACTTCAACCGCGTCAAAGCGGTTATCGACAAGACGCCCGGCACCGACCACGAGGCGATCACCAACTTGCACAAGCTTTTGCGCGAAGGTTACATCGAGGTCGAGTAGCCCTCGCGTTGGTACCAGTCGTAGGTCGCCGCAATCCCTTCCCTAAGCGGAATCCGTGCGTGCCAACCCATGGCATGCAAGCGCGAGACGTCGAGCAGCTTCTGCGGCGTGCCGTCCGGTTTGCTTGAGTCAAAACGCAACGTGCCTTGGTAGCCCACCACATCGCTGATGAGCGTCGCCAACTCGCGGATCGTCAAATCTGTGCCGGTGCCGACATTCACAAAGGCGCGCTCGTTGTAGCTCTGCATCAGAAACAAAGCTGCCTCGGCCAAGTCATCCACATGTAAGAACTCCCGGCGTGGCGCACCACTGCCCCACACGACGACCTCTTTGGCGCCAGCTAGCTTTGCTTCGTGAAACTTGCGCAACAGGGCCGGTAGCACATGGGAGTTTTGTAGGTCGAAGTTGTCGCCTGGGCCATACAGGTTGGTGGGCATCAGCGAAATGCCGTTCATGCCGAACTGGTCGCGATACGCCTCCACCATTTTGATGCCGGCGATCTTGGCGATGGCGTACCACTCGTTGGTGGGCTCCAAGGGCCCGGTGAGCAGCGCTGCCTCGGTGATCGGCTGCGTGGCAAGCTTTGGATAGATGCACGAGGAGCCCAAGAACAACAGCTTGGTGACGCCCGTGCGGTAGGCGGCGTCTATCAGGTTGGTTTGGATCAGTAGGTTGTCACGGATGAAATCGGCAGGGTGGGTGCGGTTGGCCTGAATGCCTCCTACGCGCGCGGCGGCCACAAACACGTAGGTCGGACGTTCGTGTGCCAAGAACTCGCGGGTCTGTTTCTGGTCGGTCAGATCCAAGTCGGTGCGCGAGGCGGTCAGCAGGTTGGTGAATCCCGCGCGGGCGAGAGCGCGTACCAACGCCTGGCCCACCAAGCCTCGGTGTCCGGCGACGTAGATGCGTTCGTGGTTATGCATGGGGCGAGCCGTGATTCTGGGGGATGTGGCCGGCGTCCACCAACGTGCGTTCTTGGCGCGCCAACTCCAGATCGCTTGCCACCATCATTGCCACCAAATCGGCAAAGCTCGTAGAGGGCTGCCACGACAGTTTTTCGCGGGCTTTTTGGGCATCGCCACGCAAGTCATCTACTTCGGTGGGGCGCAGGTAGCGCGGATCGATCTCCACGTGACGTTGCCAATCAAGGTCGAGCGCGCCGAACACCGCATGGGCAAATTCACGGACGGTGTGCGACTCACCGGTGGCCACCACGTAGGTGTCGGGAGTGGGTTGCTGCAACATGCGCCACATCGCCTCCACGTAGTCACCGGCAAAGCCCCAGTCGCGTCGGGCATCCAGGTTGCCCAGGTAGAGTCTGTGCTGCAGCCCAAGCTTGATACGCGTGGCCGCGCGCGTGATTTTTCGGGTCACAAAGGTTTCACCGCGGCGTGGCGACTCGTGGTTGAACAAGATGCCATTGGCCACAAACAGGCCATAAGCCTCGCGGTAGTTGATGCCGTACCAGTGGGCTGCAAGCTTGCTAACGCCGTATGGGCTCCGGGGATAAAACGGTGTGGTTTCGCATTGCGGCGCGGGTGAGGCGCCAAACATCTCCGACGAGCCTGCCTGATAGAAGCGTATTTTGTGGCCCGTGGTGTGGTTGTGGTCACGCACAGCTTCGAGCAGTCGTAGCGTCCCCAACGCATCGGCGTCGGCGGTGAACTCCGGCAACTCAAACGACACCTTCACATGGGATTGTGCACCCAAGTTGTACACCTCATCGGGGCAGGTGGCCTCCAAGATGCGGCGCAGCGACGAGCCATCGCACAAATCGCCGTAGTGTAATTTGAGGGTGGCCTGTGGGTCGTGTGGGTCGCGATACAGGTGGTCGATGCGCGCGGTGTTAAAGCTCGCCGAGCGGCGAATAATGCCGTGCACGGCGTAGCCTTTGGCGAGGAGCAGTTCTGCAAGGTACGAGCCGTCTTGACCGGTAATTCCAGTAATCAGCGCGGTAGGCATGAGGCGGCGAAGATACGAGCGGGGTCAGCAAGATGTCAAACACTGGCTCTGGGCCAAAGGATAAAGGTACAACTAGGGCTCCATGTGGTTGTCGTTGTCCCAGGCCGCGACCGGGCGGTTGGCGCTCATTGATCGGCAGTCGATCTGGCCCGCCCCCGACGGTTCGGACGCGGAGCTGGTCATCACCACGCGGGCCTTGCTGAAAGAGGATGTCACGTTGGCTGCTGGGCGCTTGTTCCGGTTGCGCTACACGGCACTGCGGGTGGCGGCGAGCATGACGCTCAACGCTTTTCCCGAGGCACCCTGGCCCGATGCCACGCAGGTTACCGGGCGGAGCTTTGAGCT
>ERZ795055.1484-NODE-1484-length-18854-cov-16.373903_pt1 | contig 18854 bp, 20 predicted proteins | sample MGYA00375139_ERZ795055 | MGnify/ENA primary metagenome ERZ795055 (study PRJEB30184, sample SAMN05720283) | anaerobic digester metagenome | isolation source: active sludge of municipal wastewater-treating anaerobic digesters | place: USA | collected 2015-01-23 ... | reverse complement strand
TCTTGACCTTGTCGCCGAGCTTGGCCTCGAGCGCCTTGCGGCCCAGGTCGTGCTGCGTGGTCCAGCCGGCGTCGCCGATCGGGCTCACGTAGACGAAGCCCACCTTCAGGGGCTCGGGCTGGGCGGCCGGCGCGGCCGCGGGGGCCGCGGCGGGAGCGGGCTTGGGTTCTTCCTTCTTGCCACAGGCGGTCGCGAACACGGCGACGGCGGCGAGCGTGAGGGCCTGGACGAGCTTGCGCATGGGCGTGAATCTCCGGAAGTGACGCCGGCGCGGGCCCCGGCGAAGCCCGCGATTCTACGCAGCCGCGGTCTGCGCTTCAGCTGCGCGGGGCAAAGGGCTTACCCAGGGAAGCGGGCATGTTGAGCCGGATCCAGCGCGGATTGCGCGAGATCAGCGCGAGCACCGCGATGGTGGCCAGATACGGCGTCATCGCGATCAACTGGGTGGGCACGGCCACCCCCAGCCCCTGCAGGTGGAACTGCAGCATGGTCACCCCGCCAAACAGATACGCGCCCAGCAGCACGCGCGCGGGCCGCCAGGTGGCAAAGGTGACCAGCGCCAGCGCGATCCAGCCACGGCCGGCCACCATGCCCTCGGCCCACAGCGGCGTGTACACCGTCGACAGGAACGCCCCCGCCAGCCCGGCACAGGCCCCGCCGAAGAGCAGCGCCACCACGCGGATGCCGCGCACCGAGTAGCCCAGCGCATGGGCCGACGCCGGCGACTCGCCCACCGCGCGCAGCACCAGCCCCGCGCGGGTGCGGAACAGGAACCACGCCACCGCCGCCACCAGGGCGAGCGAGAGGTACACGACCCCGTGCTGCGAGAAGAAGGCCTCGCCCACGAAGGGCAGCTCGCGCAGGCCGGGGATGCCGTCGCCGCTGCGCGCCGGCAGGCTCAGGCCCTGGAACGACTGCCCCAGGAAGGCCGACAGCCCGGCCCCGAACAGCGCCAGCGCGAGGCCGGTGGCGTACTGGTTGGTGGCCAGGCCGATCGCGAAGGCCGCGAACAGCAGCGCCATGGCCATGCCCGCCAGCGCACCCGCCCCGAAGCCGAGCCAGTACTGGCCGGTGGCGTGCGTGACGGCAAAGCCCGCCAGCGCGGCCATCAGCATCATCCCCTCGATGCCGAGGTTGACCACACCCGAGCGCTCGCTCACCAGGATGCCGGTGGCCGCCAGCAGCAGCGGCGTGCCCGCGCCCATGGTGGTGGCGATCAGCGATGCGGTGGCGTCCATGGGCTCAGGCCTCGCGCACGCCGAGGCCGCGCCACTGCACGCGATACAGGATCAGGGTGTCGCAGGCGAGCAGAAAGAAGAGCAGCAGCCCCTGGTAGACGCCGGTGAGCGCGGCCGGCAGGCCCAGCCGCGACTGCGCCAGCTCGCCGCCGATGTAAAACAGCGCCATCACGAAGGCGGCGGGAATCACGCCCAGCGGATGCAGCCGACCCACGAAGGCCACGATGATGGCCGCGAAGCCATAGCCCGGCGAGATCGAGGGCGTGAGCTGACCCACCGGGCCGGCCGCCTCGACCCCGCCCGCCACGCCGGCCAGGGCGCCCGAGAGCAGCAGCGCGAACCACAGCAGCCGGCGCGAGGAATAGCCGCCGTAGCGCGCCGCCAGGGGCGCCACGCCCGCGACCTTGAGCTGGAAGCCCAGGAACATGCGCGCCAGCAGAACCCAGCCGCCCACCGCGGCCAGGCCCGCCAGCACCGCGCCGAGGTGCAGCCGGGTGCCGGGCAGGATGATCGGCAGGCGCGCGCCGCTCTCGAACAGCTTGCTCTGCGGGAAGCCGAAGCCCAGCGGATCCTTGAGCGGGCCGTTGACCATGTAGGCGAGCAACAGCTGGGCCACGTAGACCAGCATCAGGCTCACCAGGATCTCGCTCGCGTTGAAGCGGTCGCGCAGCAGGGCCACGATCGCCGCCCAGGCCGCTCCGCCCGCGGCGGCAGCCACGATCACGCCCACCAGGAAGACGCGCGAATCGCCCGGCCCCGCCATCAGGGCCACCGCGCCGCCGGTGATGGCGCCGACGATGAGCTGGCCCTCGGCGCCGATGTTCCAGACGTTGGCGCGGAAGCAGATCGCCAGACCCACCGCAGCCAGCACCAGGGGCGTCATCTTGATGCCGATCTCGCCCCAGCCGCGCACGGTGGCGAGCGGCTGAACCAGGAACACGTTGAGCGCGTGCCAGGGGTCCTGGCCCAGCGCGGCAAAGAGCACGAAGCCCGCCGCCAGCGTGAGCGCGATCGCCAGCAAGGGCGAGCCCCAGGCGGCAAGCCGCGAGGGCTGGGCGCGGGGCACGAGCACGAGCGGCAGCAGCGCGCTCACCCGGCCGACCTTGCCGCCCAAGCGGCCGAATTCATGCGTCGAGCTCCGCGGCGCGCTCGGGCCGGCCCAGCGCTGGACCGCCCGGCCACAGGCCCGCCATCCAGCGGCCAAGTTCGTCGACCGTGATGTCGTGCGCGCCCACCGCCGGCGAGAGCTGCCCGCGCGCCATCACACGCAGCTCGTCCGAGAGCTCGAAGAGCTCGTCGAGCTCCTCCGACACCACCACGATCGCGCAGCCTGCCTCGCGCAGCGCCACCAGCGCATTGCGGATCGCGGTGGCCGCGCCGACGTCCACCCCCCAGGTGGGCTGGTTGACCAGCAGCACGCGCGGCGCGCTGTCGATCTCGCGCCCCACGATGAACTTCTGCAGGTTGCCGCCCGACAGGCTGGCCGCCAGCGACTGCGCCCCGCGCGCCTTGACCGCGTAGCGCCCGATCACCGATTGCGCGTAGCCCACGGCCGCGTCGTGGCGCACGAAGCCCGCGCGGTGCAGGCCGTCGCCAGTGAGCAGGGCATTGGCGGTGAGGCTCATCTCCGGCACGGCGCCGTGACCCAGGCGCTCCTCGGGGATGTAGCGCAGGCCGCGCGCACGCCGCGCCGCCGGCCCCAGCGCGCCCACGGGCTCGCCGAACAGGCGCACCGTGTGCGGGCGGGTGGGCACCTCGCCCGAGAGCGCGGCCATGAGCTGCGCCTGCCCGTTGCCCGAGATCCCGGCGATGCCCAGGATCTGCGCGCGCCGCACCGTGAAGCTCACGCCGTGCAGGCCCGCGCCCTCCCCGCCGGCGAGCGCATCGACCTCGAGCACCACCTCGCCCGGGGGCGTGAGGTGGCGCGCGATGGCCGGCGGATCGGCACCGATCATCAGTCGCGCCAGCCCGGCCTCGGTCTCGGCGCGCGGATCGACGCTGGCCACCACGCGGCCGGCGCGCATCACCACGCAGCGCGTGGCCAGGCGGCGGATCTCGTCGAGCTTGTGGCTGATGAACACCACGCTCACGCCCTCGGCCGCAAGGCGCCGCAGGGTGCCGAACAGGATCTCCACCGCCTGGGGCGTGAGCACGGAGGTGGGCTCGTCGAGGATCAGCAGGCGCGGCTCGGTGAGCAGGGCGCGCAGGATCTCGACGCGCTGGCGCTCGCCCATCGACAGTTCATGCACGTGGCGCCCGGGCTCGACCTCCAGGCCGTAACGCCCGGCCACCGCGCGCAGACGCGCGGCCACCGCGGCGATGCGCTCGCCCCGGGGCAGCGCGAGGGCCACGTTCTCGGCCACGGTGAGGGTGTCGAACAGCGCGAAGTGCTGGAACACCATGGCGATGCCCAGGCGCCGCGCGTGCGCCGGGTTGTCGATGCGCACCGCCTGGCCGTCGACGGCAAGCTCGCCCGCGTCGGGGCGCACCGCGCCGTAGATCACCTTCATCAGCGTGCTCTTGCCGGCGCCGTTCTCGCCCAGCACGGCGAGGATCTCGCCGGGCAGCACCTCGAGCGAGACGTCGTCGTTGGCGATCACGCCGGGATAGCGCTTGGTGACGTGCTCGAGGCGCAGGCGCGGAATCATGGTGGAGAGGATGGCGCTGCGCGGGGCGGGCGAGGCAGGTGGCGGAGGCGGTGAGATTCGAACTCACGGAGGGCGGAACCCTCGCCGGTTTTCAAGACCGGTGCCTTAAACCGCTCGGCCACGCCTCCTTGCTCGGTCATGCAATTGGAACACGCCGGTTTTGTCTTCGGCCGCCCGCTCGCGCGGGCTTCACGTTCGCTGCGCTCACATGAGCCTACGACGCCAAGCCGCTGCGCGGCATGGTCAAGACCGGTGCCTTAAACCGCTCGGCCACGCCTCCTTGCTCGGTCATGCAATTGGAACACGCCGGTTTTGTCTTCGGCCGCCCGCTCGCGCGGGTCTCGTGTTCCCCAGGAAGGCGCGGATTATAGGCAGCGCGGTTCAGCGCAGGGGCGGTTGCGCCGCCAGCTTGCGGCGCGCGGCCTCGAGCATGGCCACGAGGTAGCCCTCGTAGAAGCCGGCGGAATCGGATCCCACCAGGGGCTCGGCCAGCACCCTGCCCTGCGCGTCCATCGCCACCAGCACGGGAGTCAGACCCACGCCCTGGGCGCGGGCGAAGTCGCGCTCGGTGGTGCGACGGCCCTGGCCGTCGATCAGCGGGGCGCGGCTGGTGATGTCGACCTGCCGCACCAGTTCGCCGGCCGCCAGGCGCGGCAGCAGGTAGTGACGCCGGACCTGCTCGCAGTGCGGGCAGCCGGGCGTGGTGTAGAGCACCAGCAGGGGCTGAGCGCTGGCGCGGATGTCGCGGCCCAGCGCCGGCAGATCGGCCAGCGCCGGCAAGCTGGACTCGGCTCGCGCGCGCCCCGGCAGGCCGACCAGACCGAGCGCAAGCGCGGCCGCCACCGCGCGCAGGACCAGGCGCCGGCGCATGACGCTAGGCGAAGCCCGGGTTGCCCTGGATGCCCTTGATCACCGGCTGGTTGAGCTTGAGCGGCTTCACCACCTTCCGGTCGCGCAGGTAGGTGGCGACGTAATCCCACACCGGCTCGCCCTTGGCACCTTCGGCCACCGGGGCCCAGCCGGCCACCTTGTAGGTCTTGTTGGCCTCGATCGGCTTGCCGGCCAGGCGCATGTCGCTGATGCGCCGGCCCATGGTCTGCGCCGGGTCGATGGTGTAGCTCAGGCCGCCCACGCGCACCATGTCGCCGCCCTGCTGCAGATACGGGTCGGGGTTGAAGAGGTTGTCGGCCACGTCCTCGAGCACGGTCTTGATCATCTCGCCGCTCATGTCGTTGACCGTGCAGGCGGGGTAAGTGATCGCCGTCTGGTCCATCAGGTGCTCCATCAGGATGGGCGAGTTGGGCAGCAGCGTGGTGCCCCAGCGGAAGCCGGGCGAGAAGGCGATCTCGGCGCCGCGCGTGGCCATCAGTGCATCGACGATCAGTTGGTCGAAGCTGCCGTTGAAGTTGCCGCGACGGTAGAGCAGACCTTCGGTGACGGCGAGCTTCTCGTTGAGCTTGCTCTCGTAGGGCGCGCGCACCTTCTTGATCAGCGCGTCCATCGCCGGGTCGGCGGGCAGCAGGTTCGAGAACACCGGCAGCAGCTTGTAGCGCCAGTCGCTGATCTTGCCGCCCTTGACGTCGAAGTCGAGCACGGCGAGGAACTTTCCGTTGCTGCCGGCATTGCCCACCAGGGTCTTGCCGCCGGCATTGGGAACGATCGTCGGTGCCGGTATGCCGTCGTGGGTGTGCCCGCCCAGGATGGCGTCGATGCCGCGCACGCGGCTGGCCATCTTCAGGTCCACGTCCATGCCGTTGTGCGAGAGCACGACCACCACCTGCGCGCCCTTGGCCCGGCACTCGTCGACTGTCTTCTGCATGTTTTCCTGCTGGATGCCGAAGGTCCAGTCGGGCACGAAGTGGCGCGGGTTGGCCACCGGCGTGTAAGGGAAGGCCTGGCCGATGACCGCCACCTTCACCCCGTTCATCTCGCGCATCGCGTAGGCCGGGAAGACGGGGTCGCCGAAGTCGGTGGTCTTGATGTTCTGGGCCAGGAACTCGGTCCTGCCCTTGAAGTCCTTCTTGACGATCTCTTCGACGCGGGCGGCGCCGTAGGTCATCTCCCAGTGCGGGGTCATCATGTCCACGCCCAGCAGCAAAGCGGCGTCGACCATGTCCTGCGCCTTGGTCCACAGCGAGGTGGCCGAGCCCTGCCAGGTGTCGCCGCCGTCGAGCAGCAGCGCGCCGGGACGAGCGTCGCGCAGGCGCTTGACCAGCGTGGCCAGGTGCGCGAAGCCGCCCACCGCGCCGTAAGTCTTGGCGCCCTGCACGAAGTCGAGGTAGGTGAAGGCGTGCGCCTCGGCCGTGCCGGGCTTGATCCCGAAGTGCTTGAGCAGATGCTCGCCCACCAGGTGCGGCGGCTGGCCGCGCGCCTCGCCCACGCCGATGTTGACGCTGGGCTCGCGGAAGTAGATCGGCTTGAGCTGCGCGTGGCAGTCGGTGAAGTGCAGGAAGTGCACGTTGCCGAAGCGCGGGATGTCGTACATGCGCGCCGCGGCGGCCGGGTTGGCGGCCAGGGCCTCGCGCGAGGCGATGGGCAGTCCCGCCGCGGCAGCCGCGGCCAGGATCTGCAGGAATTCACGGCGATGCATGGACATGCGTACGGCTCCCTCGGGGTGTCTTGAGTGTGTTGCCGGCCTGCCTCAGCGCGCCGCGAAGCGCGCCAGTGCGGCCATGTCTTCTTCGAAGATCTCGCCCAGCTCGGCGTGGACGATCCGGCCCTGCGGGTCGACCACGAAGATCTCGGGCAGGGTCTTGCGCTTGCCGAACCAGCGCTCGGACTGCGCCCCCGCCAGCGCGGCGGGGAAGGTGTAGCGGTGGCTTGCCAGGTAGTCGCGTGCCGCGGCCGGCGTCTTGTCGATCGAGAAGCTCAGCACGGCAAGCTTGGGGTCCTTGCGACTCGCCTCGTAGAGCTTCTGGAAGTGCGGGTTCTGCTTCTTGCAAAACGGACACCAGCTTGCCCAGAACTCGACGATCACGGTCTTGCCCGCGAGCTCGGAAGCCTTGAGCACGCGACCGTCCACGAGCTCGAGATCGGTCCAGACGATGCGCTCCTGCGCCCGCGCGATCCCGCTGGCCAGCAGCAGGGCCGCACTGAGCATGGCGGCGGCCAGCAGGCGGAGGGAGCGGACGGGCATGAGGGCGCGCGGGTGGCAGGCGCGGATCGCGCGGCCTCGCGGCGCGCGATCCGCGGCTTGCCTACTGGTTGACGGGCGAGGCGGGGTCGAGCAACAGGGCCATCACGTCGCGGATCTGCTGCTCGGTGAGGATCTTCGCGTCGCCATAGCGCGGCATCTGCGAGCAGGCCGTGAAGGCGTGCGAGTTCCAGATCTTGCCCCAGGTGTACTTGAGGATGGGCTCGGAATTGCCGCGCAGCTTGCCGTACTGGTTCAGGCTAGGCCCGATGTTGCCGAACGAGATCTCCTTCTTGTCGATCTGATGGCAGGCGTAGCAGTTGCCGCCGTTGACGGTCTTGTCGTTGTCGGACCACTGCATGCCCACGCCGGACTGCGCGACGCGCTCGCCGGCCTTCCAGTCGCCCAGGAACTTGCCGTCGGCGGGATAGCGGATCGTGGCGGTGGCCAGCTTCTCGATCTTGGCGACCTGCTCCTTGCTGGGGTTGTCGCGGGTGTCGGAGCAGATCGTCTGGATCTCGTTCTGTTCGAGCCGGTCGAGCTTGGCGATCGAGCGCTCGGAGAACGAGCTCTTGACCACCGCCTGGGTCTCCTGCTTGGTGGGCGGGGTGAAGGTGGAGCAGGCCGCCAGCACCAGGCCAGCGGTGGCCGCGACGCAGGCGGCCATGAGGGTTCGCTTGTTCATGGCGCCTCCTAGCGCTTGATGGCCGGCGATTCCATGACGCCGCCGTTGGCATTGACGCCCAGGAAGGTGATCAGGTCGACCGAGGCCGGCGAAGTGAATTCCAGGTACGGCCAGCGCTGCTGTCGGAAGCAGTCGTTCAGGCGCCACTGCATGGTGCGCAGCGCACCCTGGCTCACCCGGTAGGCCGGCCACTGCGCGAAGGCCTTGCGCGCGGGCTCCTGCTTGGTGAGGTTGGGCAGTTCCTGCAGGCGGATGCGCTGGTCGTCGCGCGAGTGGCAGGTCGAGCACGAGAAGTCGAACGGTCCGCCGCGCTGCCAGAACAATTGCTCGCCGCGCGCGAAGGCGGCCTTCTCCTTGGGGTGGCTCTGCGGCACGGCTATCTTGGCGCCGCGCGACGCCTCGACGACGAAGGCGGTGATGGCCTCGACGTCGGTCTGACGCTGGCCCGCGCCCGAGAACGGATTCTTCTTCGCCTCGGCGGGCGGGATGCCCTGGAGCTTGTCCATGCACCAGATGAGCCGCGACTCGAAGTCCATCACCGTGTCGGCGTCGGCGAAGTAGCGTGGCATCTGCGCGTAGGCGCCCTTGATCTTGCCCGGGCCCTGGCCCAGGTCGCACTGCTCGAGCGTGGCCTTCTTGGGCCCGCGCGGCGTCTTCCAGAGTTCCTCGCCGCGCATCGCGACCAGCTCGGCCGGATTGCCGTCCTGGAGCATGGCGCGGTACTTGGCGATCTCGTCGGCGGTCGTGCCTTGAGCCTGGGCCGCCGCGCCGGCGCCACACAGGGCGGCGAGGACGGCGACCCGGATCAACCGGGCCCGACTCCGGGGGGGTGCGGAGTGATGCATGGGGTGTCTCCTGGGTCGGCCCCTCTGCGGGGGCTGGGTTGCTGAGCGGATGTTCAGGGGCGCAAGTAGGCGTAGCCCTCCTGCTGCTGCAGGCGCGCCGCCTCGGCCACGCCCGAAGGCACGATGCTGACGTCGGGATTGACCTTGGACGGGTCGATCTTGCGGGTGACGATGGTGTTGCGGCACAGGCGGAAGTCCACCCCCTGCGACTTGAGATCGGCGATGGTGGCGTCGAACGGGTTGCCGTTCTTGTCCTTCGCGCCGTCGAGCATGAAGTCGATGCCGGCCCCGTTGCCCACGACCACGATCTTGGCCTTGGGATCGGCGGCCAGGTGATTGCGGATGTTGCCCATGCCCCGCTGCGCCTCGTCCAGGCCGTTGGTGAGGTGGTAGACCGCCTTGACCTGGCCCGTGCTCGCGCTGGCCTGCTTGTTCGAGGTGGCCTGGACGCTCATGCAGCCCGCCATGCCCAACACCGCCCCGGCCAGCACCACTGCCCGCAAGATCGACTGCAATCGCATCATCGTTCTCCCAAAACATGGGGCTGCACCTGCAGCCCCCCGGAAGGATGCTAGCCCAAATGCCTAGGCAATCACGACCTTGTCGGTGCGGCTGTCGCCCTTGTTGTCGGTCCAGGTGACGGTGAGTTCGTCGCCCTTGTCGCAGCCCTTGAACTTGAACTGAAGATAAGGGTTCTTGGACACGGCCGGGCCCCACAGGGCGTCGAGCACGGTCTTGCCCTTGCAGCTGACCTTGACGGTCTGGATGAAGTGGGCGGGCACGAGCTGGCCGCCGCCATCGCGGCGCTGGCCGGTTTCCATCTCGTGGCTCATGAGCACGCGAACGTCGACCCCGTCGGGCGTGGAAGTGGCGCGGATGCGCATCGGATCTGCCATGGAATTCCTCGAATGTCGGTGGCTTTAGGTGGGGGAAAGGTCGCGCGTGGCCTCAGCCGCCGCAGCCGCCCAGGGTGACCTTCACTTCCTTGGTCGTGTAGTAGAACTTGTTGTCGGCCTTGACCACCGCATGCACGTTCGAGGTCTGGCCCATCTTGATGCGGGTCGAGACCGTGGGCTCGGTGCCCGCCGGCAGGTTGAAGCCCGCCGCCAGCGCGTTGGGATTCTTCTCGACCAGGATGTACACGGCCTGGGTGTTGGGGATCTTGCTCGTCACGCCCACCGGCACGACGGCGCCGTTCTCGGCGATGTCGGGCGCGGTGATGGCGATCTCGGCGCTTTGCGTCGGCGCGTCGCCGCCCAGGGCCTTGACCGTGCCAGCCAGGTCCTTGGTGTCGAAGGCCGCCTTGTTCCAGTCGGCGCTCTGGGCCTGCGCCTGCTCGATGCTCAGCAAGCCGGCGGCGGCCATCAGGCCGAGGATGGCGCTGCTCTTGACGATGTTCCTGCGTTGCTCGTTCATGTGCTTCCTCCTGTCTGTACGAGCGCACCGAGGGGCGCGCCGTCGTTTGCGGTCCGGCCTGCCGGCCAGCTTATCCAAATCCTGCGGCTATTTCGCTCCGCCGAGCAGCCACTGCGCAATGGCCTGGGCGTCGGCCTCCTTGAGGCCGGCCTGGGCAGGCATGGGGATCGCGCCCCACACACCGGACCCGCCCTCGCGCATCTTCTTGACCAAGTATGCCTGTGCGTCGGCCTTGCCCTGGTACTTGGCCGCCACTTCTCGATAAGCGGGTCCCACGACCTTGCTCGTGACGCCGTGGCAGGCGATGCAGCCGTTGGCCTTGAGCAAGGCCTCGACCTCGCCGGCCGGCTTGGCGGCCGCCGCGGCCGGCGTCGCGCCGCCCTTTCCAGCCTCGTAGCGCGTGGTGTCGACCCCGCGCGTGGGGCCGTAGCCGCGCACCTGCATGGCGAGGTTGCCGTGGGCGTTGCGCGCGAACTCGGGCAGGATCGACGCGACCTTGGCTTCAACCGGCGCGCAATTGCTCATGCAGGAGCTGCCCTGCACGTCGGGCTTGCCCTTGACCGAGCCCATGCCGTGCGCGGTGGTGAAGCCGTAGCGGTTGGGCATGGGCAGGGTGAGCAGGTTCTTGTCGTCGAGCACGAAGTCGGCCGGGACGATGTCGTTGAGGTGCAGCACGTAGGCCGTGACGGCATAGACCTCGTCGGGCTTGAGGGTCTGGGGATTGGTCCAGGGCATGGCCCGGTTGATGTAGTCCCACAGGGTGGTGGCGTAGTTGAGCTTGTTGCCCACGGTGCGGATCTCGCCGCTCTTGAGGCTGGCCGCGCGCCCGGTCTTGAGGTCGCCCTTCTCCACCCCGCCGGCGATCACGATGTAGTTGTTGCTCTCGCCGAAGGTGCCGTGGCACGAGGCGCACTTGGCGTCGTAGATCACCTGCCCCTGCTCCACGCTGCCGCGGCCCTTCTTCACGCCGTGGCCGTCGGGGCGCACGTCGATGTCCCAGCCGGCGACCTGGGCCGGGGTGGCGGGCTTGCCGAAGCCGTAGGTCTGGGGCGGCGAGGCCTGGGCGAAGGCCGCGATCGAGGTGCTGGCCAGTGCCAGCGCCAGGAGTGTCTTCTTATCCAAGTTGCACCCCCCACACTTCACCGCTGGGCTGCACGTTCCAGGTCTGGATCGCGTTGTTGTGATAGATCGAGCGCGTGCCCCGCACCGCGCGCAGCGCCGCCATGGTGGGCTGGATGTGGCCGGTGTCGTCCACCGCGCGGCTTTGCAGCAGGGCGGGCGAGCCGTCCCAGTTCCAGTCGAAGCGGAAGCGCGTGAGCGCCTTGGTCAGCACCGGCTCCTGCAGGCGCGCCTGGCGCCAGTTGCGCCCCCCGTCGGTCGAGACATCGACGCGTTTGATCTTGCCGCGGCCGCTCCAGGCCAGGCCCGTGATCTGGTAGTAGCCGCGGTCGAGCAGCTTCATGCCGCCCGAGGGCGAGGTGATCACGCTCTTGACCTCCTGCACCCAGGTGTACTGGCGATGCATGCCGTCGGGCATGAGGTCGATGTAGTGGATCGCCTCCTCGCGCGTGTTCCAGGGCTTGTCGCCCACCTCGATGCGGCGCAGCCACTTCACGCTCGAGACGCCCTGCACCCCCGGCACCAGAAGGCGCAGCGGGTAGCCCTGTTCGGGACGGACCATCTCGCCGTTCTGGCCGTAGGCGACCATCACGTCGTCGAGCGCCATCTCGATGGGGATCGTGCGCGTGAGCGCCGAGCCGTCGGAGCCCTCGGCGAGGATGAACTTGGCCTGCTTGCGGTCGATGCCGCACTCGTCGAGCAGGGTCGAGAGCAGCACGCCGGTCCACTCGGAGCACGACAGCATCCCGGCGGTGTACTGCACGGTCGGCACGGCGATGTTGGCCCACTCCATGCCGGAGTTGGCGCCGCACTCGATGAAGTGGATCCGGCTCACCGACGGGAAGCGCAGCAGGTCGTCCATGGTGAAGACCTTGGGCTGCTTGACCAGGCCGTGGATCATCAGACGATGCTGGGCCGGATCGATGATCGGCATGCCCGAGTGGTGGCGCTCGAAGTGCAGGCCGCTGGGCGTGATGATCCCGAACATGCTCTGCAGGGGCGCGAAGGACACCGACGAGAGCGGCGTGCGGGTCAGCCCCGGGCTCTCGCGCCGCTGCAGGTTGGATTCGTACTCGGAGGGCGTGCCATAGGGCTTGGCCGCCACGGGCGCGCCCAGGCCCAGGGTCCAGGGCGCGACGCTGGGTGGCTCGTAGGCTGCCGGGGCCTGGGCGCGGGCTGCTCCGGCGCCAACGGCGAGCGCAGTGGCTGCGCCCGCCCCTTTGAGGAAGGCGCGTCTGGCCGCCTTGGCTGCCTGGTACTGCTCCTCCGACACGTGATTGATGGGCGCCGGCAGGATGCGGCCGGGATCGGTGGGCTTGGGCATGCGTCTCCTCTTTCTTGTGTGTCTTGTCGTCCGCGCTCAGGACGTGGGCATGAAGCGCCGCAAAACGCGCGCGCTCGGGGTCGCTTCGTCGGCCGCCGCCAGATGCACGCAGGCCGTCCTGCACAGCGCCACCACCGTCGGATCGGCGACGCTGTAGAAGCTCATCGCTCCCTCCTTACGGCGCTCCAGCACGCCGCGGCCGTACATCAGGTTCAGGTGGCGCGACACGTTGGTCTGGCTGCACCCGGTGCGCGCGACGATGTCGTTGACGCTGCGCTCCTCGTCGCACAGGCAGTTCAGGATCTTCAGGCGCGTGGGCTCGGCCAGGAGGGCGAAGTAGCCCGACACCCGCTCGAACACCCGCTCCAGTTCCGGATCGGCAGCCATGCTGATATGCCTATATGCGCAATGACGCATATCTTTCCCGCGTCCCCGGGGTCGTGCAAGGCTGCGCCCGAGACTTGGTGACGGCGCTCACGCCCGCGGCGCCGCAGCAGCCGTGCAGGCTTGACTCACGCTTGCGACGCTGGCAGGCACCGCTTCGGGTTTGCCCTTGACCCTCATCAAGTGAAGTCCACGCGCACGATGTGGACGCTTGACGCGCCTGCGTCGCTCGCGAAGCATCCATGGCAAGCCGAAGCTGCACACCGCGCGCATCGCCCGGGGCAGACAACACAAGGTGGCGCCGGGGTTCCTGGCAGTCACCGCAGCGGCACCAGGGAGGGGAGCATGTCAAGGACCGGGGTCCGAGGGCCAAGCCGCAGCCGCGCGCCGCGGCTCGCGCCCGCGACCAAGGCTGCGGGGGGCCGCCCATGACTCCCTATGCGGTCTTCCTGCTGTACATGACGGCCATCCTCGGCTTCGTGGCCCTGATGCTCCTGCTCAACAAGGTGCTCGGCCCCAAGCCGCGCTCGGGCGCGGTCAAGCTCGAACCCTTCGAGTGCGGCGCCACCGCGATCGACACGCTCAACGTCAAGGCCGTGCCGATCCGCTACTACGCGCTGGCCATCATCTTTGTCCTGTTCGACCTCGAGACGGTCTTCCTGTTCCTCTGGGCGCTCGGCGCCCAGCCCCTGACCGGCGAGATGGTCGCCACCTTCGCGATCTTCGTGGCGCTGCTGGTGCTGATTCTGCTGTATGTCTACAAGGCGCGCTTCATCGAGGCGGTGTCGGAGTGAAGCCGGGCGCCACGATCCCCATCGTTGCGGCCGAGAAGCGCGGCGGCTTCGAATACCTCTCGACCAAGAAGGACGAGCTGGTGGGCTGGGCGCGCAAGTTCTCGCTCTTCCCCTACCCCTTCGTCACCGCCTGCTGTGCGATGGAGTTCATGGCGGTGAGCGCCACGCCCTACGACACCGACCGCTTCGGCGCCGCCCTGCCGCGCTTCTCGCCGCGCCAGTCTGACTTGCTGATGGTGGTGGGCACGGTCACGCACAAGCAGGCGCCCGTACTGCTCAAGGTCTGGGAGCAGATGTGCGAGCCCAAGTGGGTGATGGCCTTCGGAGCCTGCGCCACGAGCGGCGGCTTCTATCAGAACTACGCCGCGCTGCAGGGCATCGACAAGCTGCTGCCCGTGGACGTCTACGTTCCTGGCTGCCCGCCGCGCCCCGAGACGGTGATCGACGCGATCATGCAGTTGCAGGACAAGATCGCGCGCCAGCAGCACCTGATCTTCAACGAGCGCTTCTAGGCCATGGGCACCGATCCACTCGCCACACTTGCCCAGGCCCTGCCCGCCGAGGGAGCGAGCCTGTCGGCAGGGCGCGACATGCCGATCCTGCAACTCGCCCCCGAGCGCCTGCTCGAGGTCGTGCGCCTGCTCAAGCTGCAGCACGGATTCGACATGCTCTCCGACCTCACCGCGATCGACTGGCTGGGCCAGACGCCGCGCTTCGAGGTCGTGTGGCACCTCTACGGCACCGACCACCATCGTCGCCTGCGCATCAAGACCCGGGTGACCGAGGCCGATCCGACCGTGGATTCGCTCGTCGGCATCCATGGCGCGGCGCGGTTCATGGAGCGCGAGTGCCACGACATGTACGGCATCCGCTTCCGCGGCAACGAGGACCTGCGGCCCATCCTGCTCTACGAGGGCTTCGAGGGCCACCCGCTGCGCAAGGACTATCCCATCGACCGCGAGCAGCCGCTCGTGGCGCTGCGCGAGTAGGCCATGGATCCGCGCATCCCCAACCCCGTGCGGTCCGCGATCGAGCACAGCGGGCGCGACGACACGGTGATCGTCAACATCGGCCCCTCGCATCCGGCCACGCACGGCACCGTGCAGATCATCGCCGAACTCGACGCCGAGAAGGTCCTGCGCGTCGACGTGCACTGCGGCTACCTGCACCGCGGCTTCGAGAAGGAGTGCGAGGTCCATACCTGGCACAACCTGATCCCCTACGTCGACCGGCTCAACTACTGCTCGGCGCTGATCAACGACTTCGCGTACTGCGACGCGGTCGAGCGCCTGATGGGTGTCGAGATCACCCCGCGCTGCCGCGTGCTGCGCACCCTGCTCGCCGAGTACTCGCGCATCGCCGACCACCTCACCTGCATCGCCGCCGCGCTCATGGAGCTCGGCGCGATGACCGCCTTCCTCTACCTGGTCACGATCCGCGACCAGATCTACGAGCACCTCGCGGCGGTCACCGGCGCGCGCGTGACCTACTCGTTCGGACGCATCGGCGGCCTGGCCGCCGACCTGCCCGAAGGCTGGCTCGTGCGCCTGGAGCAGATCCTGGTCGACTTCGAGGAGTTCACCGGCCGGGTGCACAAGCTGGTGGACCGCAACCGGATCTTCATCGACCGCATGCGCGGCGTGGGCACGCTGACCACCGCGCAGGCCATCGACCTGGGCGTCACCGGGCCGCTGCTGCGCTCCACCGGCGCGGCGCGCGACCTGCGCAAGGACACGCCCTACCTCGCCTACGCCGATCTCGACTTCGAGGTCCCGGTCGGCATCCAGGGCGACAACTACGACCGTTACTACGTGCGCATGCGCGAGATGGACGAGTCGATCCACATGATCCGCCAGCTCGTCGACATGCTGCCCGAGGGCCCGGTGTGCGTCGACGACCGCCGCTGCAGCTTCCCCGACAAGGCCGCGGTCTACACGCAGATCGAGGCGCTGATCAACCACTTCAAGCTGGTGATGGACGGCCCCGAGGTGCCCGCGGGCGAGATCTACACCGCCCATGAGGGAGCCAACGGAGAACTGGGCTTCTACCTCGTGAGCACCGGCGGCGGGCGCCCGTACAAGCTGCACGTGCGCAGCCCGAGCTTCGTGCACATGGGCGCCGCCGGCCTGATGCTCGAGGGCTACCAGCTCGCCGACGTGGTGCCCACCTTCGGCTCGATCAACATGATCGGCGGGGAGTGCGACCGATGAGCGTCGTGGTCGGCCTCATCCCCGAGTTCGAGGGCTGGAAGCGCCGCTTCCCGCCCGGAACCGAGGGCTCGCTGGTGCTGCCCTGCCTGCGCCGCATCCAGGAGGCGCGCGGCTTCGTGGCCGACGAGGACATCGCCGCGCTCACCGAGTACCTGGGCGTGCCGCGCATGCAGATCGAGCAGGTGCTCTCGTACTACAGCCAGTACCGGCGCGAGCCCATCGGCCGCTGGCACCTGCAGGTGTGCCACAACGTGTCGTGCTCGATGCGCGGCGCCGAGCGTGCACTGGACCACCTGCGCAGCCGCCTGGGCATCGAGCCTGGCCAGACCACGCCCGACGGCCGCTACACCCTGAGCACGGTCGAGTGCCTGGGCTCCTGCGGCACCGCCCCGGTGGTGATGGTCAACGACAGCTATCACGAGTCCATGACCCGCTCGAAGCTGGACCGCCTGCTGGACGAGCTGACGTGAATCGGCCCTTGTGCTCACCTGGTTCGCTCGCCCCTGCGGGGGCGACAGTGCCCGTCCGAGCGGCGTGGCGGACAGTGCCATGAGCGGCGCACCCCTGATCATGGACTTCGCGGTCACGCCGGAATCGCACCGCTTGGCCGCCTACCGCGCGCGCGGCGGCTACCAGACGCTCGCCAAGGCGCTCGCCATGGGCCCCCAGGACATCACCCGCGAGGTCGGCGACTCGGGCCTGCTCGGTCACGGCGGCGCGGCCTTCCCGGTGGGCCGCAAGTGGTCCGTGATCAAGCTGCACGACGGCCAGCCGCACTACCTGTGCGCCAACGCCGACGAAGGCGAGCCCGGGACCTTCAAGGACCGCTGGATCCTGGAGAACGCACCGCACCGGCTGCTCGAGTCCATGCTCATCGCCGCCTACGCGCTGCAGGTGCGCCACTGCTTCGTCTACATCCGCGGCGAGTTCGACCTGCCCTACCAGCGCCTGCAGGACGCGGTCGAGGAGGCGTACGAGGCGGGACTGTTCGGCACCGGGATCCTGGGCAGCGAGTTCGCCTGCGACATCGTGATCTATCGGGGCGCCGGCTCCTACGTCTGCGGCGAGGCCTCGGGGCTGATCACCTCGATCGAGGGCAAGAAGGGCTATCCGCGCAACCGCCCGCCGCGCCTGACGGTCAAGGGCCTGTACCAGCTCCCGACGGTGATCAACAACGTCGAGTCCCTGGCCAACATCGCCGGCATCGTGCGCGACGGCGCCAAGGCTTATCGCGCCATCGGCACCAGCCGCAGCCCGGGCACGCAGCTCGTGTCGATCTCGGGCCATATTGCGCGCCCCGGGGTGTACGAACTGGCCTACGGCACGCCGCTCATGCCCTTCCTGTTCGAGACCTGCGGCGGCATGGTGGGCGGCAAGCGCCTCAAGGGCCTGATCCCGGGCGGCATCTCGACCAAGGTGCTCACCGCGCCCGACCTCGAGGGCGTGACCTACGACCACGCCTCGCTGCTGGCCGCCGGCTCCTCGCTCGGATCGGGCGGAATGATCGCCATCGCCGAGGGCACCTGCATGGTGCGCCTGCTGCAGGTGATGCTGCGCTTCTGGCACCACGAGTCCTGCGGTCAGTGCACGCCTTGCCGCGAGGGCATGGGCTGGATGCACCGGATCATCGACCGCATCGTCGCGGGCAAGGGCCAGGCCGGCGACCTCGAGCGCCTCATCGCCATCGCCAACGCCAACGACGGCACGACCATCTGCGGCATGGGCGACGCCGCGGGCTACGCCACGATCGGCTTCCTGGACAAGTTCCGCGACGAGTTCGAGCACTACCTGGCGCACGGCCGCTCGCTGTGCGACGGCGTGCTCGACGTGACCGGGGGTTGGGATGCCTGAGTTCTTCATCAACGGCCAGCCGGTGCACGCCGAGCGCGACCAGACCGTCCTGCAGGCGGCACTGGCGGCGGGCTTCTACATCCCCTACTTCTGCTGGCACCCGCACCTGTCGGTGGCCGGCAACTGCCGGCTGTGCGTGGTCGAGGTCGAGGGCGAGAAGGGTGGCTCCAACTGGATGGAGATCTCCTGCAACATGCCCATCACCGAGGGCATGCGCGTGCTCACCGACAGCGAACCGGTGCGCGAGCGCCGCCGCCAGACGCTGCAGCTCGTGCTCCTGAACCACCCGGTGGACTGCGGCATCTGCGACAAGGCCGGCGAGTGCAGCCTGCAGGACGCGCACTACGCCTACAACGGCGAGCTGTCGGCCTCGCGCGAGGCCAAGGTGGCGGGCCCGAAGTTCCATGAACTTTCCGAGCGCATCGTGCTCGACAACGAGCGCTGCATCCTGTGCTCGCGCTGCGTGCGCTTCACCAACGAAGTGTCCGGCTCCCACTCGCTGGGCATCCAGTTCCGCGGCGACCACTCGCTGGTGCGCGCCGCCGAGGACGGCAGCTTCGCGCGCGACCCGTACTCCGACAACGTGGTCGACATCTGCCCGGTCGGCGCCCTGCTCTCGCGCCAGTTTCTCTACCGCTCGCGGGTCTGGTACCTGGAGCCGACGCCCTCGGTGTGTCCGGGCTGCGCCCGCGGCTGCCACGTCAACCTGTGGCACCGCAAGCGCGAGTGGGCGCTGCGCGAGGTCGGCAAGGACGAGAACCTGCGCATCCAGCGCATCACCCCGCGCCCCTGCGAAGAGATCAACGGCGACTGGATGTGCAACACGGGGCGCGATCTGGTCGCCTACTACGAGCGGCCGCGCGCCGCCAGCCCGCTGCTCAAGGGCGCGCCCGCCTCGGCCATCGAGGCCCTGGCGCGCGCGCGCGAGCTGCTGCGCGCGGCGCAGCGCCCGGTGGCGGTGGTCTCGGGCTGGGCCTCGAACGAGGAGCTCGCGGCGTTTCGGGCGGCCTTCGGCTCGCGCCTGGGCTGCGTGCTCAAGACCGACCGCCCGGCCGCGCCGGGCGAGCCGGTCGCGGACGAGGTCCTGATCCGCGCCGACAAGAATCCCAATACCCGCGGAGTGCAGGAGGCGCTGGGGCCGCTGGCGCCCGAGGTGCCGGCGGACGCCGACCTGCTGCTCGTCTGGGGCGAGGGCTACGACCTGGCC
>ERZ795055.1482-NODE-1482-length-18875-cov-6.989639_pt1 | contig 18875 bp, 17 predicted proteins | sample MGYA00375139_ERZ795055 | MGnify/ENA primary metagenome ERZ795055 (study PRJEB30184, sample SAMN05720283) | anaerobic digester metagenome | isolation source: active sludge of municipal wastewater-treating anaerobic digesters | place: USA | collected 2015-01-23 ... | reverse complement strand
TGAACTCGCCGCCAAACTTGGCCGCCATCACCTTGGTGATCGCCGCCGTCAGCGTGGTCTTGCCATGGTCTACGTGGCCAATCGTCCCCACATTCACGTGTGGCTTGGTTCGCTCAAATTTTTCTTTGGACACCGTACTTACTCCATCCGATTCAAACTGTTCGGCAACCGTCAGGATGCTTTTTTGATCACCGCCTCGGCAATCGCGGCGGGGGCTTCATGGTATTTGGCGAATTCCATGGAATAGGTCGCGCGGCCCTGGGTGGCTGAGCGCAGGTCGGTGGCATAACCGAACATCTCGGCCAGCGGCACCTCAGCGCGGATCACCTTGCCCGACGGCGAATCGTCCATGCCCTGCAACATACCGCGCCGGCGGTTGAGGTCGCCCATGACATCGCCCATATAGTCTTCGGGCGTAACCACCTCGACCTTCATGATCGGCTCCAGCAGCACCGCGCCCGCCTTCAGCGCGCCCTCCTTGAACCCTATGGAGCCGGCGATCTTGAACGCCATTTCGCTGGAGTCCACCTCGTGGTAGGAGCCGTCGAAGATGGTGACTTTGACGTCCACCACCGGATAGCCGGCCAGCACGCCTTTCTCCATCTGCTCCTGCACGCCCTTGTCCACCGCCGGCACGTATTCGCGCGGCACCACGCCGCCAACGATGCCGTTGACGAACTCGTAGCCGGCGCCCGGCTCCTGCGGTTCCAGCCGCAGCCAGACATGGCCGTACTGACCGCGACCGCCGGACTGGCGCACGAACTTGCCTTCCTGCTCCACCGGCTTGCGGATGGTCTCGCGGTAGGCGACGCGCGGCTTGCCAACGTTGGCGTCCACCTTGAACTCGCGCTTGAGGCGGTCCACGATGATTTCCAGGTGCAGCTCGCCCATGCCGGAAATGATGGTCTGACCGGATTCCGGATCGGTATGCACCCGGAACGACGGGTCTTCATGCGCCAGCTTGCTCAGGGCGACGCCCATTTTCTCCTGGTCGGCCTTGGTCTTGGGTTCGACCGCGATGGAGATCACCGGCACGGGGAATTCCATCCGCTCCAAGGTGATGACGCTGGTGGAATCGCACAGCGTATCACCGGTGGTAACATCTTTCAGACCCACGCAGGCGGCGATGTCGCCGGCGCGGACTTCCTTGATCTCCTCGCGGCTGTTGGCGTGCATCTGCACCAGACGGCCGATGCGTTCGCGCCGACTCTTGACCGGGTTGTAGACCGTATCGCCAGAATTGACCACGCCGGAATAGCAACGGATGAAAGTCAGGTTGCCGACGAAAGGATCGGTGGCGATCTTGAACGCCAGCGCCGCGAACGGCGCCTCATCGTTGGCAGGGCGCTCGCCTTCGCTGCCCGCCGCGTCGTCGAGCACGCCCTTGACTGGCGGTTTATCAATCGGTGACGGCAGGTAGCGGATGGCCGCGTCCAGCATCGCCTGCACGCCCTTGTTCTTGAAGGCAGACCCACACAGCACCGGGACGATTTCGCCCTTCAGGGTGCGGATGCGCAAGCCGGCGTCAATTTCGTCCTCGTCGAGGGCATGCCCTTCCAGGTACTTCTCCATCAGTTCGTCGGACGCTTCGGCGGCGGTCTCGACCAACTTCTCACGCCAGGTTTCGCAGTCGGCCTGCAAGTCGGCGGGAATGGGGCCGTTCTCGAACTTCATGCCCAGGCTGTCTTCGTCCCAGTAGATCGCCTGCATCCTGACCAGATCAACGATGCCCTTGAATTGATCTTCGGCACCAATGGGGAGCTGAATCGGCGCCGGGTTGGCGCCCAGTCGGTCCTTAATCTGCTGTACGACGCGCAGGAAATCCGCGCCGGCACGGTCCATCTTGTTGACGAACGCCAGCCGGGGCACCCCGTATTTATTCGCCTGCCGCCAGACGGTTTCAGACTGCGGTTCGACCCCGCCCACCGCGCAGAACACTGCGCAGGCGCCGTCCAGCACGCGCAGCGACCGCTCGACCTCGATGGTGAAATCCACGTGGCCGGGGGTATCAATGATGTTGACGCGGTGCTCGTCGAACTGGCCGGCCATACCATCCCAGAAGCAGGTCGTGGCGGCAGAGGTGATCGTAATGCCGCGTTCCTGTTCCTGCACCATCCAGTCCATGGTGGCGGCGCCATCGTGCACTTCGCCCAGCTTGTGCGAGACGCCCGTATAAAACAGGATGCGCTCGGACACGGTGGTCTTGCCGGCATCAATGTGGGCCATGATGCCGATATTGCGATAGCGCTCGATGGGGGTTTTACGCGCCACGAATCAGTCCTCAAACTTACCAGCGGTAATGGGCGAACGCCTTGTTGGCTTCCGCCATGCGATGCACGTCTTCGCGCTTCTTGACGGCGGCGCCGCGACTATCGGCGGCGTCCAGCAACTCGCCGGCCAGCCGGCGGGCCATGGATTTCTCGCCGCGCTTGCGGGACGCATCAATGATCCAGCGCATAGCCAAGGCGGTGCGGCGCACCGAGCGCACTTCAATCGGCACCTGGTAGGTGGCGCCGCCGACCCGGCGGGACTTGACCTCGACGATCGGGCGGACGTTATCCAGCGCCTGCTCCAGCAGGCCCATCGGATTGTCCTTGCCCTTTTCGGCAATGGTGTCGAGCGCGCCATAGACGATCTTTTCGGCCACGGACTTTTTGCCGCGTTCCATGATCATGTTGACGAACTTGGCCAGCATCTCGCTCCCGTACTTGGGATCGGGCAGGATGATGCGCTTGGGAACTTCTCTTCTTCTCGGCATGACCGTCTCAATCTCAATCGGCTAACGCGAAACTCAGGACTTGGGCCGCTTGGCGCCGTACTTGGAACGCCCCTGCCGCCGCTTGACGATGCCGGAGGTGTCCAGGCTGCCGCGCACGATGTGGTAGCGCACGCCGGGCAGGTCCTTGACGCGGCCGCCGCGGATCAGCACCACCGAGTGTTCCTGCAGGTTGTGACCTTCGCCGCCGATGTAGCTGGTGACTTCCTGGCCGTTGGTCAGGCGCACGCGCGCTACCTTGCGGAGCGCGGAGTTGGGCTTTTTCGGCGTCGTGGTGTAGACACGGGTGCACACGCCGCGCTTCTGCGGACAACTTTCGAGCGCCGGCACGGCGCTCTTGGCTTTCTTGCTGGAGCGCGGCTTGCGCACCAACTGGTTGATTGTGGCCATTGCCCCCTACTCCAGTCGAGCTTTGAAATTCGGTGAACCCGGCAGCGGGCCTGCGCTGGTGAGCATCCGGGTCTGCAAAGACGCGGAACTATAGGGAGGCAAGCCACTGATGTCAAGGTTATCCTGGCGCCGGCTCCGCGCGGAAACCATCAAAATTCAATACTCTTCCCGCTCTCGCCAGATTTCGCTACGCTCAACGGCAAAGACTGCTCGGCTGCCAGGATGCCATAAAATTTCCTGCGGCCTCGTTTGTCACCCTGGTTGACATTCACACCGGGCGGCGCCGGCCGCTCAACCTCCATCCACCCGCCGCGCCTGCATGATTTCATTACGACCACATTTCAGCCCCCTGACCCAGCGCCGACTGGCGCAGTTTCGCGCTAACCATCGCGGCTATTGGTCGCTGTGGCTGTTCCTGCTGCTGTTTGGATTCAGCCTGGGCGCGGAATTCATCGCCAACGATCGTCCTCTGCTCATCTATTACCAAGGTTCGTTCTATGCGCCGGTATTCAAGGGCTATGCCGAAACTGATTTCGGCGGCCTGTTTCCGACCGAAGCCAACTATCGTGATCCCTATCTGGCGCAACTGATCAATGAGAAGGGCTGGATGCTCTGGCCGCCCATTCGCTTCCGCTACGATACCGTGAACTACAACCTGCCGGTTCCGGCCCCCGCTCCACCCTCCGCTGACAACTGGCTGGGCACCGACGATCAGGGCCGCGATGTGCTGGCCCGGCTGATTTACGGCTTGCGCATTTCGGTACTGTTCGGCCTGTTGCTCACCCTGAGTTCCTCGCTCATCGGGGTGGCGGCCGGGGCGGTGCAGGGCTATTTTGGCGGTCGGTTGGACTTATTGTTCCAGCGTTTTCTGGAAATTTGGGGCGGCCTGCCGCAACTGTTCATCCTGATCATCGTCTCCAGCGTGGTGACACCGGGGTTCTGGACCCTGTTGCTGATTCTGATGCTGTTCGGCTGGACCAGTCTGGTCGGGGTGGTGCGCGCCGAATTTCTGCGCGCCCGTAACTTCGACTACGTTCGCGCCGCCCGCGCTTTGGGCATGAGCGATGGGCGGATTATGTTCAAGCATGTCTTACCCAACGCCATGGTGGCGACGCTGACCTTCATGCCGTTCATTCTGTCCGGCTCCATTGTGGCATTGACGGCGCTGGATTTCCTGGGCCTCGGCCTGCCGCCAGGGTCCGCCTCGCTGGGCGATCTGCTGCGTCAGGGCAAGGACAACCTGCAAGCACCCTGGCTGGGCATTTCCGGCTTTGTGGTGGTGGCGCTGATGCTGAGCCTGCTGGTGTTCGTCGGCGAGGCGGTGCGGGATGCGTTCGATCCGCGGAAAAATTTGGTGTGACCAGAAATGGCCATGAGCTTGTGGAACAACTGGAATCCTGCCATTCATCTAAACTTAGCCCCAATTTGGCGTAAAGGCGCTAATATCCACGCCGGCAACAACCCCACCCACATCCACCATGACTCGACCTGTTTCCCGTCTTGCGCTCGTCTGGCTACCGCTCTGCATCCTGGCCGGCGGCGTCGAATCCCTGCCCGCCCAGGAAACCGCCGCCCCACCGGCCGCTACGGAAACCAGTGAAAACGGCGTACTCGCCGTAACGGTCGAGGGCGTGGATGAACCGTTGCGCACCAATGTGCTGGCCCTGCTGGAACTCAACCGCTTCGCGGGCCAAACCGCGCCGGAGGAAACCCGGCTGCGCTGGCTGCACGGCAACGCCGAACGCGAAATTCGCGCGGCACTGCAACCGTTCGGCTATTACGAACCCACCATTGAATCCGCGCTGAATCGCGTCCCCGGCGGCTGGGAAGCGCGCTATCGCATTCAGCCAGGCCGGCCATTGCGCATCACCACGCTGGATCTGCAAATCCTCGGCGAAGGCCAGCAGGATCCGGTCTTCCAGCAGGCGCTGGCCAACGCTCCGCTCGTCCAGGGCCAAACCCTCGATCAGCCCAAATACGAACAGTTCAAGCAGGCGCTGGAAACGCTGGCCACCGAGCGCGGCTATTTCGAAGCCCGCTTCGCCGAGCGCGCCATCGAGATCAACCTGGAAGCCTACGAGGCCACCGTCCGTTTGCATTACGACACCGGCCCGCGCTACCGCTTCGGCGCCATCACCTTCAAGCAGGACTTCCTGTCCCCCAAGCTGCTGAATCGCTATCCCCGCTTCAAATCTGGCGATCCCTACAACGCCAACGACCTGCTGAAACTACAAGGCGATCTCAACAGCAGCCCGTACTTCAGCCAGATTCAGATCAATGCGCCGCCCGACGCCGCGACCGATACTACCCCGGTTGAAGTGGTGCTGGAGCCGAACAAGAAGCGCAAGTACAGCGCTGGCGCCGGCTATGGCACCGACACCGGGCCACGCGTCAGGCTGAAAGCTGAACAACGCTGGCTCAACCGCCGGGGACACCACGCCGAGCAAGAACTGCTGTGGTGGCCGATCAATATATACTTCGGCGGCAAGTACTACATTCCCGGCGACGACCCGACCACCGACACCTACACCTTGAATGCCGGCTACACCCAGCAAAATTACAAAAACCAGGACTACGAGCAATTCATCATCGGCGGCGGCTGGCAACAGCAGGACGGCAAGTGGTTAAAAAACTACAACCTGAGTTATCAGTACGAGGAATTCAGCGTCGGCGATGAACCCACCCGATCCTCGCTGTTGCTGATTCCCGGTCTGAACTGGACCTGGATTGACGCCGACGACCGGTTATATCCGACGCGCGGCCTGCTGTTCGGCTTCGAGTTGCGCGGCGCTTCGACCGCGCTGCTGTCGGACCTTGACTTCGTACAAGGGGTATTACACCTCAAAGGCGTTTACGCCTTGAACGAGACCAGCCGGTTCATTGCGCGCGGCGATGCGGGAACCACTCTGATCCGCCAGGGTTTTGAAAAGTTGCCCACCTCCCTGCGCTTTTTCACCGGGGGCGACGCCAGCGTGCGCGGCTACGCCTACAACAGCATCGGCCCGACCGACGAGGAGGGCGTGGTGATCGGCGGCAAGAATCTGCTGGTCGGCAGCCTGGAATACGAACACCGGGTCTGGGATGGCTGGAGTCTCGCCGCCTTCGTGGACAGCGGCGACGCGTTCGACGGCGCGAGTCCCGAACTGAAAACCGGCGCTGGCGTGGGCCTGCGCTGGCGCTCGCCGGTGGGGCCGGTGCGGATTGATCTGGCGTCCGGGCTGGATCGCCCGCCTGGCGATGCGTTCCGCTTCTCTTTCAGCATCGGGCCTGAACTGTGAACCTGTTCCGCATCGCCCGCCGCCTGCTGTTCTGGCTGTTTGGGCTATTCCTGCTGATACTGTTGCTGATTCTGCTGACGACGGGTTCCACAGTCTCCACTGAAACCGGTCTTAAGGCGCTGCTGGCGCTGGCCGAACGGGTTTTGCCCGGCCAACTGCGCGTCGGTTCCGTCGAGGGTCACTTGCTGGGACCCCTGCGGATCGAGCACTTGCGCTACGAGGATGGCCCGCTCAAGGTCACGCTCGCCAGGGGTGAACTCGACTGGCGGCCCGCTAACCTGTTCAACGCCGCGCTGACCGTCAATCGCCTGCACGTGGAGGGGCTGGAACTGCACCTGCCGCCCGGCGAGAACACCGCATCCCCTCCCCCAGCCGAACCGCTGGCGCTGCCCGACATCCGCCTGCCGCTGGCGATCCACATCAACGATCTGCAAGGCCGCGACATTCGCATCCTGCCGGCGGGTGCCGAACCGATTGTCATTGACGCCATCAGCCTCAAAGCCCGTACCGAGGCCGAGGGTCTGAATATCGAAACCCTGGAAGTCCGGGCGCTCCAGGGCGAGGTGCGGTTGAGCGGCCAACTGAATCCCACCGGCAACTATCCGCTCCAGATCCAGCTCGTCTGGCAGTTTCCAACTCCGGACCATGGAACCTTCACCGGCGAAGGCAACATCGCGGGCGAACTGCGCGACCGCGTGCAACTGACCCAGCACATCACCGGCGCAGCCACGCTGGACCTGAACGGCGAAGTTCGCCAGCCGCTCGACCCGCAACCCGCCTGGTCGGCCCAGGCCAAACTGGCTGTGGCCGATCTCAAGCCCTTCGTTCCAGACCTGGCTGGCAACCCCCTGACCGCGCAACTCGATGCCAAGGGCGTGCTGGCCCGGTTCGAGGGCCAGGGCGAGGTCAACACCACTCTGCCCGAACTCGGTCCCGCTACGCTGAAGTTCACCGCCGCCGGCGACGAACAGGCCGTGAAGCTGAACGAATTACGGTTAACCGCTGCCGACCGGCCCCTGGCGCTCGACGCCAAGGGCGATTTGCAATTCGCCGATTTGCGCTTTAATGCTGCCGGTCAATGGCAAGCTCTGGTCTGGCCGCTCACCGGCCCGGCGCAGGTGGAAAGCGCCCAGGGCGAATTTGCCGCCGAAGGCACGCCCAAAGACTACCGGTTTCAACTCGCCGCCGACGTGCAGGGTCCCGATATTCCCAAGGGGCGCTGGACGCTGGCCGGTCAGGGTTCCGACCAGGCCGTGCGCGAAGTCAAGCTGAACGGTCAAACGCTGGAAGGCACGATCCAGGGCAACGCCGATGTCGCCTGGCTACCCGCCGTGCGCTGGCAAACCGAATTGAGCGGCGCGGGGATCAATCCGGGGGCACACTGGAAAGACGTGCCCGGCAAGCTGAATCTACGACTCAAAAGCGATGGCGGCCTGGAAAACGCCGTGTTACGCGCCAATCTCCTGCTGGAAGAACTGGCCGGGACGCTGAGCGGGCAAGCGGTGCGCGGCAACGCGGATGTCGCAGTGCAGGATCAGAATTTGACGATCAAGACCCTGAAAGTGAGCGCCGGCGACGCCCGGCTGGAAGCGGACGGGTCGCTGGCGCAGCGCTGGGATTTGCGCTGGAAACTGGATGCGCCGCAACTGAAATCCCTGGTTCCCGGCCTGAGCGGAACCGTCGCCAGCAGCGGCGCTCTGAGCGGTCCCCGCGACCGGCCAGCGGCAGCAGCCAGCTTCACGGTGCAAAACCTGCGACAGGGCGACACGCAAATTCAGAAACTGCGCGGCGAGGCCAACGTGGACGTTGGCGGCGTCAGCCGTTCCCAGCTCAAAGTCAGCGGCGAAGGGCTGACGCTGGGCGGTCAGAACTGGAAATCGTTCACCCTCGACGGCAGCGGCACGCCCGCCGCGCACGATCTCAAAGCGGAACTGACCGGCGATCCGGGCCGCTTCCTGCTGGCGCTCGCCGGCAGTCTGCAAATGCCCTCCCTGCTCTGGCAGGGTCGCGTTACCCAACTCAGCGCCAGGGACACCGTCGCCGGGACCTGGAGCCTGGATAAACCGGCCCCGGTGCGCGCCTCGGCCAAGGCCGCCAGTCTCGACACGGCCTGTCTAAGCAGCGCGCCCACCCGCGTGTGCCTGCAAGGCCAGTGGGAACAGTCCGGTGCATTCAACGGCCGGGTGCAACTCAGCGACCTCACGCCAGAACGGTTCAAACGCTTTCTACCCGAAGGAATGATGCTGGCCACCCGCATCGGCGGCGAAGCCAGCGCCAGCGGCAAAATCGGCGGCGCGCTCCAGGGCAAGGTCAATCTGAACATCGCTCCGGGCAACCTGAGCCTGGAAGCCAACGGTCAGCCGGTGCGCTTCACCCTCAACGGCGGCAACGTGCAAGTGCAAACCGACGGACGCACCGCCAGCGGGCAGGCGCGGCTGGACCTGGCGCAAACGGGGCAATTGCAGGCCAGTCTGCAAGCCCAGGACCCGTTCGGCGTAGCCCGGCTGAACGGCAAACTCAACGCCGCCATCACTGACCTGAAGGTGGTCTCCGCGTTTGCGCCGCAGTTGCAAGGCGTTTCGGGACAACTGCGGGCGGATGTCAACGTCACCGGCACGATTCCCAAGCTGGCGCTGCGCGGCGACATCCGGTTGGAGAACGCCGGCCTGAGCATTCCCGAAGCCGGGATCAAGCTGGAGAATCTCCAGTTCAGCGCCGCCAGCGACGGGCAGGGGCCGTTGCGCCTTTCCGGTTCAGTCCGCTCCGCTCCCGGTCAGTTGCAACTGAGCGGAACCGTTGATCCGCTCAAGCCGGAACTGAAGCTGACCGTTCAGGGCGAAAATTTCCAGGCGCTGAAAACCGCCGACCTGCAAATCCAGATCAGCCCCGATCTCCAAATTGATGCGACCCGGCAACAGGTCCGGGTCGAGGGAACGGTGACCATTCCTAAGGCCTGGCTACGGCCCGGCGGCGAACGGCCGGGTGCGGTCAAGGCATCCGATGATGTGGTCATCGTCAACGGCGCCGACGGTAATGCGCCGTCCAAACCTGGGGGACTCGACATTTTCGCCAGGGTCCGGGTGATCCTGGGCAATGACGTACAGGTGGTAACACCCGCCTTCAAGGGCAAGCTCAGGGGCAACCTGCTGATTGAGGAAACCCCACAACTGGCCCCGCGCGGCAGCGGCAGTATCGAAGTCGTCGCCGGCAATTACCGGATTTTTGGCGAAGAAATTCAAATTCAGCGCGGACAACTGCTATTCAGCAGCAGCCCGCTCAACAACCCCGGCCTGGACTTGCGGGTGGTGCGGCAGTCATCGGCCAGCGCCTTTACCGGCACGCCCATTACTGCTGGCGCACAAATCCGGGGCACGCTGAACAATCCCAAAATGACGCTGTTCTCGGATCCGAAGATGCCCGACTCCAGTATTCTGTCCTATCTGGTGCTGGGCCGGGCGCCGCAAAATGGCGGGGCGGGCGGCGAATCTGCGTTGCTGTTCAAGGCTGCCGGGGCTATGGGGCTCGGCGGTGGCGCCCTTACCAAGAGCCTGGGCGATACGTTCGGCCTGGACGCCCTGGAACTGGGATCGTCCGGAGACGGCGGCAACGGAACCTCGCTGATGCTCGGCAAGTACCTGACGCCGGATCTGTACGTCGGCTACGGCGTCGGGCTGCTCAACGCCGTGAACACCTTTAACGTCAAATACCGGCTCTGCCAGCGACTGATGTTCGAGTCCAATAGCAGCGCCGTCGGCACTGGGGCTGATCTGATTTATACCGTCGAGCGTTGAGGGCGTCCCATGGCCTACAAGATTCAGGCCGCTTCGCGCACGCCCACCACCAGCCGCTTGCCGAGGACGGCCAGAGCGGTTTCGATTTGCTCGATGCGGCTTTTGTGGTGCAACGACAGCAGCCGGTCAACCAAGGTAGGCGCCAGGTTCAGCATTCGCGCCAAATCCGCCTTGCGCTTACCCGCCGCCAACAGCGCGTTGTAGAGCGCCACCTTGCCGGCGGCCACCACTTTCAACGCCACGCCGGGACGACCGTTGAGCGGGGAAGGCGCCGGAATGGGCTGGCGGTCGTCCATGTAAGCGGAGAGCATGACCAGTAGCGCATCCTCGGCCATCAGCAACGCCTCGGTTTCATCTTCGCCGAAAGTTATCGCTTCTGGCACATCCGGGAACGTTACCAACAGGGTCCCGTTGTCGTCCGGGGTCAGTTCGACGGGGTAGATCAACATGGTCGCCTCCTACTTCAGTCCCAAATCCTTCTTGATTTTGTTCACCAGCCCAGTACCCAGTTCCTTGCTGCCGCCATGCATTGGCAGGTCGGTTTTCCGATGACCCAACCGCACGATCAGATGGCCGGAACCGCCCGGTTTAGCTTCAAAGGTGCAGCCTTGCTGGCGGAGCCAGGCTTTGAACTGGTTGCTGTTCATAATAAGGTTAGATTATACAAAAATGTTTTTTTTCAATGACTTTCCTGATATGGCGCTCACGCCTTGCGCCATTCTTGTTATTTGACCCGAATAAGAACTATAGGGTGTAGGGCGGATTAGCGTAGCGTAATCCGCCATCCCGGCAGTTCCACCCACGGCGGGTTACGGCTGACGCCTAACCCGCCCTGCGCTGGGTGGTTTAAGGGTTCCCGGTCAGACACGATTTATTCTCTTGACGAATACAAACGAACGTTGCGCTGGCTATGCCGCCAACAGGAACTATCCCCCCAGCGCATCCCGCCAGATTCCGGTCCAATAGCGGACCACGGTCACGGGCAGGCCGGCCCACAGGCTGAACCAGTCCGCGTTGGACAAATGACTTCCAAAAGCGCGCGACGCAAAGGGCGCCAGCCCTCGAACCGCCCATTCCCGGCTGCACTGCATCAGACCGGTCAGAACCAGCACCTCATCAATCGAAGGCCGGTCGGAGACATCGCCGATCACCCCTGCCAGCGTCAATAATGCCTTGCGGAACAGAGTCAGATTTTCAGGAAACTGCATCGCCCCCGCCGTCCCCAGCCGATCCAGCAGCGCCATCAGCCAGTCCATGCCCGGAAACGTTCCCTGCCGCACCTGACGCAGACCCGCCACAACGGCGGCGCGCAAAGCTGTCGGGTCGGACGGATTCCCCAGCGCCGCCAGCGCATGGAACAAGCCGCTCTCATTCAGCGTCAGGGCGCTCGCCACCGCCTGGACCACGGCGACGCGCTGCGCTTTGTCAAGCGGCGTGACCAGCGCCCAGTCCAGGATCGCCAGGCGGCCATCGTGCGTCACGAACAGATTGCCGGCGTGGGGGTCAGCGTGGAACCAGGCGTCCGACACAGGGTTGCTCCAGAACGGCTTGGCCAGCAACGCCTCGCTTAAAACCCGCGCCAGCCGCCGCCGCTCGCCGGGTGACAAACCGGGATCAGTCACTTTGCGCCCCTCGACCCGCTCCATCGCCGTAATGCGCGCCGTGCAAAAGGGCAGCAACTCCGGAATGAGAATCGCCGGGGAATCCGCATAAAACGCCGCCGCCTGCGTCAGGTGGGCCTGTTCACGGTCGAGCCGGATTTCGTTCGCCAACAGCCGGCGAATGCTGTCGAGCGTGTGGCGATAGTCGAGCGGCGGCAGTCCCCGCTCCGCGCAACGCTGTTCCAGAAAGACGCCCAGCGCCGCCCAGATTTCCAGTTCCTCGCACAGTTGCTCCTCGACGCCGGGCCGCAGCACCTTGAGCACGCCCGATTGGGGCGCAGCGCCGGTAGCGGGACGCCAGACCAAGGGCACAACGACCGCAACGCTGGCCTCCGCAAGCGCCGTGGCCGCAATCTCCAGGCCAATGACCGTTCCCAGTTCCCGCTGAATGAGGGCGGCAATCTCCGCCATCGGCGTGGTCGGCTCCAGCGACTCCAACCCTTGCAGGTTCGCGCGCAACTCGGGCGCCAACCGCCGGTCGCGCGCCACCACCTGCCCCAGCTTGTGCAGCGTCGGGCAACGCCGGAACAGCAGCGCCAGCCGGCGCGCTGGCGGCGTGTGGCGCGGCAGCCGCAGTTGTGCGGCGACGATGGACGCCAGTCGCGCTGGCGACAGCCGCTCCAGAAAAAACTGCAATCCGTCCATCAGCAAAGGACGATAGGCGGCGTGGGCCTCGGGCACGAACTGCGCGAGTTGCAGTTCCTCCAGCAACGCTTGCCGGTCCAGTGCGCCACTCGCGTTGGGCATCGGCCATCACCTCTCGATCAGTGCGTTTCAGTCCCGCGCCGCCGCTGTTCCAGCCAGAAGGTCAACGCCAGCGCGCCGCCGCCGGCGATCAGCAGGCTCAATAGCAGGCCGAGATGCTCGGCCAAGTGAGCGAAAAATAGCGTATAAATTTGAATAATCAGGAAAGTCGCGCCGTAACCGGTCAGCATACGCATCGCCCACCGCGCGCCCAGCCAGACCAGCGTAGCGTTCAAGCCCGCCCACAGCGCATTAAACAGCACCAGTTCGGCAGCGCCGGCCTGATACCACCACTCGCTGGCCCGGTCGAAATTACCGAACAGGGACAGCAGCCACAGCGCCATTTCGGCGAAAAACAGGCCGGCGGAAAGCCAGACCTTGCAGAATCCCCGATACCGCGCCAGCAACCCCGCTTCGCTCTGCTGATGGATGACCGCAACGGCGATCATGACGATGGCCGCCATCAGGAAGCGCAGCGGGTAATTCATCCCGAACCAGTACGCGCCCCAGCCGGACGCATAGCCGGTGAAGCCGCCAAACCACGCGAAGAACACCACGGCGCTGAGCACCAGCAGTAACACGTTGCGCCGCGCGTAGCTCAGGCTGATTAGCAGCACCAGATCAATCAGCAGCAGGGCCGGCCAGTTGCCGGAGCCGGTGGAATAGATTGCGCCGAGGGTGAACGTCAGGCCGATCAGCAGCAACCCGCCCAGCAGTTCCACGCTCAGGCGGGTCCAGACCAGGGCCGGGCGGGTGCGCTTAAGCCACTGTGCGCCCCCGAAACTGGCCAACGTGGCGACGCCCAGCGCCACTGCCAGCTTGGTCAGCGTGAATTCAAACAGGGTCCGGCCGAGAATCGCCAAGCCGGTCATCATGCTGACCGCGCCAAAGATCAGAAACCAGCGCCCCAGCGACCGCCAGTCCCAACCCTCGGTGGGATAGCGTTCGCACAGTCGCCCATGGGTCGCCGCATCGAGCAAGCCCTCGCGCAGTAACTCATCCAGTTCCCGGCGGACGCGGCGATTGCGGGATTGCGGGTTCATGGCTGGCGATCCCCATAAGCCTGACGCTCGAAACCGTAGCCAAGCGCCATTGCCAGCGCCCCAGCGACCAGGAAAAAGGCCCCGGCGGACAGTTGATCCCAGAAATGCTCGAAAAAGCGGGTGTACAGGTCAATCGCCAGGAAGACGATGCCAAAACCGGTGAAACGGGCGTCGCGCAGCCGGGCGCCGATAACAATTTGCCCGATGCCAACGGCGGTGAAGACCAGGACCCAGGCCAGCGGTTTCCCGAACAACGTCAGGAACCACAGCGACAGGTTCAGATACAGCAGCCCGAAGATCAGATACAGCCCGCCGAACCCGGCGCAACGTCGCAGCGGGCCGGTTTCCAGCCACCGTTCGTGCCAGAGACCGAGCGCGACCGCCGCCAGTGCCGCCAGCGCCATCAACCGCTCATCCTGAATGTGGGCGAAATAGGCGCCATGCCCGCCGTAGGCGTGCCACGCCCCCAAACCGTGGAAGAACAGCAGCAACGCCAGCAGCAACGGCCAGCGCAGGTGATAGCGGTAGGCCATCAAGGCAGCGAGCACACCCGTTAGCAGCATGATCGTCGGAATAGCCTGGCCCTCGGGTTCGCCGCCCAAGGCGATGTGCAGCAACACAAAAGCGCCGAACACCGCTGCCAGGCTGGCGGTGACCAGTGCCGCGCCGGTGAAAGGATGGAGTTGCCTGGGGTCGGTGGCCAACCGCGCCCCGAACCACCACAGTCCCACGCCGACTCCACCGAGCAGTAGCGCGGCCAGCAGGGCGGATTCCGCCATCATGGCGATGAAGGCCAGCACCGCCAGCCCGAGTTGGAAGATGGCGAACAGTCCCAGCCATTTCAATAAGGCCGCCAGAAACCGGCCGTGACTCTCATAACGCGACAACAACGTGTCCAGCAGGGGTCGGCCGATCAAGCCCTGCTGATGCCAGTCAGTGACCTCACGGGTCAGCACGTCGCGGGTGGTTGGGCGCATGGCGAGTTCCCCGGAAAATGCGCAGACCAGAAAAAAGCCTCGGCGGCTGATGCGCCAAGGCTTTGAATTCGTTGGTGGGCCCTGTAGGACTCGAACCTACAACCAAGGGATTATGAGTCCTTTATGACCCTCATAAACTCATTGATTGCTCACCATTTTTTTAAGCTATATCAGCGCGTTGAATAAATGGCGACAACTGGCGACAACCAAAAATAACGCCATTATTTGCCGGTTAGTGGACAACCAGTGGACAACGGAACGACCAGCCCCGCCCTGATTTGGATTCCGACCGCCCCAACATCCCCCATGGCAACTCCGCCAAGCCAGCTTGTTAAACATACCGGAAATGGTAGTCAACGAAGTGGATTTTTCCAGTGCTGGACATTTAATGGACAACGGAAGACAAAATTACCTTCAACATACTGTTTTTTAAAATACTTAATCCTAAATTCATGGGATTGTAAATCCCTTGTTGTCTTTTATCGCCGTTTATTGTACGCTTTCGCTACGGTTTGAACCTTGGAGAAAGCGGCATGGCGACCTTCGATAAGCACACGGCGAACGACGGTAAAATCACCTATCGGGTCCGCATTCGCCTCAAGGGCACGCCGATTCAGACCGCCAGCTTTGACCGGCTCACGGATGCCCGGCGCTGGGCGCAACAAACCGAGGCGGCGATTCGAGAGGGGCGCTACTTCAAGACCCGTGAAGGGCAACGGCACACCCTCGCGGAACTGATTGACCGCTACGTGGTGGACGTGCTCCCCCGTAAGCGCGATAGGGCGCACACAGAACGACAACTGACCTGGTGGAAGGACCAACTTGGGGTTTATGCCCTGGCCGACCTGACCGCGCCCCTGATTGCTGAATGGCGGGACAAGCTGGCGGCTGGATTCCCCGGCGACAAGCCCCGCGCCCCGGCGACCGTGGTGCGCTATTTGGCGGCGCTGTCGCACTGCCTGTCCATCGCGGTGAAGGAATACCAGTGGCTTGATGATTCGCCCATGCGCAAAGTCGCCAAGCCCCAGGAACCCCGTGGGCGCGTTCGCTTCCTGTCCGATGACGAACGGGCGGCGCTGTTGCGGGAGTGCCAAGCCAGCGAGAACCCTTGCCTTTACCCCGTGGTGGTCCTCGCCTTGAGTACCGGCATGAGGCAGGGCGAAATCATGAACCTGGAATGGCGGGATGTGGACCTGGCGCGCGGCTGGCTCACCCTGCGCGAAACCAAGAATGGCGATATGCGCGGCGTGCCCCTCACGGGCAAGGCGCTGGAACTGGTGAAGGAACACGCCCGGACCCGGCGCCGCCTGGACACCCCACTGCTGTTCCCCGGCGCGAACCCCGGCAAGCCGGTAGATTTGCGCCAGCCATGGGAAAAAGCGTTGAAGCAGGCCGGCATCGAAGATTTCCATTTTCACGACCTGCGCCATTCTTGCGCGAGCTACCTGGCGATGAACGGCGCCAGCCTGGCGGAAATCGCTGAAGTGCTCGGACACAAAACCCTGTCCATGGTGAAGCGGTACGCGCACCTTTCCGATTCGCACAAGGCCGGCGTGGTAGAACGCATGAACGCGGCGATATTCCGGGAAGTAGCGTCATGAAAACGCTGGTGCTCCGGGAACATGCCCTGCTGCGTATGGCGGAACGCGGGATACAGCGTCAGGATGTACGAGCGGCGCTGGAGCAGGGTGAAGTCATCCGGCAGTACCCGGAAGATACCCCTTACCCCAGCCGCTTGTTACTGCATTGGACGGACGGTCAACCCCTGCATGTGGTGGCGGCGTTCGCCGGCAACGAGACAGAAATCATCATCACGGTGTACCGCCCGGACCCCGCCTTGTGGGATGCGGACTTTAGGAGGAAACGGCTATGAAATGCGTGATTTGCAAGACGGGCGACCTGTGCCCGCAGTCGGTATCCGTCACTATCAATCGGGACGGCGCGTTGCTGGTGGTGCAAGGCGTCCCCGCCCTGGTGTGCGACAACTGCGGCGAACGCTACTTTGACGATGTGGTGGCAGGACGAGTGTTGGAATTGACCGAGGACACCTTGCAGCCGGGCGTGCGGCTGGACGTTCGAGAGTACCAGCAGCAAGCCGCATGAACGCGGCGATATTCGGCTCGTAGCGGCCCTACATGGCGCGCGGCGGGCAAGGTGAAGGGAAGGGTAGGGTGAAGGAAACAGCAGCGTAGAAACGAGTGGGGCGCTCCCAGCGGCGAATCTGGAAGCGCCCCGTGTCACTGACCGACCTTGGAAATTGGCTGATGACAGACTTTGATAATAGCGACAATCCGGTGCCGTTGCCACCGCTAGAACGGGCGCGGCGTGGGGATGACCTCGAAATCCACGAGGTTCTTGAGTTGGAGTTCCCCGGTGAGCGGAATTCCGACTATCAGAAGTGGCGGCGGCTCATTGAGCAGGCTATTCGGTTCGATGTGTTGCCGACGCGCTTGGAGGTTGATGATGATGGTTGCCTGCCGGCGACGGAGTTGATTTGCAGGCGCGACTATCTAGCGTGGCGCGACCGGCAATCCGGCTTACCAGTCAATTCCCTAATTGAAGCGTGGCGGCCCTCAGCGAGTGAACCAGACAAGCCTGTATCGGGCGCGGCGGCGAAACGCGAAACCGAGTTGCAAATGCACAAGCGGGAGTGCCAAGACATCGGTAACCGGCTATGGGCTGAAAATCAGAATTCCACGAAAGCCGACATCATGAAACATACCGACATGCAGTTTTTCGTCCGATCCTACAAAGGAAAAAACACCATTCCCGGCTGGCTGGCTGAAATAGACCCCCGCCCCAAAGACAAAAGGCGCGGACGGCCCAAAAAAATACCCGTCTGAAAATACCCGTCTGCTGAAAATGATATTTCCCCGCTTGGCGGGGATTTTTTTGTCCACTCTCTCCATTTAGAGGCTGTATAAAAAATAACCTATTGATTTAAATTGTGTTTTTATGGTACAATTTAGCCATTATTTTAATTTTGAAAATTTTATTCGAGGTGATCATGAGTTGGCCAGAAGAAACTGTCTATGAAAGATACCCCAGCGACTTGACTGATGAAGAATGGGAAATCGTAAAACCGATTTTAGAAAAATTGGATCCTTATATGACCGGCCGGCCCAGGCAAGTTGATCTTCGTGAAGTAATTAATGCCATCTTTTACCTCAACAAGACCGGTTGTCAATGGCGTTACTTACCCAAGTGTTTTCCCTCTTATACCTTGGTTAGCTACTATTATCACAAGTGGGTTGATCGGGATATTTTAGAGCAGATTAATACTGAGATTCGTCAGCAGGTCCGAAAAGAACTGGGCCGAAATGAGAATCCCAGTGCGGGAATTATCGATAGCCAGACGGTCAAGGGAACGCCGGACTCGGTCTAGGAATCGGGCGTTGATGGAGGGAAGTTGATTAAGGGTCTGAAAAGACATATTGTATTATATACAATAGGTTACGTCATTGTTGTACTGGTTCATGCGGCGAATATCCATGATAGTCGTGCCGCACGTGAGGTATTAGCGGCTTTATTTTCAATCGTCGATACGATCAAGAAAATTTGGGCCGATGGTGGTTATAAAGGTGAGGAATTCATGCAATGGGCCAAGGAAAAATTTGACTGCATTTTTGAAGTCGTTGAAAAAAAGAAAACAGGTAAAGGATTTCAGGTTTTACCTCGGCGATGGGTGGTGGAGCGAACCTTTGCTTGGCTCGATCGATCTCGCCACTTAAGCAAAGATTATGAGCGAAAGACTCCATCGAGCGAAGGGCAAGTTTACATCGCCTCAAGTCGATTAATGCTGTGGCGAATTTGCAAAGAAAGATCATTATTAAAAGAGGCTACTTTAGCACCTGCTTAGGTAATTGAGTTTTTGTACAGCTTCTAAGTTCCTAGTGGGCTGACGCAGAAGTTTTGATAGGTTCGGATGCGTAGGGCGGATGCGTAGGGCGGATAAGCGTAGCGCATCCGCCACGTTAGGCAACTGGTGGATGCGGCGCACGCGCCTTATCCACCCTACACCCGATCAAGACCTGTCAGAATTTATGCGGTAATCCACTAGTCCCAACGGCCGCCTTTCAGGCGATTCAGAAACCGGTAAGGGCAATTGACAACGCCAAAACCGGTTAGCGCACTAACAGCCTCTGGGCAGCCTTGGCATCCTGAATCACTCGCGAGTTTGCGGTAAAGAGCGTGATTCCGGGGACGGTTGCAAAG